>Ga0194128_10000207_pt1 | contig 111386 bp, 106 predicted proteins | sample TA2KigCa65mmetaG_FD_148650 | JGI IMG/M metagenome (GOLD analysis project Ga0194128, IMG submission 148650) | Freshwater microbial communities from Lake Tanganyika, Tanzania - TA2015037 Kigoma Deep Cast 65m | ecosystem: Environmental > Aquatic > Freshwater > Lake | place: Tanzania: Lake...
GCCCGGGGAATCGATGTGCAGGGCATCACCCATGTAATCAATTATGAATTGCCGGATGATACAGAGGTTTACACCCATCGCAGCGGCAGAACCGGAAGGGCCGGACGCAGCGGCATTTCCATTTCAATAGTAACACCAAAGGAAATCTACAGGTTAAGACAAATTGAGAAACTGGTGAAAACCCAGTTTCATAAAATGGACATACCCGCAGGAAAAGATGTTTGTCGTAAGCAGTTCTTTCATTTTATAGATAAGATGCTGCAGGCAGATACCAGTCATGGCGGGTACGAAACCTACCTGCCGGTACTGAAAGAGAAATTTGCACACATAGATAAAGAGGAGATACTGCAAAAAGTTGCGGCACTGGAGTTCGACCGCTTTCTGAAATATTATGAGAACGCTGCAGACCTCAATCTCAGGGAAGAGAGAAGAGGAGATCGCCGGGGAGAGAAGCCGGAAAGAGGTAACGGCCGGGATACAAGGGGAAGAAGATCCGGAGAAGGTAATTACCGGCGCTTGTTTGTAAACCTTGGTACTAAGGATGGTTTTTACAAAGCCAGCTTTCTGCAATTCATACTGGATATGAGTGACCTGAGAAAGGAGGTACTTGGCAAAATTGATATGAAGGAGATGAACAGCTGGGTAGAAGTGGATTCGTCAGCGGCTAAAAAAATGATAAAAGCTATTGATGGGAAGAACTACCGTGGCAGAAAGATCCGTATGAATCCCGCCTGATCACATTATTATTAAATAATTGATGGCGGGCAGGGACGCCGAAACCGGAGGACGGAGAAAATCATTTATGGATTCCTGTTGGAAGTAAGCGGATCAAAAACTACATTTGTTTTATGACGTTCATTAAAGCATACCGGGGCTATTACTTTTATTATTTCTTTTTTGGAAAAAGGCCGGGTATGCTTTTGCTGACAGGCAAATAAAAACAACTAAAAATCAGCATAAGAATCCCGGTCAGAAAAGGCCGGGATTTTTATTTTATACATGGTTAAAAAAATATCTATACAGGGCTACGAAGGCAGCTTCCATCAGTTGGCAGCCCGGCTATTCTTTGGGAAAAAAGTCACTGTAATTCCCTGCGATACATTTAAAGAGGCGGTACGGGGGGCTTCCAATAGCAAAGAAAGCGATGGCGGGGTGATGGCCATTGAGAACTCCATTGCGGGAAGTATTTTACCTAATTATAACCTGCTGCATAAAAGCAGCCTGAAAATTGCCGGCGAAATTTATCTGCAGATACGGCAAAACCTGCTGGTGAATCAGGGAGTAAAACTGGAAGACATCAGGGAAGTACACTCACATACCATGGCGTTGCAGCAATGCTATGAGTTCCTGGACAAGTATAAATGGAAACTGGTGGAGACAGATGATACTGCTCTGAGTGCACAGCATATTCACCAGCATAAAAGCAAACATATTGCTGCCATAGCCAGCAAACTGGCAGCGGAACTGTACGGACTTGAAGTAATGGCACCAAACATCCATACTATGAAGAACAACTACACCCGGTTCCTTATGCTGCAAAAAGAAGACAGGGCAGTGCCGGTAGAAAATGCTGACAAAGCATCGGTTACTTTTCACACCAACTATTCAAGGGGAAGCTTAGCCAGGGTGCTGGCCAAAATTGCCGAAGGCGGTGTCAACCTGAGCAAACTGCAGAGCTTTCCCATTCCGGGCACAGATTTTAAATACGCTTTTCATGCGGATATGGAATTTGATACGGTGGAACAGTTTAACAACGTAATGGAGGAAATAAGGCCATTGACGGAAGCAGTAAAAATTTACGGAATATATAAAAGAGGCTTATGGAAATAAAAACAGCTGAAAGACTGAAAGGGATTGGCGAGTATTATTTCTCACAAAAGCTGCGGGAGATTGATGAGCTGAATAAACAGGGAAAGAATATTATCAATCTCGGTATTGGCAGTCCCGACCTGCCCCCGCACCCGGATGTGATAAAAGTATTGCAGGAAGAATCTGCAAAACCTGATGTGCATGCTTACCAGTCCTACAAGGGTTCGCCGGTACTGCGCAGGGCGATGAGCGACTGGTATAAGAAATGGTATAATGTGGATTTAAATGCTGACACCGAAATATTGCCGCTGATTGGCAGCAAGGAAGGTATTATGCATATGTGTATGACGTATCTGAATGAAGGTGATGAAGCGCTGGTGCCCAATCCCGGATACCCGACTTACAGTGCAGCTGTAAAACTGGCGGGAGGAAAATGTGTGGAATATAAACTCCGGGCAAAGAATAATTATGAACCGGATTTTAATAAGCTGGAAAAGCGAAAGCTGAAGAAGGTAAAACTCATGGTTGTCAACTATCCGCAGATGCCAACGGGGCAACTGCCTTCAAAAGAATTATTTGAAAAAATTGTAGCGTTTGGTAAGAAGCATAATATCATGGTCGTTCATGATAACCCGTACAGTTTTATACTTAATGAAAATCCGCTTAGCCTTTTATCAATTGAGGGCGCAAAAAACATTGTGATTGAACTGAACTCACTCAGCAAAAGTCATAATATGGCCGGCTGGAGGGTGGGTATGCTGTCCGGGGCAAAAGAAAGAATAGAGGAAGTGCTGCGTTTCAAAAGCAATATGGACAGCGGCATGTTCTTGCCTGTGCAGTTGGCTGCTGCCCAAGCGCTGACTTTGGGAAAGGAATGGCATGATGAAGTAAATAAAGTATATAAAGCAAGAAGAAAAAAAGTATTTGAGCTGCTGGATGTGTTAGGTTGCCTTTATTCAACAGGGCAGGCAGGTTTATTCGTTTGGGCAGCCGTACCCCAAAAATATAAAAACGGGTATCAACTAAGTGACAAAGTGCTGTATAGTAAAAATGTATTTATCACTCCCGGCGGAATAGTCGGCAGCGCCGGTGAAACATATATAAGGGTGAGCTTGTGCAATAAGGAAGAAAAAATTGATGAGGCTTTGCAGCGTATCAGGGCTAAAGCCCGTAGCTGATCATGTTATTAACTCTGGCCTTCCCCGCCGGGATGCCTATGGCAAAGGCCGGTGTATGAAGCAACACTTAACCGGGCTTTAGCCCTGAAAAAATATGGAACGAAAAAGAATTACAATAATTGGAGTCGGACTGATTGGCGGCTCGCTGGCTATTCAGCTTCATGAGAAGAAACTGTCTTCAAAACTGATTGGTGTGGATGTAAATGAGGAACATGCAAAGAAAGCAGCGGAACTGGAACTGGTAGATGAAATTATGCCGCTGGATGAAGCTATACAGCAGTCGGATGTAATAATACTGGCAATACCGGTGGATGCTTTGGTTTCCCTGCTGCCGGTAATACTGGATAAAGCAGACAGGCAGATAGTGCTGGATTCAGGTTCTACTAAATCGCAACTGATTGATGTGGTAAAAGGTCATCCAAAGCGAGGCAGATATGTGGCCACTCACCCGATGTGGGGAACGGAATACAGCGGCCCTGAAGCAGCGGTAAGAAATGCATTTGAAAACAAAGCAGTGATCATTTGCAATGCTGAAGAAAGTGATGCAGATGCGCTGGATTGGGTGAAGCACATGTATCAAAAAATTGGCATGCACCTGCTGGAGATGGAGGCCAATGCACATGACCTGCATGCGGCCTATGTAAGTCACATCTCCCATATTACATCCTTTGCCCTGGCAAATACGGTGCTGGAAAAAGAAAAGGGAGAGAAAGCGATTTTTGAACTGGCTTCGGCCGGTTTTGAAAGCACGGAAGATAAAGTATGAACAAATTGTTGGGCATGAATCTTCTGCAGATGAAAGGATTGTATATAAAACAAGGATTATTGATAATATACAGGATGTTTACTTTGAAGAAGTTAAAGACTCAAACTCCAATATCGTTCATAAATGTGAAGAAAAGTTAAGCGGGCATAAAGGACATGGCAGTGCAAGAAAAAAAGGAAGATGATGAGTGATTGTGAACTCAGCCCCGGCGGGGCGATATCTCAATTGCCCCGGATTTTAATCCGGGGTAAACAATGAATGAAATGTTTTTAAGAACCCCGGAGGGGTTCAACATAAAATACAAATGAAAGAAAATTTGAAAACAGAATGTAATCGTTGAAGTATAGCTGAGCAGCAAACAGAACGATGAAGTGTGCGACGCAAGGGACGATGCCCAGGGAACTAAAGATGACAACATAATAACATAAATTTGTACGGATGCAAACAACAGAACAGGCGATAAAAGGGCAAACAGAGGTGGTTTGGGCTAAATGTCCGCTTATCATCAGCGGGCCCTGCAGCGCTGAAACGGAAGAGCAGGTGGTTGCCACGGCACAACGTCTGGCAGCGACAGGTATGGTTGATATGCTGCGGGCAGGAATCTGGAAACCCCGTACCAAGCCGGGTATGTTTGAAGGGGTTGGCGCAAAAGGTTTGTCATGGTTGCAGCAGGCGAAGAAATTAACCGGGTTACCCACAACAATAGAAGTAGCCACAGCCAAGCAGGTGCAGGATGCCCTCACCTTTGATGTGGATGTACTCTGGATTGGCGCAAGAACCACGGTAAATCCCTTTAGTGTTCAGGAAGTGGCGGATGCGCTGCGGGGCGTGGATGTGCCGGTCATGATAAAGAATCCCATCAACCCCGACCTGGAACTGTGGGCAGGGGCCGTGGAAAGAGTGGCGAGAGCCGGTGTAAAAAAGATTGGGCTGATACACCGTGGTTTCAGTTCATATGGTAATACTGAATACCGAAATGCTCCCATGTGGCACCTGGCCATTGATATGAAGCTGAAACATCCCGGTATGCCCTTCATAAATGACCCTTCGCATATTTGTGGCCGCCGGGATACTTTGCTGGATACAATGCAAAAAGCAATTGACCTGGATTATGACGGACTGATGATTGAAAGCCATATGGATCCTGATAATGCATGGAGCGATGCGAAGCAGCAGGTGACGCCGGAACGTTTGGCAGAAATGCTGAACAGTATCATCTGGAGGAGGGAAGATGTAAATTCAGAAGAATATCATGCGGCACTGGAAAGACTGCGGCAACAGATCAATCAGCTGGATGAAGAATTGATACAGATGTTGGGCCGGAGGATGAAAATAGCCGAACAGATTGGTGAATACAAAAAGGAGAACAACATTACTATTTTACAAACCAGCCGCTGGAATGAGGTAATTGAAAGGGCAACGGCCCGGGGAGATAAGGTGGGATTAAGCAAAGAATTCATCACCCGGTACTTTGATGCAGTACATATGGAAAGTATCAATCATCAGAAGAAAGTGATAGACGGGTAACGCCTCTGCATTCAAAGGAGGAGTGTCAAAAACTATAAATGAAGAAGATTACATTCAGGTTTTCCGGTTCCTCAACTGATTTTTATCCTGCATACGGTATCAGTCATTTAAAAGAGATAACCGATCCGCTGACCACGGTTTTGATAACCGATGAACATGTTTACAACGCCCATACCCAGCGGTTCAAAAACTGGAATACTATTGTTTTAAAACCCGGAGAAGAATACAAAGTACAGGCTACGGCAGATGCCATCATTGAACAGTTAGCCGAAATGGAAGCTGACCGCAAAACAACCCTGGTGGGAGTGGGCGGCGGTGTAATAACAGATATTACCGGCTATGTGGCATCTATTTATATGCGGGGCATACGTTTTGGTTTTATCCCCACTTCTCTGCTGGGATTGGTGGATGCTTCCATTGGCGGCAAGAACGGGATTGATGTGGGAGTTTATAAAAATATGATAGGGACTATCCGCCAGCCTTCTTTTATTCTGCATGATATGGTTTTCCTGAACTCGCTGCCTCAGCCGGAATGGGAAAATGGTTTTGCCGAAATCATCAAGCATGCCTGTATCAAGGATGCTGCCCTGTTTGCTGAACTGGAAAATAAAACGCTGAAACAATACCGGAGCCGTCAAAAATCCATTTGTGAACTGGTGCAGCGGAATGCACTCATCAAAATAAAAGTGGTGCAGAAGGATGAGTTTGAAAAAGGAGAAAGAAGGTTGCTGAACTTTGGTCATACCATCGGCCATGCTCTGGAAACGCAATATGAGTTATCCCATGGTCAGGCCATTTCCATTGGCATGACCTATGCCTGTCATATTTCCCGGCAATTATGCAGGTTTAAACAAACGGAAAGAGTTGCGGCATTATTGCAGCAATATAACCTCCCCGCCTACGCATCTTTTGACAGGCAAAAAGTATTTGATGTGCTGAAGATGGACAAGAAGAGGGAAAAAAAGGAAATGAATTATGTGCTGCTGGAGAGCATCGGTAAAGGGGTGGTTAAATCAATTTCATTAGATCAGCTTGGAAAAATTATAGGAGATTTATAAGTGAAGATTACCATTCGCCCATCGAAATTAACAGGCAGTGTTCATGCCCCGGCTTCCAAAAGCTCCATGCAGCGGGCCTGTGCCGCCGCATTACTCAGCAGGGGTGAAACGAGAATCATCAGCCCAGGTTATAGTAACGATGATAAAGCAGCGCTTGAAATCATCAAAGTGTTGGGAGCAGAAGTTAAAACAGATGATTCGGAACTGATTGTGACAAGCAAAGGTGTAAACCCTGTTGCAAATGAAATTAACTGCGGTGAATCGGGGCTGGGTATAAGAATGTTCGCTCCCCTGGCTGCCCTGAGTGATAAAGAAATAACTATTAATGGAACCGGGAGTTTGTTGCACAGGCCCATGGAATTTTTTGATGAAATTCTGCCGCAACTTGGTGTAAGTATTAAAAGTAATAACGGAAAACCGCCACTAACAATTAAAGGCCCTCTTCGGCCAAAGAATATAGAGGTGGATGGTTCGTTGAGTTCACAATTCCTTACGGGATTGCTGATGGCATATTCGGCCTCCCTACATCCCTACCAAAGAGGGACTTTGGAACCCCGTAGTTCAACTATGACTATAAAAGTTCGCAATCTTAAAAGCAGACCATACATAAACCTGACCCTTGATGTGATGAGAAAATTCGGACTGAATGTTCCTGAGAATAAAAACTTTGAAGAATTTATATTTTATCATGACTCTTTGAAGGTCCCCCCTGCGGGGGGATTCAGGGGGGCTTACACCGTTGAAGGTGACTGGAGCAGTGGTGCATTTTTATTAGTAGCCGGCGCTATTGCCGGGCCACTAACCGTAAGGGGACTGGATTTGTCTTCTGTACAGGCAGACAGGGCAATTGTGGATGCACTGATGGCTGCCAACGCCGCTATGGCAATGGATGCAAAAGGAATCACTGTACATCCGGGGAAAATGGATGGGTTTTATTTTGATGCAACTGATTGTCCTGATCTTTTTCCGCCACTGGTATCGCTGGCAGCTTACTGCAGGGGCGCAACAACAATTAAAGCTGTTTCAAGACTTACGCACAAAGAAAGCAGCAGGGCAATTGCATTGCAGGATGAATTTGATAAAATGGGAGTGCAGATAGATTTGGAAGATGATATAATGATTGTACATGGCGGAGGAACCGTTAAAGGCGCTGATGTCCATTCACATCATGACCACCGTATTGCCATGGCTTGTGCGGTTGCGGCATTAAAAGCAAATGATATAACGATAATAGAAGAAGCACAGGCGGTGAATAAATCCTATCCTGATTTTTATGAACATCTGAAGCAATTGGGTGCAGATATTAAAAATGGGTTTACCTTAACAACTAAATAAATCAAATGAAAATGAAAATAGCTTTATTGCTGTCTGTATTTTTCGTTTGTTTAAAACCAATTGCCCAGAAAATACACCGCCCGCCGAATGTCATTATTATTTACATTGATGATATGGGTTATGGTGATGTGAGCCCTTACAATAAAAAAATAAACTACACACCCAATTTTCAATGGCTTGCCAATAACGGGATAACGCTGACGGATTTTTATGTTTCGCAATCGGTGTGTTCTGCATCACGTACTTCATTACTTACGGGCTGTTATGCTAACCGGCTTGGTATTCACGGTGCTTTATTTCCTGATTCAAAGATTGGATTGAATACAGATGAACTTACGATGGCAGATATGCTAAAGAAAAAAGGATATGCCACTGCTGCTTTTGGCAAATGGCATATCGGCAGCCGGCTGGAGTTTTTACCAACCAAACAGGGCTTTGATGAATACTATGGTATTCCATACAGCAATGATATGTGGTATAAAAACACATTGAGAACCTGGCCATCGCTGCCTGTTTATGAAAATGAAAAAGTGGCTGATACCGTTATTGAACAATCATGGTTTACACAACGCTTCACACAAAAAGCATTAGACTTTATTGAACAGAAGCAAAAGGTTCCTTTCTTTTTATACCTGGCACACCCGATGCCGCATGTTCCAATTTATGCCTCTGAAAAATTTAAGGGAAAAACAGGCAAAGGTTTGTATGCTGATGTGATTGCAGAAATTGACTGGTCGGTAGGTGAGGTGATTAAAAAAATGAAAGAACTGAAAATCGAAGAAAATACATTGCTTATCGTCACATCTGATAACGGGCCGTGGATGCCATTTGGCAATCATGCGGGAGTAACCAACGGTCTTCGTGAAAGTAAGGGAAGCGTTTGGGAAGGTGGCGTTCGGGTTCCCTGCCTCATGTATTATAAAAATAAAATGAAAGCAGGAGCGAAGGTTAATACGCCATTAATGACTATTGACCTGTTGCCCACACTTGCATTTCTTACACAATCTGAATTGCCTGAGAAAACTTTTGATGGTGAAAGTATCTGGGGTTATTTGCAAGTGCCTAACCAGATGGCTGACCCTGACCGTCCTTTATTTTTTTATTACAAAACAAATGAACTACAGGCGATGCGCTGGAAAAACTGGAAGCTTTATTTCCCGCATACCTATATTTCTATCGAAGGACAAACGCCGGGTATGGATGGTGCAAGAGGAAAAACAACAAATGTAAAAATGGAAACGTTGGAGCTGTATGATTTGAGTAAAGACAAGGCCGAGAAAACAAATGTATTTGCATTGCACCCGGATATTATTTCTAAAATGACCGAAATGGCAGATGAGATGAGAGTTAAATTAGGCGATAGCCTGAAAGGGATTAAGGGAAAAGAAAACCGTGAACCGGGAAAAGTGAAAGAATGATTATTTTTAAACAACGATTATGAATTCATTTGGCAGAATATTCCGTATTTCCATTTTTGGTGAATCACATGGTGAATGTGTCGGTATAACTATTGATGGCTGCCCTGCAGGGTTATCATTGTCCCCGGAAGATCTGGCTGCTGATCTGGAACGAAGAAAAGGCGGGCAGGGCAAAGGCATCACGCCCAGAACAGAAGATGATATCCCGCTTTTTAAGAGCGGTGTCTTCAATGGCAAAACAACCGGCTTTCCCATCACTATTTTATTTGAAAATAAAAATACCCGCAGCGAAGATTATGATAAGCAAAGAAGCATACCGAGACCCGGGCACGCCGATTGGGTGGCGCATCAAAAGTTTGGCGGTAATGAAGACTATCGCGGCGGGGGGCATTTCAGTGCAAGGCTGACAGCAGGTATTGTGGCGGCAGGAGCCATTGCAAAAATAATGATGAATAAATGCGGCATGACCGGCCTCGGCATTCATGCCATGGTAACGGAAATTGCCGGAGAAAAAGATCTGGAAAAAGGGTTACAAAAAGCCATTGATGCCAAAGATTCGGTGGGTGGTATTGTAGAATGCCGTGTAAATGGTTTGCCCACGGGCCTGGGTGAACCCTGGTTTGATTCAGTTGAATCAGTTCTGTCACATATCCTGTTTGGCATACCGGCTGTAAGAGGTGTTGAGTTCGGAACCGGTTTCGCTGCTGCAAAAATGTTTGGCAGCGAGCATAACGATGCTATAGAAAACAGGGAGGGTAAAACCAGAACCAATCATGCCGGCGGAGTGGTGGGCGGCATCAGTAATGGTAACGAACTGGTGTTCCGTTTAGCCATAAAACCCACTTCATCCACACCAAAAGAGCAGAACAGCCTGAACTGGGATACCGGTAAAACAGAAGACTTTTCAGTCAAAGGCCGCCATGATCTTTGTGTAGCGCTCAGGGCTCCGGTTATTGTTGAAGCTGTAACGGCTGTTGTGCTCGCTGATTTTATGTTACTGGAACAAAGGATACCACGTATTATAAAGAATTGATGAAGCAGTCTGCATGAAGAAGAATTACCAAAAAGAAAGAGTAATCACTGGATCAGTTTTGTATTCACACTCATCCTTGCTTTTTTTGTCCTTAAAGCATGTTAAAATAATTCTATGCCCGTAATATACCACATCACAACTGCCAATGAATGGAAAGCAGCATTGAATAAAGGATTTTATGAACATCCTTCCTTAAAAGAAGAAGGCTTTATCCATTGCTCACATGAACATCAGGTGGCTGGTGTTTTGGAACGTTTTTTTGCCGGGCAATCAGGATTGGTAAAACTGGTGATTGATACCGATAAACTTACCTGTAAATATATTTATGACTGGTCATCATCCACACAGGATACTTTTCCGCATGTTTATGGGGCGATTAACACCGATTCAGTAACCCGGGTTATTCCGTTATAGTTTTTGGCAAGCTTTTTAAAGCCAATATCCAGTATTTCAAACCTGGCCGCCCCCGGAAAGGAATAATGCCACCACTCATCATTGTAAGCCCTGAATCCATATTTCTCCATTGTTGTTTTCAGCAAAATCCGGTTCTGTAGCACCTCTTCCGGCAATTTACTGAAGCTGTGATGAGCGGTGTCAGAAAAGTTGTCAAAGCCTGTTCCCATATCCAGTTCGTTGCCGGTTACCAGGTTCATAATAGTAATGTCGACCGCAGCGCCACGGTTATGTCCGCTGCCTTTGGCCGGATGTGCCACATATCTTTCATCTTTGACCAGTTCCCAGAATTCTACTGTTACAGAGTAGGGGCGGTAGGCATCAAATATTTTTAACCCCAGCCCCATACTGTTCAGTTCTTTTTGTGCTTCTTTCAGCGAATCAGCGGCAGGATGCCGTAAAAATGTGTAATTCGTTCCGGCAGGGTACATCATCCTCCGCATAAAATTATTGGTGGTGGCATACCGCAGATCGTAAACAATGTTTGGTATCAGACTTTTTAGCTCCACCATCTTCCCCAAGCTGTCTTTTTTTATCTGTTTCTTATAAATTTTCAGTTTGGAGGTTACTGGCGGCCGTATATAACCTGTATCCTGCGAAAAAACAGGAAGGAAAAACGGGATTAAAAAAAACAATAACAGGGCACCCCGGCTGTAAAAAGCTTTTTGTAACTTGTATAGCATCTGCGGCAGCTTATGCTGTAAATTAAAGTAAAAACAGGAGACAGCACCCATCCACACACCCTCTATGAGAAGAAAAAGAGCCAGGCACCTATTGTATGCAGGTATTACTGTATGCCTGGTATTAGTGCATGCCTGCAGGAGTAAACGAACCCAATCTGAGCATATTGCAGACACACCGGAAGAGCTTCAGCAAAAAACAAAAAGCTTTATCAGCAAGTTACTGCAGCAAACTGCAGCAGGCGGAGGAAGTAGAACCGACAGCAGGTTGCACCTAAATCAACCTGCATTCTGTAAGTATCTGTACGAAAAAAATGGAAATACTCCGCTGTGGTCTGAGCAGGGGAACTGGAAACGGCAGGCTGACTCACTTTTCGGCTTTATCCGGGAGTCAAAATTATATGGGTTGTTCTCCCAGGATTATCATGCCAATGAACTGTTCATGATCCACAGGCTGCTTGAAGCCGACAGTTTGAATAAGACAGCAAAAAAAGATGCGATGATCTGGGCAAAATCGGATGTGATGCTTACCGATGCATTTGTTCAAATCCTCAAAGACATCAAACTGGGCCGCCTGCCGGATGACAGCATTACTCTTAATAAGGATACCCTGCTTACCGGCGACTTTTTCCTGCAGCAGTTTAATACCCTGCAACAACAAGGTTCAATGACAGCGCAGGTACAAGTACTCGAGCCCCGGCATCGGGGGTATCAGCAGCTAAAGAAAGGCATTCTGAAATTTTTGCAACAGGCCGATTTCCGGGAACATACCCGGGTACCGGCAAAAAATGATCCCGGTTATAAGATTGCTTTGCAAAAAAGGTTGTTTGAAGGAGGCTATATTGTTTTTGATAGTGTAATGGCCGATTCGGCACAACTGGCAGAGGCCGTCAAAAAATTTCAGAACGAAAAAGGGCTTTTGGTAGACGGTCGGGCCGGAGAAGGCACCATTCGTATGCTTAACCTTTCGGACGCAGAGAAGTTTATCCGGGTTGCCATCAGCCTCGATAAGTACAAAAAACTGCCGCCTGAAATGCCATCCAGATATATTTGGGTGAATGCGGCATCAAACAACCTGGAGGTTGTGGAGGATACCGCAGTTAAGTTCTCTTCCAGGATTATTTGCGGCAAAGCTAAAACCCGAACGCCTTTGTTAAACGGGTCTATTTCCCAACTCATCACCTACCCGCAATGGGTGCCGCCGCCCAGTATCGTAACAAAGGAAATTTTACCGGCCGTGAAAAAAAATCCAGATTACCTGGCCCGCAAGGGTTTCAGCCTGCTTGACAAAGATGGCAATGAAGTTGACCCTTACTCTGTTGACTGGTCAAAATACAACAAGGGGGTGCCTTACAGGATTGTACAGGGCAGCGGTGATGCCAATGCCCTTGGGGTGCTCAAATTTCATTTTGATAATAAATATTCAGTTTACCTGCATGATACTAACCAGCGCTACCTGTTTGGAAATGCTATGCGGTCGCTCAGCCATGGTTGTGTAAGAGTACAGGAATGGCAAAAGCTGGCTTACTATATCCTCCGCAACGACAGCCTTCATTCATCCGGAAGCTACCACATGGCCGACTCACTGAAAACCTGGCTTCATCAAAAAATAAAACGGCATATTATGGTAAAAAAGAAAATGCCTGTTTATATCCGCTACATTACCAGTGAGGCCCGGAGCGGAAACCTTGTTTTTTATGATGATGTGTACGGAGAAGATAAAATGATCCGGGAGAAATTCTTTGCCGGAAAATAGCCTTTTCTTTCCGCTGCCGGCCCGCTTTTTCACATCTTTTCTACACCCCGCCAGCCTCCGCAACCCTATGAATAATAGCTAAATAATTTATTTCCTGATATTAAACTTACCCGTTATTTTTGTTTAGTTTAAAACCAAACTATCTCTTTATGAAGAAGATACTGTCTGCATTTCTTGCACTGTACCTGCTTGTACCTGCCAGTTACAGTCAAGATGATGAAACTAGGCCAAAGGCTCTTGGAATCAGTTTGTTTATGAATGATTTTGTCACGCCGGCCCGAATCCGTTCCAGTTCATTGGTAAAAGTGCTTGCCGACAAAAAGCTGGCCAAGCTGAGTGAAATGAATGCAGGCCTGGCTATAACCTATTTCAAGGGGATAAGAAAACATATTGATTACTCTGTCACTTTAGGGGGGTCTTTCCTACGTTACCCCATGCCCAATAAGTCTTTTGCAAGCGATAAATTATTGCTGGATGCCACCGGCGCCGTGCATTTGAAAATGACTACCGAAAGGCACTGGGTACAGCCCTATATAACCCTCGGTGTAAGTGGTCACAAATACCTTAACTATTATGGCGTTACCATGCCGCTTGGCCTTGGTGTGAAAATTAATTTCCTGGATGATGCGCATCTCTTTATTAACTCAAATTACCGTGTTCCGATTACCGTAGAAACTTCTAATTATCATCTTCAGCATGGAGTAGGCGTTGCTGCCCGTTTGGGTAAGAAACCGGAAAAAGCACCTGTGGTGCTTGACAGGGATAAGGATGGCATTCCCGATAATGTGGATGCCTGCCCGGATGACCCGGGCCCTGCTGCCACACAAGGTTGTCCTGACAGGGATGGTGATGGCATCATTGACAAAAATGATAAATGTCCTGATGTAAAAGGCCTTGCCAAGTATGATGGATGCCCGATACCGGATACGGATAAGGATGATATTAATGATGAAGAAGATAAATGCCCGACTGTTCCGGGTGTGGCCCGCTACCAGGGTTGCCCGATACCGGATACGGATAAGGATGGTATTAATGATGAAGAAGATAAATGCCCGACTGTTCCGGGTGTGGCCCGCTACCAGGGTTGCCCGATTCCGGATACGGACGGTGATGGTGTAAATGATGAACAAGATAAGTGCCCTACCGTACCCGGTGTGAAGGAAAATTATGGGTGCCCTCTTATTCTGGAAGAAATAAAGAAGAGGATGGATATAGCAGCCAAGAACATTCTGTTTGTAACAGGCAGCTATAAACTGCAATCCAAATCATTTAAAGGTTTGAATGATGGGGCAAAAATCATGAATGAAAATCCGGGTATGAGCCTGAATATTGACGGCCATACGGACAATGTAGGCAGTGATGAGATGAACATGAAACTCAGTCAGAACAGGGCCGATGCAGTGAAGAATTATATCGTCACCAAGGGTATTGACCCGAGCCGTATAACTGCAACCGGTTATGGTGAAACTAAGCCTATCGCTACAAATAATACTGCAGCGGGCCGCCAGCAAAACCGCCGTTCAGAACTTACCCTGAGCTTTTATAAATAGAAACCAATTGCTTATTATGAAGGTGCCCCGTTTCTGCGGGGCACTTTTTTTATCAATCCGCTATGAAAATATTGAAAGAATCTGTTATCCACAGGGTAATTTATAGTTCTTCATCAATTCTCCCTTTTCAGGCTTTTTCCTTACTTTTGCGCCTCCAAAACCGGAAGGTTTTAAGAAGAACCTAAATATCTGAAAACAAAGCAGTGATGGCTGATTTAAAATTTCAAAGAAACTTCGGTATTGCCGCTCACATTGACGCCGGCAAAACCACCACCACAGAGCGTATCCTTCGCTACACCGGTATGATACACCGGATAGGCGAAGTGCATGATGGGGCTGCCACCACCGACTGGATGGAGCAGGAAAAAGAGCGGGGTATCACCATCACCTCTGCCGCAGTAAGCTGTAAATGGAATTTCCCGACTGTTTTGGGAAAACCCACTCCTGAAACAAAACAATACTATTTCAATATCATTGACACTCCCGGCCACGTTGACTTTACAGTGGAGGTAGAACGTTCCATGCGGGTGCTGGACGGGCTCATTGCTTTGTTTTCTGCCGTAGATGGTGTGGAGCCCCAGTCGGAAACGGTGTGGCGCCAGGCCAACCGTTATGGCGTTCCCCGTATCGGCTTTGTAAATAAAATGGACCGTGCCGGCGCTGACTTTCTGAATGTGGTGAAGCAGGTGAAAGAGATGCTTGGTTCCAAAGCAGTTCCCCTGCAATTACCAATTGGCGCCGAAGATGATTTCAAAGGAGTGGTAGACCTGATTAAAATGAAAGGCATCATCTGGCATATGGAAACAGAGGGCATGACTTTTGATGAGATAGAAGTACCGGCGGATATGCTGGAAGAAGCAAAAGAGTGGAGGGCCAGCCTGGTGGAGGCTGTGGCTGAATATGATGATAAACTGATGGAGAAATTTTTTAATGACCCTAACAGCATCAGCGAAGACGAAATGCATGAAGCCATCCGTAAGGCCACAATTGACCTGAGCATTGTGCCGATGATGTGCGGTTCTTCATTCAAGAATAAAGGAGTGCAAACGGCGCTGGATGCAGTTTGCCGCTACCTGCCTTCACCGGTTGATATTCCGGATACCATTGGCACACATCCTGATACCGGAGAAGAACTGAAGCGCAAGGCTGACCCGAAAGAGTCTTTTGCAGCGCTTGCTTTCAAAATTATGACTGATCCCTTTGTGGGCCGCCTGGCATTCTTCCGCTGTTACAGCGGCCACCTCGATGCCGGTTCTTATGTATTAAACGTAAGAAGCGGAAAGAAAGAAAGGATCAGCCGTATTATGAAGATGTTTGCCAACAAGCAAAACCCCATTGATTTCATTGAAGCCGGTGATATCGGGGCAGCTGTTGGTTTCAAAGAAATAAAAACCGGCGATACACTCTGTGATGAAAATCATCCCATCACGTTGGAAAACATGTTCATCCCCGAGCCCGTGATTTCTGTGGCAGTTGAACCCAAGACCCAGGCCGATGTCGATAAAATGGGTATGGCAATCGCCAAGCTTATCGAAGAAGACCCCACACTTCGTGTAAAAACCGATGAAGAAACAGGTCAGACCATTCTTTCGGGAATGGGCGAACTGCACCTCGAAATTATTGTTGACCGGATGAAGCGGGAATTCAAAGTGGAAGTGAACCAGGGAGCGCCGCAGGTGGCTTACAAAGAAGCTTTCACCACTACAATTGAACACAGGGAAACGCTGAAAAAGCAAACCGGCGGCCGTGGTAAATTCGCTGATATCATTTTTGAACTCGGCCCGGTGGACAAGGAATGGCAGCAGGAGAATCCGGATAAACACTATCAGTTTGTAAACGATATTTTCGGCGGTGCAATTCCCCGTGAATTTGTTCCTGCCATACAAAAAGGCTTTGAGCAGGCTATGTCAAACGGCGTATTGGCCAGCTACCCGGTTGCCAATATGAAGCTCAGGGTGTTTGACGGAAGCTTCCATGCAGTGGACTCTGACTCTATGTCTTTTGAGCTTTGTGCCAAACAGGGATTCCGCGAAGCTGCCAGAAAAGCAAAACCTGTAATATTGGAACCCATCATGAAAGTGGAAGTGGTAACTCCCGACCAGTATATGGGCGATGTAACCGGTGACCTGAACCGCCGCCGCGGTATGATGGAGGGTATGGACAGCCGGGCAGGTGCCCAGGTGATAAAGGTCAAAGTACCGCTGAGCGAAATGTTCGGGTATGTAACACAGCTTCGTTCGTTGTCTTCGGGCCGGGCCTCTTCAACCATGGAGTTCTCTCATTATGCACCGGCGCCAAACAATATTGCTGAAGAAGTGATAGCAAAAGTTAAAGGAAAAGTTTCGGCTTAAGTTTAAACTGAAAATAATTCAGCCACCGGCTCAATGGCCGGTGGCTTTTTTGTGTATAATTATTATCTGTAATCAGTCCGGACACCGCACGGGTGGCATTTTGTTTGCTCTAACAAAGACGAATTCCCTCCGTTTTTAAAATTCGTCTTGCCTCCCGATAGCTATCGGGACCGGCGTACCGAAAAACACTTGTTCTGGTCTCGGGTTAAGGACTCAGCAATGAGTCCTTCTTTTTTCTGTAATTTGAATTGACAAATTACTATGAAAAGGAAAGGATTTACCGCTGTTACACTGCTTTTTTTTGTTTATGGCATATCGGCCCAGGTGATCACCATTTCACCAGGAATGAAAGTCGGCAAAACAACAAAGTTTAAAAAAGCGGTGTATAAGATAGACGGGCCGGCGGACAGTTCCCGGGGTGTTGTAAACATTGAAGGGAATAATATTGTGGTTGATTTTGGCGGGGCCGAATTACGGGGTGATAATTCCGCAAAGGCCCCGGATGAGTTTTCCGGCATTGCGGTTTACATCCGCAACAGTAAAAACATAACGATCAAAAACCTGAAGACAAGGGGTTATAAAGTGGCGCTGATAGCCCGGAATACAGAAAAGCTGACGATCGAAAACTGCGACTTCAGTTATAACTACCGCCGGCGCCTGAACAGTACGCAGGAAAAAGAAGATATATCCGACTGGATGAGCTATCATCATAATGAAAAGGATGAATGGCTGAGGTACGGCGCTGCGATGTACCTGAAAGATTGTAGTTTTTTCACAGTCAGAAGCTGTAAAGTAACCGGTGGCCAGAATGCACTGATGCTGATGAGGTGTAATGACGGGTTAATTGTCAATAATGATTTCTCCTTTAATTCAGGGATAGGTATCGGTATGTACCGCAGCAACCGCAACAGGGTAAGCTATAACAGGGTCATATTTAATGTGCGGGGCTACAGCCATGGGGTATACAACCGGGGGCAGGACAGTGCCGGGATATTAGTTTATGAGCAGAGTAATAATAATCGTTTTTATAACAATAATGTGACACATGGAGGCGATGGATTGTTTTTATGGGCTGGACAGACTACTATGGATAGCGGAAAAGGCGGCTGCAACGATAACGTAATTATTGAGAATGATTTTTCTTATGCACCTACGAATGGAGTTGAGGTTACCTTTAGCAGAAATCATATTATTGAGAACCGGATTTTTGAATGTGATCATGGCATATGGGGTGGCTATAGTTTTGAATCAACGATTAGCGACAATCAATTCCGAAATAACAGAATTGCTATTGCTATCGAGCATGGGCAACAAAATAAGATTTTATACAATCTTTTTTCAGGTGATAAGGAAGCAATCAGACTTTGGGCAAGAAATGAGCAACCTACTGATTGGGGGTATGCTAAATTCCGTGATACTAAAAGCAGGGACTATGCCATAGTTTATAATAGTTTCAACAATATCCCCATTGTTTTTAACTTTAAAATGACAAATAATTTAAGTGTTTATGGAAATACTATTTCCCAAAGCGATGCTATTTTTAAAATAGACTCAACAGTGTCAGGACTTGATACAACAGTAAATCAGAAGTTAGAAAAAGAATTATCGATAGACACTGCGACAGTGGCAATCGAGCCAACTAAAAAATATATGGATCCATTTGTAGGGAACCCTAAATTTGCCGGCCGAAAAAACATTATGATAACCGAATGGGGGCCTTATGATTTCCGGTACCCCATCATTTGGAATACAAACCCAGCGGATACGAGTGATACAATGCGGTTCGATCTGATCGGGCCCCACGGCAACTGGCAGATCAAATCTGTAAAAGGACTGAAAGATGTATCTGTGATGAAAGGAACTTTCCCGGCATCCGTCACAGCCAGGAAGGAAACGGGAGAGAGAACAGATATACTGATTGAACTCGTTTATACCGGCGAATCTTTCACAACAGCAATGGGGGAGAAGATTCCTGCAGGCAAACCGTATAATTTCCGTTTCAGGAAATTCTTTCAGCCGGTAAACTGGGAAGTAATGTTTTACAGGCTTGATACCGCTTCACACAACCCCATCACAACAGGTATGCTTTTTTCCTTGTATGAAAAGAAAGCCCCTTTCAGAACAGAAAAGAAAGACAGGCTGGATTATGCCTGGTGGGGTGGTATCAAAGAAGCCGGTATTCATTACCCCCAGTTTATTACCATGGCCAATGGTACTGTAGAAATAAAGCCGGGCAATTATGAACTATCTGTTACTTGGGATGATGCTGTAAGGGTATATGTGGATGAGAACTTAGTGTTTGATGAATGGAACCCATCCCGCTACAGTTTTGACGAATCACCCAATAAAAAAATAAGGATCGGTTTGGGAGGAAAACACCACTTTAGGGTAGAACATCTGGAGCTTGGAGGATTTGCCACATTGGCTTTGAAAATCAAACCGGTAGAGTAAAGGATATAACTTGTCCTCTTGCTTGTCCACAGCATAGAAAATTCTTTCCCAACTATTTGGAGGGTACCATGCCCAACCCTACCTTTGCACTCCCAAAAGAAAATTGGGTTTTCACACATGTCGCAGCGAATCAGAATCAAATTACAGTCTTACGATCATAACCTGGTGGATAAGTCTGCCGAAAAGATCGTAAAAACAGTACGCAGCACCGGGGCTGTGGTTACAGGACCAATTCCCCTGCCCACCCGCCGTAAGATATTCACGGTGTTGCGATCGCCCCACGTAAACAAAAAAAGCCGTGAGCAGTTCCAGTTGTCTACGCATAAGCGCCTGCTGGATATTTACACGTCGAGTTCAAGAACCGTGGATGCACTGAGCAAACTGGACCTGCCCAGTGGTGTGGAAGTTGAAATCAAAGCGTAGTACACCCTAATCCGCCAACCGGCGGACGTAAGCACAGTTCTTATAAAACAAATTGTATTCATCTCTCAATCTTTTCAATAATATGGAAAGAAAAAAGAGCTCTGAAATTTCACCTCTCTCAACTTCTGCCATGTGGCGGATTGGGGGTATATAAAACAAGCCATTCAGGGTTTGTTTACTGCCGGTACTTTCCCATAAAGAAAAAGGTCGGTGGCAAACGGGGATTGAATCCGCCAGCCGGCGGATGTCCCAATAACCTTGCAGGCGCAAATTGAACAAACATGAAAGGTATTATTGGGAAAAAAATCGGAATGACCAGCGTCTTCGATCCCTCGGGTAAGCAAACTGCCTGTACGATCATTGAGGCAGGACCCTGTGTTGTAACGCAGGTGAAAACGGTTGAGTCTGACGGGTACAATGCTCTCCAGCTTTCCTTCGGCGACAAAAACGAAAAACATTCCATCAAAGCCGAAAAAAACCACTTCGCAAAGGCTTCCACTTCTCCCAAAAAGTTTTCCAAAGAATTCAGGGATTTTTCTGTAGAAAAAAATATAGGTGAAACCGTAACGGTTGACATTTTCGCCGAAGGCGATGATGTGGATGTGGTGGGTACCACAAAAGGTAAAGGTTTCCAGGGCGTGGTAAAGCGCCACGGCTTCCACGGTGTGGGCCAGCAATCGCATGGCCAGCACGACAGACAGAGGGCCCCGGGTTCACTCGGTAACTCATCCGATGCCAGCCGTGTAATGAAAGGTATGCGCATGGCCGGCCGTATGGGTGGCGACAGGGTAAAGCTGAAGGGCCTTAAAGTGGTGAAGGTATTTCCGGACAAAAATTACATTTTGATCAGCGGTTCAGTGCCGGGTCACAATGGTTCAATTGTTTTAATTCAGAAGTAACCCTTCGTCCCGATAGCTATCAGGATCAGGGTAACAATAAAAACGAAATAAAATGCAGGTTGAAGTTTTAAATACAAAAGGAAAGGCCACCGGCAGAACGGTTGAGCTACCCGAAGACATCTTCGGTGCTGAGCCGAATAATCATGTGATCTACCTTGCTGTGAAGCAGTATCTCGCAGCACAGCACCAGGGTACACACAAAGTGAAGACCCGTGCTGAGGTAAAGGGCGCCAGCCGCAAACTGCACCGCCAGAAAGGCACCGGCGGAAGCCGTAAGGGAAATATCAGGAATCCTTTGTACAAGGGGGGTGGTACCGTTTTTGGCCCCAAACCCCATGGTTATGATATTAAGCTCAACCGTAAGGTAAAAGACCTGGCCAAGATATCGGCCCTTTCTTACAAGGCAAAGGACAATGCCATTGTAGTGGTGGAAGATATAACCATGGATGCACCCAAAACAAAGACGTTTGTTGATATTCTTGGGAAGCTGAAAGTAGCGGACAAGAAGGTAATGTTTGTTCAGCCGGAGTATAATGATAACCTGGAGCTTTCCATACGCAATGTACCCGGAGTGCTGGGCGTATTGCTGAGCGACATCAACACCTATGACATTGTAAATTCAGATGTACTGGTGATGACGGAAAGTGCAGCTAAAATTTTTGCAGAGGAAGAAACCGAAGCTTAATTAAAAACATATTAAAGAAAGAACAATGAAACTTTCTGAAGTACTGATAAAGCCCATACTGACTGAAAAAGCTAATGCACAACAGGAAAAACTGCGCAGATATGCTTTTAAAGTTTCAAGAAAAGCAAATAAACTGGAAATAAAAAAAGCGGTTGAAAGCTTTTATGGTGTTACCGTTACCAGGGTGAATACTTCGGTATCACCGGCCAAAAACAAAAGCCGCTTCACAAAAGCCGGTGTTATATCAGGCCGTAAACCTGCATATAAAAAAGCTTTTGTAACAGTAGCCGAAGGTGACAATATTGACCTGTATTCAAATATTTAACCTTCCGGGTGAATGGCAATCAACCGCCGCGAAGTGTTGGACTTATCCCGGACCTGATCCGGGAACTAATAAAAAAGAATTTAAGAAATGGCATTAAGAAAATTTAAACCCGTCACAGCCGGTACCCGTTGGAGGATCGGCAATGCATACGCTGAGGTCACTACCCATGTTCCTGAAAAGAGCCTGGTAGAGCCTAAGAAAAGAAGCGGAGGTCGTAATTCATCGGGTCATCTTTCCATGCGTTACATTGGTGGCGGTCATAAAAAGAAATACCGTGTTGTGGATTTTAAAAGAAATAAAGCAGGCGTAGCTACTGTAGTATCTGTTGAATATGACCCGAACCGTACTGCTTTTATTGCCCTTTTGAATTATGCAGATGGTGAAAAGCGCTATATCCTTGCCCCGCAGGGGTTACAGGTGGGCGCCAAAGTGGAAGCAGGCAACGATGTGGCTCCTGAGGTTGGTAATGCGCTTCCGATGAAGTATATACCGCTGGGTACAAATGTTCATAATATTGAAATGCAGCCGGGCCAGGGCGGCAAGCTGGCCCGCAGCGCAGGTTCATCAGCACAGCTGACCAACAAAGAAGATAAATATGCCGTACTGAAGATGCCATCGGGCGAACTTAGAAAAGTACTGATTGACTGCTACGCCACCGTAGGGGTGGTAAGTAACAGCGATCATAACCTGCAAAGCATGGGTAAGGCCGGCCGAAACAGGTGGAGGGGCATCAGGCCCAGGAACCGCGGAGTGGCCATGAACCCGGTTGATCACCCGATGGGTGGAGGTGAAGGTAAAGCTTCGGGCGGCCACCCGAGAAGCCGCACCGGTAAATACGCCAAAGGCGAGAAGACAAGAACAAGGGGCAAGTCGAGCGACAAACTGATCATCCAGAGGAAAAACGGAAGCAAACTGACTAAATAAAAATAACAAGAAGCCAAATCACAAATATCAATTGGGATTTGGAATTTGAAAATTGGAATTTTAAAACTATGGCTCGTTCAATTAAAAAAGGTCCGTATGTAGCAACACATCTTGAAAAGAAAGTGCTGGCTATGAACGAAGGAAAATCAAAAAAAGGCGTGGTGAAAACATGGAGCCGCCGCTCCACCATCACTCCGGATTTTGTGGGACACACTTTTGCAGTGCACAATGGCAATAAATTTATTCCAGTGTATGTAACGGAATTGATGGTTGGGCACAAACTGGGTGAATTTGCACCCACCCGGCAGTTCAAAGGGCACTCAAGCAAGAAAGTAGAAGCATAATACAGTCAGGAGTCGGTAGTCGGGAGCCGGTAGTCAGGCTCCGAACCTAAAACTCCGAACTTAAAACCAAATAGATGGAAGCAGTAGCTAAACTCAGAAATTACCCGACATCGCCCCGCAAAATGCGTCTGCTGGCTGACCTCATCCGTGGTCAAAAAGTAGAAAAAGTGCTGGCCGAACTGGAACACAACCCCAAGCACCCGGCCGTGCCATTACGCAAGCTGGTGTTAAGCGCCATCAGCAACTGGAAGCAGAAGAACGAAGGCGGAGATGAAAGCCAGCTGGTGGTTAAAACCATTTTTGTGGATGGGGCAAGAACATTAAAGCGTATGCGTCCTGCCCCGCAGGGCCGCGGTTACCGTGTCCGCAAACGCAGTAATCATGTAACTGTAATTGTTGATACCAACGAATCAAAAAACTAAACGAATTAATAAACCAATAACATGGGTCAAAAAGCAAATCCGATTGGTAACCGGCTCGGCATCATCCGCGGATGGGAATCTAACTGGTATGGAAATAAAAAAGACTATGCCTCCAAACTGATCGAAGACCACAAGATCAGGACGTACCTGAATGCCCGTATTAACAAAGGTGGTATCTCAAAGATTGTAATTGAGAGAACCCTTGGTAAACTGATCATTACTATTCATACATCAAAACCCGGTATCATTATCGGTAAGGGCGGAGGAGAAGTAGACCGCATCAAGGAAGAGCTGAAGAAACTGACCGGTAAAGATGATGTGCAGATCAACATTCTGGAGATCCGCCGTACTGAACTGGATGCAATGATTGTAGCTGATACCATTGCCCGCCAGATTGAGAACAGGATCAATTATAAAAGGGCTATCAAGATGTCAATTGCTTCTGCTCTGCGAATGGGTGCTGAAGGCATCAAGGTAAAGGTGAGCGGACGTTTGGGGGGAGCAGAGATTGCCCGTACGGAAGAGATCAAGCAGGGCCGTGTGCCGCTGCATACATTCCGTATGGATATTGATTATGCAAACGTATTTGCGCTCACCGTGTATGGTAAAATCGGTATCAAAGTATGGATATGTAAAGGCGAGGTTTTAGCAAAGAGGGATCTGAACCCCAACTTTGTTGGCGGTAAGAGCGATGTAAGTGACAGAAGGGAAAGAAGGGAAAGAAGGGATGACCGCCGTGATGACAGAAGAGGCGGCGGAAGAGACAAACGAAACTAATTGAACACAAGAATTAAGTAACTGGAAATTATAAGCAATGTTACAACCGAAAAGAACGAAACACAGGAAGATGCAGAAGGGCCGTATGAAGGGTGATGCAAAAAGGGGCGCCACCATATCATTTGGTTCCTATGCGCTGAAGGCACTGGACAGTCACTGGATTACCGACCGCCAGATTGAAGCGGCCCGTCAGGCACTTACCCGTGAAATGAAAAGGGAAGGTAATGTGTGGATACGCATTTTCCCCGACAAGCCCATCACCCGTAAGCCGCTGGAGGTAAGGATGGGTAAGGGCAAGGGTAACCTGGAATTCTGGGCTGCTGTGGTAAAACCTGGCCGTATTCTTTTTGAAGTGGACGGTGTAAGCGAGCAGGTAGCAAGAGCTTCCCTGGCCCTGGCTGCCGGCAAGCTGCCGATTAAAACAAAGTTTGTAATACGGTGTGATTTGGTTACAGCATAATCACTCATAAACTGAAAAGCAATGTCAAAGAAAGCTGATTTTGTAAAAAGCATTCATGGAATGAATGAACAGGACCTGAAGGCAAGGCTTGAAGAAGATAAGCAGCGTTTGAAAAAACTGGAATTTGCCCATGCTATTTCTCCGCTCGAGAACCCCATGACCATCCGTTCCCTTCGCCGGGATATTGCCCGGCTCAAAACAGAACTGAAATTAAAGCAACAGCAAGCATACTAAAGCTACAATAATGGAAGCAAGAAATTTAAGAAAAACCCGGATAGGCGTTGTAACCAGCAACAAGATGGCCAAGACTATTACAGTTGCCATTGAAAGAAAAGTGAAACACCCTATCTATGGAAAATTTGTAAAAAAGACCACTAAGCTTCATGCGCATGATGATAAAAATGAATGCAGCATCGGAGATTTGGTAAAGATCATGGAGACCCGCCCCCTCAGCAAAACAAAGCGCTGGAGACTGGTGGAAGTGGTGGAGAAAGTGAAATAAAGAAAGAAGTAAGAAGTCAGGAAATCGTACTTCATATTTCGTAATTCATAAATTGTTTTAAGATGATTCAGCAGGAAAGCCGGTTAAATGTAGCGGACAACAGCGGCGCCAAAGAAGTGCTTTGTATCCGTGTACTCGGCAACAGCGGACAGCGGTATGCCAAAATTGGAGATAAGATTGTTGTTACGGTTAAAGATGCATTGCCGCAGGGCGGTATCAAAAAAGGCACTGTCACCAAGGCGGTGATCGTTCGCAGCACCAACAAACTCCGCCGGAAGGATGGTTCTTATATCCGTTTTGATGATAATGCGGTGGTAATACTGAACCAGGCCGATGAGCCCAGGGGAACCCGGATTTTCGGCCCCGTGGCCAGAGAACTCCGTGACAAGGGGTATATGAAGATCATCTCCCTGGCTCCTGAAGTACTGTAATTGATTAACGAGAGGATATCATCCTTATAATGAAAGATAAAATGAAAACAAGATTTAAACCCAAGTATAACATCCGCAAAGGCGACAGCGTAGTGGTAATTGCCGGCGATGACAAAGATCTGGCCAAGCCCCGCACAGTAAAGCAGGTGCTGGTAGACGATGCAAAAGTGATTGTGGAAGGAGTGAACATTGTTACAAAGCATTCAAAGCCATCAGCCAAAAACACCAAAGGCGGAATCATTAAAAAAGAAGCTCCTATCCATCTCAGTAATGTGATGCTGTGGGATGCTTCTGCCAAAACACCTTCCAAATTAAAAAGGGAAAGGGAAAACGGCAAAAGTGTAAGAATATTAAAAAAGTCTGGTAATAAACTGTAAGATTATTCAGGCCAAAAGAAATAGAATATGAGTACAAAAACATATATCCCGAGACTGGCGGCTAAATACAAGAAGGATGTTGTGCCCACCCTGGTTAAAAAATTCAGCTATAGTTCGGTAATGAAGGCGCCCAAACTGGAAAAGATATGCCTGAACCGTGGCGTCAACGGAGCGGTGTCGGACAAGAAACTGGTTGACATCGCTATTGACGAGTTGACCATAATCACCGGGCAGAAGGCGGTTGCCACTATGTCCAAGAAGGATATCTCCAACTTTAAACTGCGTAAGAATATGCCGATTGGCGTCCGGGTAACGCTTCGCGGAGACAAGATGTACGAATTTTTTGACAGGCTGGTGGCTGTGGCATTGCCCCGTGTACGGGACTTTAAGGGAGTGAATGAAAAGTCGTTTGATGGCCGGGGTAATTATACACTGGGAGTAACAGAACAAATCATCTTTCCGGAAATTGATATTGATAAAGTGAATAAGATCACCGGTTTGGATATTACGTTCGTTACAACAGCCAATACCGATGAAGAGGCGTATGAGCTGCTGAAGGAAATGGGGATGCCTTTCAGAAATTCAAGAAACTAATAAAAACTAAAAGGATAAACAAACATGGCAAAAACATCAGTAAAGGCCAGGCAGATCAAAAGGGAAAAAATGGCCGCCCACTATGCTGCAAAGAGAGCAGAGTTGAAGAAGGCGGGTGACTGGAAAGCCCTTGACGAATTGCCAAAAAATTCTTCTAGGGTCCGGTTGAAGAACCGTTGCCAGTTATCGGGCCGCCCAAGGGGATATGTTCGATACTTTGGTATATCGAGAGTGGCCCTTCGTGACATGGCTTTGAATGGAAAGATACCGGGGCTGAAGAAAGCAAGCTGGTAACTTTTCGTCCCGATGCATATCGGGGTCAGGATAACAATGAATGAACTTCACATCCGGACCCGAAAAAAAATTAATGAACTGAACAAATAAGAAATATGGTAACAGATCCTATCGCAGATTTCCTGACCCGCATCCGTAATGCACAGATGGCCGGTCACCGTGTGGTTGAAATCCTCGCTTCTAACCTGAAGAAAAGGATGACGGAAATCCTGTACAACCAGGGTTATATCCTGAAATACAAGTTTGAGGATGATAACAAGCAGGGCATCATCAAGATCGCTTTGAAATATGATCCTGCCACCAAGCAGCCTGCTATTCAAAGTATGGAGCGGATAAGCCGCCCCGGTTTGCGCCAGTATGCAAAGCCTGCCGAATTTCGCCGGGTAAAAAATGGTTTGGGTTTGGCAATCATCTCCACTTCAAGGGGGGTAATGACGGATAAGGAAGCCAAAGCCAATAATGTCGGCGGTGAGGTACTTTGCTATGTATATTAAAAAAAAAGAGTTGCAGATACATGAAGCCGGTATCCGCCGGCTGACGGAATGACCGGTCAGCAACGCAGAATTGAAATTTGTTTTTTGGAATTTGAAATTTTTAAATTATGTCCCGCATAGGTAAAAAAACAATAATTATTCCGGAAGGGGTAACCATTACTGTAGGGAAGGATAATGTGGTAACTGTAAAAGGAAAGAAAGGGGAACTGAAACAGACAGTGGACCGTGATATTACCGTGGAAGTAAAAGACAGCCATATAACATTTGGCCGCCCCACCGATCAGATACGCCACAAGGCCATGCACGGACTTTACCGGGCCCTGGTTGCCAGTTTGATTAAAGGCGTAACAGAAGGCTATGAAAAAAAGCTTGAACTGATAGGTGTGGGTTTCAAAGCTGCAAACCAGGGTAATGTACTGGATCTTTCTTTGGGCTTTTCGCACAATATCATTTTTGAAGTACCCAAAGAATTAAAGGTGGCTACCCAACAGGAGAAGGGTCAAAACCCGGTCATCACCCTGGAGGGAATTGACAAACAGCTGATAGGGCAGGTAGCTGCAAAACTGCGTGGCCTGCGCAAACCCGAGCCTTACAAAGGAAAAGGTGTCCGCTATGTGGGTGAGGTTGTTCGTAAAAAAGCCGGTAAAGCGGCAGGCAAATAAAAATTAAGTAAAAATGAGTCCTGACAAACTGATAACCGGGACGGATGAAAAATAAAATAAGATGAACGCAAAAACTAAAACAGCCAGAAGACAAAGGATCCGCTATGGCATCCGCCAAAAAGTGACCGGCATAGCTTTAAAACCCCGTCTTTCTGTGTTCAGAAGCAATGCTGATATCTATGCGCAACTGATTGATGATGTAAATGGCCTGACCATAGCTGCAGCATCATCCCGGGACAAGGACATTGCAGCACAAAAAGGCACCAAAGGTGAAAAGAGCAAACTGGTAGGCGCTGCTATTGCCCGTAAAGCTGCGGAGCTGGGGGTAAAGGAAGTGGTTTTCGACCGTGGCGGATACCTGTATCATGGCCGGGTAAAATCACTGGCCGATGCAGCAAGAGAAGGAGGCCTTCAATTTTAATTTATCAAATTAATATCTCGTAATAAATGTCAAAGCTTAACGTAAACAGGGTAAAAGCAGGCGACCTGGAACTGAAAGACAAAGTGGTGGCCATTAACAGGGTGGTGAAGACCACCAAAGGCGGCCGTTCATTCAGTTTTTCTGCACTGGTGGTTGTTGGTAATGAAAATGGCGTGGTAGGCCATGGCCTTGGTAAAGCCAAAGAAGTTCAGGAAGCTATTACCAAAGGGATTGAGGATGCCAAGAAGAACCTTATCCGGGTTCCTGTCATGAAGGGCACCATTCCGCATGACCAGTGGGCCAAAGAAGGCGCCGCCAAAGTATTGATTAAGCCGGCTGCACATGGTACAGGTGTAATTGCCGGAGGCAGTATGCGGGCCGTTTTGGAGTCTGCCGGTGTTACCGATATACTGGCCAAGTCTCTGGGTTCTGCCAATCCGCATAATGTGGTGAAGGCAACTTTCAAGGCATTAGCATTGCTAAGAGAACCTGTAAGCGTTGCCAAAACCCGCAACCTTGGTTTGAAGAAAGTGTTCAACGGCTAATGTTTTTAAAACGGATTGAATTATGAAAAAAATAAAAATAACGTTGGTTAAAAGCCCTATTGACAGACCGGAGCGTCAAAAGTTGACCCTGAAAGCGCTGGGACTGAACAAAACCAATAAAACAAAAGAAGTGGAAGCCACCCCACAGGTTTTGGGTATGGTTCGTAAAGTGGAACATTTGGTAAAAGTTGAAGAGGCTTAATAGGCCCGGGACGGGAAAAACGATTTATAAATGCGAGCCCTGTTCCGATAACTATCGGGAGCTTTCGGGGCGTTGAGTTAAAAATAAAAGCGATGAAATTACATCAGTTAAAGCCGGCAAAAGGTGCAACACACAAAGAAAAAAGATTAGGCCGTGGTGAAGCATCAGGCCACGGCGGGACATCCACAAAAGGCAATAAAGGCCACCAGAGCCGCAGCGGCTTTAAGAACAAAATGGCGCATGAAGGCGGACAAATGCCAATCCAGCGCCGCATACCCAAACGAGGATTCAAAAATCCCCACAGGGTAGCATACAAAGTGTTTAATCTGGGACAGGCTGAACAACTGGCCGGTAAATACAACATCAGTGAATTTTCACTGGAAAACCTTTACATCAACGGGCTGGTAAGCCAGACAGATAAAGTAAAAATTCTCGGGAACGGGGAATTGAAAAACAAGCTTGTGTTTAAAGTAAATGCTGTGAGTGGGAAAGCCAAAACAGCTATTGAAGCGGCCGGAGGAACGGTGGAAATAGTGAAGTAAAATCGCTAAATTGCATCGGCGCATTTTCTATGCGTCTTTTGCGTTTTATGAGCCTATAAATTTGTTGAACCCCCGTGAAAAAATTAATACAGACACTTAGGAATATCTGGAGCATAGAGGAATTGAGATCAAAGATCCTGTTCACTCTTTCGCTGATAGCCATTTATGTTATCGGCACCAAGATTGTATTGCCCGGCATTGACCCTTCCAGGCTGGATGAAGGCACTGCAACCGGCGGTGTATTGGGTCTTATCAATACCTTTTCCGGAGGGGCTTTTAACCAGCAGTCTATTTTCGCCCTGGGTATTATGCCTTATATTTCTGCTTCCATTTTTATGCAGTTGATGACCGTGCTGGTTCCCAGCTTTCAGAAAATGCAAAAAGAAGGGGAGAGTGGCAGAAAAAAAATCAATCAATATACCCGTTACCTTACGGTAGCGGTCACCATATTGCAGGCATCTGCCTATGTAACCTATATAAAAGGCCTGAACCAGAGCAATGGCGCCATGCTGCAGAGCTTTGCACCGTATTTCTGGCTTTCTTCTGTGTTCCTGCTTACGGCCGGTACCCTGTTTGTAATGTGGATGGGCGAAAAAATAACTGATAAAGGACTTGGTAACGGTACTTCGCTGATTATTATGATTGGCATCCTGCAGCGGCTTCCCCAGTCTTTCCTCGAAGAGCTGAGCGCCAAATCAGTCCGAAACGGCCAGATCCTTGTTTTCATTATTGAAATAGCCATCCTGATTGCCATCATTATGGGTTGCATATTGCTGATTCAGGGAGTACGAAAAGTACCTGTCAACTATGCAAAACAAATCGTAGGTAACCGTCAGTTCAGCGGCGCCAGGCAGTTCCTGCCGCTGAAGGTGAACAGTGCCGGTGTTATGCCTATCATTTTTGCACAGGCAATCATTTTTATTCCTACAATATTTGCCAATTTCAATCCTGATAAGGGAGGCGGATTTCTGATGGCATTGAATGATCCCAGTAACATCTGGTATATGCTCATTTATTCTTTGGTCGTAATCGGGTTTACTTTTTTGTATACAGCGCTTATATTTAATCCCCGCCAAATAGCGGATAACCTGAAACAGAACAATGGTTTCATACCGGGCGTTAAACCGGGCCAGCCAACAGCAGATTATATCGGAACCATTATGGACCGCATCACGCTGCCCGGAGCCATATTACTGGCTTTTGTAGGTATTTTACCCGGTATTGCCCAGCGCTTTGGAATCCAGCCCAACTTTTCTTCCTTCTTTGGCGGTACTTCATTGCTCATTATGGTAGGCGTAATTCTTGACACATTGCAGCAGATAGAAACACAATTACTGATGCGCCAGTACGATGGCCTGATGAAAAGCGGAAGGATCCAGGGCAGACAGACAACATCAGCAGTACAGATGTAAAATATTTTTTAATACAAAGAAACATACCCGGTACGCAGCAGCTGACCGGGTTCTTTTTTTAGTGATATTTGCAGGATGATTATTTACAAGACAAATGAGCAGGTGGAACTGATGCGGCAAAGCGCCTTGCTGGTAAGCAAAACTTTGTCGGAAATAGCCCGGCTGCTGAAACCGGGCATTACTACCCTTTTTATTGATAAAAAAATAGGTGAAATTGTAGGGGATCATCATGCGGTTCCCTCTTTTTTTCATTATAAAGGTTACCCATACAATTCCTGTATTTCAGTAAATGATGTGGTGGTGCATGGGTTTCCCGGACATAATGAACTGAAAGAAGGCGATATTGTTTCTATTGACATTGGCGTTATCCTGACCGGCTGGCATGGGGATCATGCATACACATTTGCCATCGGCGACCCCGGCGATGCCGTTATGCAATTAATTCGGGTTACCAAAGAATCATTATATAAAGGAATTGAAAAAGCGGTGGCGGGCAACCGTATAGGGGATATTGCTTTTGCCATTCAGGAGCATACGGAAAGAAAAAACGGTTACGGAGTGGTAAGAGAGCTGGTAGGGCATGGGTTGGGAAGAAGCCTGCATGAAGACCCGCAGGTGCCCAATTACGGAAAAAGGGGCAGCGGCCCCATACTGAAGGAAGGGCTTGTGCTGGCCATAGAGCCCATGATTAATATGGGCAGGAAAGATGTTTTTACCGAAGAAGATGGATGGACTGTTCGTACAAAAGACGGCAAGCCTTCTGTTCACTTTGAGCATGATGTGTGTGTGCGAAAAGGCAAAGCGGATATTTTGTCGGATTACCAGCCCATTGAGAAAGCGGAAGAAGAAAACCCTAACCTCTTCACCACTTTAAAAATAGCGCAGCCCCTCGTTTGAGGGGTTTTGTTTATGCCACACACAAAATCACTCGTAGTTATTGGCGGCGGATCTGCCGGCTTTTTCTGTGGGGTGAATGCCGCCCGGATGAACCCGCTTTTAAAGGTGATTATCCTTGAAAAAGGAAATAAACTGATGTCTAAAGTAAAAATCAGCGGAGGCGGCCGGTGTAATGTTACCCATGCCTGTTTTGACATTGCCGCAATGAGCAGAAACTATCCCCGCGGCAGTAATTTTGTAAAGAAAACATTTCACCGGTTTTTTACCACAGATACAATAAAATGGTTTGAAGACAGGAGTGTTAAGCTGAAAACAGAAACAGACGGAAGAATGTTTCCTGTGACCAACACATCACAGACAGTTATTGATTGCCTGCTGCAAGAAGCCAATACCTACGGGGTAGAGATAAGAATGAAGTCTGAAGTGAAAAACCTGAAATCTGAAGGGCGAAAATTCAGGATTGAACTTTCAAACCATAATCATTTCACTTCCGATATTGTTTGCATTTCCAGCGGCGGATATCCCAAATCAGATTTGTTCGGTTGGCTTAAAGAATTGGGCCATACAATTGAAGAACCGGTCCCGTCTTTATTTACGTTCAATCTGCCGAAGCATCCCATCACAAAGCTGATGGGAGTCAGTATTGAGAAAGCTAAGGTTAAAATTGCCGGAACAAAGCTTGAGCAGAAAGGCCCCTTGCTGATCACCCATTGGGGCTTGAGCGGCCCCGCAGTTTTAAAACTCAGCGCTTTTGCCGCAAAAGAACTGGCAATTCGGCAATACGATTTTACGGCAGTTATTAACTGGCTTCCCGATATTAACGAGCAAAGTTTGAAGGAAAGATTTAATAATCTGAGAAATGCATATTCATCACAAAAGATTCACAACAGAAATCCTTTTGGTCTGCCTTCAAGATTGTGGGTGTTTTTGGCACAGCATTCGGGTGCAACAACTGATATGCGCTGGGCAGATCTGCCCTCGGTTGCGCAAGATAAGTTTATTAAAAACCTGTGCAGCTACGATATTGAGGTAAGAGGCAAAACAACCTTCAAAGAAGAATTTGTAACAGCCGGGGGTATTAAATTAAGCGAAGTGGATGCCAACACGATGATGAGTAAAAAAATCTCCAACCTTTTTTTTGCGGGCGAAGTGCTGGATGTGGATGGCATCACCGGGGGTTATAATTTTCAGCATGCATGGACCAGCGGATGGATAGCCGCCAGCAGCATTGCAGGCGAAGCGCTGTAAAACTGATTTCGTTGTATATTGTCCGGTAAATTATTTCTTGCTTTACTCCATACTCAAAATATGGGTTCGCCTGGCGGCCAAAATTTTTTTCAGCAGAATTGTTGTAAATAAACCTCAATTACTGGAATCGAAAGGCCCGTTGCTGCTTGCCTGTAATCACCCCAATTCTTTTTTGGATGCAGTGCTGCTGGACATTCTTTTTAAAAGACCCATCTGGTCGCTGGCGAGGGGAGATGTATTTAAGAAGCCGCTTTATATAAAGTTGCTTTATAAATTAAAAATATTGCCTGTTTACCGAACAAGGGAAGGAGCGGAGAATCTGGAAGAAAACTACAAAACTTTTAATGCATGCAAGGAGTTGTTTAGGCAAAACAGTATTGTACTTATTTTCAGCGAGGGGCTTTGCATCAATGAATGGCACCTGCGGCCCTTAAAGAAAGGAACGGCAAGGCTTGCCTTCAGTACCTGGCAGGAGGGAACTCCGCTTAAGGTTTTGCCGGTTGGCATTAATTACAGCTCATTCAGCAGGATTGGGACAAATGTGTTGATCAACTTTGGAGAATTGATAGAATCTTCCAACTTCAACCTCAATGACGTTGACGGAAAGAACAATCTTGTTTTTAACCAGCAACTGGAGTCACAACTGCGCCGGCTCGTTTTTGAAATACCCAAAGATGATTATGCTCTTCAAAAGGAAATGCTGGATATTCCTTTAAAGGTTTACTGGCGTACATTGTTATTTTTACCCGCTTTGACAGGTTATTTACTGAATGCACCGCTTTTTATACCTGTAAAGGCATATGTGAGGTACAGAGTTAAGAACACAGATCATTTTGATTCGGTGATGATGGCAGCCCTTACTTTCATTTACCCGGGATATTTGCTGGTAGTTTCCTTTGTTTTTTTCCTGATAACCTGCAGTGGGTACAGCTTATTTTCTCTTATTGTTTTACCATTTACAGCATGGTGTTTTGTGAAGCTTAAAAACAAAATTGGCTGAGGCGGTTGCATATGGGAAGTAACCCCAAATTCCTTCTGGCAATCAGCAGCTTATATATCCGTGGGTTTGTAAAAATACCTTCCTGATACAGTCAAAACCATAAAACTATGCCCTATCTTTGCCGCCCCGATCCCGATAGCTATCGGGTCCCGATAGTTATCGGGATAAACCCCGGGACTATTTTATCATGTTTGACAACATTATTCAAAAACAATTAAACGCTGATGCACAGGAGTCTGCCGGCGCCGGACAGGCGGAGGCTACTACAGCGATAACAACTGCACCTGTGGAAGCAGTAGCCACTGCACATGACGATTTTGACTGGAGCATTGACAGACGAAATGTTATTTCTTACACGGCAGAAGAAAAAGAAAAGTACCACAAAGTGTATGACAACACTTTTGTGCAGCTGAACGACGGTGAATTGATTAAAGGCACTGTAGTAGGCCTTACGAAAACAGATGTGGTATTAAACATCGGCTTTAAAAGCGATGGGTTGATTTCACTGAACGAATTCCGGGATTTACCCGGCCTGGCTGTGGGCGATGAAGTGGAAGTGATGGTGGTGGAAAAAGAAGACCGGGAAGGACACCTGAACCTGAGCCGCAGGCAGGCCCGCATTACCCGTGCCTGGGAAAAAATTGTGGAAGTGCATAAAACAGGTGAGGTGATCACCGGTACGGTTACATCCAAAACCAAAGGCGGATTAATTGTGGATGTTTTTGGTATGGAAACCTTCCTGCCGGGCTCGCAAATTGATGTAAAGCCTGTTACGGATTATGACCAGTTTGTAGGTAAGACGATGGAGTTTAAGGTGGTTAAGATCAACGAAACTATTAAGAATGCCGTTGTATCCCACAAGGCGCTTATCGAAAGTGATATCGAGGCCCAAAGAGCTGAGATCATGAGCAAGCTGGAGAAAGGACAGGTGCTGGAAGGAACCGTGAAGAATATCACCGACTTTGGTGCGTTTATGGATTTGGGAGGCCTCGATGGGCTGCTCTATATCACCGATATTTCATGGGGCCGGATCTCCCATCCGTCAGAAGTGCTGAAACTTGATCAGAAGATCAATGTGGTGGTGCTTGACTTTGATGATGAGAAAAAACGTATCAGCCTTGGCCTGAAACAGCTTACCCCGCATCCCTGGGATGTGCTGGCTGAAAATATTGCCGAAGGCAATATCGTTAAAGGCCGGGTGGTGAACATTGAAGATTATGGTGCTTTCCTGGAAATTCAGCCGGGAGTAGAAGGCCTGGTGCATGTATCTGAAATTACCTGGGCCAATACGCCAGTCAATGCCAAAGAATTCTTCAAACTGGGCGATGAGCATGAAGCCAAAGTAGTGACACTGGATAAGGCAAACCGTAAAATGAGCCTTTCCATCAAGCAGCTATCACCCGATCCGTGGAGTGATATTGAAACCAAATTTGCTGAAGGCAGTAAGCATACCGGCCTGGTGAAAAACATTACCAACTATGGGGTGTTTGTAGAACTGGCTCCGGGTATTGGCGGTATGATTCACATCAGTGACCTGAGCTGGCTGAAGCGATTTAACCATCCCGGAGAATACACCAAAGTAGGGTCGAATATTGATGTGATCATACTTGGTATTGATAAAAATAACCGCAAACTGCAGTTGGGTCACAAGCAACTGGAAGAAGACCCCTGGAATACCCTGCAGGATACTTTTGCTATTGGCACCGTGCATGAAGGTGTGGTTACCCGCCGTGATGACAAAGGCGCTACCGTACAGCTTCCTTACGGATTAGAAGGATTTGCTCCGAATCGTCACCTGAGCAAAGAAGACGGCAAGAGCATTGGTGCAGATGAAACAGCCCGGTTTATGGTAATTGAGTTCGACAGAAATGAAAAAAGAATCGTGGTTTCTCATACCCGTATATGGGAGCAGGGCCAGGTTGATGCTTCCGAGGCTGCCAAAAAAGAAGCAAGGGCCGAATCGGGAAGCACCCGCAAAGCTGTAAAAAATGTACAGAGCAAAGTGGAAAAAGCCACACTCGGCGATCTGGGAGTGCTCGCAGATTTGAAGAAAAAGATGGACGGCGATGAAAAAACAACTCCGGAAAGCCCGCAACCGGAATAGAAATTTTACGAAAAGTTTTATAAAGCTATCCTTGTTTAAGGATAGCTTTATTTTTTGAAGTAACTGGTATTCAGATCTGATTTTCCGAAAACGGAATTCTTCTGTTTTATAGCCTGGGCTATGTTTCGTAAAATTACGATACGGTAAAGAAATAATACCTATAAAACTTGCACGTAAAAAATGCAGATATTCTGTTTGTATCAGAATCGAACAATCCCTAAGAAAACAAAGAAATCCGTAACCTGAAATGGACTATTCCCATCACCGTATTTTTCTCCTGTTTATTTCAAGCGTCATCGTTGATTTGCTGGTTTTCTGAAAGGATGTCTTAGATACGAAACCGATCAGACACCTTTAATATGAAAAGGATGAAAAAATCTGTACTTGCCCTTGTGATGTTGCTTGCTTTCAACAGTATTAAAGCACAAAACAAAAACCTTCCTTCGCCAGATTCTGACATGCAAACCGTGCCGCAAGGAAGCTATGTAATTGCCATGGACAATACCCTGCAGGCAAATGCCTCGGGTTATTTCAACCTGAAAACTTATGGCCTGGTAGTGCACCTGCTTAATAACAATATACGCATCAGGTGGGCCATCAAGGCTGGTAAAGCGAAAGATGGTATTGATTTTACGGGGTTTGCAGAGCAAATATTGCCTTCGTTAGTTGTAGGCGGAGTTTCCAGGGATTTTAAGGCCGGGCCTTTTGTGATTTATGCTTCTGACACCGCCGGTGTGGCTGCACTAGTGCAAACTTATTATACCGCCAACAGCCTTAGCGGTAATGACAGGCCCAGTGTTTACATGCTTACAGCCTCTGTACTTAATGTAGATATCCGCTATGATTTGTTAGGGTTTAAGCCAAAAGCTATAGTGCTTACAGACGGAACAAATGCTTCCATTCACCTTAACTATATGACGCTTTGCGGCATTCCTGCTGCTAATTATGGAAGCGGGCCTGCCACGGATTTATACACCCGCTGCTACACTTTTGCAAGTGAACCCCACAATCATGTGGAGCATGCCCCCACTATTTCTGCCATCAAGCACTTTGTGCAGCAGGGCGGTAATTTTCTTGGCCAGTGCCAAGCCGTGGAAACCTACGAAAACAGTTCTTACGGCCGGTTTCACAGCACCAATGGTATTTCAAAGTCGATTACCCCTATTGCCGAATCAGCCCCCATTTACCCAAATCCAGACCTGGCTTTTTCTCAATTTCAAGGCACATATTATATGAGCATCGAAGGTTATCTGCGCACCTGGGTGCTTGCTTCGGGCAGCAGCTTTCAAAACAATGAACATAACCATATGAGTGGTGGAACTATCGCCTCACAAACACCCATCGGCGCCAGTGTAGCCAAACTAACTGCTTCATCCATGCCTGGTGGTATGGTATTTTACCTGGGCACCCATGCCTATACTTCTGTAACAAATAATTCGCATATCAACGGCATGAGGATGTATATGAATGCGATGCTTACCCCTGTTGCCATTAATTCTACCTGCAACACCGGCGATGAACTTCCCAACCCGCTGCCTGTTAAACTGGCTGACTTTACCGCCACATTCAACCAAGATCAGAGCAAAGTGCAACTTCAGTGGGCCACAGTAACTGAAACCAACAGCAGCCATTTTGTTGTGGAAAAAAGTACAGATGGTGCCAGTTTTACCGAAACGGGAATGGTGATTACCGAAGGCAACAGTATTGAGAGAAAAGATTACTCTTTCACGGATAATATCGCAAACGTAAAGGCTACAGTTCTCTATTACAGGCTGAAACAGGTAGATATTGACGGTAAGTCAGAATTATCCAGTGTGAGAATGGTACGTATAACCAAACCCGGATATAACGACCTGTACCTGCAGGCTTTTCCCAACCCGGCAACAGATTATCTGAAAATAGCCATCCCGGCTGAGTGGGTTAATAAGAGGGTGTATTATGAACTGTTAACATCATCGGGTGCTGTAGTAAAAAGAACCGAAAACGCTTTGGCCGCCCAGGTGGAAATATTCAATGTTGGCGGACTTGCATCCGGTATGTATGTTATCCGGGCAACTTCCGGCGGCGAAACCCTGAGCCAGAAAATAATTAAGCGTTAATAACGCAACTTTTACAACCTGCCATTAAAATGAGGCTGCCAATTGCGCAGCCTCCTTCATTTTCAAAAATACCAGCCGGCAATACAAAATGATGTTGTTCAAGTACAATTTCTTAATTTAGGTACGGGCACATTAAAAGACTGTCATGGCATCCATCGGCGAACGGTTAAGGAATTTTCACCCGGTAAGAAAGATTGTTTACTTCTTTGTAGGTCTGCTCTCTTATCCCGGCCTCGCCATTATAAATAAGCTTAAAATATCCGGCACAGGGCATTTCAAAAATCTTCCGCGGAAAAAAGTGATGTTTGTCAGCAATCACCAGACCTACTTTGCGGACGTCATCACATTCCTGCACATATTTTGTGCTGTGAAATGGGGTAAGCAAAACCGGCTTGGCATACCCTATTACCTGCTCAATCCCTTTACAAGGGTGAATTATGTGGCTGCGGAAGAAACCATGAAGGGTAGTTTTATAAGCCGCCTTTTTTTACTAGCAGGCGGTCTTACGGTAAAAAGAACCTGGAGAGAAGGGGGAAAAGAAGTGAGGAGAGGGCTTGATCCTTCAGATACCCGGAAAATTCTCCGGGCACTGGAAAAGAACTGGGTCATTACCTTTCCGCAGGGAACCACCAAACCCTTTGCCCCTGGCCGGAAGGGAACAGCCCTGATCATCAAACAGACAAGGCCTGTAGTAATTCCTGTTGTTATCAGCGGATTCTGGCGGGCTTTTAACAAAAAGGGACTGAAGTTCAAAAAGAAAGGTTCGCAGTTGACGGTCACTTTTAAAGAGCCATTAAAAATAAACTATGATGCACCAGCAGAAGATATTCTGGCCCGGATAATGGATGCTATTGAGCAGAGCAAAAAACACATGATGATGGGCAAGCATCACTAGCAAACGACGGATAAGTAAGTTGGTAGTCAGTAGTCGGTAGTTTGTGACTTAAGTTCAGCTCTTCTACACACAAGAAAGAACTAATCTTTTACAAACAATGCCTTTAGTTCGGTAGCGTCATCCGGTTTTAACTTGCCCCCAAGTATTAACCTGAGTTGCCTTCTTCTTAATGCCCCGTCAAAGAGTTTTTTTTCCCCATCTGATTCAGGTATCAATTGGGGCACCGGGCGGGGCTTCCGGTTGGGATCAAGGGCTACGAAAGTATAATAAGCCTCATTGCTTTTGTATTTATACTGTTGTGTCAGGTCTTCACCCCACACTTTCAGGTGTACTTCCATGGAAGAATTGAAGGCACGGGATACTTTAGCCTCTATATGCACTGCATTGCCCAATTTTACCGGGCTTTCAAACGAAATATTGTCTACAGACGCAGTTACAACAGGGGCATTGCAATGTTTTTGAGCTGACAGCGCTGCAGCAATATCCATCCAGTACATCAGACGGCCACCCATCAGGTTACCAAATACATTCGTATCATTGGGCAATACGATTTCGGTCATGATGGTGAGACTGGCTGCTGCTTTTTTGGGTTCCATATGCAAACTGTTTTTAAGACGGGCAGGTGATTTCCCTGCGGGCGGTGCAAAGGTAAGGGATGATGAAAATGCCGGCGTCCAGATCAGCGGGGAGTGAGCGCCTTCACCCTATCTTTGCCCGGTTATTTACAATTGCTGTATGGAATCATATCCTGTTATCTCCTTCGATAATACTGAATTTGCTTTTGAATATAAATCCGACAAACAGCTCCGCAAGGCAAGGTTCCTTTTTTCCCTCATGGCCAGGTCCTGGATTGTAAAACTGGGCGTACGGCTGGCACCCTGGTCGGTTAAAGCAGGATTGCCGGTTAAAGGACTTATCCGCAACACCATCTTTCAGCAGTTTGTGGGCGGGGAAACCCTGGAGGAAACTGCCAGGGTGGCCAAAAAACTCGGGGAGTACAATGTACAGGTGGTGCTGGATTATGGTGTGGAAGGCAAGGAGGGAGAGAAAAATTTTGATCATGCCTGTGAAGAATTTATCCGGGTGATTAATTATGCCGCCACCCAGCCCAATATCCCGTTTATGAGTGTGAAAGTAACAGGGTTTGCCCGGTTTGGGTTATTAGAAAAGATGGACAGCGAAATGCATCAGGCGGAAGGCACCCTGATGAAACGGTACCTGCAGGCCGTGGATGAACTGAATGCTGAAGAAAGGGAAGAATGGCACCGGGTTCGTCACCGGGTGATGCGGGTTTGTGAAACCGGGGCTTCAGAAAATGTGGGAGTTTTCATTGATGCGGAAGAAACCTGGATTCAGGACCCCGTTGATGCGCTTACCATACTTATGATGGATACATTTAATAAGCAAAAGGCGGTGGTTTATAACACCACCCAGCATTACAGAACTGACCGGCAGCAATTTCTCATTGATTCATATCATGCAGCCGTTGAAAGAAATTTTATCCTGGGAGCCAAATTAGTCAGGGGGGCCTACATGGAGAAAGAAAGAAAAAGAGCAGCTGACAGAGGCTATCCTTCCCCCATTATGCCCGATAAAGAAAATACGGACAGGGATTTTAATGAAAGTTTGAAATTTTGTATTGATCATCTTGAAAAGATAGCGGTGGTGGTGGCTTCGCACAATGAATACAGCAACCTGTATGCCACACAACTGCTGCAAGAGAGGGGTTTGCCGCTGAACCACCCCCATGTACATTGGAGCCAGTTGCATGGCATGAGTGATAACATCACCTTCAACCTGGCGCATGCCGGGTGCAGTGTAAGCAAGTATCTTCCTTTTGGCCCCATCAGAGATATCGTACCCTACCTGATGCGCAGGGCGCAGGAAAACACTTCAGTGGGCGGGCAAACCGGCCGGGAACTCAGTCTTATCAGGAAAGAATTGAAAAGAAGGCATAATTTATAAACGATCCATCAGGAATTTCTCATTGTCCAGGTGAACAACACCCGCATTTCCCCATTCAAGCCGGTACATACCCATGCTCTCCAGGTGCCAGCGAAGGACAAGAAAAATTTGCTGACCTTCTTTGCGTATTTCCCAGCAGCCATAGCCCTCATTGCGGCTGGTACTGCCGCCAAAGCTGCCCATACTTACCATACTGGCATAGGCATAACGAAATGAGCCATCCTCAAAAAGGCTGAATGATTTATCGGTGCTGGTGCCGCCGCCGCCGTATGTATTGGAGGTATAGGCATCAAGATACCGGAGTATGCGGCCTGCCAGCTGCTTTTCTGTTTTTGGTTCCCGCTGACCGGTTGCGGTCATCGGGGCCGGTTTGGCACCGAGAAACAACTGACGGCAGGAATGGGTCATGGATTCTGATTTAGTGACACCGATGTAAAAAATTCCCGGCCGGTCTGTTAATAATCTTGCCGCCATCACTACCATGTGTGACACATTATCGATATACTGGTAATACACAGCCATCATGCCGTCGTTGTCCAATTGCTGCAGGCCTTCCTCACCGGCCCAATCATGGCTATCGGCAATCTGTTGTATTTCGTTTTGCATGTAGGCTGCAATCTGTTGCAGGCTGTCAAAAAAATGATAACTGAAGCGGAAACTCAGGTACTCACCGGCATTGGTTTCTACTACCGTCCAGCCATCCTGCTCTTTTTGAATGTGCAATTCATGCAGTGGAGTTTGCACACCGGTAGAAGCGTCTGTAAAATGTTTTATCCTGAATATTTGCTACAGTAAAATAGGCAAATAGCCCGAACATGGAGTACCTGCCTTCGGGCTGCCTGTAAACTTATTACCTAAATGTGTAAGAGTTTTTTCAGCCTGATCAGGTAATCCAATTCTTCCTGGTTGATTTTTCTAAGGCCTTCTGCGATATGCCTTGCGCTGTTAAATATCCGGGAACGGGTAGGGGAGTCAATTTCGGCTTCATACTCTTTAAAGTATGATTCAAAAGACTGGTAAGCGTTTTCCGCCGATTCACTGTTTTCCTCCATCGTCTCAAATTCAAACTCAATCAAAAAGGCCCGGTCGGTTCCAAACCGGTCAGTGGTATTGTCATAATGTTTCCAGGCAAACCGCACTTCTTCATCCAATGCTTTTTTTTCTTTGTCACTTATCTTTTTATCGGCAGCGGCGATAGCATAAAAGAGGTTGCCGAGTTCTTTATAAAACCTTCTGGGATTGCTCATTTCAATGATTTTGATACAACCAAGTTATCAATGACTTACTAGCGGGCTGCTGATTTAAATCAAGGCCGGCAATGTTTGTTCTCAATTAACATCTTCCCCACAGGCCAGGAGTTGGCCGGAAGCCAAATCACAAAAACAGGGTAATTTGCGCTATGCATCAGTACCTGGGTTTATTACAGCATATTCTCGATCACGGAGCTGAGAAAACAGACCGTACCGGCACCGGTACCAAAAGTGTGTTTGGCTACCAGATGCGCTTTAATCTGCAGGAAGGCTTTCCGCTGGTGACAACAAAAAAAGTGCATCTGAAGAGTATTATTTACGAACTGCTCTGGTTTCTGAAAGGCGAAACCAATATTGCTTATTTAAAAGAGCACGGGGTAAGTATTTGGGATGAATGGGCTGATGAAAACGGGGAACTGGGTCCGGTGTACGGTAAGCAATGGCGCAGCTGGGAAGGAAAGGACGGAAAAGTGGTGGACCAGATTACCGGACTGATTTCGCAGATTAAAGAAAACCCCGACAGCCGCCGGCTTATCGTCAACGCCTGGAATGTAACCGAACTGCCTGAAATGGCATTGCTGCCCTGCCACACCATGTTTCAATTTTATGTTTCCCCGTCTCCGGAAGGAGGCCGGGGGAGGTTTAGCTGCCAACTGTACCAGCGAAGCGCTGATGTTTTCCTGGGGGTGCCTTTTAATATCGCATCCTATGCCCTGCTTACCATGATGGTAGCCCAGGTTTGTGATTTAGTACCCGGAGACTTTGTGCATACCTTCGGTGATGTGCATATTTACAATAATCATCTGGAACAAGTAAAGCTGCAATTAACCCGCCGGCCTTACCCTTTGCCTGTTATGAAACTGAACCCTGCAGTTCATGATATTTTCCGTTTTCAGTACGAAGATTTTGAGTTGGAAAATTATCAATGCCATCCTGCGATAAAAGCACCTGTTGCCATTTAAGTTATCTTTATTCCCGATTAATAGCTTCTGACTCATGACCATCTCCCTAGTAGTAGCTGCCGCCACCAACCATACCATCGGAAAAGATGGTAAAATGCCCTGGCACCTCCCCAATGATATGAAGCATTTCAGGAACATTACATGGGGTATGCCGGTGGTGATGGGACGCAAAACATTTGAATCGCTGGGCAAGGCCCTGCCCGGAAGAAAGAACATTGTTATCAGCCGCCAGCCGGGTTGGAAGGCTGATGGTACTGTGGCTGTGCAAAGTATTGAGGATGCACTTTTCGTGGCGAAGGAAACTGATGCAAAGGAAGTGATGGTGATAGGCGGTGGAGAGATTTACCGGGCTTTATTCGACAGGGCAAAGCGGATTTATCTGACCAGGGTGGAGGCAGAGCCCGATGGGGATACTTTTTTCCCTTCATTGAACCCGGGGCAATGGTATCTTACCAGCCAAAAGAACCATGAGGCCGATGAAAAGAATGCCTTCAATTATTCTTTTCAGATCTGGGAACGCATCGGCTGATCATTCTTAATTTTGATACATGTACTCCGGATGGCAACTGGCCCGCAAATATCTTGCTTACTATCTTTCTTCTTCAAATGGCAGGGGCCATGGAACACATTCCCCGTTTGTATTTGATTTTATTAGCAAAGTACTCAATGATAAAGCCCCGTATCCGGCTTACGGAATGGTTGAAGGATTGCGCAGGCAATTGCTGAGGGATTCACGGATGTTTGCAGTGGAGGATTTTGGCGCCGGTTCAGCCTTTTTGAAAAAGCATCAGCGCAGTATCAAATCCATTGCCCGAAATACAGCCAAATCAAAAAAATACGGGCAATTCCTTTTCCGGATGGTAAGGTATTACCAGCCGTCAACCATAATAGAGATGGGAACTTCGCTGGGCATTACCACCTCATACCTTTCACTGGCCAGGCCGGAGGCTAAAATAGTAACCATGGAAGGTGCAGCAGCAATAGCAGATGTTGCCGGGCAAAACTTCCGGAAACTGTCTCTTGCCAATATTGAAATTGCGAAAGGGAATTTTGATGATACCCTTTCTGCTGTACTCGATAAATTACCTTTGGTTGATTTTGCCTTTATTGACGGCAATCACCGGCAGTTGCCGACTGAGCGGTATTTTCATACACTCTTGCAGAAGGCCGGTAATGATTCCATAATGGTTTTTGACGATATTTACTGGAGCAGGGAGATGGAAGAGGCATGGAAAGCCATTAAGGACCACCCGGCCGTGCGCTGCTCCATTGACCTGTTTTTTATCGGTATTGTCTTTTTTCGCAGGGAATTTCAGGAGAAACAGCATTTCATTATCCGATTTTAAAAATCATTATCTTCAGGCCACCAAAATTTCATTGCTTCTAATACAGGACTTTTTATGATGATTGGCCTTTTGAAAGAACCTGCCCATGAAACCAGAGTGTCTCTGCTTGCCGAATCTGTAGCCGCCTTAACCCAAAAAGGCATCTCCGTATTGGTAGAAAACGGGGCTGGGGAAAAAGCTTTCTGCACCGCTGCTGATTATGAGGTTGCCGGCGGACAAATAAAATCCCGCAACGAGATTTTATCTTCTTCTGAAGTTATCCTCAGCATTCATGCTCTTGCCCATAACGAAATAAACAGGCTTAGCCAAAAAGTTATTATAGGTGTTTATCAGCCGCTTTATAATATTGAAACGATGAAGCACTGGGCATTCGCAAATATCACTTCTTTTTCATTGGATATGCTGCCCAGAACAACAAGGGCACAGGCAATGGATGTGCTGAGTTCTCAGGCTAATATAGCAGGCTACAAAGCCGTACTGCTGGCAGCCGGTCATTATCCCCGTTATCTTCCCATGTTTATCACGGCAGCGGGCAGTATTAAACCCGCCAAAGTGCTGATACTTGGGGCAGGGGTAGCCGGTTTGCAGGCCATTGCCACTGCCAAACGGCTGGGTGCGGTGGTAGAGGTATTTGATACAAGACCTGCAGTGAAAGAAGAAGTAATGAGCCTGGGTGCAAAATTTATTGAGGTGGAAGGCGCCGCTGATGCCAGCCAGACCGGTGGTTATGCCGTAGAACAAACTGAAGAGTATAAGCGAAAGCAACAACAGAAAATAGCGGAGAGCACTGCCAAAGCCGATATTGTGATTACTACGGCTCAAATTCCGGGAAAGAAAGCACCTGTGCTTATTACGGAGGAAATGCTGAAGGCCATGCGAGACGGCTCGGTGATCGTTGATATGGCAGCAGCAACAGGGGGCAATACTCCCTTTACAAAGAATAATGAGACGATAAATTACAATGGTGTGAGTATCATCGGTGAATCATCCCTGCAATCCACCATGCCATCTGATGCAAGTAAAGTGTATGGGAAAAATGTGCTGAATTTTCTGCAGCTGATAACGGATAAGGAAGGCAAACTAAACCTGAACTGGGAAGATGAACTGGTGAAAGGTTGTTGTATCACTCATAATGGTGAAGTGTTGCATGAAAAAGTAAGTAACAATTAATACATTATTATGGAAAGCATATTAAAATGGATTTCAGCCAACGAGCAGATGATTTACATCCTCGTACTGGTCATCTTTCTTGGTTTTGTTGTTATTGCACGGGTGCCGGCCGTATTGCATACGCCGTTAATGAGCCATGCCAATGCCATCAGCGGCGTGGTTATTATGGGTGCCATCATAGTAATGGGCCGTGCAGACAGTAATAACTATTTCGCTTTGATATTGGGATTTTTGGCCGTAATACTGGGAACCATCAACGTGGTAGGAGGTTTTGTAGTTACAGACAGGATGCTTGAAATGTTTAAAAAGAAAAAGTAAGGCTATAAAATATTTGCAATGGGAGTTTCAATTCTCAGTATCCTATATATAATAGGGGCGGTAACTTTTATCATGGGTTTAAAAATGATGTCGCATCCGGCATCAGCCCGAAACGGAAATATTGTTGCAGGCATTGGAATGCTGGCTGCCATTTTCGGCACTATCTTTCTTTTCCGTAATGGTGATGGTAGCCTCTTGAAAAACCATGGATGGATTTTTTGGGGGATAGCTGTTGGTTCTGTTATTGGAGTGCTGGCCGCCAGAAAAGTAAAGATGACTGCCATGCCAGAAATGGTGAGTTTATTTAACGGGCTGGGAGGCGCCAGCGCCACATTAATTTCATTAGTTGAATTCAATCATCTTGCAGGTAAAAACTTTCCTCCGGAGCAGGCGGCTCCCGGAGTAATGGCGATCCTTTTTTCCGGTGTGATACTGGGTAATATTACTTTTTCAGGAAGTGTGATAGCATGGGGGAAATTGAGCGGAAGGGTAAAAGACTTTGCATTCAAGGGACAGCATATTGTCAACATTATTCTACTGCTGGCAAGCATAGGGTTGTCTTTTTACCTGGGAGCCAATCTGGGTTCCGGGAATACAATGCTTCTGTTTTATTCCGTTTTTGCTTTAACCATGGTATATGGTATTTTGTTTGTTATGCCGATCGGCGGGGCAGATATGCCGGTGGTTATTTCACTACTCAATTCGCTAAGCGGACTTTCCGCATCCTGCGGTGGATTTCTCTATGATAATAAAGTGGTGTTTACGGGGGGAATACTGGTAGGCGCAGCGGGCACCATCCTGACAGTACTGATGTGCAAGGCCATGAACCGTTCATTGCTGAATGTATTGGTGGGTTCTTTTGGAGGAGGCGGTGCGGCTGCAGGAAAGAAGGAGCAGGGTTCTTATAAGGAAATTACATTGAACGACTCTGCTGTAATAATGAGCTTTGCAAATAAAGTGATGGTTGTGCCCGGTTACGGTCTGGCTGTAGCGCAGGCGCAGCATACCTGTCATGAACTGCAAAAAATGCTGGAAGCAAAGGGTGTTGAAGTAAAATATGCTATACACCCGGTGGCCGGTCGCATGCCGGGCCATATGAATGTGCTTTTGGCCGAAGCGGATGTCAGTTATGATAAACTGATTGAAATGGAGCAGGCCAACGAGGAATTTCCGTCTGTTGATGTGGTTTTGGTTTTAGGCGCCAATGATGTGGTGAATCCTGCTGCCAAAACTGATCCTTCTTCTCCCATTTATGGAATGCCGATATTGGATGTAGGCCAGGCTAAGAATGTGATCATCGTAAAGAGAAGCATGAAACCCGGTTATGCAGGCATTGAAAATGATCTTTTCTTCCAGCCCAAATCATCCATGCTGTTTGGGGATGCAAAGAAAGTGCTGAAGGATCTGGTGGGTGAAATCAAAAATCTTTAGTATGAAAAAAATTATTTGTATCACAGGATTGTTTTTTTGTTCCCTTGTTGCTGTTGCACAGGAAGAAAAGGACTGTAAGAAAGTGAATACGTCCACATTCAGATCGGAGCTGAATGTGGACGGAAAGAATATTGTTACGATGATCTACAGAAAAAAGGATAAACAAATTGAGGAGAATACACCAATGGGGATAAAGATGGAGTTCAATGTAAGGTGGACAACGCCCTGCTCTTATGAACTTTCAGACCCCAAAGTATTAAAAGGAGAAGTGCCCGAGGTTTCACCGGAGCAGGTATTGTATGTAAACATACTTTCCGTATCAAAGGAAGCATATACGGCTGAGGTTTCCAGCAATTTTTTTGAGGGGAAAACGATTTTTGATTTCATGATTGTTAAGTAAAAACGTTTCTGCGGTGCAACTGCCCGGTAGATTGATCGCTTCGCTGGAACGCATCAGCGGGTTCGGCAGGGAGGCATTTGAAAGACTGCATTCTTCTGGCGGGCAGGTTACCTCGGTCAGGATAAACCCCGCCAGGCAATCTGAAATTCCAAATCTGCAATCTGAAATTCCGTGGACGGAATACGGTTATTATTTGAGCGAAAGACCTTCTTTCACTTTCGATCCCTTATTTCATGCAGGCTGCTACTATGTTCAGGAAGCCAGCAGTATGTTTCTGGAACAGGCGCTGAAACAAACAGCTGATTTGTCAAAACCGCTAAAAGTGCTTGACCTGTGTGCAGCGCCGGGGGGCAAATCAACACATATTCAGTCTTTAATTTCGGGTGAAAGTCTTTTGGTAAGCAATGAAGTCATCCGCTCAAGAGCTGCTATTTTAAAAGATAACATCATCAAATGGGGATGTGAGAATGTTGTGGTGACAAATAACGACCCGGCCGATTTTGCGGAACTGGAGAATTATTTTGACATAATCGTGGCGGATGCTCCCTGCAGCGGAAGCGGGCTGTTCCGGCGGGATCCCGAATCTATCAAAGAATGGACTGAGAACAATGTGCAGTTATGTTCACAACGTCAGCAGCGTATTCTGGCGGATGTCTGGCCGGCACTTAAAAAAGGTGGTATTCTTATTTATTCAACCTGCTCCTATTCACAGGAGGAGGATGAAGATATTGTGAACTGGCTGCAAGAAGAATTTGCGATTGACTATTTACCCCTGGCCATTGACCCGGCATGGGGGATAACAGATACCGGAAAAGGATACCGTTTCTGGCCCGATAAGGTGAAGGGGGAAGGATTTTTTCTTGCCTGCTTACAGAAAAAAGACGGAGAGGAGACTGCATTTTTTAAAACAAAAAAGAAAATTGAGCAGGCTTCTGAAAAAGAAATGGATATACTGAAGAACTGGATGAAACCCGCAGGAAAATCATTTATAAGATACCGGCAAACAGTTTACGCCTGGCCGGATATCCATTTTAATGACTTCAGTTATTTGCTGGAAAAACTAAAGGTGATTTATTCAGGGGTGCAGGTTGGCGAACTGATGAGGGATAAACTGGTGCCCGGCCATGCACTGGCCATGAGTGCTGTTGCAGCAGAAAGCATTCCTAAAACCGAACTCGGTTACCACCAGGCGATTTCTTATCTGCAGCGCAGGGAACTCCGTATAAGTAATGCTGAAAGGGGATGGCAGCAGGTAAGCTACCGGGGGCATCCACTCGGCTGGATTAATGTGCTGCCCGGCCGTATCAATAATTATTACCCCAAAGAATTGCGGATTTTAAAAGACAAGTAAGTTTTCGACCGTTAAAAATCCACATCTTTGCAGGGCAAATCCTGTTGGTATGAAGAAATTCAGTTTTTTTGTCTGTGTGCTTTTAATCCAGGCATTTTGCCTTCGGGCCCAAAAGGGTGACCTGATGGTGAAAAGTAATGATAACGGCCTTTACCTTGATCATAAAGTAGCAGCCAAAGAAACCTATTACTCCATTGGCCGTTTGTATAACATTCATCCCAAATCCATCGCTTCTTTCAATAAACTGGACATGAACCGAGGGCTGAATATTGACCAGAAGATCAGGATACCGCTGCTCGACACCAACTTTACCCAACAAGGAAACAGCGGCACCCCGGTTTATTACAGGGTAGGGGAAAACGAAGGTTTACTGATTGTTAGCAAAAAGAACAACAATGTACCGCTCTCCAGGCTGAGGGAGTGGAATAATCTTGGCAGTGACGTTTTGAAAAAAGATACCAGGCTGATCATTGGTTTTTTACAGAGTAAGGAGATGAAGTCGGTTCCTATCAGTAATACAGCTAAAACAGAAGAAGTTGTTACAAGAACTGAGGATAAAAAAGATCCCATACCGGTTGCTACGGAAGATATGACCAAAAAGGAAGAAAAGAAGGTAGCTGAAGCTGAAGAAAAGACAGAAAAGAAAGAAGAGAAAAAAGATCCGCCTCCTGTTGTAATGGAAACAAGAAAGCCCTCTGTTGAAGGACATGGTTATTTTAAAAACTATTTTGAGCAGCAGGTAAAAGTTGCTCCGGTTTTGAAAGATGAAACCGTTACTTCAGGCATTTTCAAAACCACCAGCGGCTGGGAAGACGGGAAATATTATTTGCTGATTGATAAAGTGCAGCCCGGCACAATAGTGAAAATCATTAATCCGTCAAATAACAAAGCTGTGTATGCTAAAGTGCTGGGTGAGATGGCCGGCATTCGGCAAAATGAAGGTTATAATATCCGTATCAGCAATGCCGCTGCTGCTTCGCTGGAGATTACCGAGCAGGATAAATTTATTGTGAAGGTGAATTATTGACCGGGCGGGACACTTTAAGTTGCCTGTACCGTCAAAACCTGTAACCCCTCAGAAACTCTTCAACACTCATTTTTTTCTTTCCTTCCAACTGCAATTCCTTTACATAAACATAACCATCGGCGCAGGCAAACCGCAGGAAAGTTTTATAATCTGTTTCATTGCTGAGAATAGGTGAAAGGGGTTTATCGTAGCTCTTTTCCGTTCTGTAAATCTTCAATGTTTTTCCATTTAGTTTGGTAAAGGCACCCGGAAAAGGGGAGAGGCCACGGATGAGATTGTGCACTTGGTTTGTTGTTTTGGTAAAATCTATTTTACAGGTTTCAGTGAAAATCTTTGGGGCTTGTTTAAGTGTGGTGAGTTGTGCGTTGTGAGTCGTGAGTTGTGGAGTCATTTTTAATGAACCATCCGCTATACCTCTTACTGTTTTAACGAGTAATGCTGCTCCAGCACCCTTCATCCTGTCGTGCACTTCGCCTGCAGTTTCATTTTCCCCTATGGGAAAACTTTCCTGTAATAAAATATCACCGGTGTCTATCTCATGTTTTAGTTTGAAAGTAGTAACACCAGTTTCTTTTTCGCCGTTAATTACTGCCCAATTGACAGGTGCTGCGCCACGGTATTGCGGTAATAAACTTCCATGAAGATTTATAGTCCCCATCGGTGGTAAATTCCAGACTGCTTCCGGCAGCATCCTGAAGGCAACCACAATTTGCAGATCGGCATTGAGTGATTTTAACTCAGCAAGAAATTCAGGGTTCTTTAGTTTTTCCGGTTGCAAAACTTTTAATCCATGCTCAACTGCATATTTCTTTAGAGCGCTTTCATTCAGCTCCATACCACGGCCTGCCGGTTTATCTGGGGCAGTAATTACACCAACAATATTGCATCCGGCTTTTACCAAAGCATTGAATGAGGCAACGGCAAATTCAGGAGTGCCCATAAAAACTATTCGCAGCGACTTATACTTATCTTCATTCATAGTGGGTAAACAGCTCCCTTTAGGGAGTGGGGGGCTTCATCGCTGCGAATGTAAGCAAACTGGGTTGATTTTTTTTTCGGAAGCCCGTTTGATGAGTTGCGATTGGCAGAGCGGATACCCGAGGCCTTCTGGGCATTGATCATAAAGCGAAAAAATAAAAGTATGGAAGCTGCAGGCAGCCGCATCTTTAATATTAGTGATTATCCAAGTTCAGTTAAGCTTCCTGTTATGAGTTAAGTTATTTCATATTCATGTTCGGCGCAATCAATACGGAGTTCACTGGTTTTAAGTTTTACCCGCAGCAGGCTGCAATAATGTTCTTTTTTCTTTTTTCCCGAAGTATAATGCCGGCAGGTGAAACACATCCGTTGCACAGCAATTGTTTTTTCCTGGTGCAGATTATAAACCAGGTGCAGCAAACCGTTAAGTAAGGTTTCTTTTTCTTCAGCAGTAAACTCGCTGAGGGGTTGCCGCATCGGGTTGGCAAACAGAGAAAGTTTTTCAGTGATTTTTTCCCCTTCGGCGGTTAAATGAAAAATATAACTGCGGCTGTCTGCAGCTTCAGTTTCTCTTCTGATTAATTTTTTTTCTTCCAGTACCCGGACTGCATCGCTGATGGTGGCCTTTGTCATATTAAACTCAAGCGCCAGGTAACTCACTTTACGCTGAACCGGCGGATGTGTATGAAGAAAAATCAGCAACTGAACCTGGATGGGGCTGAGGCTGTATTGTTTGCTTTCATTCCACAGCAGCACCCGGAAAGCTTCAGCAATACGTTCCAGCGCAACAATAATCTTGCTGTCTGTATCATTTGCCTGTATATCCGGGCTGAAGGCGGCTTTTCCTTTTTTCATTTGACCAGGCTAAAATTACAGAAATGAAGGGACGATTAACATCCCTCCATTTCCAGAATGTAATACCCTTTTTCAGTTATCTGCCTTTTCATTTCATCAGTTGCTTTTTCTATATGGCAAAACCGGCATTCACGGGCACTCAGCGGCTGACCTGCCTGTCCCTTTCCGGTTCTATATTCTTTACCATAGCTATAAATACTTTCCAGGTTACTCATTTGAGAAGGCACCAGTATGTCAAAGTGCATAATGCGGCCGTCTTTCTTTCTTACATAGGTGTCGTAAACAGCTACTTTCATTTCTTTATCTTTAAAATTCTCCCTTGTTAATATAAGGATAACACCAGAGGGTAACGGTCAGTGTAACTGCCTTGAACCAGGCGGTATGCATCTTCTCCACCTCTTCATTGCTATGTCCTTTTTTTGCCAGAAAAGATTTGATGGTAGCTGTTATCGGGGAAATAAAAGCAACCATATACCTGAAGTTGATGATGGGAACGGTGTCCACATTATCCGTTTTATTCTTTTTGGCCGAATGGTGCCGGAGGCCGATTTCATGCTGGTAATTCAGCCATTGCTGGTCATACTTCCGGTTGCACAAATCCATGATCCATTGCCCGAAGCGGTGGCGGACAGCAGTAAGATAGTCCATATCGGGTTGTCCGTTTTTGGTGAAATAGTAAACAAGATGGGGATGCCCGCCCACAAATCCATACCAAAGGTTCAGCACTGCATCCGTCTGATCTTTCAACACTTCGCCTGCCATTTGAAGGTATCTTTCATCTTCATCTGTAAATAAAACTGTTTGCTTCAGCAAATCAAGGTCCTGCAGTGTAACAGGTGATGCGGCGGCTGCACCATACGTGTAGTCTTTAATAGCAGTGGTTTCCATACTACATATTTTTAAGGTGAAGAAAGATTAAAAATATAGTAAGGAATCCTAACTAAAAAATATTTTTCATAACAGGGCAGTGTCGGTATTGTCACGGCTGTTCAAAATCTTCGTACAGCAGGTATTTCTTCCTGATTTTTTTGAATTCACTCAGTCGGGGCTCCCAGCTTTTTCTAATTTCGTCTTCAGGCATTCCATCCCTGATTTGCTGCCACAGTTCGTTATTACCTGCCAGCTTGCTGAAGAAAGACTCTTCCATTTTTCCGGATTTAGGCAGGATCAAGAATTTATCTTTTTCCGGAAACAGTTTATAAGCCTCTAACAGCCATTTTAATTGTATCCTGCTGTTTACAAGGGAAAAAACCTCATCCGCTGTGCCGGATAAATTCCAGCCGTAACAAACTTTGCCATAATGTTTTGAATTTTTTGCACCCTCATTGGGATTGGGTGTGAATGAATATAGGTTATTGGGAAGATCCGGATGCCCGAACACCTGAAAGGGTTTGTCAGTTCCTCTTCCTTCACTTAAAACAGTTCCTTCAAAAAAACAGGTTGACGGATAGAGGTAAATGGATTGAATATCGGGAAGGTTGGGAGAAGGTTTTACCGGAAGCACATACCTCGTTTTGTGATCATATTGTTTGCACTGGATAGTAAGAAAATGAAACGGGGTATCGGAATGCGGCTGCTGAACATTTTTAAAATAATTGACGTAGGCATTGGCTTTTTCAGAAAGCCATTTTTCGCCGGTCAGCATCATGGCATATTCACCGATCGTCATGCCATACACAACCGGCACCGGCTGCATACCCACAAATGACCGGTACTTTTTGTTCAGTACAGGTCCGTCCACATAATGGCCGTTAGGGTTGGGCCTGTCGAACAGCAGCAGCGGTTTTTTATATTCAAATGCCGCTTCCATAAATTCTTCAAGCGAAGAAATATAAGTATAGAACCGTACCCCCACATCCTGTATATCGAAGATCAGCACATCCACATCTTTTACATCTTCTGCAGAAGGCCATCTTTTGGCGCCATATAAGGAGACTACCGGGATGCCCGTACCTGCATCAATATAGTTACTGACCTTTTCGCCGGCGCCGGCTGTGCCGCGGAAGCCATGCTCCGGCCCGAATATTACTTTGATGGTGACGCCAAGACTTCTTAAAGTATCAACAAGGTGTGTTTTTCCCACCATCGAAGTATGATTGGCGAATATGCCGACATTTTTTCCTTTGATAAGCGGCAGATAAACATTAAAGCGTTCTGCGCCGGGGATAACCTGCAGCTGATTTTGGGTATAACAGTGCATTGCTGTGAACGGACCTGCCAGCAAAACAATCACTTTCAATAAGACTGAAAATTTCATGCAGTAAATGTCTTAAAAATTATTACCATGACAACTTTATTTATTTAAATGGTTGCATTGAATTATTTAAGCTACCTTGCGCCCTTAATTAAAACAAGGCAATGCAACAGGTAAAAAAGGGGGATAAGATAAAAATACATTATCACGGCAAACTTACTTCCGGCGAAACTTTTGATTCCTCTGCCGGGCGGGAACCGCTGGAATTTGAAGTGGGCGGAGGGATGGTGATCAAAGGATTTGACGAAGGCGTAACCGGCATGTCAGTGGGGGAAAATAAAACCATTCAGATACCGTTCAACGAAGCCTACGGACCTGTGAACCCCGAAATGATCATTGACATGCCAAAGGGAAGATTTCCGGAAGATCTGAACCTTGAATTAGGCATGCCTATAATGATGAGCGACAGACAGGGCCACCAGTTCCAGGTTACTATTACTGAAATAAAAGAATCATCAGTAATGCTGGATGCCAATCATCCGCTGGCAGGCAAGGACCTGATCTTTGATTTGGAACTGGTCGAGATAGCGGGAGGAACCCCATTAATAATAGTACCGTAATTAATTGAAGTTTGAGGTTCAACGTCTGCAGTTGTATCCAACAATTCTTAAAATCCGAAACTTCGAACCTCAAACTTTGAAACTACTTTCTGTTCAGCCACCAGCCCAGCCAGATGCCGCAAAGCCCCCAGGCAGCCAATGCATCAATCAAATCACCTTTGATCATGGCCATGGGTAAATCAAACCAGTTGTGCCCGGTGTAGGGGCCCCATAAAAAAGTAAATAACCCGACGACCACCGAACCGGCAAAGATCCGCATGGCCGGGGGAGTGCCGCCGCGGGTTAGAATATAAATCAGCGAAAACACCAGGAATAAATCCACCAGGAAACCTCTTGTCATCTGCATAGCCATATTTGTTTTGAATTGGCTGTGGTAGATAACAGAAGCCCAGGGCTTGCCTTCCTGCTGCTTCATCCGTTCCTGCCGCTGTTTTTCGGAACTACCGGGCGGCGCTGTGGGCAGCATATAAGCTCCGTCCTCACTGATAGTGGAAGAAAGGAAGGTGATGATACTGTCCTGTGCGGCATGGTATTTCATACCTCCGCTATGAACACCCAGCAGCGACCACGAAAGGAATTGCCATGCAAAAACGATGATGGCGCCAACGAATGAGCCGATTAACCATTTTTTCATGTTAGTAAGTTTTCGTTTAGGTTTGAAGATAAACATATTCCCGGTTTTGCCAAGCGACTTTCAACACCGGCGGTTTATGTCGTATATTAGATGCCCCAAACAGCTTCTTATGTTTGAAAATTACCGGTTTACAGCTGCAGAAAGGTTTATGAAGTACGTCAGGATAGATACGCAAAGCGATCCGCAATCCACCAGTTACCCCACTACTGAAAAACAAAAAGATCTGGCGAAGGTATTAGTTGATGAATTAAAGCAAACAGGTATGGCCGATGCGCACATGGATGAATGGGGTTATGTATATGCCACCATTTCTTCCAATACTAATAAAAAGGTACCGGTGGTTTGCTTCTGTGCACATATGGATACAGCTCCGGACTGCAGCGGAACCAATGTAAAGCCCCTCCTGCATAAAAATTACCAGGGACAGGATATCGTATTGCCGGATGACCCCTCGCAGGTGATAAGGATGAATGCGTATCCTTACCTGCAAACACAAATTGGTAATGATATTATTACTGCTTCAGGTACTACACTGTTAGGTTCGGATGATAAGGCCGGTGTGGCCGGGATCATGGATCTCGCAAATTTTCTTGTAACCCATCCCCATGTAAAGCACGGGGAAATAAAAATACTTTTTACACCTGATGAAGAAGTGGGCAAAGGAACTGCCAAAGTGGATATGAAAAAACTGGCTGCTGATTTTGGTTACACATTAGACAGCGGTGATGCCGGCTCGCTGGAAGATGAAACATTCAGCGCCGATGCAGTACAGGTGATAATACATGGTGTAAGTGCACACCCCGGGTATGCAAAAGATAAAATGATCAATGCAATGAAAATTGCAGGTGAAATACTGGCTTTTTTACCCAAAGACCGTTTATCACCCGAGTCCACCGAAGGGAAAAGAGGTTTTATACACCCGGTCAGGGTGGAAGGGATTGTTGAAAAATGCACTATTGATTTTATCATCAGGGATTTTGAAACAGAAGGCCTGGTAAAGAAAGAAGATTATCTGCGGACGCAAATCGAAGAAAGAATGCGTACTTATCCAAAAGCAACATTTGAATTTAAAGTAACAGAACAGTACCGTAATATGAAAGAAGTGCTGGACCTGCACCCTCAGGTGGTGGAATATGCAAAAGAAGCAATTGAAAGAACCGGGCTTAAGGTAAAAATGGAAAGCATCCGCGGGGGTACGGATGGCAGCCGGTTATCATTCATGGGGCTGCCCTGCCCCAACTTATTTGCCGGCGAGCAAGCTATCCATTCCAAACTGGAACACATTAGTGTGCAGGATATGGAGAAGGCCGTACAAATGCTGGTGCACCTGGTGCAGGTGTGGTTCGAAAGAACCCCTTCGGAGGAAGAGAAAACTTAAACGTAATTTGCAGTCTAAAACTTATAACTATGGATATCAGGCAATGGCTTTCAGAGTACTGGTGGATCATCGTACTGGTGATTATTGTTTTCAGCGGGTTATTTACCATCAACCAGGGTTACATTGGTGTTATTACTATGTTCGGCAAATACCGGCGGGTGGCCAGGCCGGGTCTTAATTTCAAAATTCCAATCCTTGAACATGTATTCAGGAAGGTATCCATTCAAAACCGTTCGGTGGAACTGGAGTTCCAGGCCGTAACGGCTGACCAGGCCAATGTATACTTTAAGAGCATGCTGCTTTATTCCGTACAGAATTCCGAGGAAGAAACGATAAAAAAAGTGGCCTTCAAATTCATCAGCGATAAAGACCTGATGCAGGCGCTTATCAGAACCATCGAGGGTAATATCAGGGCCTATGTGGCAACAAAAAAGCAGGCAGAGATACTGGGGCTGAGAAGGGAAATTGTGGAATTTGTAAAAGAGCATGTTGATCAAAGCCTGGAAGGATGGGGCTATCACCTGCAGGATTTGCAGATCAATGACATCACTTTTGATAAAATGATCCTTGACTCCATGAGCAAGGTAGTGGCCAGTAATAACCTGAAAGCAGCGGCCGAGAATGAAGGACAGGCTTTGCTAATTACCAAAACCAAGCAGGCGGAGGCCGATGGTAATGCAATTAAAATTGCTGCCGAAGCAGAAAAGGAAGCAGCCAGGCTACGTGGCCAGGGTGTGGCATTGTTCAGAAAAGAAGTGGCATCCGGCATGACCGAGGCAGCGGAGCAAATGAAGCAGGCCAACCTGGATACCAATGTAATTCTCTTCAGTATGTGGACTGAGGCGATTAAAAATTTTGCCGAATACGGAAAAGGCAATGTCATCTTCCTCGATGGAAGCCCCGATGGCATGGAGGGAACCATGAAGCAGATACAGGCGCTGATGGTGAAACAGGCGGGAGCAAAGCAGTGATTGGTTAATTAGTTTATTGGTTTAACGGTGCTTTTTACTAATGAAATAGGGCACCGTTTTTTATCGGGAGCATGCCCTGTAAAGCTAATTAACCAGTTAACGAATCAACCTTGCCTGTTAAAGAACTCTAAAACTTGACGGAGCCGGACAACGGGGCATTATTTTTCTCGTTCAATGCACAACTGTTGATAACAGCTAAAAACAAATTTGGAGTCAACACCTACTTTTACACCTAAAGAAGAAAATTATGTTTGACCTTCTGCAGATCGCTACTGACAGTTTACAGAAAGCAGCCCAGTTCGCCTCCGGCGACACCAATCATGACGGACACCTTAGTTTCTTTGAATTGCTGAAAATGGGAGGCTGGATCATGATCCCGCTGGCCATTATGCTGCTGCTGGCTGTATATGTTTTTGCCGAGCGTACCATTGCCATCCGCAATGCATCAAAGATTGATGACAACTTCATGAACATTATCCGGGACAATATCGTAAGCGGTAACGTTACAGCCGCCCGCAATTTTGCCAAGAATAACAATACCCCGGTGGCCCGCATTGTGGACAAAGGAATACAGCGCATTGGCAAACCGCTCGACAGCATTGAAACGAGTATGGACAATGTGGGTGAACTGGAAATGTACAAACTGGAGAAGAACCTCGGTGTGTTGTCAACGATCTCCAAAGCGGCACCCATTTTCGGTTTCGTAGGTACGCTGGTCGGTCTGATGCAGTTGTTCTCCCGTATCAATACTTCCAACGAATTTGAAGTAAGCACCATCGCCGGCGGTATTTATACCAAGCTGATTACATCTATTACCGGTCTCATTATCGGATTATGTGCTTACCTGGCGCATAGCTATTTAAAAACACAGATTGATAAAACAGCCAATAAGATGGAAGCGGCGGAGGCCGATTTCCTGGATGTGCTGCAGGAGCCGACGAGATAAAGGACGATATATTGAAAGTAAAGCCGTAATCATCACGTAAGCGCAAACCATGAGTTTCAGAAAAAAACATAAAGAAGAATCAGAAGTGTTTACCGATTCACTCAATGATATCCTTTTCATACTGCTGATGTTCTTCCTCATCGTGGCCACACTGGCGAACCCCAATGTGGTAAAAGTGGGTCTCCCCAGGGGAACCAAGGACACCAAGGCCAAGCAGGATATTATGGTGTCCATTGATAAGAACCAGCAATATGCCATCGGCAGCCGGAAAGTGCCTTCTGATCAATTTGATTCACTTCTCTCCATGGAAATTAAAAAATACAGGGCCCTGCGGGATACGCCGGTGGTGGTGATCAACGCCGATACCAGCGCTTTTTATGGGGAAGTGTTCCGGGTAATGCGTATTGCCAAAAAAGATTCGGCCAAAGTGGTGGCGAGGATTGAGCAGTGAGGGGTGAGTGGTGACCCGATAGCTATCGGGTGGTGAGAAGTGGATAGGCAATAGACAATAGACAATAGACAATTGGCAAAGGACAATAGGCGACAATGTCTGCCTTATATGTATTTCTTGAAAAATATTCTTATAACGGATGGTGACTTCGAACTACAAACTACAGACTGCTAATTCCTAATTGCTCTCACCATCCTGTCTTTTTTCTGCATATCTGTTTTCAATTCTGTATTGTATCCGTGATGCTGGAATAAAGTAGTTGCGGATAAGCCAAGGCTTTCATGAATTTCAGCGTAAATGCTTCCCCCTTTATTCAAATGCTCTTTACCAAATTCAGCAATGGCTTTGTAAAACATCAGCGGATCGTTATCCGGAACGAATAAAGCAGTATGAGGCTCATAGCTCAGCACATTAGGGTTCAGGTGCTGTTTATCTGATTCGGGCACATAGGGCGGATTGCTGACGATGATGTTAAATGCAGGAAGTTTCTCCCATTCCCTTTTGTCCAAAAAATTCAACGGAATAAAATTTACATCAGTACCCAGCGTGGTTGCATTTTTTGCAGCTGCTTCCAATGCCCTGCTGCTAACATCACAGGCCCACACCTCCGCTTTTCGCAATCTTCTTTTTAAAGAAACAGCGATGCACCCGCTGCCGGTACCAATATCCAGAATCTTTAATTCATCAACGGGGAACCTGCAGTTGGAAATGATCCATTCAACCAGCTCTTCGGTTTCCGGTCTTGGTATCAGTACATTCCTGTCAACATAGAATTTCAGTCCGCAGAACCAGGATTCGTTCAGCACATACTGTACAGGCTCATGCTTCATCAGTCTTTCGGCCAGTTGTTGCAACTGTTTTTCTTCATTCGGGGTGATGGCAGCATGTTTGTAGATCATTCTTTCCGCCTTTTTTGAACCGGTCAGGTATTCCATCACCCAGTCGGTTATCTGACCGGCTTCTCCCTCAGCGTAAATACTGCGAAGATTATTTAAAAGGTAATGGGTGGCTTCCTGTATGGTCATAAGAGTGAATAGTCAATGCTGAATAGTGAATTTAAGCCTCAAATATAAGTTGACTGCTTTTGTTGGAGTACATTCGCAGGAATTGAACCTTCACTATTAACAATTCACCATTGACCATTGACGAGCAATATATGCAACGCTGTCTTGAGCTGGCCAAACTCGGGGCGGGCTATGTGGCGCCCAACCCGATGGTGGGAGCCGTACTGGTACATGAAAACCGTATTATCGGCGAAGGATGGCATCAGCAATATGGCGGGCCGCATGCAGAAGTGAATTGTATTGAATCAGTAATGCAAGCTGACAAAGAACTTATTTCCGGTTCTGTATTATATATATCACTGGAACCCTGTGCCCATTTTGGAAAAACACCGCCCTGCACCGACCTGATTATTCAGTATAAAATTCCCAAAGTTGTAATCGGTTGCCGTGACCCTTTTAAAGAGGTGGACGGAAAGGGAATTGAAAAACTAAAAGCGGCAGGCGTAGAAGTTACGATGGGAGAACTGGAAAATGAATGCAAAGAACTGAACAAACGCTTCTTTACTTTTCATACAAAACACCGGCCTTATGTAATACTGAAGTGGGCGCAGACTGCTGATGGGAAAATTTCAGCCGGGAGTTCGGAAAGGCTGCTGATCAGTAATGAATACAGCAACCGGCTGGTACACCAGTGGCGGAGCGAAGAAGCGGCTATACTGGTGGGATCAAATACCGCATTACTGGATGATCCGGAACTCACAACAAGGTTATGGCCAGGCAATTCACCGGTGCGGCTGGTGGTGGATATGGAACTGAAATTACCAGAATCGCTGAAAATATTTAACCAGCAAACGCCAACCATCATATTCAATACAAAAGTTCATACCGAACAAATAGAGAGGCCTCCCCCCGCTCCATTTATGGGGAGGGTTGGGGTGAGGTATTACCAGGTAACACATGATGTAAGCCTTGTTCGCCAAATTTTAAATGCCCTGCACCAACTGCAACTTCAAAGTGTACTGGTGGAAGGAGGGGCAGGATTGCTGCAATCATTCATTGCTGAAGAGATCTGGGATGAAGCGAGGGTGCTTGTGAACAGGCAATTGTCAATTGGTAATGGATTGACGGCGCCAATATTACCGGCCGTTATAAAAACAGGAGAACAAAAACTACTGGCCGACAAGATAGAAATTTATAAACCGGCATTTTGACTCCTGGCGGGAAAAATTCACCCCGCCTTTGCATTGCTCCGGTGGGCAGGCACCAACTCCTTACTCCCCGCGGTATAAACATAAAATCCTTCACCGCTTTTAGCGCCCAGTTTACCGGCGGTTACCATATTAACCAGTAAAGGACAGGGAGCATACTTGGGATTTCCAAAACCATCATGCAATACTTTTAATATCGCAAGACAAACATCCAGCCCGATAAAATCGGCCAGTTGCAGCGGCCCCATGGGGTGGGCCATGCCGAGTTTCATCACCGTGTCAATTTCTTCCACCCCGGCTACGCCTTCATATAAACTGTAAATGGCTTCATTGATCATCGGCATCAAAATACGATTGGCAATAAAGCCGGGATAATCATTTACCACGCAGGGCACCTTACCCAGTTTTTTGCTCAGCTCGACAATACTGTCGGTCACTTCTTTTTTGGTGGCATAGCCGTTAATTATTTCTACCAGTTTCATTACCGGCACGGGGTTCATAAAGTGCATGCCGATTACTTTATCGGCACGACCCGTGGCAGCTGCAATTTTTGTAATGGAAATAGAAGAAGTATTGGTGGCCAATATGGCCGCTTTGGGTGCGTAATGATCAAGGTCCTCAAATATTTTAAGTTTCAGATCCACATTTTCGGTAGCAGCTTCTACCACCAGCTCAGCATCTTTCACCCCTTCAATCAGGTTAGATTGTGTGGTGATATTGGCCAGTGTTTCTTCTTTCATTTCCTTGCGGATGATTTCTTTGGCCACCATGCGGTCAAGGTTTTTACCAATGGTCGCCAATGCCCTGTCTAATTGCGACAGCGACACATCCACCAGTGTTACTTTAAACCCATGTTGTGCAAATACATGGGCTATACCATTGCCCATGGTGCCGGCGCCGATAACGGAAATACCCCCGGTGATATTCATGATTGTTGAATTTTCCTTTGCCCTAAAGGGAGATTTGTAATGCCTCCTTTGGGGAAGAATGATTGAATTATTTACGAAAGCAAAAATAGGCATTAAGGGTTCATCCCCTCCCCGGAGGGGCGGGCTGAGGAAAATTTTCTTCTTTGAGAAAATGGGGTGGGTTGCACAACAGCGAACCAGACGATAAACGGAGCCTGCTTACCGGACAGACAGGCGTCGCAACTACAGTTGATAGCAGCACCAAAGCTGGCACTATAAGTAAAATAACTGTTTTGAAAGAAACTGAATTGTAAAAAGACTGATTGGCCTAAGTATCCCCTCCAACCGGCGGGGGATAGAGGGTATTAATTCTTGTTCTTAAAATCTCCCCGCTTCCATGCCTGTATAAAATCGGCCCATGCAGCCGGATTAAAGATATTCATTGGTGGCGTTTGACCCTGGTACACGGCACGGTTAGCAATTTTATTGAACTGTATCCGGGTGGCTTCGCCGCCATCAGCCGGTGTGGTTTGCAGCAACACCCTTCGTTTTGCGGCGCTGGTATTTTTTCGGGCAATCTCTAAATCATCATCCGGTACTTTGATATTGACAAAATCCCTTGCAAACTGCTCTGCTGTGGGTCTTGGCCTGATGATGGTGGCGGGGAGGTAAACAGTATCTATCACCATCAGCTGCACCACGCTGTATTGATTGCCTTCCAGATTGCGGGGGATGGTTACCGTTTTTGGTTTATAGGTTACATGGGTAAACTCCACCTGGTCGCCCTTCAGCACAACAATGGAGAAAACACCCTCTGCATTGGTAATAGTGCCGCGGTTTTGCCCCTTTACCATAATGCTAACGGCGGGAATGCCCACTAAACTGTCAGCCGTCATTACCACACCATACAGTTGTACAACAGAATCACGGGAAGTTTCAAACTGGGCTTTGGCAGTTTGTGAGGCGGAAACAAATAATAAAAAAATGGTATAAAGTAAAATTTTCTTCACCGGTTCAAAAATAGGCAGTAGTTGCCGAAATCGTAAAACAAAACAGGGGTGTTAATGTGTAACTTTGCCGGATACTTGTTTTTTAACAGAAACTTGCAAAATGACTGAAGAAAAAATACTGGAGGCGCTCAGCAATGTGCAGGAACCTGACCTGGGTAAAGACCTGGTAACGCTGAACATGGTAAAGGATATTGAGATTGAAGGCAACTATGTTTCCTTTACTGTGGTGCTTACCACGCCTGCCTGCCCGCTGAAGGACATGATTAAAAATGCCTGTGTGAATGCCGTTAAACTGCTGGTGAATAAAGATGCCGTGGTAAATGTAAAGTTTACGGCCAATACCACCACCAAGCGGACTGATGCGGGAACTGTGCTGCCCAAAGTGAAAAATATTATTGCTGTAGTAAGCGGAAAAGGAGGGGTGGGTAAGTCAACTGTGGCCGCCAACCTGGCGCTGGCCTTATCGCAGGGAGGCGCCAAAACAGGATTGCTGGATGCGGATATTTATGGACCCAGTGTGCCGATTATGTTTGGGGTAAGGGGAGAGCGGCCGATGATGGTGGATGTGGGCGGCGAAAAACCCATGATTGCACCACTGGAGAGATACGGCATCAAGCTGATCAGTATCGGGCTGCTGGTGGATGAAAAAAATGCGGTGGTATGGCGTGGCCCGATGGCCAGCAGCGCCATCCGGCAGTTTATCACTGACGTATATTGGGATGAACTGGATTATCTGGTCATTGATATGCCGCCCGGAACCGGTGATATACATCTTACGCTGGTGCAAACAGTGCCGGTAACCGGTGTGGTAATTGTAACCACTCCGCAGGAGGTGGCGCTGGCTGATGCAAAAAAGGGGATAGCCATGTTTGGTCAGTCGCAGGTGAATGTTCCCATAATAGGGTTGGTGGAAAACATGAGTTATTTTACTCCGGCAGAATTGCCCGAAAATAAATACTACATATTTGGAAAAGAAGGAGGCAAACGACTGGCTGATGAATATGACATTCCTTTCCTCGGACAAATACCTTTAGTACAAAGTATCAGGGAAGGAGGTGACCAGGGTGTGCCGGTGATGATGGGAGATGATGCGGTTACTAAAAAAGCGTTTGAAGAATTTGCATCCGTTGTGGTAAGAAGTGTGGCTATGCGTAACGCAAATATCAAAGCCGATAAAATTGCTGAAACGGTTTAATGACCACTGCGGCTTTTAGAATTCAGTGCTTCAGTGGCAAAATATTCAGTATGTATAACCTTCCATATTTTAAAGCACAGGATGCTGAAGAAGTACTTCAGTTCATGAAAGAACACCCTTTTATTTTTTTGAACGGGTCTGATGCAAGTAACAAACCTGTGGTTACACAAGTGCCTGTGTTTATAGATGAAAAAGATGGTAAACTTTTTCTTACCGGGCATATCATGAGAAATACAGACCATCATAAGGCATTTGAGCAGAATAATAATGTGCTGGCCGTATTTACTGGCCCGCATACCTATATCAGTGCTACCTGGTATACAAAGGCGATGGGAAGTACCTGGAATTATATGAGTGTACATGCACACGGAGCCATACGGTTTGGGGATCAGGAGGAACTGATGGCAGTATTACGCCGGCTCACCCTTCATTATGAAAACGGTAACACAGCATCATCAACCGTATTTGATAATTTACCTGTCGAGTACACAGAAAGCATGATGAAGGGAATTGTGCCATTTGAAATTGAAGTAACTGACCTGCAGCATATTTTTAAACTCAGCCAGAACCGTGACGAAGAAAGTTATGATAGTATTATACGGCAATTGAATCAAAGAGATGAAAATGCAAAAGTTATTGCTGCGATAATGAAGAAAAGAAAATCAAAAGTGTTTCCTTCATGAAAACTCTTGCTGCATTTTTTGCTGTACTCTGCTTTATGAATTGTTCAAATCAGAAGAATCTTCAAAAACCCCCTTTAGGGGGCTTGGTGGTTTTTGACAAACAGGGCCACCGGGGGTGCAGGGGACTGATGCCTGAGAATACAATTCCTGCAATGATACATGCCCTTGATTGGGGAGTAACCACACTGGAAATGGATGTAGTGATCACAAAAGATAAAAAAGTTATTTTATCCCATGAGCCATGGTTCAGCCATGAGATTACCACCCGGCCTGATGGTAGTTATATCGGCGAAAGAGAAGAGAGGAAGTTTAACATTTACTGGATGACCTATGAGGAAACAAAGGCATTTGATGTAGGAATGAAACCACATCCCCGTTTCCCCAGGCAGCAAAAAATAAAAGCCGTTAAACCGCTGCTGGCGGATGTAATTGACAGTGTGAAGAATGAAATGATGACAAGAAAAAGACCGCCGGTTTATTACAATATTGAAACGAAATCCAACCCGGAAGGCGATGGTGTTTTTCATCCAAAGCCGGATGAGTTTGTGGAGCTGCTGATGGCAGTGATACAGGAAAAGGGAATTCAGGATTATGTCATTATCCAATCCTTTGATTTCAGAACGCTGCAATACCTGCATGATAAATATCCTGATATTAAGACGGGCATGCTGATAAAAGGATTTGACAAAAAAACACTCGATGAACAGCTTAAAAAATTAGGCTTTACAGCAATAAACTATAGTCCTCATTATTCTATGGTGACGGAAGAGCTGGTGAAATTATGTCATGCCAAAGGAATGAAACTGATTCCCTGGACGGTAAATGATAAAGCGAAGATGGATGAACTGAAGAAGATGGGAGTGGACGGGATTATTACAGATTATCCTGACCTTTTTGATTAACCAAAATCAGGCAGATTTTTTTCGCTCAGCCCCAGCCAGTCCAGGGCATTGCGGTATAACAGTTTTCGGGTTGTTTTTTCCCCCAGATCCATTTTTTCAATAAGCCGGCCGGGGTTATGCTCGCCAAGGGGGAAAGGATAATCACTGCCCAGGCAAATATGATTTTCTCCTATCAGATCCAGCAAAAACTGAAATACTTTTCTGTCATGCACCAGGCTGTCAATCCAAAACCGGCCGATGTATTCTTTTGGGCTTACAGGGTTATCAACAGCGGTAAGATCGGGCCTTACTTTAAAACCATGTTCAATCCTGCCAAGTGTAAATGGAAAAGATCCGCCGCCATGTGCAAATGCCACTCTCAGTTTTGGAAATTTTTCAAATATCCCGCCAAAAATCATTGAACAAACAGCCCTTGATGTTTCGGCCGGCATACCCACCAGCCAGGGCAGCCAGTATTTTTCCATTTGGGTTTCACCCATCATTTCCCATGGATGCACAAACAGGGAGCAGCCCAGCTCCTCAGCGGCTTCATAAAAAGGGAAAAACTTCTGTTCCGATAAATTTTCACCATTGATGTTGCTGCCGATTTCCAGTCCCGGCATTCTCAGTTCCTTGATGCAGCGTTCCATTTCTTTTATAGCGAGGTCAGCATCCTGCAGGGGAACTGTACCCAGCCCGATAAAGTGATGCGATTCTTTGGAAACTGTTTCTGCAATATGATCATTGAAAAAGCGGGAAGTTTCATACCCGTCCTGAGGGTTTGCCCAATAGTTGAACAAAACGGGAATGGTGGAAAGAACCTGAATTGTTACTTCTTTTTCTTCCATTTGCTTTAGTCTCTCCGTTGCATCGTAACAGTTCTTTTCCACAACACGGAATACCTTATCGCCTTTCATCATACAGGCATCGCATTCACGATGTTCAAGATGAATAAACTCACCATAACCGAACTTTTGCGTCCAGTTCGGCATCTTATCCGGCATGATGTGGGTGTGGATGTCTATTTTCATGTTGGTTAATTGGTTTATTGGTTTAATAGTTAATTGGGGTTATAAATGCGATGATCTTGAAAGTTAAATACTATCACTAATTCCCAATAAACTAATTAACCCTGTCTGCCGGCAGGCAGGCAATCAACTTTTCCTCACCGGAGGGTCCATCACAGCCCCGCATTGACTGCAGGTTCTTTTCATGGTATCTTCCCAAAAGCGGTTCATTACCGGCGGCAGCTGTTTTACAATATCATCCACATGAAGTGTTTCTTCATACAGTTTATTGCCGCATTTTTCGCAGAACCACAAAAAGCCGTCATCTTCACTTTCTCTTTTCTTTTCTACTACCAGACCCACGGTGCCGGGGCCACGCTGCGGCGAGTGCGGTGTTTTAGGAGGCAATAAAAACATTTCCCCTTCTTTGATGGGAATATCTTTGAATTCGCCGTTGTCAATTATTTTAACGACGATATCACCTTCTATTTGGTAATAGAGCTCTTCGGTTTCGTTGAAATGGTAATCCTTCCGGGCATTGGGCCCGCCCACCACCATCACAATAAAATTTTCTGCATCTTTATAAACACACTGGTTACCTACCGGAGGTTTCAGCAGGTCACGGTTTTCGTTGATCCATTTTTTCAGATTGAAGGGAGCAATGATAGCCATAACAGATAGTTTTAAAAGTTAAAAGTTTAAGGTTTAAGGTTGTGAGCCTTCAACTTTCCCGGGTGAAAAATTACAACTTTTTGCCGTAGGTTTGAACCTGTAACCATTTTCAAACTTTAGTAAATGAATCCTCCCCTCCGGGGGGGGGGTCAGGAGGAGCTATGAATCTTTCCCTTGAAGGAAAATATGCAGTGGTCTGCGGCAGTACGCAGGGTATCGGGCTTGCCATCGCAGAAGAACTGGCTTTATCGGGCGCTAAGTGTACCCTGATGGCAAGGAATAAAGAGGCTTTAATATCAGCAGTACACAATTTGGACATTGCCCTTCGTCAGCAGCACGGCTATCTTGTTGCCGATTTCAGCAAACCGGAAGAAGTGAAGGCAGCCATTGAAAAACATGTTGTTAAAAATCCTGTTCATATATTGATAAATAACAGCGGCGGCCCTGCTGCAGGTCCCGTAACAGAAGCTGCTGAAGAAGCATTTCTGAATGCCTTCAACCAGCATTTGATCTGTAATCATATTCTCGCTAAGGCTGTAGTGCCCTCCATGAAAAAGGAGGGATACGGCAGGATCATCAATGTGATTTCAACCTCAGTAAAAATTCCGCTGAAGAACCTGGGCGTAAGCAATACTATCCGCGGCGCCGTGGCAAACTGGGCCAAGAGCATGGCAAATGAATTGGGGCAGTATAATATTACCGTGAATAATGTATTACCGGGTTTTACAGCCACACAAAGGCTTTCTTCCTTAATTGAAAACATTGCGAAGAGAGGGAATACTGTTGTTGATATTGTTGAGAAGAATATGATAGAAGAAGTGCCGATGAAACGTTTTGGGGATGCCTCAGAAATTGCAGCGGTGGCGGCATTTCTTGCTTCTCCTGCGGCATCGTATGTAAACGGGACAAGTATTCCGGTGGATGGAGGAAGGACGGGGAGTATATAGTTTATTGGTTTATTAGTTTATTGGTATCGTGTTGGTTTTGTGTTTTTACTTTTATTAAACTGGTAAAAAAATATATGGACTATACATTAGAAAAACCGGAGGTTTACAATCTGGCAGAAGCCATTTCAGATGAAATCTGGAAGATTGTTGATGGCTGGAAGATTTTTGTGAAAGATAGTATTGGGAAGCAAATTGTCAGGTCGGCGGATTCTATTTCTGCAAATATTGCCGAAGGGTATGGCCGGTTTTATTATAAAGAAAGCAAGCAGTTCTTTTTTTATGCAAGAGGTTCTATTCTGGAAACAAAATCATGGCTGGGTAAATGTAATAGAAGAAAAATAGCAAATGAGGAAAAGTGTATTGAATTATTAAACCGTATAGACAAAATTCATCTCAAACTGAACTCCTACATAAAGTTTGTTTCCAAATCAGCAAAACATAATCCAAAATAAAATAAGGAAAGCTATTGATCAAGGAAACCAATAAACCAATTAACCAATAAACCAATTAACCAATTAACCAATTAACTTACAAATACCATATCACCTGGAAAATTACATCGGTGGCAACCTTATCGGTCCACTAAGCGGCAATTTCATTGACAATATCAACCCGGCTACCGGAGAAGTATATGGACAAATTCCGGACAGTAGTATCAAAGATGTAAATGCCGCGGTAAAAGCTGCTGCCAAAGCATTTCCTGCCTGGAGTGTTACACCTGTCGAACAGCGGTTTATAATTCTTAATCGTATTGCTGAGCTGATAGATACTCATTCCGATGAACTGGCTCTGGCAGAAACAAATGATAATGGCAAGCCGCTTTGGCTGAGTAAAAAAGTGGATATACCCAGGGCATCAGCAAATTTCAGGTTCTTCGCCACAGGCATCCTGCATTTTGCATCGGAAAGTCATAATATGGAAGACAAAGCGGTAAACTATACACTCCGGCAGCCGTTAGGAATTGTCGGTTGTATTTCACCGTGGAATCTTCCTTTGTATTTATTTACCTGGAAAATTGCTCCCGCTTTGGCTGCGGGTAATTGTGTTTTGGCAAAACCGAGCGAAGTCACACCGGTTACCGCTTTTCTCCTTTCTAAAATCTGCAAAGAGGCAGGTTTGCCGGATGGGGTGTTGAATATCCTGCATGGTAACGGTCCGGGTGTGGGAGAGGCCATCGTTTCGCATCCGGATGTAAAAGCTATTTCTTTTACCGGCAGCACAAGAGCCGGTGAACGCATCGCTTCCCTTGCTGCCCCGAAGTTCAAAAAACTTTCACTGGAACTGGGCGGTAAAAACCCCGCCATCATTTTTGCGGATTGTAACTGGGAAAGAATGCTGACAGAAACTATCCGATCATCATTTTTCAACCAGGGAGAAATCTGTTTATGTGGCAGCCGGATACTGATTGAAAAACCTGTGTATGAAAAATTCAAAACAGATTTTGTGGCAAGAACAAAACAATTAACAGTGGATGATCCCCTGGAAGAAACTGCTCAGCAGGGAGCAATAGTCAGCAAATTGCATTATGAAAAAATTTTACGTTGCATTGATACCGCCCGGCAGGAGGGGGGGGAAATAGTATGCGGCGGTCACCCTTTAAAACCTGAAGGCCGTTGTGCGAATGGATATTTTATTGAACCAACAGTGATTGAAGGATTAGGTCCCGACTGCCAGACTAACCAGGAAGAGATTTTTGGCCCGGTGGTTACTTTGCAGCCGTTCAAAACAGAAGAAGAAGCATTGCAACTGGCAAATGCAACATCGTATGGACTGGCGGCCACCATCTGGACTCAGGATATTTCAAAAGCCAACCGTGTGGCAGCAAAAGTGGAAAGCGGTATTATCTGGATAAACTGCTGGTTGCTGAGGGATTTGCGAACGCCTTTTGGCGGCATGAAGAATAGCGGAGTAGGAAGAGAAGGAGGGTGGGAGGCCCTGCGATTCTTTACAGAGGCAAAGAATGTATGCATTCAATTATAAGGAACGCAGATTATTGTGATTTTTATGACAGACGCAGATAAAATCATAAAAAATCTTAATTATCATAAAAATCTGCGTTCAAAATTATTTATGGAGAATATTATTAATACAGAAAACGCTTCCAAACCTCTCGGCGCTTACCCGCATGCAAGAAGGGTGGGTAATCTTTTATTTCTTTCCGGCATCGGGCCAAGAAACCCGAAAGACAATTCTATTCCCGGACTTAAGTTGAGCAAGAAAGGGAAAATAAAATCCTATGACATTGAAGCCGAGTGTCATTCCGTCTTTGCCAATGTAAAAGCTGTGCTGGAAGCCAGCGGAAGCAGTTGGGACAAGATCATTGATGTAACAGTTTTCCTGACCAACATGAAAAAGGATTTTCCAGTTTATAATAAAATATATGCAGAATACTTTTCATCGGTGCAGGCCTGCAGGACAACAGTTGAAATAAAGAGTATGCCGACGCCGATTGCGATTGAGTTGAAAGTGATTGCGACAATAGATTAAAAAGTTCACCGCAGAGAAAGGAGAACGCAAAGTTTACGAAGAGTATCTCTGCGATTCCTCATGTAACTCCTGTTCTCTGCGGTAAAAAAAATAAAATGAATTTTCAAAATACACTTGAATTTGCAAAACAGTTAGATAAGAAAGATGAGTTAAAGCATTTCCGTGAAATGTTTTACATCCCCATGATGTTTGGAAAAGAATGTATTTATTTCACCGGAAACTCACTGGGTTTACAGCCAAAACGTACCCAGGATTATGTGGTGGATGAACTGGAAGACTGGGCCAGTTTGGGTGTGGAAGGGCATTTGCATGCAAGAAACCCCTGGCTCCCTTATCATGAGGTTTTCCCAAGGCAATTGTCAAAGATTGTAGGCTGTAAGGAAAATGAGGTAGTGGTGATGAATTCACTTACCGTTAATCTTCATTTGCTGCTGGTAACTTTTTACAGGCCTTCAAAAGAGCGGTATAAGATCATTTGCGAAGCAAAAGCTTTCCCGTCTGACCAGTATGCATTTGAAACGCAGGCAAGGTATCACGCCTGCCTGCCGGACAGGCAGGGCTTTGATCCTGATGAAGCTGTGATAGAAGTGAATCCAAGAGAAGGCGAACATACAGTAAGAACTGAAGATATTATTGCAGTAATAAAACAACACGGTGATTCCGTTGCTGTGGTTTTATTTGGCGGAGTAAATTACTACACCGGCCAGTTGTTTGACCTGAATGCTATCACTGAAGCCGCTCACTCGGTTGGAGCCTATGCCGGGTTTGATTTAGCACATGCTGCCGGTAATGTGGAACTGCGCCTGCATGACTGGAATGTTGATTTTGCATGCTGGTGTTCTTACAAATACCTCAACAGCGGGCCCGGTGGAGTGGGAGGGATTTACATTCATGAAAAACATGCGGCCAATGCTGAACTGCCAAGATTTGCCGGATGGTGGGGCTATACAAAGGCCACAAGATTTAAAATGGAAAAGGGCTTTGAAGCCATGCCCACAGCAGAAGGCTGGCAACTGAGCAATGCACCGATACTGGCGATGGCAGCACATAAGGCGGCCCTGGATGTATTTGATGAAGCAGGTATGGACGAACTTCATAAAAAAAGAAAATGGTTATCTGGTTATTTGCATTTTGTATTGAATGATATCAACAGTAGTCAGAATGAGAAATTAATTGAGATCATTACACCCGCCAATGAAAATGAAAGGGGCTGCCAGGTTTCCATGCTGATGCTGAAAAACGGGAAAGACATTTTCACCGAACTGACGGCGAGGGGAGTGATAGCCGACTGGAGGGAACCCAATGTGATAAGAGTGGCGCCTGTTCCGCTATATAACTCGTTTGAAGATATTTACAGGTTTGGGTGCATCGTTAATGAATTAATAAGTTAATTAGTTTATTAGGAAATACAAGAGTCCTGATATTTATAGTAACACAATTATCATAACACGACCCCAATTAACCAGTAAACTAATTAACCAATTGACATGTCAAAAGACATAACCATAATTGGAGCAGGCCTTGTTGGCTCTTTATTGTCCATTTATTTATCCAAACGGGGTTATAAAGTAAAAGTATTTGAACGCCGTGGCGATATGCGGAAAGAAAAAATCAGCGCAGGCCGTTCAATTAATCTGGCTTTGAGTGACAGGGGAATCAAAGCATTGGAAGAGGTCGGCATCATGGATGAGCTACGAAAAATATGCATCCCCATGCATGGACGCTATATTCATAATGCCGATGGCAGCACCGCCTTTCAGCGGTATGGGAAAGAAGGGCAGTTCATCAACTCTGTTTCCAGGGGCGAGCTGAATAAACAACTAATGAACCATGCGGAACTCCATGGAGCCAAAATTTTGTTTAACCAGAAATGTGAATCGATTGACTGGAGAACAAATACCGTCACTTTTGATCATGACACAGCGCTGATATCTCAGAGTGCAGAGCTAATTTTCGCAGCAGACGGCGCATATTCCGCTGCAAGATTGCAGCACCAGTTACAGTACGACCGGTTTCAATATTCACAATATTATATTGATTTTGGTTATAAAGAACTAAACATTCCTCCGGGTGAAGACGGCAATTTCCGAATGGAGAAGAATGCCTTGCATATCTGGCCAAGGGGTAATTACATGCTCATTGCCTTGCCGAATATTGACGGCAGTTTTACCTGTACTTTATTCTTTCCTTTTGAGGGAGAACCTTCTTTTGCTTCGCTGAATACCAAAGAAAAAGTAAAAACCTTTTTTGAAAAGACATTTACCGATGCAGTGCCGATGATGCCAACGCTGGAAGATGATTTTTTCAATAACCCGACTTCATCCCTCGTTACGGTAAGATGCTTTCCATGGATTCGGGAAGACCGGTTTGCATTGATTGGCGATGCGGCGCATGCCATTGTCCCGTTTTTCGGTCAGGGAATGAACTGCGGTTTCGAAGATTGTTCCGTATTGAACAGCCTCATGGATCAATATGGCGATGACTGGGAAGCTGTTTTACAGGAATACCAGGAGTTGAGAAAGCCTGATGGAGATGCTATTGCTGAACTCGCATTGAATAATTTTATTGAAATGCGGGATAAAGTGGCCGACCCGAAATTTCTGCTGCAAAAGAAAATAGAAGCAAGGCTGCATGAAAAATATCCTGATAAATGGATACCGGCTTACAGCCAGGTTACATTCAGCCCGCATATACGGTACAGCGAGGCATTGAATAGAGGGCAGAAACAGGAAGCGATCATGAAGGAGGTGATGCAAATGCCGGATATTGAGCGTAAGTGGGACAGCAATGATGTGGATCAAATGATTTTAAATCAAATAGGTTGATTGCCGGTCGGCAGACAGGGTTAACTGGTTAATTGGGAATCAGGCATTATAATAGAAACTTTCTTTAAAAGTCATGGCATGCAATCTTTGTAAGAGCATTTCAAATTGAAGACCTAATTAACCAATCCCCAATCAACTGATTAACTTCGCCTCATGACCCGCCAGCAACTTGTTGAACAAATCAAAAAGAAACAATCCTACCTCTGCGTTGGCCTTGATACCGACATCACGAAAATTCCCAAACATCTTTTGTCAGAGCCTGACCCGGTTTTTGCTTTCAATAAAGCCATTATTGATGCCACAAAAGATTTATGTGTCGCCTATAAAATCAATACCGCTTTTTATGAAGCGCAGGGACTGAAAGGATGGGAAGCAATGGATAAGACTGTCCGCTACATCGGTGATGAACCTTTTAAAATTGCGGATGCCAAGCGGGGGGATATCGGGAATACTTCAGACCAATACGCCAAAGCCTTTTTTGAAACGCTTCCGTTTGATGCGTTAACTGTAACACCTTATATGGGTGAAGACAGTATAAAACCTTTTTTGAAATACCCGGGAAAGTGGGCCATCGTACTGGGGTTAACATCCAATAAAGGAAGCAATGATTTTCAAAAACTGGCGCTCCGGGAAAATGAACGATTGAATGAAATGTGGAATATGACCGAGGCGCTGGCATCAACAGGGCCGTTTAATTTACGCTTATATGAAAAAGTATTGATGGATGTTGCCGGCTGGGGCAGCCCGGAGAACCTGATGTTTGTAATAGGCGCCACACAGCCTGATGAATTTACCAGAATCAGAGAGTTGTTGCCTCATCATTATTTTCTGGTGCCCGGCGTGGGGGCCCAGGGCGGTATTCTGAAAGAAATTTCTCAAAAAACAATGAACAAGGATTGCGGAATTTTGGTGAATTCCAGCCGGGCCATAATTTATGCTTCAGCTAAAGAAGATTTTGCCGAAAAGGCAAGGGAAGCAGCAACAACCGTTCAGAAGGAAATGGCTGCTTACCTGAAATGAATAAATTCCGGATCATTCACTTTTCTTTTCCGGTTTCCCCGGTTTAAAACTTCCGCTTGGTTCACCATACCAGGGTACAATATCAAAAATAAATATACCTGCTCCAACCGCCGGATCAGTCTTTACATGAGCTTCTGCATCTTCCCTGGTTGCACAGTCCAGTATAAATAACCCCCGCCACGTAAAATCATTTTTGCCAAAAGGCCCGGCCACTTTGAGAACCCCTCCGGCATGCAGCCGTTCCATATTTGAAAAATGGCCTTTGAAAAGGGTGCTTCGTTCTGCCGAATCGGTTATCACTTTATCCTGAGGCCCTGTTTTCAGCACCACCAGCCAGAATTGTTTGATATTTGGTTCTTTTTTTCCATCCTAGGCAAGAGAAGATGTAACTACTGATAGCAGCAGGAAAGAAAGCAGAAGAATTTTCTTCATGTTTTTTTTGCACAAGCTACCATTTTAGCAGGATCAGCCAGCTCTTTCAGGTTGCCGCTCATCCAAAACAATAAATTACCTTTGGCCCTCATTGAAAACAGCCATGCCTGAAGAAAGAAGCCTGAATTTTCTGGAAGAGATCATCGAAGAACATCTGAAGAACGGAACCTATAAAAGTATTGTCACCCGTTTCCCCCCTGAACCCAACGGTTACCTGCATATCGGCCATGCCAGCAGTATCTGTCTCAATTTCGGGCTCACCAAAAAATATCCCGGTTACACCAACCTGCGGTTTGATGACACCAATCCTGAAACAGAGGAAACGGAATATGTGGAGAGCATCAGGGAAGACGTTCGCTGGCTGGGTTTTGAATGGAAGCATGAACGTTATGCCAGTGATTATTTCGGCACTTTATATGAATATGCGCTGAAGCTGGTTGATAAAGGACTAGCTTATGTAGATGATTCCACTTCGGAAGAAATGGCATCCATGAAGGGTACGCCAACCCAGCCGGGAATGAACAGCCCTTACCGTAACAGGACTATTGAAGAGAACCGGGATTTGTTTGTACGGATGAGAAACGGCGAATTTCCCGACGGCAGCCGCACATTACGGGCAAAAATTGATATGGCGCATCCCAATATGCTGATGCGGGACCCGGTGCTGTACCGTATCAAACAGGCACATCACCACCGCACAGGCGATAAATGGTGTATCTACCCGATGTATGATATGGCGCATGGCCAGAGCGATTCTATCGAGCAGGTTACTCACTCCATTTGTACCATGGAATTTGTGCCCCACAGGGAATTGTATGACTGGCTGATTGAAAAACTGGAGATCTATCCATCACACCAGTATGAATTTGCCCGCCGGAACATCAACTATACTGTAACCAGTAAAAGAAAACTGCTGCAATTGGTAAACGAAAAACATGTTACCGGCTGGGACGATCCCCGGATGCCCACCATCAGCGGTCTGCGAAGGAGAGGCTATACACCGGAAAGCATACGGGAGTTCTGTAAAAAGATAGGGGTGGCCAAGAGGGAAAACCTGGTAGATGTAGGCCTGCTAGAATTTTGCGTACGGGAACATCTCAATAAAATCGCCCTTCGCAGGATGGTGGTGTTTGACCCGCTAAAAGTGGTCATTACCAACTATGATAAAAAGGAGGAAATGGTTATCAGTGAAAATAACCCGGAAGACATAAGTGCAGGAAGCCGGGAAATCCCCTTCAGCGGCGAACTATATATTGAAAGGGAAGATTTTATGGAAAATCCGCCCAAAAAATACTTCCGTTTGGCTCCCGGGCAAATGGTTAGGTTAAAAAGCGCCTATATTATCCGTTGCGATGAAGTTATCAAGGATTCAGCCGGGAGAATAACAGAGCTTCACTGCACCTGTATACCGGGCAGCAAAAGCGGACTTGATACCAGCGGTGTTCATGTTAAGGGCACCCTGCACTGGGTTAGCGTAAAGCATGCCATCACCGCTGAGGTCAGGCTATACGACAGGTTGTTCAGGGTTGAGGATCCTGCGGATGAGGCCGACGATTTTAAAAATTACCTGAACCCTTATAGTTTGCAGATAATCAATAAGGTTTATGCAGAACCGGCCTTAAAAACAACTACAACTAATCAGAGGTATCAGTTTATCCGCAAAGGCTATTTTATGATGGACAAGGACAGTCATTCAGGGAATACGGTTTTTAACCGCATAGTGGGTTTGAAGGATAGTTGGAAACCCCAGACCTGACCGGGCACATTTTTTTTGCCAATACAGCCCAGATTTGTAGATTCATCCCTGCCCGGTTATGCTGTTGACTGTTTTTGGTTGCCAGCATGACGTAATCTTTAACTAATTAAACAAAATCATCATGCCAAAACTTTACACTCTTCCTTAATCATAAAAAATCTCACCGGTTCAATCCCGGAAATCATCCGGCCAAAGCCAGCAAGTTTGTTTTTTACTCCCGCGACAGTCCTTAAGCAAACCGGTCAGAAAAACCTGAAAAAGAATAATTTTTTTATTGAAATGGTGTCATTATTTTTATGCAGTTTAAAACCAAACAAACTCTTGTTATGAGAAAGATTTTTACCCTTCTTGTAGTGTCTTTTCTTATGATGCAGTTTGCTTCAGCGCAAATTGTAATCCGTGACGAGATAGTTAATTTCATGGATATGGTTGCCTGGGAAAAGGCCCATCCTGAGTTAGTTAAACCTTGTCCGACCTGTCCTAAAAAAGAAGCCGATGGCGGCTGGGAAGAATTCGTTCTTCCGCCTCAGGGGATACCCCCAGGCGGCATTATTAAAATGGCGCCTGAAATTCCCAAAAGGGACCCCAATGCTCCCCGGCCCGATGCCCCTTCAAGAGCTCCGGTTCAGCAATGGCTCGGTCATGTGGATCCGGGAACCATCATCCCTCCGGATTCATACGGAGCCATTGGTCTTGATAAAGTGGTTACTGCCACCAATGACTTTTTACGTATTCATAACAAAGTGGGGGGCGGAGTATTAAGTACTGTTACTTTTTCCACTTTTACTGGTGTTGGCAGCAGTTGTGACCCACAGTTGTTTTTTGACCCCAATACCCAGCGCTGGATATTTTGCGCTATCCGCTGCACGGGGAGCAATGACCAGGTAATTGTGATGGCATCGCTGACTTCTGATCCTCAGGGAGCTTGGAGGAACTTCCAGTTCATTCCGGTACCCGGCGGCCTCCCCGACCATCCCTACCTGGGGTATGATGATACAAAAATTGTGATAGGCGCCCGCAAATTCAACCCCGGTTTTCAAGGCCCGGATATTTACCTTATTGATAAAGCAGCATTTTTAGCCGGAACGCCTATAACCTTTGGCACCAATGCGCAAACGATTTCCCGTACTGCGGCCGACGGTGATTCACCCCGCCCGGTTACGGTTTATTTCCCGCCTTTTTCCAATAGCGGGAATCCGTCGCCTGGTACAGTATATATTATGCAGTCCTGGACTTCCAATTCACTCAGACTTTCAACGATAACAGGAGCAATTCCTGCTTGTGTCTGGAACACTGGGTCTGCCGTTTTCCCCACCGCACCGGATAACTGGACTGCCGGCGGCATGGGAAATCCCGGTTCGGTTACACAACAGCCGCCAGAGACAAGACGATTAGCTGCCAATGATGCCCGTGTGAGCAGCGCTATCATGATGAATGGAAAAATATGGTGTTCGCACCATATAGCTTTTCCCGCTGGTGCAACAGGAACAGCCATTACCCATACAGAATCCCAATACTGGCAGCTTGAGGGAAATCCCGGCGGTACATTTGGTAACGTATTGCAGCGTGGCCGTACTGGAGCTGTATCAGGAGATCACAGGTGGTTCTCTTCCATAGCTGTTAATAAAAATGAAGATGTGCTGGTTGGATATTCAATGTCCAATTCTACCACTATGTGGCCCAGCGCCGCTTATTCAACCCGTCAAACCTCCACGCCGGCCAATACGCTGGATGATCCCCGGGTATATCATGCCGGTGAGGGCCGTTACTGGAAAGATTTTGGAAGCAACCGTGCCCGTTGGGGCGACTATAGCCAGACCCATCTTGACCCGGTAGATAATTCACTTTGGACAATTCAGCAATATGCATCTACCCCGGCAGGTTCAATACCGCCCGACAATAACAGCCGTTATGGTGTTTGGTGGGCACAGGTGCCCCCCTCCGTTGCAACCCCTACTCCTATTATTTCAGGGGCCGGATACACATTAGTTTCTGAAAGCTGTGTACCGGCCAATGGTGTTGTAGATCCCGGTGAAACAGTGACCATAAGTTTTTGCTTACAAAATACTGGTACAGCCCCAACTGTAAATGCTGTTGGTACTTTACAGGCCAGCGGTGGAGTAATCATACCCGGTGGTCCGCAGAATTATGGCGTAATTCCAATTCCTCCGGGCGGTTCTGTATGCCGCAGCTTTACCTTTACCGCCGGCGGTTCTTGCGGCGGTAGCATAACAGCTTCAATACAAGTACAGGACGGAGCCAGCAACTTGGGTACTGTTACCTATAATATTCCGATTGGAACTGTTGGCGCTCCTACCGTTTTCAGTACCGGAAATATTGCCGTGCCAATTCCAGATTTATCAACTATAAACGTACCATTAAACATTGCAGCAGTGGGTACCATTGCTGATGTTAATGCCATGATCAGGCTCAACCATACATGGGACAGCGATCTTGAAATAAGTCTGGTACATCCTGATGGTACGGTTGTTTTATTGGTTGATAACCGTGGCGGATCGGGTGATAACTTTGGAACAGGGACCAACAATTGTTCGGGTACCCCAACCGTGTTAAACCAACAAGCCGTCACCCCGATAGCTGCCGGAACGGCGCCATTTGCAGGAACATATATTCCTGATGGTAATTTATCAGTACTGAACGGGAAAGCGACGAATGGAACCTGGAACCTGAGAATCTCAGACCAGGCAGGGGGAGATGTGGGAACAGTTGGATGTTTCTCGCTTGAAATTACTGCTGCCGTATGTTGTAATGTACCCTGCACTGTTACCTGCCCGGCCAATATTACGGTTGGTAATAGCACGGGACTTTGCGGTGCAACCGTAACCTTCCCGCCGCCTGTAGTGATTGGCGGATGCGGTATCGTTACTGTATCGCCTGCATCGGGTTCATTCTTCCCGATAGGCACCACAACGGTGAATGTAACAACTACGGCAGGGCCAAGTTGCTCGTTTACCATTACAGTAAATGATACCCAGGCCCCCACTATTACCTGCCCGGCTAATATCACGGTACCTAACGATCCGAATGTATGTAGTGCAGTAGTGAACTATCCGCTGCCTTCTGTAAGAGATAACTGTCCGCCACCTGTTCAAATACCTGCATCCTTCGCCAACCACGGAAGCGGCGGTGTATTCACCCTGCAGGGCAATACTATGCCGGGTGGTGTTTTCTTCTCCATAACCAATACAACAGGCGTAGCCCGTTCAATATATGGTTTTGGTATTCGGTTTGGCAACCCGGCCTTTGGTCTTGTAACTGCACCACAGACCTTAACAGTGTGGTCAAGACCGGGCTTCCTGACTTCTGCTATTGAAAACAGTACAGCAGGCTGGACCCAACAGGGCCCGCAGGTGGTGAACCCGATACCGCCATATTTTGCTACAGGAACAGGCCCGCTTGGTTTCTGCGGTTTGAATACCAATGTGCTAATTGCTCCGGGAGCAACGGCATCCTTCTTTATCCATGGTGAGACAGCCTGCCCGGTATTTAACGGTACCGTTGGTGCAATAACCCCGCCGGTAAGTAATGGCGGCTTTACCCTGACAGGAGGTACGGTATCCTATGGTGTACTGGGATCTGCCAACCACTTCCAGCAAGGGGTAACCAATGTTATCGCCAATATCAATGTACAGTATACTCAGGGACTTACCCTGATACAAACAGTGGGTCTTCCTTCCGGTAGTGTATTCCCGATAGGCGTTACCACCAATACCTTCCAGGCAACGGATGCCGCAGGCAACTCATCTACCTGCTCATTTACAGTAACAGTCAATGATGTGCAGCAGCCCAATATTACCTGCCCGGCCAACCAGGTACGTAATACTGATCTGAATCAGTGTTATGCAACCTTTACGCCTCCGCAACCTGTGTTTAGTGATAACTGTGGGGTAACAAGGCTGATCTGGGTGATGACAGGCGCTACAACAGGTTCAAATCTTGGCGCTGGTATTAACTATGTGCCTTCAACCCAGTTCTTGTTAACCGGTACAACCGGTGTAGGTGTTACTACCGTTACCTATACGGCATATGATGCAGCCGGTAACACCCGGACCTGCTCATTCACTGTAACGGTTAACGATGCACAAATACCAACGATTAATACTCAGCCTGCAACAACATTCTTCTGTGTGGGCAGTAATGCTTCGTTCACTGTACTGGCAACAGCTAACGGCGGCCCGATAGCCTATCAATGGCAGCAATGGGATGGCTCAGCATGGGTTGATATTGCCGGTGCAACATCAGCCACTTATACCATTCCTAATATTACGTTTGCAAATAATACCGGCACCTATCGCTGCAGGCTCACCGGCCGTTGCTCAGTTGTTCTTACCAATGCAGCTACCCTGTATGTGAACCCGCTGCCGACTGTAAGCCTGGTAACCAGCATACCACCGGCGCTGATTCCGGGCCAGGTGCTAACGATCAGTTCTAACGTTAACCCTGCAGGTGGTACTTATCGGTGGTTCAGGAACAATGTACAGCTGACCAACCCGCTGCAGCAAGGTCCGGCACTTACCGGTCTTACTGTTGATGATATCGGTACTTACAGACTGGTGTATACTGACCTGAATGGTTGTGTGAACACATCGTCCGATATTGTGGTTAGCGGTCAGCCTTCTGATAAACTCTGGGTATACCCAGTACCGAACAACGGTAACTTCATTGTCCGGTTCTTTAACCAGCCCGGTGAATCTGCCACTGTTGCGGTGTTTGATTCGAAAGGCGCCAGGGTTTATGAAAGAGCAGTGAATACCACTACGGCTTACACAAGGATTGATGTTAATCTTGGACCTGCCATACCGGACGGCATCTATGTAGTTGAATTGCTCAACGCTGCCGGAAAGAGGGTGGGTGCGAGGAAGATCGTAGTGAAGAAATCAGACTAAAACAGCGAAAAGGATTGTAATACAAAGCCCCGGCGTAAAGCGCCGGGGCTTTTTTAATTGAATCAATACATAAGCAGGCCTTAATAATAGCTTCCGCGGCCTGCAAGGCTCCATTTTTTTGGGGTTTCAGCCCTGTTTTTAAAAAAAAGAATCCGAGTCGCTAAATTTGGTTAAATCGGTTTGCCGTAATGGCCTCTCTTTGACTGCTTCATAAACAGGAAACTCTAACCAAAACTTATTTTATGAGAGTAAAACTTTACTTTGCAATTGTCGCTGCACTATTATTTTCCGCAATAAGCGGCCTTGCCCAAACATTTAATGGCAGCGCAACCAATACGGCAGGAAACAACTTAATACCATCAGCCGGAACCGGCGGATGTGCCGGGGCGCCTTAAACCACCGGAGGTACTATATTCATAATACTGTAGCAGGAATTCCTGCGGGTTCAATTCTATCACAAGGACTTGTAAATTTTACCCGCACTTTTGATGCAGATATTGATATGACGCTGCATGCACCGAACGGACAAATCATGGAATTATCAACAGACAATGGTGGCGGTAATTGAATATTATAAAATATTTAATACCTTGATACGGTATTTTGAAGTAGCAATATCCACTATCCGCAATTCACCGGTTACCGGCTTTAATACCTGCCCGTTTTTATTTAAATTTAAAAACTGCTTTTATGAAAAAACTTTACATTCTTATTCTGATGTTAATAATTGGATTAATATCAGAAGCACAACCACAATATTGGAATGCTCAACCTATAGGTGGTGGAAATGTATTCCCATTCGGTACAAATCCAGCTACCGGAAAAAAAGTACAATGGATTATCACACCAGCCGGATCGTCAGGGGGATTCAATCTGCCGGCGCCTGTCCCGTCTGGAAATAATATAACCGGTCTTTGGTTTTGGGCAAATAGTGCGGGTAATGCCACATACACTAACCTAACGATTCGGATGGCAACTGTTCCTGTTACGCAGTTTTTCTCAACCGGCGCCTTTTATACGGGACCAATGACTATAGTAAGGCAGCAGAACACAACTGTAGCGCCGGCGGGTGCAGCGACCTGGGTTGATATTCCGCTAACAACCCCATTTGCTTACGACCCTACCCAGAATCTGATCATCGAAGTTTATCAATGCGGATATACGGGAACAGGTTTTAGTATTCGCCAGCAGGCTTTTGGAGCTGCGCCGAACTTCAGGAGAGCATATAGTGATGCTTCATCAGTTTGCGGTGTTACTCCATTACCTACCAGCGGTGACCTTAATGTTGCTGGTATTGGCATAAATGTCGTTCCTGCTGTTCCATGCCCGACGCCAGTTGCACAACCAACGGGCCTGGTATTAACGCCCATTTCCCAGGTTCAGATCAATGGCAGCTTTACAGCAGCAGTTCCTCCGGCCACCAATTACCTCGTAGTAAGATATCCTTCAGGGGCTGTACCTGTAAATCCTGTTAATGGAACAAATTATGTTATAGGTGCTGCATTAGGTACAGGCACTGTAGTTTCAAACACAAACGCCACAACATTTTCAGCGACAGGGCTTAGCCCCGCAACCACCTATCATTTTTATGTTTATTCATTTAACACAGGGTCCTGTGGCACAGCATACCTGACGGCTGCGCCATTATTTGGTTCAGCAACTACACCGCCATGTACCGGGCCGCCGACACTTACCTGTCCGTCAAATGTTATAGCTAATACTGACCCCGGTCAATGCGGTGCCATCGTTACCTACCCGCCTGCAGTAGCGGGAGGAAGTCCGGCGCCGGTGATCACTTATTCACAGGCTTCAGGTACATTCTTCCCCCTCGGTACAACGACAATTACTGTTACAGCAACCAGTATTTGCGGAACCACATCCTGTACATTCACTGTAACAGTAAATGATACCCAGGCCCCCACTATTACCTGCCCGGCTAATATCACGGTACCTAACGATCCGAATGTATGTAGTGCAGTAGTGAACTATCCGCTGCCTTCTGTAAGAGATAACTGTCCGCCACCTGTTCAAATACCTGCATCCTTCGCCAACCACGGAAGCGGCGGTGTATTCACCCTGCAGGGCAATACTATGCCGGGTGGTGTTTTCTTCTCCATAACCAATACAACAGGCGTAGCCCGTTCAATATATGGTTTTGGTATTCGGTTTGGCAACCCGGCCTTTGGTCTTGTAACTGCACCACAGACCTTAACAGTGTGGTCAAGACCGGGCTTCCTGACTTCTGCTATTGAAAACAGTACAGCAGGCTGGACCCAACAGGGCCCGCAGGTGGTGAACCCGATACCGCCATATTTTGCTACAGGAACAGGCCCGCTTGGTTTCTGCGGTTTGAATACCAATGTGCTAATTGCTCCGGGAGCAACGGCATCCTTCTTTATCCATGGTGAGACAGCCTGCCCGGTATTTAACGGTACCGTTGGTGCAATAACCCCGCCGGTAAGTAATGGCGGCTTTACCCTGACAGGAGGTACGGTATCCTATGGTGTACTGGGATCTGCCAACCACTTCCAGCAAGGGGTAACCAATGTTATCGCCAATATCAATGTACAGTATACTCAGGGACTTACCCTGATACAAACAGTGGGTCTTCCTTCCGGTAGTGTATTCCCGATAGGCGTTACCACCAATACCTTCCAGGCAACGGATGCCGCAGGCAACTCATCTACCTGCTCATTTACAGTAACAGTCAATGATGTGCAGCAGCCCAATATTACCTGCCCGGCCAACCAGGTACGTAATACTGATCTGAATCAGTGTTATGCAACCTTTACGCCTCCGCAACCTGTGTTTAGTGATAACTGTGGGGTAACAAGGCTGATCTGGGTGATGACAGGCGCTACAACAGGTTCAAATCTTGGCGCTGGTATTAACTATGTGCCTTCAACCCAGTTCTTGTTAACCGGTACAACCGGTGTAGGTGTTACTACCGTTACCTATACGGCATATGATGCAGCCGGTAACACCCGGACCTGCTCATTCACTGTAACGGTTAACGATGCACAAATACCAACGATTAATACTCAGCCTGCAACAACATTCTTCTGTGTGGGCAGTAATGCTTCGTTCACTGTACTGGCAACAGCTAACGGCGGCCCGATAGCCTATCAATGGCAGCAATGGGATGGCTCAGCATGGGTTGATATTGCCGGTGCAACATCAGCCACTTATACCATTCCTAATATTACGTTTGCAAATAATACCGGCACCTATCGCTGCAGGCTCACCGGCCGTTGCTCAGTTGTTCTTACCAATGCAGCTACCCTGTATGTGAACCCGCTGCCGACTGTAAGCCTGGTAACCAGCATACCACCGGCGCTGATTCCGGGCCAGGTGCTAACGATCAGTTCTAACGTTAACCCTGCAGGTGGTACTTATCGGTGGTTCAGGAACAATGTACAGCTGACCAACCCGCTGCAGCAAGGTCCGGCACTTACCGGTCTTACTGTTGATGATATCGGTACTTACAGACTGGTGTATACTGACCTGAATGGTTGTGTGAACACATCGTCCGATATTGTGGTTAGCGGTCAGCCTTCTGATAAACTCTGGGTATACCCAGTACCGAACAACGGTAACTTCATTGTCCGGTTCTTTAACCAGCCCGGTGAATCTGCCACTGTTGCGGTGTTTGATTCGAAAGGCGCCAGGGTTTATGAAAGAGCAGTGAATACCACTACGGCTTACACAAGGATTGATGTTAATCTTGGACCTGCCATACCGGACGGCATCTATGTAGTTGAATTGCTCAACGCTGCCGGAAAGAGGGTGGGTGCGAGGAAGATCGTAGTGAAGAAATGAATTTAAAACAGTGAAAGGGCTTCTGATACAAAGCCCCGGCGTAAAGCGCCGGGGCTTTTTTAATGTTTGTATTCCGTGGTTTAAGGCAATTGGCGGTATCTTCTTTTTCGCAGGGCATGTAAAAATCTTAATCGGGGTTCAGGGATTCCTTAAATTTCATGATAAGGCGTTTCGGCAAACTGTTCCAATGCAATTTGATTCTTATTATCCTTCCGGCTGGTCCCTTGAAATAAGTATTTATTTTTTTTGGCTGGCTGCCGTCAATACATCCGGAGGTTCGCTTACCCATTGAATAAATACATGGATTTCAAATTAACCATAGGGCAAGCAAATACTCTGTAATGGCTGGTTTTTTGATGCTGACGGAGATTTCCTTCCGGCGCATAGTTGTTAATGTGCCCCGGTAAAAATCCCGATGGTATTGCGGACTTTTAATGATCCATTTCTAAAGTTTTATGATCCAGCTGATAATTACCTGAATAATGCCGGTCAGTCCTGTGTTCTGCGGGTAATAAAAAAAAGACCCGGCATCTGAATGGCCGGGACTCTTGTTTAATTCTTCAGCAACTTTACTTTACTACTATGCCTTTAGGGTCTTTTACAAAAAGATAAGCGTCGCTTTCAACAAAATCATTCATCTGGATCTGTACAGAAAATGGTTTACTGTTCTTCAGTGAAAACTTAGCCGGGAATATTCCGTACCCGATATTGGAGTAAGTCAGCCTGAATTCATTGTTGTCCATGTAATCCATATTCCCAATCAGTTCGGGGTGGCGCTGGAAACGGCAGATCAAACCATCGTTGTTTTTGGTGATAGTAATTTTACCGTACACTGTATTATAATAAGTGCCTGTGTAATCCTCCAGTTTAAAAGGGGGCACATCTTTTTTATCCACCCTTGCCTGCATGGCAGCCAGGGAGTCGTCAACCGCTTTTTTAGCCGGCACATAAAAATCCCATAGAAATTTGCTCCTGTCGGTATAGGCCACACCGAGGTAAGCATCGAGCAACTGATAGCGGAGGGCCTCGAAAAAGCTTTGATTATCGTTATTGGTCAGGATGGTAATGCCTAATTTTTCCTCGGGCACAAAACATACATTGGTTACATGCCCGAATGCGCCGCCGGTGTGCCAATATACCTGTCTTCCGCTGTAATCGGCAGAATAAACGCCGAGGCCATAGCCCTCGAAATGAGTGGGATAATACGGCGATTTGCGGCTTCCGGTGAGTATATTGATGTCACGGGTTTTTTGAATAACCCGCCAGGGCAGCACCTGCCTTCCTTCATACCGGCCGCTGTCTAATTGCATGATGAGCCATTTACCCAGGTCTTTCACACAGCTTACCATGCTGGTGGCGGGGCCCAGGTTATCAACATTATCATAAGGCAGAATGCTGAGCGGGCCGTAAAGATTATTATAAGGCAGGGCCACATTGTCATGCAGTGCCAGACCAGCAGTATTCATATGGGTTTCCGTCATCCCTAAGGGGGTAAGGATATTGTCCTGCACATATTTTTCCCAGGTTCCCCCTGTTACTTTTTCCAGAACACGGCCGGCTACGAGGAAAGCGGAATTACAATAGCCATAATCCTGGCGAAATTCACCGGAGGGTTTCAGGTAACGCATTTTCCAGATAATGGAGTCTTTGGCAAGATTAGAATCCCAGAATGTAAAATCGCCCTGGAATGTCTTCAGCCCGATCCGGTGGCAAAGCATGTCGCGGATAGTGGCCAGCCGGGTAGCCGTGCTGTCGTATAAACGAAACCAGGGCAGGTATTTGTTGACTTTATCATTAAGCGATAATTTTTTTTCATGATCTAACTTGGACACGGCGGTTCCTGTAAAAAGTTTGGTATTGGAGGCAATGATAAAAAGGGTGGTTTCATTCACCTTACTCGTTTGGTTTTTATCAATGATACCATAACCGGAGCTGAAAATCACTTTCCCGTCTTTAATGATGGAAATGGCAAGGCTGGGTATTTGCCATTGTTGCATCCCCCGTTTTATATAAGCGTTAAGGCTGTCGGTAACAAAGGAAGGGGTGCCTGGAGGAAATTCACGGACCGCCATTGACTCAGATATTACCCCGCTTTTAGTTTCCCGTTTTAAATCCTCTACCTGTTTTTTTTGTTCAGCCTCGGCTTGAATCCGCTCCTCTTCATACTTTTTGTGGTTTTCTGCCCTTTTTGTTGTAACCACTTTTGTGGTGTCCGGTGAAGTAAAGGTGGATATGTTTTGTGCATCTGCCGCCCGGCAGCAAAACAGGAAGAAACAGGCTGTTAAAAGCTTTCTGAAATACTTATTGATAACAAAAGCACTTTGCATACACATTTTGTATTTAGCGATGAAATTACAGAAAATAGAAACCCGGAGATATTGACGGGGCTTTAATATTTTAAATGGCAAACCCGGTTGCTGTAAACTTTGTTTTACGGTAATATGTTCAGAACAAATAATTCGGCAGGGAAACGCTTATTTATACTCACCGAATATTTCTCTTAAAGTGTCGGCTATTTCACCAAGGGTGCATTTGTTTTCTACCGCTTCCAGCACAACGGGCATTATATTTTCCGCGGAAGAAGCTTTATCGCTCAGCAGCTGAAGCAGCTGATCGCATTTGGCTTTGTCCCGGCTGTTGCGGAACCGGGCCAGTCTTTCGGCCTGTGCCTGGCGTACCTGGTCGTTTATTTTCAGCAGCGGAAGGGTTTCTTCCTCCTCCAGCTGGAAGCGGTTCATTCCTACAATTATCTTTTCACCGTTTTCAATCTTACGCTGGTATTCGTATGCGCTTTTGGCTATTTCATTCTGGATAAAACCCTGTTCAATGGCGGCAACACTTCCGCCCATGGCATCAATTTTTTCCATAAGGAGAGTGGCGGCTTTTTCCATTTCATGGGTAAGGTTTTCGGTATAGTAGGATCCTGCCAGGGGGTCTGCCGTATCGGCCACACCGCTTTCAAAAGCCACTATCTGCTGTGTGCGCAGGGCAATTCTTGCAGCTTCTTCAGTAGGCAGGCTCAGTGCTTCATCAAAACCATTGGTGTGGAGCGATTGTGTTCCGCCCAGCACGGCAGCCAGTGTTTGTATGGTTACCCTTGCAATATTATTCTGCGGTTGCTGCGCCGTAAGCGTACTGCCGCCGGTTTGCGTATGAAAACGCAGCATCATGGCTTTAGGATCGGTGGCGCCGAGGCCTTTCATTATCTGCGCCCACATTTTACGGGCGGCCCTGAATTTAGCCACTTCTTCAAATAAATTATTGTGGGCATTGAAGAAGAAAGAAAGCCGCCTGCCGAATACATTTATATCAAGCCCCCTTTTAAGTGCGGCTTGTACATAAGCCTTGCCATTGCTCAGGGTAAAAGCAATTTCCTGCGCTGCGGTGCTGCCTGCCTCACGGATATGATAGCCTGAAATGGAAATGGTATTCCACTTAGGCATCTCCCGGCTGCACCATTCATAAATGTCGGTGATGATGCGCATAGATGGCTTGGGGGGGTAGATATAAGTGCCCCGTGCAGCATACTCTTTCAGGATATCATTCTGTATCGTTCCGTTAAGTTTTTTCAGATCAGCCCCCTGCTGCCGGGCCAGCGCAGCATACAGCGCCAGCAATATAAAGCCGGTAGCATTGATGGTCATGGAAGTGCTGACATCTTCCAGTTTTATGCCGCTGAAAAGAACCTGCATGTCTTCAAGGCTGTCAATGGCCACGCCGGTTTTCCCCACTTCTCCTTCCGCTAGCGGATGGTCGCTGTCATAACCAATCTGTGTGGGTAAATCGAAAGCCACACTTAAACCGCTTACACCTTGTGAGAGTAAATAGTGATAACGCTTATTACTTTCTTCAGCCGTTGAAAAGCCTGCATACTGGCGCATGGTCCAGAGTTTTCCCCGGTACATATTGGGCTGTACACCCCGGGTAAAGGGAAACTGGCCGGGTTTTTCATCCTGCAGCCCCTGCGTATCTTCTTTGCCGTAAACGGGTTTGATCTCCATACCGCTGTCCGTATATTTTTTTGGCTCACTCATTGCATGAGTTTTTTTAAAAATAAGTTCAGAACTGCCAGGAGCAACTGAACAAGAACCGGAAGCCCGGTCTTGTTTCTTGATAGGGTGTATTGAAATGAATATTATCCCTGCGGTTATAATATTCCTTTTTCCCTTTCAGCCATATAAGTTTTGGTCCGGCGCCAGTTTCCAGCGCCAACCTTTTTGAGAAATTGAATTTCAGGCCCAGCGCTGCACCGGGGCTTAGTTCAAAAGCCCTGAACCCCTCATACCGGGAAGTATCATAAATGGCAATATGCCCCGGTTCCGAAGTTCTCTCACCTGTTTCAAGAAAAAGCGAATAAAAATAGGTCAGTTTTTTACTGATGGCAGTAAAATAGAAAAGGCGTTCAACCGTAAGCCATTTCCGCTGGTACGATTCGGCATCTACTGCCACGGAACCGCCTGACATGGAGTAAAGTATTTGCCAGGATTTTTTCTGTGATTGGTCCAACCGTTCATAACCGATATTACCAATGCCAAAACCGCTTTGAGAGGGAAATCCTATAAAACCAAACTTAATCCTGTTTTGCTGCCCCATCATTACTGAACTCACAAGCAGCGACAATATCAGGGGGGCCTTCTTCATGTCATCAGTTTTTTTGCTTCAAAGTTCAGTGCCTGCAATACCAGTTCATGTATGGGGCCGTTGGGCTGCGACATAATGAGCTCCAGAATTTTCTTATTCAGGTCGGCGGCTGATGCTTCAGGCGGCAGCAGGGCAGCTACTTTAGTAACGATCATGATATTCTGCTCCTTCAGGTTGCGCACGGCATCCCAGCTTACGGGGCTTACATATAATTGCTGGGTGCTGTTATATTCAAATTCGGCCTTAATGTTTTCAGTCAGTATGATCTTCATTTCATAGGCCGAGATGCCGGGCTGGCTTAACCGGCAGATGAGGTTGGGCAATGCAATCCTCTCCGTAAGCAATACAAGCCGCTCATAGGCCTGCAGCTTTAGTTGCCCTGTATTGGATATTCCGTTTGGAGAAACCGCATCAGGCTTTGCCGGTTTTTTTAAAAAGGCGGCGATGGCCAGTAAAAAGGCAAGAACGGAAACAATCAGGCTGACGGTAGCATTATCCATAATAAAGCATTGTATAGCACAGCAAAAATAGGGAAGGGAGGGGGTTAATCAGGTGATTAGTTAATTGGTAAATAAGTTAACCTGGCAATGACAGGAAAATTCCTTTTTCCGGAAGCGATGATCTGGTATCGCAACAAAAGAGTTTTTATTTTTGTAGTATGGAGACTCTACAAACAATACCGGTTACCCTTACCGATAGCGCCCTGGCTGAAATAAAAAAACTCATGGTGGCAGAAGGCTTTGACCCTACACAGCGGCTGCGGGTGGGTGTAAAGGGCGGCGGATGTTCGGGCATGACCTATGTGCTGGGTTTTAACCACCCCAAAGAAAATGACCACAGATTTGAAATTGATGGCATACCCTGCATTATGGACAAGGCACATGAGCTGTATTTGTACGGCATGCAGGTGGACTGGCAGGACGGGCTGAATAACCGCGGCTTTACCTTTAAAAACCCCAATGCCAGCAGCACCTGCGGCTGCGGGACGAGTTTTGCGGTCTGATATTATACCTCATTGAATTAAAAAACCTCCCATCGGGAGGTTTTTATTTTAGTTGCGCTCAATGAATTTATTTAACTCTTTACAACAGCAGGTTCAGGTTTGGGAGCTGCTTCCATTGTCTTTTTGCCCAGCGCCCGGCGGCCACCGAGGTCAACCAGTATCGGCGCTGCAACAAAAATGGAAGAATAAGTACCCGTTACCACACCAATCAGCATAGCAAAGGCAAATCCTTTCGTTACTTCACCACCCACCAGGAAGAGAATAAGAATGGTGAGGAATACCGTTAGCGAGGTCATGATGGTACGGCTCAAAGTTTCGTTGATGGCCCGGTTGATGACTTCGGTACGGGGCGCATTGGGCATCAGGCTGCTGTCTTCCCGGATACGGTCAAATACAATTACCGTATCGTTCATAGAGAAACCGATTACGGTGAGCACCGCGGCAATAAAATGCTGGTCAATCTCCAGCGGGAAGGGAACAATATTGCGGGCAAAGGAAAAAACAGCCAAAGTAACAAATACGTCGTGCAGCAATGCCACAATGGTGCCGAGTGAATACCTCCAGTCACGGAAACGTACAAATATGTAAAGGAAGATAATTACCAGGGCAAAGACAGTGGCCTTTACGGCGCCGCTTTTCAGGTCATCGGATATGGTAGGAAGCACTTTATTGGAACCCAGTTTGTACTGCGTATCAAATTTTTCGTACGTAATGCCCTGCGGCAGGTGATTTATCAAACCTTCCATCAGTTTGCTTTCCACAATGGAATCAGCAGTGATACTTGGGTTATCGATCTGGTAGGAAGTGGTAATGTCAAGAGTGGAATTATCACCCACTGTTTTGATAATGGGGTTTTCACCTCCAAAAGCAACCCGGAGATCGGTTCTCGCCTTTTCAACATCAACCGGTTTGTCAAATTTTACCTGGAAACTGCGGCCTCCGTTAAACTCCACCCCATAGTGAAAGCCATTGAAGTACGAAGCAATACCCAGCGCCAGCACAATTACTGAAATAACATAGGTGTACTTTCTGTATTCAATGAATTTGAATTTGGCATGCTGGAAAATACGGCGGGAGATGCCGGTAAAATATTGCAGGTGTTTTTTCTTGTTAGTGAAAATATCGGTTATCCAGCGGCTTACAAGGATACCGCAGAAAAGAGAAAGCAGGATACCGATTATCTGTGTTGTTGCAAATCCTTTCACCGGGCCCAAACCGAAATAGAACAGGATAATGGCTGTAAGGAGGGTGGTAACATGGGCATCAAGCACCGGCGGCAGTGAGCGGCGGTACCCGTCATTGATGGCAGGTATATAACCCTTTCCCCTGGTCAATTCTTCCTTGATGCGTTCATAAATGATTACGTTGGTGTCAACTGCCATGCCGATGGTAAGTACCAGACCGGCTATACCGGGAGCCGTAAGTGTGGCGCCCAAACCAGCCAGGATACCCACGGTAAACAGCAGGTTCAGTATTAGGGCAATATTGGCCACCCATCCGCTGGTGTTATAATATACCAGCATCAGCAGGAAGATTACAACAAACGAAATGATGAAAGCCTTTGATCCGCCTAAAATTGCTTTTTTACCCAGCGTGGGCCCCACCTGCTGGTCCTGCACAATCTTGGCCGGGGCATCCAGTTTACCGATTTTAAGGATATTGGCAAGATCGGTAGCCTGCTCAATGGAAAAGTTACCGGTGATCTGGGAACGGTTGCCCAGTTTACCTTCGGCTATAGGGGCTGAATACACCACGCCATCCAGTACGATAGCAATAGGAATTTTATCCCTGAAACTTTTTTCAGTGATCTTACCCCATTCAATAGCACCTGCATTGTTCATTTCAATGGAAACAATGGGCTTGCCGGTATTGTCGTATTGAGGTTCAGCTTTTGTGATGGCATCGCCTTCCAGTGGCGCTTTTTCACGGTTATAGGTGCGCAGCACATAAAGGGGATATTGTTTGGTGCTAACCCTGCTTGCTTCCCCCCAGGCAAAAACAGCATCAGGCGGAAAATGGCGGCGTAACGGGTCTGATGTGAGATACTCCATCACTGCCGAAGTATCTTTCAGGTTTACCAGGCCAATGCCTTCGCCGGCGCCAAGCTGAATAAACTCCTGGATACTTCTTTTCTGCGCTGTTACTTCATTGGTTTTTTCAGCAGTGTCAATATTTTTTGACAGAATATGTTTAGTTGTATCGGGTGTCTGATTCTTTGTTGTATCAGGATTTGTTCCTGGTGTTGTATCGGGAGCAGCGGGAACGGAATCTGTTAAAGTCCCTTTCAGGTAAGCATCAAATTCGTTATCAAAATTCACAAACGCCTGTCCCAGGTCGGTAAGCTTATAAGTTTCCCAGAACTGAAGGTTGGCGGTGCTCTGCAGCAGTTTTCTCACCCTTTCTTTGTCTTTTACGCCGGGCAGCTCCACATTGATCAGGCTTCTTTCTTTAATGGGGTTAATGGATGGTTGCGCCACACCAAACTGGTCAATACGTTTGGTAAGTTTATTATACGTTCTGTCAAAAGCTTCGTTGGCCTGCTGTCTGATATAGCTTTCTACTTTACTGTCAGAAGAATTGATATCAATCTGACCGGAAGCGCCGCCGGCAAACAGGGATGCAAGCGGACGAACCCTTTCCAGCTTTCTGTATTCTTCTACAAACAGAGTAACAAAATCAGCGCCGCTGTTGGCCTTGCGGTTATTGGCATTTTGCAGGGCTGCCAGGAAATTGGGGTCTTTGGAATCATTGGCAAGGGAGCGGAGCAAACCGGTCATTTCCACCTCCAGCGTTACACTCATACCGCCCTGCAGGTCAAGCCCCAGGTTCAGTTCTTCCGCCTTGGCTTTTTTGTAACTCACAGCGCCGTTGATGCCGTAGGTAATGATCTTATCCTTGGTACTGTCGAGCAGTTTATCAAGACGCTGCTGGTACATCTTGTCCAGGCTATCCTGGTATCTGATTTGTAATTCTTTGTTGTTCGGAAATTTTTCAAGGGCGGATGGAAAATTCTTTTTTACATATGCCCTGGCACGGGTCTCCATTTTCTTTTCATGCTGGCGCACAAACCAGGTATAGGAAAGCTGATACAGGGAGTAAATAATAAGCAGAACTGTAAAAAAACGAACCAGGCCTTTCAGTTGCATACAATGGGTGATTTACAGATTAGCCCCTGCGTTCTATCCTGAACAGTACAAGGGGTTTATACGATTTTTAAGGACGGCAAAGATAGGGATTCAGGGCGTAAACTGGTGCAGGCAGAGAGGGCTAATTTTTGCCGGCCAGAAAACCTTTTTCAGGTGGTTTTCAGCGTTTTAAATATGAAGTAAGTAAGCCCTGCAAAAAGTAGGAAGGCAATGCCTGCATAAATAACCGGTAAGTAAGTTTTTGCTTTGTCCGCCTTCCGCAATAATATGCTTGTTATCACAAGCCGGGCCGGGATAGGTTTGCTTTTAAGCATTAAGGCCATAGCTGTTGCACCAGGGCCTGTTAATTTCAGGTATTAATCCATTCCCAGTTCTAATTTTAGAACTAATTTACCGTTTATGAAAGCGTTTTGCCGTATAATTTCCCGGGGCATTTTCACAATAACCATGCTTATGACAGCTGCAGCGCCTGCCATCACTCAACCCAATACCAAAGACACACTGCTTGCAGGGCTGATGGGGCGCCACCTGGATCAATTCGGGCAGGTGCTGGCCGCAACAAATGATTTGAACGTACAGATTATTTATACACAGATTAACAGGACCCGGAAAGGAAAAATAAAATTCACCGATCACTATTTCAATGTGGACAATGAAAAATATTTTTACCCGGCCTCCACGGTAAAATTTCCGGTGGCTGTTCTGGCCCTGCAGAAACTGAATGAGCTGAATGTGCCCGGGCTGAATATGCACAGTACCATGATCACCGGTGAGGCAGGAGACAGGCAAACTGAAGTGTGTAACGACCCCACTGCGCCTGACGGGAGGCCCACGATTGCCCATTATATTAAAAAAATATTGCTGGTAAGCGATAATGATGCATTCAACCGCCTCTATGAATTTTTGGGGCAGGAGTATATCAGCAATACCCTGCATGGTATGGGGTATACGGATGTGCAGATCATTCACCGGCTGGAAATAAGCCTTTCAGAAGAAGAAAACCGGCATACCAACCCCGTTAGTTTTTTTGACAGCAGCGGAAAACTGCTTTATCATAAACCTGCGGGAAAAAGCAGGTTGCCATATGCCGAACGAAACACCCGGATGGGGAAGGGCTTTATGCGGGGCGGCCAACTGGTAAATGGACCATTTGATTTTTCAAAAAAGAACCGGCTGTTTTTACCCAGCCTTCACTCCATGTTAAAAAGTATCATGTTTCCTGAATGGGTGGAAAAAGAAAAACTGTTTAACCTGACTGCAGAAGATTATGTTTTTCTCCGCCGCTATATGTCCATGCTGCCGCAGGAATCAAAATGGCCAAAATATGATACGGCTGAAGCATGGGATACCTACGTAAAATTTCTTTATTATGGAGCAGAGAAAGGTATGCATGAGCCGCATATCCGCATTTTCAACAAAGTTGGGGATGCTTACGGATTTTTGATAGATGCAGCGTATTTCACCGACTTAAAAAACAATACTGAGTTTATACTGAGCGCTGTTATCCATTGTAACAGCGACGGTATTTATAATGACAACCGGTATGATTATGACAGCGTTGGTTTTCCGTTTATGAAAAACCTCGGCCGGCTGATTGCTGACTATGAGCTGAAGCGGAGCCGGAAAGTGAAACCGCCTCTTCGTTCTTTTTTATTTAACTATGCTGACTGAAACCGATAAACTTTATCTCCGGCAAGTTACATTTGCAGCAGGGGATTATTTTCGGTGTAATCCATTTTCAAATCAGTTATAATGCAGCTATCATCTTTATTGCAGCGGTTTAATGAACCCGAAACACTGAGAATGGCCAAACTGGGGCGGGAGCTTCGGGCAAAAGGTGTTGATGTTATAGACCTCAGTCTGGGCGAACCTGATTTTGACACGCCGCAGCACATTAAAGAGGCTGGGATCAAAGCGATTAATGACAACTGGAGCCACTATCCCCCTGTGGCAGGTTTTCCGGATCTGCGGGAAGCTATTTGTCAAAAATTCAAAAGAGACAATCAGCTTGAATATAAACCTGAGCACATCGTTGTATCCACCGGCGCCAAACAAAGCCTTGCCAATGCCATTCTTGCCCTGGTGGATGAAGATGATGAGGTCATCATTCCCACTCCGTTTTGGGTTACGTACAGTGAGCTGGTGAAGATTGCAAGAGGAAAAGTGGTGGAAATTCATACTACTCCTGCCCAGGGTTTTAAAATCTCAGCTGCACAACTGGAAGCTGCCATTACTTCCCGTACCAAACTTTTTCTTTTTTCTTCACCCTGCAATCCCAGCGGGGCAGTGTACTGCCGGGATGAACTGGCTGCACTGGCTGCAGTGTTTGTAAAATATTCCGGCATCTTCATCCTTTCGGATGAGATTTATGAATACATCAATTTTACAGGCAGACATCACAGCATGGCTCAGTTTGAATCGTTGCAGGACCGGGTGGTGGTAGTAAACGGGCTGAGCAAGGGATTTGCGATGACAGGCTGGAGGCTGGGATATTTAGCAGCGCATCCTGACATTGCCAAAGCCTGTGAAAAAGTGCAGGGACAGTTTACCAGCGGCGCCAATACCATTGCACAAAAAGCTGCCGTTACAGCCCTCACATCAGACCTGCGCCCAACTATGGAAATGAAGGAAGAATTTGCCCGGCGCAGAAAAAGAGTGCAGGAACTTGTAAAAGATATTCCGGGACTGCAATGCCCCGAACCGGAAGGTGCATTTTATGTATTTCCGGATGTAAGCCGCTTCTTCGGGAAAACAGACGGTGAAAACATCATTCAGAATGCAGCGGACTTTTCCATGTACCTGCTTAACACGGCTCATGTATCCTCCGTTATGGGCGATGCTTTCGGGGAACCCCGCTGTGTACGTTTTTCCTTTGCCAACAGCATGAAAAATATTGAAGAAGGCTGGAAGCGCATCGGGAAAGCGCTGGCAAAGCTAAAATGATCACCTTCCTTTTCTCAGGTAAATATTCAGCGAAAACAAATTCTTTTTCAGCGAAGACAGCGCCACAGCATAAGGTGTGGTGGCGGCATTATCTTTTATATCGGTAAGCCCGCTTCATTGATCAGTTCTTCTGCCAAAGTTGTTTTGGCATCCAGTGTATGGGGATTTCCGGGAACCCTTTTTTCTAACTGCCGGTAATAATCTTCTGCTGATGCACTCCCGGTAAGGTTATTTGATCTGATGGCCCTGTTAAACCGGTTGTAGGTTTCAATCAGATTGGTATCTGCTGCATATCTTTCATAACCGGTTGGTGTAAAACCGTCAAATGAGTTGCCGCCACGGCGATTTTTTCTTTAAGCCATTTTTGCAAATAAGCTGCGTCCACACGGCTCACAATCCTGTCATTAAACTCGGTGCAGCAGAAGAAAGGGTCCTGTTTTCTTTTAAACCGTTCCTGTGCCACTGATGGGGCATTCTTGTCAACATAAGTTTTGATTTTCCCGAATGTCACTTTACTGTCTGCACGGCCGCCTTCCGTGTCGGCCACGCCGCTGAGCCCGTCAACCAGGTACCAGGTAAAAAGGCCGTGGCCATTACCGATAGTTGCGTCTTCCAGCGATTCCTGGCCGGCTGCAGTGGCCAGCATCATGAGCTCGCCAACTTTTTTTTCTGAGATGACCGTGTTTAGATAATCAAGTCCCTGTTGCCCGCCCGGCAGTTCATTGGAACGGCAGGCATCCATCACAAAAACAACTTCCACACCTTTGGTGGTTTCATTGGCAATTTTCTTTTTCAGGTTATACAGCTGAATGGCCCCGCCCACTAGGTAATTGTTTTTATCGCCTGCGGGGTTGCAGTCGTGGCTTAAAAAGAAATACTGGTCTTCATCAATGGCATCGCCATGCCCGGCGAGGTAAATAAAAAGCCTGTCGCCTTTTTGCAGTTGTTTGGCCCGCAGCCACTGAAACCCTTTAGTCCAGAAAGCGGAGGCAAGGGCTTCTTCGTTCAGCAGCATATAAATATTATCATCCTTCAGCGCTCCGCCGCCGGGTGATTTCAGAAAATCCCTGAAAAGTACAGCGTCTTTATCAGCATAGCTCAGCGGCCGCACATATTTGTATTTGGGAATGCCTACTATAATGGCAAATGATTGAGGGCCCTTGATGGGGGTATCCCTGAACTTCAGCGGGGCTTGTGCAGCAATTTGGTAACAGGCAATTGAAAGAAAAACAGCGACCGGCAGGAGCAGCTTTTTCATATTTCCGGTTTAAAGTGCGGTAAAAGACATCAGAAAAATAGTGAATTTCCACAATATCAGCTTTATTCTTTACCCACGGTAAGCCTGAACAGGGTGCTGCTTCCGTTATCATTATCTGCTGCAAGTAATAGATGAAACTGTTTTTTGGTTTCTTTCATGATGCATACGGATTCAATCTTTTGTCCTTTAAAACGACTGTCCATTGCATCCAGATCTATGATTTTATCGGGAAGAATGGTCTTGTGCATTCTTTTTGAAGAAATGTTCTTCACTATCCACAGGTAACTTTTACCGATAGTGCCGTCATCAAATCTGTTACGGGTATCTTCGGTGGATAGAGTCATGATTAAGATATCGCTTTCTTGCGAATAACCAAGACCTGAAATACCGCTGAAGGATGTGCTGTCAGTGTTTGCGCCGGTCACGGTAACATTTATTTCTGTTTTTGATTGATTCAGCCAGAAATTATGCCGGGTAAATATCAAATGATTTACCGGGTAACCTTTACTGCCGCGGCAGGAGAGGATTATTCCAGCTGATATTACAGTCATGCCTTCTATATTTAATTCCTCAATGCTATTGGAAGTAAGGCGCTGATAAAAAGTATCAAGCCGGATGCTGTCTATTTGCCGTGTGACAGGATCTATGATCAGGGCGGTATTGCGGCAGGGGGTCAGTGAGCCGGACCCGGCGAGAAATAATTTACCGCCGGGTAAAACGGCGATCGCTTCCAGGTCGGGTTTTACCGCTTTGGGTATTCTTTTTTCGGGGAATGAATACAGTGAGATGGAATCAATGGCATTTAAATTACTGTCAAGCACCAGCAGGTTATTGGCATCATCGCCTATGATATATATTCTGTTGTTCAGAATTTCAATGCCGGAGGCGGAAGGATAGTGGGGAAGCGGTTTTACTTCCTGAAGTATTTGGATGTTACGGCAGGATAGAAAGAAAAAGCAACATATCAAACAAAATGCCCTTAAAAAGGGGTGAACCACATAGGAAGATAGGTACATAGGCTGTCACATAGATTTTCTTATTCGGCAGGCAGCATTGAAAATAAATTATTAACAAGGGTTCTTTGACCTTCTTTGAAAATATTGGTACAATGGAAATTTATTATTATTCCCTTTGGTTTCCCAAGCATTTGCATATAAGAAAGCAAAATTGCTTCATGTACCGGCAAGAGTCCTTCTAGTGCCTTAAGTTCGACACATAAAATGTCTTCCACTAAAACATTCAGCCGTTATTCGGCGTCTAATTCAAGTTCTTTATATCGTACCGGAACCCAGAATTGGTTTTTGAATGCAATGCCTCTAAGGGTCAGCTCTTTTAGAAAGCATTTCTCATAAACACTTTCTATTAGGCCGGGACCAAGATGTTTATGCACTTCAATGGCACATCCAATAACTTTATAAGTTAACTCATCTAAATACCTTTTTGTTAATCTCATATATTCTATGTGTTAACCTATGTTTCTATTGTGCCTATGTGGTTCAAACAAATTTTTATATTATTTACAAAATCAGTCAAACTTATTCTCCCATCCTTCTTTCTTCAGCTTTTCCACCTTTTCAATCACTTCATTGTTCAGTGATTTTTTGTAATGAGAGACGGTAAGGGATATTTTTTCATCGGCCGTGCCGAGAATTTCAGCAGCCAGGATACCTGCATTTTTTGCTGCATTCAATGCGACAGTGGCTACCGGTACCCCGTTGGGCATTTGAAGAATGGATAGAACAGAGTCCCAGCCGTCAATGGAGTTGGATGATTTGATGGGAACGCCTATTACCGGCAGTGTAGTTACAGATGCCACCATGCCGGGAAGGTGTGCGGCGCCGCCGGCACCGGCAATAATTACTTTGAGGCCTCTTTCTTTTGCTTTTTGGGCATACTCAATCATGCGGTGCGGGGAGCGGTGGGCCGACACAACGGTTACCTCATGCGGTATGTCAAACTGTCTGAGAATATCTGCAGCCGCCTGCATAACATGCAGGTCGCTGTCGCTGCCCATGATGATGCCAACAAGTGGGTTCATTGGAGAAATTATATTCAAAAGTAACGAGAAACCAGCAACATGCAGCAAGAATCTACTTCACCAAATCTCCTTTTAACCTTAATAATTCTGTTTCCGCCAGTTTGGTATTGTACCTTGCGGCGATTAAGCGGTTGTAAGCGTCTTCGAGGCTTTTTTGCGCTTCGCGGAGCTGGATATAAGGGGTAGCGCCGAGTTTATACACCTGGAAAATGATGTCCACATTTTCTTTGGCCAGCAAAATATTTTCTTCTTCCAGTGCCAGTGTTTTCTTTTGCTGTTCATATGCATAGTAGGCATTAAGCACACTCAGTTGAAGAAGGGACTTCTGATTGTCATACAACAGTTGCTGATATTGTATATCAAGTTCTGCCTGCCGGATGTTGCGTTTTACCGTAAAGTTGTTCAATATCGGGATGGTAGCAGTAATCCCGATATTACGGCCAATATTACGGCTGAAGAGCGGCTGAAAGGGGTTGACGGTTGCTTTATTATTATTTCTGCCATAACTGTAGCCTGAGTTAAAATTGATAACCGGGAAACGCTCTGCCTTTCTCTCCTTCAATGTAAGGCCGGCAATGGTGATATTCTTCCGGGCGATCTGGAGTGCAGGATTGCCATTTTCAATACCTCCCATTATATCTATCAATAAAACATTCATGTTAAGCGGAATGGAATCGCTTACATCATACGGGGAAACCTGTGTTACATTCATAACCTGGTTAAGTTGTTCTTTCAGTTGGGCAATCAGGGTTTGCTGCTGCCATTGTGCAGACTTCTGGGCATTAAGGTCTACTTTGCTCTGCAACACTTCTGGTTTTGTGCCAACTCCGATGTCCAACCTGTATTGAGCCAGTTTGGCCCGTTCCCCGGTTAATCCTATTTGCTCTTCCACTGCTTTTAATTGCTGCTTTTGCCGAACGATATTGTAATAATTGGTAATTACAGCCGCCACCGTGTTGATGATTTGGTTTTTAATTGCCAGTTCGCCGAGTGAAACCAGTTCCTTCGCTTTATCCCTTGTGGCAAACATCTTCATTCCGTCAAATAAAGTCCAGTTCAGCTGCACACCCAAATTATATGTGTTGGACTGGATATCGTTCAGTTCCCGTTGAGTGCCGTCATTGAACCGCTGTTTTTGGGCATTGTTGTTCCAAACACCGGCAGCATTTGCATTCAGCCGGGGAAGAAATGCTGCATTGCGGAATGAATAATCAAGAGCAGCCACCATGGAATCATTCTTTGACAGTCTGATGTCAAAATTATTTTGCAAAGCAGTGGCAATGGCTTCTTCCAGCGTCAGTATTTTATTCTGCCCGTTTGTTAACAAGGGAAATAATATGATAAATAAACTAAGCGGCTTCATCTGTCGTTGCTCTTTTTTTGGATGACATGAACGAATACATGGCCGGCACAATGTACAAGGTAAGTACTAGGGCAAACAACATACCTCCGATGATCACCACACCCAGCGGTATCCGGCTTTTGCCGGCTGAACCGATTGCCAGTGCAATGGGCAATGCACCTAAAGTGGTTGCCAGTGTTGTCATTAAAATGGGCCGGAGCCTTGCCACGGCTGCGTCAATTGCGGCTGGTATTTTCATTTCGCCCCTTCTTCTTTTCTGGTTGGCAAATTCAACAATCAGAATCCCGTTTTTGGTTACAAGACCAATCAGCATGATGATACCGATCTGTGAAAAAATATTCAGCGTCTGGCCAAATAATTTTAATGTCAGTACGGCCCCCGCCAATGCCAGCGGCACGGTAACCATAATAATCAACGGGTCAATAAAACTTTCAAACTGTGCAGCCAGCACCAGAAATATCAGCACCAGCGCCAGCAGGAAAGCAAAGGAAGTGTTGGAAGAACTTTCTGCATAGTCACGGGATGCGCCGCTCAGCGAAGTGGAAAAAGATTCATCTAACAGGTTTTTTGCAATGCGGTTCATTTCATCAATTCCATCGCCGATGGTTTTGCCCGGGACAAGGCCAGCCTGGATGGTAGCGCTTTTGAAACGGTTAAAGTGAAAGATGGTGGGCGGGCTGGCGCTTTCTTCCATATTCACCACATTGTCGAGCTGTATCAGTTCACCCCGGTTGTTTCTTACATAAAAAGATTTCAGGTCAAGCGGATCGTCCCGGTCATTGCGGCCCACCTGCCCGATAACGGGATATTGTTTTCCGTCTTTTATGAAATATCCAAAACGGCGGCCGCTTAATGCAAGTTGCAGTGTATTGCTGATATCCAATACAGAAACACCAAGTTGGTTGGCCTTTAAGCGATCAATTATTATCTGTAATTCAGGCTGGTTGAACTTCAGGTTCACATCAAACCCCTGGAAGACGGGGCTTTTGGAAACCTCTTCCATAAATTTCGGCACCACCTGTTTCAGTTTGTCGAAATTCAGGTTCTGCAACACGAACTGAACGGGGAAAGAACCCCTGCCGCCCAAACCCACTGAGATGGTTTGCTCCTGTATGGCAAACACTCTTACATTGGTATACCTCCTGAACATGCGGCTCATTTGCTGGGACACCTGGTCCTGCGAACGCTTTCTTTCACCGGCATCCACCAGGCCCATACTGATGAAAGAAGCATTGGGGCCGCCACCACCGAACCCAGGCGCAAAAGCAAGCACTACATATTTTTCAGGAATGGAGTCAATCAACTGCTGGGCGATTTCATAATTCACCCGGTCGGTAAAATCAAAATCAGAGCCTTCAGGTCCGGTAATGCTGGTGCGGACACGGTTGCGGTCTTCCATCGGCGCCAGTTCGGAAGGAAGTTTTTTGCCGATAAAATAAATGGCAGCGAGGCAGGCGGTGATAATTACCGGAGTCGCCGTCATTCTTATAGCCATAAAACCCTGCAAACTCCGCCGGTAAAAATTTTCAAGCCAGGTAAAGCAAGGTTCCGTTACCCGGTAAAACCAGGAATGTTTATGCGGATCTTTTTTTGTAAGAAAAATATTCAGCACCGGTGTGAGTGAAAGAGAAACAAATGCCGAAATAAGAACAGCACCGGCGAGAACGATACCAAACTCCCTGAACAGCCGGCCCACAAAGCCCTGCAGGAATATAATGGGCAAAAAAACAATGGCCAGTGTGAGTGAAGTGGCGATTACGGCAAAATAAATTTCTTTGGAACCTTCAAGGGCAGCTTTATGCTTGTTCATGCCCTGTTCCATTTTCTTGAAAATGTTTTCTGTTACCACAATGCCGTCATCCACTACAAGGCCGGTGGCAAGAACAATGGCGAGCAGCGTAAGTACATTGATGGAAAATCCCATCAGGTACATGATAAAAAATGCGCCAATGAGGGAAACAGGGATATCAATCAGCGGACGCAAAGCAATGCTCCATTCCCTGAAAAACAGGAAAATGATAAGCACTACCAGGCCCACGGCGATTGCCAGTGTTTCTTTTACCTCGCTGATGGCTTTTTTTACAAACTGTGTCCGGTCGTATCCCACTTCAAGGATGATATCCGGGGGCATGTCTTTTTTGATCTGTTCTATCCTGTTGTAAACTTCATCGGCAATATCGATCTGGTTGGAGCCCGGCTGGGCGATTAAGCCCATGCTGACCGACGGGACATTATTTTTCCTGGAGGCGCTTTCTTCATTATCCGGTCCCAGCATGGCTTCGCCAACATCCCTGAACCTTACAATCCCTTCTCCGCTTTCCCAGATTATCAGATTATTGAAATCGTCTTCAGTAGTAAGCTTTCCATAGGTTTTTACAATCAGCTGTGTAGTGTTGCCCCGGATTTTTCCTCCGGGCAGTTCTATGTTTTCCCTGTCCAATGCGGCCCGGATGTCGTTGATGGTAAGTTTATAAGCGCCGAGTTTGGCAGGATCAATCCACAGCCGCATGGAGTAACGCCGCCCAAAAACATTGACGGAACTTACGCCGGAAATGGTCTGTAATCGTTCCTGCACCACATTTTCAGCAAAATCAGTAAGCTCCATCAGCCCTTTCCGCTGGCTTTGAATCTGCAGAAATATGATAGGATCCGAATCAGAATCGGCCTTGGTTACGATTGGAAGGGCATCAATATCCTGCGGCAGGTTACCAATGGCCTGCGACACTTTATCCCGTACATCATTGGCGGCTTTTTCGAGGTCAACGTTCAGTTCAAATTCCACGGTAATACTGCTGGAACCCTGTGAACTGTTGGAGGTGATGTTTTTTACTCCCTGCACACCATTAATGGCTTTTTCCAGCGGCTCGGTAATCTGCTGTTCGATGATTTCAGCGCTGGCTCCCACATACGAAGTGCGGACATTGATAACGGCAGGGTCAATGGCAGGGTATTCCCTTACCCCTAAAAATTTATAACCGATAGCCCCAAAGATGATAATCACAATGGAGCAAACCATTGCAAAGACGGGACGTTTTAAACTTAACTCCGATAGATTCATTTTGAATATCGAATACTGAACATGGAATGATAAACGCCGTAGTATTATACTTAATCACCTGCCTGCCGGTTTACCTACCGGAGGTAGGCAGGCAGGTTCAACATTCTTTGTTCATCTGTTCAACATTTATTTCTTTATCGCTTCTGTTTTTATGATTCCCAAAATGCTTTATGGGGTTTGGGGATTCACTTTCGTCAGTTTCACCTCACTATCCGGTTTCAGAAACAACAAACCTGTAGTAATCACTGTATCCCCTTTATTCAACCCGGTTAAAACCTGGATATTACTTGAGTCCCTTACGCCGGTTGTAACTTCTGCAGATACGGCTTTATTGTTTTTATACAGATATACAAGTTTTTTTCTTCCCTGTGGTACAATGGAATTATTGGGTATCATCAGCGCTTCTTCATTTTTGCCGAGCACAATTTTAATTCTGGCAAATGCACCGGGTATCAGTACAGGGTCATTTTCCTTTACCAGGGCTCTCACAGCAAGGCTCCGGGTGGTTTCTTCCACGGCATCTTCTGTTGCCAAAACCGATGCAGTAAAATTTTTATTACTTCCGTCCACGGTAAAGTCAACCGTCTGTCCTTTCTGCACCAGGGCACCATATTTTTCAGGTACATTGAATTGCAATTTGAGCTGGTTTACCTGGCTGATGGTAGTGATGATGGTGCTGGGTGTAACAAAAGCGCCGGGACTCACATTTTTTAATCCCAGTTTTCCGCTGTAGGGGGCATAAATATTTAATTTGGTCCTATTGGCCCTTATGGCTCCCATCTCAGCATTTATGATCCCTATATCTGCCCTGATATTATTTACCTGCAGCACACTCATATCATAATCCTGCTGGCTGATGCCTTGTATTTGCAAAAGCTTTGATGACCTTTGCTCATTTTGTTCAGCAATCTTAAGCTGTATTTCAGATTTTTTAAGTTGTACTTCCAGTTTCTGAAGCTGTGCCTGTAAATCGCCATCGTATAATTTGGCAAGCAAAGTTCCTTTACCTACCATAGCGCCTTCCCGTACATTCAGCAAAACCAGCCGGCCGGAAACTTCGGGATGTATCTCTGTGGATTCATTGGCCAGCAAAGAGCCCGGTACTTCAATGTCAGTATTTAATACTTTGGAAGAAACGATCATGGCCTCTACAGCCAGCGGAGGCTGTTTTTGAAGGCCGCCCGGTGCAGGCTGTCCGTTGCTTTTTTTATCATTGCCACCGCAGGAAGATAAAAAAACAATAAAACCTGTAACGAGAAACTTTAAATAAAACTTCACGGTATATGCCTGTTTAATGCGCTAAAATAAAGCCTTTTTGGCGTAGTGCTGTTGACTTCAGGCAGCTTTTACAGCACTGGTCAGGATTTGGGGATGAGTGTATGTTTTACCCGGTTGGACTTATGCAATAAATCCAGTTTTTCGGAACTGATTATGGTGACATGGCCCATTTTCCGGCCGGGTCTTGTTTCTTTTTTACCGTAAAGATGTACGAATGCATTATCCATTTTCAGCACTTCATCAAGGCCTTCATATTTCACCGGCCCGCTGCAGCCTTCAGCGCCGATGATATTGACCATAATGGAAGGCAGAATAGCATCCGCATTGCCCAATGGGTAACCCAGCAGGATTCTCCAGAGCATATCAAACTGAGAGCTGTAATGTGCTTCAATGGTGTGGTGTCCGCTGTTGTGCACCCGGGGCGCCGTTTCGTTTACAAACACGTCATCGTTCTTGTTCACAAACATTTCAACGGCAAAAATGCCCGGTGATTGAAAGTTTTTTACAACTGCCAATGCAATAGCTTCAACCTTGTACAGGGTTTGCGTATTAAGCTCTGCGGGGCAAAGCTGGTAATCCAGTAAGTTAAGCAACGGATCAAACAGCATTTCCACCGGCGGGTAAAGGACGGTTTCACCTGCCGCATTGACCGCCACCATCTGGGCTATTTCTTTTTTAATAGGGATCAGTTTTTCCAGTACTGCGGGTGCGTTAAATCCCTTTTCCACATCCTCGATTGATTGAATGATCTCCACCCCGCGGCCATCGTAGCCGCCTTCCCCGAGTTTATGAACAGCCGGCAAAAATTTTTCCTGCCGCAGCAATTCGGCCTGGTCATGCGTAACAATGAATTCTGCAGTAGGTATCAGATGCTTGTGGTAATACTGCTTTTGAAAAATTTTATTTTTTATAGTCTTTAATACTGCAGGTTTTGGGTATACTTTCACCCCTTCGGCTTCTAATTTTTCCAGGGCATCCGCATTCACATTTTCAATTTCGATGGTAACAGCATCCAGTCCTTTCCCAAAATTGTAAACAGCCTCAAAATTTTTTATATCGCCTTTGGTAAAATGATGGCAGAGGTGGGCAGCCGGGCATTCATTGTCATTTTCCATCACATAGGTTATTACGGGATAGTTGGCTGCTGCCTGTAAGAGCATTCTGCCGAGCTGACCCCCGCCGAGGATGCCCGCCCTGAGCTGAGCCGGGGAATTTAACATGGCGCAAAAGTAAATAACATACATCAGAGAGTATATTAATGTTGGCAATGATTTTCTACCTTTGTATGCATGTTGCCTGATTACCCACATAAACTTTTTACCGATGAACGCTGCGGTTTCAGCCTGCTGATGGAAACGCTGGCCATGGACCATATTTGATTTTGAATGAAAACTTTAAGAATTGGTGAATTTTCATTTCTAAAATTTCAAAATCATGACGACAGAAACACTTCAGAAAAAACTTCAGGATACTCAAACCGATTTTCTCCCCTTGCAGGGAACCGATTATGTGGAATTCTATGTGGGCAATGCCAAACAGGCCGCTCATTATTATATGAGCGCCTTCGGTTTTCAGGCCCTGGCCTATGCCGGGCCCGAAACCGGTGTAAAGGACAGAGCCAGCTATGCCGTAAGGCAAAATAAACTGACCCTTGTACTTACTACCCCCATCCGCCCGAATAACGAAATGGCCGATCATATTTACAAACATGGCGACGGGGTTAAAGTGCTTGCATTAAAAGTGGATGATGCCACCAGCGCCTGGCAGGAAACAACAAAGCGGGGCGGTAAATCATATATGGAACCGCAGCGCCTGACCGACAAAGACGGCGAAGTGGTACTCAGCGGCATTCATACCTATGGGGATACGGTGCACATTTTTGTAGAAAGGGAAAATTACAGCGGGCCTTTTATACCGGGTTACCGGGCATGGAACAATCCTTATTTTAAACCGGCAGAAACTGGCTTGTTATATGTGGATCACTGCGTGGGCAATGTGGGCTGGAACCAGATGAATCCCCGGGTGCAATTTTATGAAGAGGTGATGGGTTTCCGCAATATTCTTTCCTTTGATGATAAGGATATTTCCACCGAATACTCGGCGCTGATGAGTAAGGTGATGAGTAATGGCAACGGGTATGTAAAATTCCCTATCAACGAGCCGGCAGAAGGAAAAAAGAAAAGCCAAGTGGAGGAGTATCTTGAATTTTACAACGGCGAAGGCTGCCAGCATGTGGCCATGGCCACCCATAACATTGTACACACCGTAACAGAACTGAGAAACCGGGGAGTGGAGTTCCTGCAGGTGCCATCAACCTATTACGATGATCTGCTTGACAGGGTGGGACATATAGAGGAAGACCTGGCGCCACTAAAGGAACTCGGCATCCTCGTTGACCGGGATGATGAAGGATATTTACTTCAGTTGTTTACCAAACCGGTTGAGGACAGGCCCACTTTATTTTTCGAAATCATACAACGTAAAGGCGCCAAAAGCTTTGGGAAGGGGAATTTTAAAGCCCTGTTCGAAGCCATTGAAAGAGAACAGGCAGAAAGGGGGAATTTGTAGTGGTCAATTGGTTAATCAGGTATTGGGTATTAGGAATTAAAGGGAAGCATCTTCCATTAGAAGCCCATTTCCCAATAAACCAATACCCAATTCCCGACATTAGCTATCTTTACCAATAGTTTATCAACATTTCGATAATATTATCCGCCACCCGCCGTTCATCCTAAACCTGGTTAAGATGAAGCAATACCTGATATCCATTATCTGTATTACCGCTGCGCTTGCAGGATATGCCCAGCCTTCGCCTTACAAAGGCGGCAGTAATTCTTTTTCCTTTATTGATTACCAGAAGGGCTTTCCCCGGCCCAGCGAGGCACTGGAAAGAAAAGAAGACACTTTGCAAAAACAATTTGAGGCAAAAAAGCTGAAGTGGCCGGCTAAATATATTTATATCCGTTCTTTTAAATATGACAGCCAGCTGGAGGTATGGGTAAAAAATGAAATACAGGAACCGTTTAAGCTGTTTAAAACCTACCGGGTTTGCGCACTGGCCGGCACCCTGGGCCCCAAACGGATGCAGGGCGATTACCAGGTGCCGGAAGGGTTTTATTATGTGAATGTATTCAATCCCCAAAGCAATTATTACCTGTCATTGGGCATTAATTATCCCAATGCATCCGATAAAATTTTAAGCGATTCCATCAACCCCGGTGGTGACATATACATACATGGCAGTTGCGTAACGGTTGGCTGTATACCCATCCGGGATGAGCAGATTGATGAAGTGTACATCATTGCTGCACATGCCAAAGACCAGGGACAGGATTTTATACCGGTGCATATCTTACCCGTACGGTTTAATGTGGAAAAGAGTGTAAGGTACCTCGAAGGACTTACCAAAGATGACCCTATGCTGAAGAAGTTTGCTGCCACCATGGAAGATGCATACAACTATTTTGAAAAATACAAGCAGCTTCCGGTGGTGATGACCGGCGAAACAGGGGAATATATCATTAATGATGTACTGCCTAAAAAAATAAAAGGTGCAACTGAGGAAAAAAAGCCAAAGAAACCCGCCATGCAGCATCGTACCCGTACCATCGCATCACTGGCTGAAGCGGTGCACCAGTGGCCCCAGTTTCCCGGCGGCGGTGAGGCGTTTATGAAATACCTGGAAAAGCTGGGACATGAACTGGCCGCTTACCTGCCCGAATCCATAAAGAAAGTTTACGTACAGGTTGAGTTCATCATTGATGCAGACGGGGTGCCTGTCAACTTTAAAATCCTGAAAGGCCTGAAGGATGCTGACGAACTCCATGATCAGCTTATACAACGCATGGAAAACATGGGCACCTGGAAACCGGCTTTGCTGCATGATAAACCCGTGGCCAAAAAAATGGTGCAGACCATTACCATAGAAGCAGCCCAATAGCTGCATACTGCATCACACTCCTGCTACCTGAATAATAAAGTAGTGCCTTTCAAAAAGACGGGTTGTTTTGTACCCGGTGGGTATAAGTAAGCATCCAAACATACAATCCTGTTTCCTGCAGTACTCCGTTTACCCGGCCATCCCATTTCTTCGTCCAGTAACTGGTGGCAAACACCAATTGCCCCATCCGGTTATACACTTTGAATTGCAGGTTTTCAGCTTTCAGTGCATTCAGCGGATAGAGGTAATCGTTTTTACCATCACCATTGGGAGTAAATGCCGAGGGAATCCCAATATTGCAATGCGACAGTACCCGTACCACCCGGGTGGCCGTATCAGCGGCACGGTGGTTTGCCCGCAATAAGTG
>Ga0194128_10000208_pt1 | contig 111247 bp, 114 predicted proteins | sample TA2KigCa65mmetaG_FD_148650 | JGI IMG/M metagenome (GOLD analysis project Ga0194128, IMG submission 148650) | Freshwater microbial communities from Lake Tanganyika, Tanzania - TA2015037 Kigoma Deep Cast 65m | ecosystem: Environmental > Aquatic > Freshwater > Lake | place: Tanzania: Lake...
CGTGGATGAACCGATTCCGCCGGCTCCTCGTCCGCTGGGAGAAGCGCGAGCAGAACTACGAGGCAATGCTCCATCTCGCCTGTGCCTGGATCACGATGAAACTGGCTGGGGTTTTCGGATAGGCTCTTAGGACAGCGGCAGAGGCGCCCCGGGCTTGGGTACGGTTCGCGCTTCCCCAGAGGAGCACGCGATGACGACGAACGGCAAGTACAAGTGGGTGGGCACGCGTCCGATCCGGCACGACGGCGTGGACAAGGTGATCGGCAAGGCCAACTACGGCGCCGATCTCTCGTTCCCCGACATGCTGTGGGGCAAGCTGCTCCGTAGCCCCCACGCGCACGCGAACATCAAGCGCATCGACGTTTCGAAGGCGCTGAAGATCGACGGCGTGAAGGCCGTGCTCACCGCGAAGGATCTGCCCGACCTCGCGTCGCAGGCCGCCGAGGGCGGCGAAGGCCACGGCGGCGACTTCCGCGACATCTCGCTCAACTGCATGGCGCGCGACAAGGTCGTCTACCACGGCCACGCGGTCGCGGCGGTCGCGGCGACTTCCCAGGACATCGCGGACCTCGCGCTCGCAGCGATCGAGGTCGAGTACGAGGTGCTGAAGCCCGTGCTCTCGATCGATGCGGCGCTCGCGAAGGACGCGCCGATTCTTCACCCAGGCCTGCGTACGAAGGGCGTGAAGCCGGACTCGGTACCGACCAACGTGGCTTCGCGTGTCCAGTTCGGGAAGGGCGACATCGCGAAGGGCTTCAGCGAGGCGGAGTACGTCATCGAGCGCACGTACCGCACGCAGACCGTGCATCAGGGCTACATCGAGCCGCACGCGGTCGTCGCTCGCACGAACGCCGACGGCCAATCGATCGTGTGGTGCTGCACGCAGGGCGCGTTCATGGTGCGCAGCTACTGCGCCGCGGTGCTCGGCCTCGACGTCGGCCAGCTCAAGGTGATCCCGAGCGAGATCGGCGGCGGCTTCGGCGGCAAGACCACGGTCTACACCGAGCCGATCGCGATCGCGCTCAGCCGCAAGACGGGGCGCCCCGTGAAGATGGTGATGTCGCGCGAGGACGTGTTCCGCGCGACGGGCCCAGCGGGCGCGGCGACGGTCGAGATCAAGCTCGGCGCGAAGAAGGACGGCACGCTCGTCGCTGCGCAGTCGCGCATGTGGTTCGAGGCGGGCGGCTTCCCGGGCTCGCCGGTGGGCGCGGGCGCGATGACGGTGTTCGCGGCCTACGACATTCCGCACAGCGCGATCGAAGGCTTCGACGTCGTCACGACCAAGCCGAAGACGGCGGCGTACCGCGCGCCCGGCGCGCCGCAGGCGGCGTTCGGCATGGAGCAGGCGCTCGACGAGCTCGCCGCCGAGCTGCGCATCGACCCGATCGACCTGCGCATCAAGAACGCGGCGAAGGAGGGCGTGCAGGCGCCGTACGGCGCGAAGTTCAGCCGCGTCGGCTTCGTCGACACGCTCGAAGCCGCGAAGAAGCATCCGCACTATCGCGCGCCGCTCGGGCCGAATCAGGGCCGCGGCATCGCGTCGGGCTTCTGGTTCAACGTGGGCATGCAGTCGAGCGCGGAAGTGCACCTCGCCGAAGACGGCGCGGCGACCGTAATCACTGGCAACCCCGACATCGGCGGCTCGCGCGCATCGATGGCGATCTGCGCGGCCGAGGAGCTCGGCATCGACGTCGCGAAGGTGCGGCCGATCGTGGGCGACACCGACACCGCGGGCTATTGCGACCTGACAGGCGGCTCGCGCGTCACGTACGCGACGGGCATGGCGGTGATCGAGGCCTCGCGCGACGTGATCCGCCAGCTGCGCGAGCGCGCGGCCAAGATGTGGGGCTGCGACGTCGCGCTGGTCGAGTTCAGCGAGGGGCGCTGCCAGCCCGTGAAGGGCTCGGGCGTCGAGAACGACCCGCTCACCGTGGCGCAGATCGCCGCGGCGGCGGGCAAGACCGGCGGGCCCATCAACGGCCGCGCGCAGGTGAATCCGCCCGCGGCGGGCCCCGGCTTCGCGACGCATCTGTGCGACGTGCAGGTCGATCCCGACACCGGCCGCGTCGACGTCATCCGCTACACGACGATCCAAGACGCGGGCAAGGCCGTTCACCCGAGCTACGTCGAGGGCCAGATGCAGGGCGGCGCGTCGCAGGGCATCGGCTGGGCGCTCAACGAGGAGTACGTGTTCGACAAGCACGGCGTGATGGAGAACGCCGGCTTCCTCGATTACCGCATGCCGGTGGCGAGCGACCTGCCGATGATCGACACGGTCGTGCTCGAGATCGCGAACCCGCTGCATCCGTATGGCGTGCGCGGCGTGGGCGAGGTGCCGATCGTGCCGCCGCTCGCGACGGTCGCGAACGCGGTGAAGAACGCGACGGGCGTGCGCATGACCGACCTGCCGATCTCGCCGCCGAAGCTGCTCGCGGCGCTGCAGGCGCGTTCGTAGCGAAGGCGAGATGGCTGTCGTGATCGTGCCGAACGCATGCCGCGGGCTCACGGGGAGTGAGCGCGTGACGCAAGCTGCCGTGAACGTGGCCGGGTTGTTACGGGCGCTCGACGCCCGTTACCCGGGCTTCGCGGAGGCGCTCGGCCCGCGCTTCGCCGTCTCGATCGACGGCGTCATCCACGGCAATGCCGACTACGAGCGGATCGAAGACGACGCGGAGGTCGCGTTCTTGCCGCCGATCGCGGGCGGCTGAGCCGGAAAACTCGATCCAGCAGTCACGGAATCAGGAGACCCCCATGCAGAAGTCTTATGAAGCGCCGCGCTCGGTGGACGAGGCGGTGGCCGCGCTCGCGAAGCACGGCGCCGCCGCGCGCGTGCTCGCCGGCGGCACCGACCTGCTCGTGCAGCTGCGGAGCGGCGCAAAGAAGCCCGCGGTCCTGGTGGACGTGAAGCGCATCGCCGACCTCACCGCGATCTCGCTCGACGCGAAGGGCGCGACGATCGGCGCCGCGGTGTGCGGCGACGAGCTTTCGCACCGAAAGGACCTGATCGCGCTGTGGCCCGGCTTGTTCGAGTCCGCCGCGCTGATCGGCTCGAAGCAAGTGCAGGGCCGCGCGTCGATCGGCGGCAACCTGTGCAACTCCTCACCCGCGGCGGACACGACGCCGGCGCTGATCGCGAACGACGTGCGCTGCATCATCGCGGGCCCGCGCGGTCGCCGCGAAGTCGCGGCGGCCGAGTTCAACACGGGCCCGGGCAAGAACGTGCTCGCGGCCGACGAGCTGCTGGTCGCGCTGTTCGTGCCGCGCCCTGCAGCGCGCACCTCCGACGCGTACCTGCGCCTCATCCCGCGCACCGAGATGGACATCGCGGTGGTGGGCGCGGGCGTGAGGCTCACCCTCGACGCGAGCGGCGTGTGCACCGCCGCGCGCGTCGCGCTCGGCGCGGTCGGGCCAACGGCCTTCCTCGTGCCGGAGGCCGGGGCTGCGCTGGTCGGCAAGAAGCTCGACGACGCCTCGCTCGCCGCCGCCGCTGCTGCCGCGAGCGCCGCGGCGAAGCCGATCGACGACAAGCGCGGCACGATCGCGTACCGCAAGCACGTCGCGGGCGTGCTCACCAAGCGCGCGGCGCGCATCGCCGCCGACCGCGCCGCCGCCCGCCAATAACAACTCGCTCTCAGCCTCGGAGACTCCCATGCCCAAGCTCCACATCGAAACCACGCTCAACGGCGAGCCCGCCGAGTTCCTGTGCGAGCCGCACCAGACGCTGCTCGACGCGCTCCGCAACAACGTCGGCCTGACGGGCGTGAAGGAAGGCTGCGCAACCGGCGACTGCGGCGCGTGCAGCGTGATGTTCGACGGCCGCCTCACCTGCGCCTGCCTCGTGCTCGCCGCCGAGGCCGAGGGCCGCAAGATCGAGACCGTCGAAGGCGTCGCGGCGCCGGGCCAGCTTCATCCCGTGCAGCAGAAGCTGCTCGAGCACGCGGGCCTGCAGTGCGGCGTGTGCACGCCGGGCATCGTGGTGGCCGCGAAGGCGCTGCTCGAGAAGAATCCCGACCCGTCGGAGCGCGAGATCCGCTTCGGACTCGCGGGCAACCTCTGCCGCTGCACGGGCTACGACAAGATCATCCGCGCGGTGCAGGACGCCGCGGCGACGATGCGGGGCTGAGGCTTCTCAGCGGCCCGGCTTGCTCGCCGTCTTCTCGCTCGAAGGAGCGGGGGGGCGGCTTCACTGGCGGCATCGGGATCACGACGCCTGGTTTGGGGAAGCGTCCACTCCGATCGGATTTCGCGGTCGGTCTGGCCGGCTTTTCACTCATGAGTTCCTCCCGGGGTAGCGGGCGATAAAATAGTCGCGCGTCAGCTGGTCGGCCCGCGTGGACAGGGTCGAGTCGCTCGGAATCGTCAGCTCTCCAAGGCACCGATACTCGGCTTCCGCTTTGCGCTCTCGGAGCGAAATTCGCATCTCGTGAATTCGGCGCTCGTCCACAATTCCCTCGGCGACGTCGAACCAATCTCGTTCGGCGGCCAAGAGCAGCTGTTCGAGTTCCACGCGATAGCGGGGACACTTGTGAAGGCGTTCCCTCAGCGAGAAGACGTGGCGCACGGTCGCGATGACTTGTGATGCGGCGATCACTCCGGCCCAAACAAAGCCGAGCTCGCTCCAGATCGCCCAGCCGCTGATGCTCGCACTCGACGCGACCGCGAGGATCACGTCGATTCGCCTGTGAAGTGTCTCGTCCCGCTGAATGAGCTCGAGGAGGTAGTTCGACTCCCAACCGAACTCGGTCATCTCGGTCCAGTACTGCTGCTGACACGCACTCATGTACGCAACCTATGCCCGAGCCTCGCCGAGGCGCGACGAAAAAAATCGCCAAACGCTGCCAAACCGCGTCAGACCAGCGCCGAGAGCACCCGCGCGCCCGCATCATCGCAAGCTGTTACGGGAACGATCGCGATCTCGTCCGCGCCCGCGTCGAGGTAGTCGCGCAGGCGCGCGCGCAGCTGCTGCGCGTCGCCGAGCGCCGCGACTGTGCCGAGCAGGGCGCGCGGCACTTCGTGCGCGAGCTTCGCCTGCGGCTCGCCGCTGCGTGCGCGGTCGACGAGCGCGCCGAAGCCCGCCGCGCGGAACATCTCGCCGTAACCGGGCGGCGCGAGATAGACGCACACCTGGCGCGCGAGCTGCGCGATCGCCTCCGCGCCCGGATCGAGCGCAGCGGTGAGCCAAACCGCGAGGCGCGGGCGCGCGCGGCCGGCGGAGCGCGCTTCGCGCTCGAGCGTGGCGCGCGTCTCGCGCACCGCCGCGGGTGTGACGAGATTCAGCAGCGCGCGGTCCGCTTCGCGAGCGGCGACACCTAACATCTTCGGGCCGAACCCCGCGAGCGTGAGCTCCGGCGACGGTGCGGCGACGCGCAGCTTGAAGCCTCGCTCGTTGCGGTCGCCGCGGAGCAGCGGGCGCAGCGCGGCGATCGTCTCGCTCGCGCGCTCGGGAAGGCGCGCGTACTCGCGTCCGTGCCAGCCCGTGACGATCGCGGGGCTCGAGGCGCCGAGCGCGAGCCGCGCCGGGCGGCCGCCGAGCTCGCTCACGCTGCCCGCGCCGAGCGCGAGCGCGACGTGGCTGCGCACGCCGAGCGCGAGCGGGCCGAGCGTGAGCGCGAGCTTCGTCTCGCGCGCGATCGCGCCGCCCAGCGCGAACGCGTCGAACGTCGCCATCTCGCCGATCCACAGCTCGGGGTAGCCGAGGCGGTCCGCTTCGCGCGCGATCTCGAGCGCCTCGCTCGCGGGGCGCCCGAGCCAGTACGGCAGCACGACCGCGTGGGCGATTCGTCCGCTCATCGGCGTGACTTCCGGTCGCCGTGCGCGTTGAAGGAATCGGCGGAGTGCGTCGTCACATCGCCGACCCTATCGCGGGCGTGGCTAGTGTGCGCACGCCCATCAAGGAGCTCTCAATGTCCGCGTTCCGTTCGCTCGCTCGAGTTCTCGCCTTCTCACTCGTGTTCGCAGCAGCCGCAGCGATGTCCGCGCAAGTTCTGCCGCAGCCGCGCAATCAGGTGAGCTTCAGCGTGTTCGCCGAGCGCGAGGTCGCGAACGACTGGACCACGGGCACGATCGGTACGACGGCGTCCGGCTCGGATCCCGCGGAGCTCGCGGCGCGCATCAACAAGCAGATGACGGAGGCGCTCGCGCTCGCGAAGCAGGCGAAGGGCGTGAAGGTGACGAGCGGCTCGTACAACACGTACCCGGAGTACGGCGACGGCAATCGCATCGTGCGCTGGCAGGCGAGCCAGGACTTGATCCTCGAGAGCAAGGACACCGACGCGGTGGCGAAGCTGCTCGGCAAGCTGCAAGCGAAGGGCCTCTTGCTGCGCGGCATCTCGTTCTCGGTGTCGCGCGAGACGCAGCGCAAGCTCGAAGACGAGCTGATCGCCGAGGCGATCGAGAAGTTCCGCTCGCGCGCGTCGCTCGTCGCGAAGAGCTTCGGCAAGTCGAGCTACGGCCTGATCACGGTGAACGTGGGCGGCGGCGGCTTCCAGCCCCCGATGCCGTACATGCGCGCCGACATGGCGATGATGGCGAAGGCCGAGTCCGCACCCGCGCCGAGCTTCGAGGGCGGCACCAGCCACGTGCGCATGGACGTGAACGGCACGATCGAGCTCGAGTAAGCGCTCGCGCGCCGGCTGGGGTCAGCGCTTCGCCGCGAACGCTCGAATCGCAGCAAGCGCTTCGGGCTCGTCGAGCGCGGGCGCGTGGCCGCGATTCGGGACGATCGCCGCGAGCGTGTCGGGCTTGCGGCGGCGCATCTCGGCGAGTGTCGCCTCCGACAGGATGTCGGAGGTGGCGCCGCGAATCACGAGCGTCGGCACGCTCGCGAGCGGCGCCCATAACAACCACGGGTCCGCGGCTGCGGGCGCCGCGCCGCTTCCCGCGAACGGCTCGGCGATGCGCGGGTCGTAGTCGAAGCGCACGCCGCCGCCCGCGATCTCGGCGCACGCGCGGCGCGCGAACGCGAGCCAGTCCGCGTCGCCGTAGTCTGGGAACGCCGCGCCGTTCGCGGCACGGCACGCCTCGGCGGCCTCGCGCCAGCTCGCGAACGCGCCGCTCTTGCCCACGTAGCCGCGGATGCGCGCGAGCCCGGCTTCGTCGATCACGGGGCCGATGTCGTTAAGCACCGCGCCGCTGAGCAGACCCGGCTTCGCGCCGGCGAGCAGAATCGTGAGGAGGCCGCCGAGAGAGGTGCCGATCGCGAGCACGCGCGGCACGCCCGCGTGCGCGAGCAGCTCGACCACGTCGCGTAGGTACGTGCCGGGGTGATAGTTCGCGGCGTTCGGGTCGTATGCCGACTGCCCGCGGCCGCGCAGATCGGGTGAGAGCACGCGGCGCGAGCGCGCGAGCTCCGTGGCGAGCGCCTCGAAGTCGCGCGCGTTGCGCGTGAGGCCGGGCAGGCACAGCGCGGGCGGCAATGCGGGGCTCGGCGGCCCGGGGTAGTCGCGATAGGAGAGGGCGAGGCCGTCGCTCGAGACGTAGCTGCGTGTCGTCCACATGCACCCGAGGTTGCCGCGCCGACGCTCTTTTCCGCTCGCTCGCGTTCGCCGATGCGCGGCCACGATTCGCTTGCGCGCGGTACGTTCGCGCGCGACGCGAGGTACGCGAATCATGGCGATGCGGGCGACGACGATCGCGATCTGCGCCGCGGCGCTGCTCGTCACGGGCTGCACCGTGCCGACCGCGCGCATCCCCATCGACCCGCGCGGCCCTCAGCTCGCGACCGCGCAGTTCGGCGACTTGGTGGAACAAGTCGTCGACGCGCCGGGGAACCTCTACCTGCGCCGCCCGCGCCCCGACTTCAGCGCCTATCGCGCGCTGCGCTTCGAGCAGCCCGGGATCTACTACGACCCGCGCGTCACGCCGCCGCTCGTGCAGGACCACTCGATGCTCACGCGCAGCCTCGCCGACGTCGTGAGCACGGGCATCGGCCGCTCGATCCCGCTGCCGGTCGTCGCGCTGCGCGGCCCCGGCGTGCTGCGCGTGCGCGCCGAGGTGAGCAAGCTCGAGTTCGACCGTGCGCGCGCGTCGAACTCGCGCGTCACCTCGATCATCCAGCCCGGCGCCGCGGCGATGTTCGTGCTCGAGATCGCCGACGACGAGACGGGTACGCCACTGCTGCGCATCGCCGGCCGCCGCCAACTGCCAGGCGGCATCTACACGGGCCCGTGGGCGCCCGACATCGACCGCTCGATCCAGCTCTTCCGCGGTTTCGTCGAGGACGCGCGCAAGTGCCTCGCGTTCGTGGTGCGACCTGCGCGAGCGGACGGCGACGAGGCGAGTCGATGATGCAGCTCACGAAGAAAGGCTGACGCGCCGTGCCTAACAACCTCGGCGACCGCGACGACCGCTTCGAGCTCTCGCTCTTCTGGCGCAACTCGACGCTCTGGCCCGTCACGTTCTGCGTGATCGCCGGCCTGTCCGCGCTGGGCGCCTGGGCCGTGACGCTCGCGCTCACGCAACGCAACCCCTTCGCACGCCTCGCGCTCGCGCTCGCCGCGGCGATGACCCTGTTCGCGCTGTGGGACGCGCGCTCGCGCAAAGGCACGCTCGGCGGCGGCGCGGTGGTGGTGGGCGTGATCTGGGTGCTGAGCGCGATCGGCGGGTGGTGGCTGGCGGGGGTGGGGCGGTGAGGTTCACTCGCTGGCGAGGCGTCGCAAGACAGCCATGCATCTCGTGATTAAGGCGTCTGACCCCCTGAAGTCCTGAAACTCGTCGAGCCGCATGCCGACAGCGGGGCCAGCGAGGCCAAGGGTTCCCGCGTAGTTCTTTACAACGCCGCCCGCGAACTTCTTCGATGAAGCGCCGAACTTGATGGACCGCCCGTTCGTGCCTTGGACGAGGATTGAGCTTCCCCGTCTAACGACCCGCGCACCTGACGCCTCGCAGGCGGTCAGGAAGTCTTTGACTGTCATCTCACTGACCGACGGGTCGTGGCTCGTCGTCCTCTCGCGCCACCAACTCGAAATTGACTCGACCACCTCATCAATCGGCCTCGCTCGGGTTTCGTCGGGGAACGTTCCGGCGGCTACCTGTGTGACGAACAAAAAATCTCGTCGTCAGAGACGTCTGAACGAAGGTGCCAACCGTTCCGGTCGAGAAAGGCCAGAGTGCCCACGAGTGCAGTGCGCTTGTTCCCGTTGTGAAATGGATGGTTCTTCACGAGCGAGTGAAAGAGGGCAGCTGCTTTTTGTGGAACGGTCCGGTACTTCTCGTGCTCACCAATCGAAGTCCGCGGCCGAAGCAACGCCGAAGCGAGAAGGTTCTTGTCGCGTGGCCCTGAAGGGGTGATCGGATCGCTCTCTCTGGCGAAGAACTCCACGAGTGCGAAATGGATGGCCAAGACTTCGCTCTCTGTGAGGAACTCGACAGACTCAGCAGAAGGCCGTGGAGGCGCGCCGCGGCGCTCAGGTTCTGAGGGGTGCGCGAGGTTGACCGCAACAGCCGTCCGAGTGTGGGGAGCGGCCGATCGTTCAACCAGGTCGACTCGTTGCGGGTTGAGCAGGGCAGTTGCCGGCGACGGAGTCGACTGACTGGGCGGCGCGAGTAGGAGCCGAATCGCAGCGTCTAGTCTGAACCGAGAAATCTGATCATTGATCGAGACAACCGGAACTCCAGCAGCCCGAAGCCGTATCAACGCCTCATCGGGGGTCATCTGAGCGCGGACCGCAAGATGCCGTACTCGTCGTTTGCGCATAGGCATGACTCCGTTGTTCCCCTGGTGAACGTCTTACAAGTCCGGCGTCTCGACCTCGTACCCGCTCTTCCTGAGCTCGCCGCAGATCTTTTGCAGGTGCTTCTCCCCCCGCGTCGACACCACGAACTCGACCTCCGCTTGCTTGATCGCGACGCGCCCGAACGCGCGCTCGTGCTCGATCTCGATCACGTTCGCGCCGCGATCGGCGAGGATTCTCGTCACGGTGGCGAGCGCGCCGGGGCGGTCGTCGATGCGAACGGTCAGGCGCACGAGGCGCTTCGAACGCGCGAGGCCGCGCTCGATCACGGAGCGGAGCACGAGTAGGTCGATGTTGCCGCCGCTGAGCACGACGCCGACGCGCCGGCCGGCGAAGAGCGCGCGGTGGCGCAGCACGGCGGCGAGCGCGGCGGCGCCGGCGCCTTCGGCCACGGTTTTCTCGATGTCGAGCAGCGCGAGCACGGCTTCTTCGAGGTCGACTTCGCTGACGAGCAGGATGTCCTTCGCGCGCTGGCGCAGGATCTCGCGCGTGATTGCGCCCGGACGCTTCACGGCGATGCCTTCGGCGATCGTGTCGCGGCCGCACGTGATCGCTTCGCCCGCGAGCGCCTGCTTCATCGACGGGAAGAGGACCGTCTCGACGCCGTAGACGGGCACGCCTTCCGCGGCGATCGCGCAGCCCGAGGCGAGGCCGCCGCCGCCGACGGGGATCACGAGCGCGTCGAGCCGCGCGTGATCCTCGAGCATCTCGAGCGCGACGGTGCCTTGGCCCGCGATCACGGCGGGGTCGTCGTAGGGGTGCACGAAGGTGAAGCCGTGCTCGCGCGCGAGCGCGCTGGCGCGGTCGTTCGCGGCGTTCAGGTCGTCGCCGAACAGCTCGACTCGCGCGCCGAGCTTCTCGGTGTGCTCCACCTTCGTGTTCGGCGTGTAGCGCGGCATCACGATCGTCGAGCGGATGCCGAGGCGCGTGGCGTGGCGCGCGACGCCCTGCGCGTGATTGCCTGCCGACATCGCGATCACGCCGCGCGCGCGCTCGGCGTCGCTCAGCTGGAGCAGCTTGTTGAGGGCGCCGCGCTCCTTGAAGGAGGCGGTGAACTGCAGGTTCTCGAACTTGATGAAGATCTGCGCGCCGGCGATCTCGGAGAGCGTCTTCGATTCGAGGCACGGCGTGCGCACGACGGCGCCCGCGATGCGGGCCGCGGCGGCGCGCACATCCGCGGCTGTTACGGGATCCGTCACGGCAACTGGTTCAGCTCGGACAGCTTCACCACGCGCGTCTCGACCGGCGGAAAGTCCCTCGCCTCGACCCAGCGGAACAGCATGCCGCCGCTCGTGTGGCCGCAGGTCGTGAGCCAGTTCTTCCAGCGCGGGCCCGGATCGCGGTGCGCCACGACGATGCGCACGCTGCCGTCGGGCTCGTAGTGCGCGATGACCTTGTTGGTGTGGATGCGCGCGTAGCGGTAGTCGAGCGACTCCATCCAGAAGTTGCTGAGCTGGAAGTTCCAGAACGCGCACTCGGGAATGCGCGTCGGGCGGATCCACAGCGCCTCGTCCTCCGCGAGCTGCCAGCGGCTCTGCAGGTAGTGGATCTGCGCGTCGCCGCCGACGGCCTGACACGTCTTCTGGTCGTCGCTCGGCAGCTGGTTCACGTGCGTCGCGTAGCGGCCCGTCATCCAGTCGACGAACAGGTTCGACGTGCCGCGCACGAAACCGACCGTGCGCTGCAGCGTCTCTTCGAGCGTCGCCGGATCGAGCTGCGGCACGCCGCTGCCGCCCACGCGCTCGATCTTGAACGTCGCCGGCACTTCCTTCGCGCGGTCGCCGTACGTGATGCGAATCATCAGCTGATTCGTCTCTCGCGTCATCGCGAGCCAGTTGCCCGGTCGCGGCTCGCACGAGACGGCGATCTCGAACGAGCCGTCGGGGTTGATCTTCATGTCGCGGCCGTCGAGCTGGCCGTGGGGCGTCATCGTGCCGTCCTTCTCGTAGCCGCCGCCCTTCGTGCAGAGCGAGACGTACGGCACCGTGCCGCGCTGGCCGGTGAGCTTGTACTCGTACTGCCCCGAGATCTTGCAGTTCCAGTAGATGTTGTCGGGGTTGTCGTTGCCGATCTTCACCGTCTCGTTCGAGAGCTGGTGAAAGTGCGGAAAGCGCGGGTCGCCGTGCTCGAGGTTCGCGTCGAGGCCGGCCCGTAACAACCGCGTCAGGTACCGGATGCCCTCGGCGCGATCGAGCGCGGTGGCGGGCGTGCCCTCGCGCAGGATCGTCTGGCCCGCCGCTTCGAGCGCGCGGCAGAAATCGCTCCACGCGCGGCCGTCGATCACGCGCTGGGTCTTCTCGTCCTGCGACATCGCATCACCTCGCGAGTTCTTTGCAGGGTACGATGGCCCGACTGGAGGTGCGATGCGCTGGCAGGATCGCGTGGGGAGCAAGCTGGTTTCGGTGCAGAGCGCGGTGGCGAAGGTCGCGTCTGGGCAGACCGTGGGCGTGGGCACGTACACGTGCACGCCACACACGCTGTGCCGCGCGCTCGCCGAACGCGGGCGGCGCGGCGAGCTGGAGAACGTGCGCATCGACCACGCGGCGTCGCTCTTCTGCTGGACCTCGCCTGACTTGCGGCGCGCCTTCGCACTGCACGACAACTTCGCGACCCCGTTCAACCGCCCCGCGATCCACGAGGGCGCGGTCGACTATCTCCCGATCAGCGTGTGGCAGGGCGGCGTGACGCCGCCGCACTACGACGCGAACCCGGACTTCTACCTCGTGCCCGTGTCGCCTCCCGACGCGCACGGCTTCTGCAGCTTCGGCCCCGGCGTGTGGTTCTCGAACTTGCTGGTGAAGGGCGCGAAGACGGTGATCGCGGAGGTCCACCCCGAGTTCATCAGGACCGGCGGCGACAACTTCGTGCACGTCGACGAAATCGACTTCTTCGTCGAGGCGGAGGAGGCGGCGAGCTCCGTGCTGCCGCCCGGCGCCCCGCCGAGCGAAGAGGAGCTCGCGCAAGTAGACACGATCTGCAATCTCGTCGCGGCCGATCTCATCAACGACGGCGACACGATCCAGATCGGCATCGGCACCGTGTCGGCGTCGCTCGCGAAGTTCCTCGGCTTCCGCAACGACCTCGGCATTCAGACGGAGCTGATCACGGGCGGCACCGCGGAGCTCGTGAAGCGCGGCGTCGTCACGGGCAAGTACAAGTCGATGTATCCCGGCAAGGTCGTGGGCAGCGCGCTGGTCGCGCTGGGGCGTGAGGAGCTCGACGCGATCGACGGCAACCCCGTGTTCGAGCTGTACGACTTCGGCACCACGGACGACCTGCGCCGGCTGATCCAACAGAAGAACTTCGTGGCGGTGAACAACGCGATGGTCGTGGACCTAACAGGTCAGGTGAGCGCCGAGGCGTGGGACCACAAGCCCTTCACCGGCGTTGGCGGCCAGACCGTGTTCATGATCGCCGGCGCGTACTCCGAGGGCGGGCGCTCGGTGAGCGTGGTGCCCTCGAGCTCGCGCCCCGCCGGAGGCGCGCGCGTCTCGCGCATCGTGCCGGCGCTCCCCGCCGGCACGCCCGTGACGGTGCCGCGCACGTTCGTCGACTACGTGGTGAGCGAGTACGGCGTCGCGCAGCTTCGCGGCAAGAGCGTGCGCGAGCGCGTGGGCGCAATGATCGAGATCGCGCATCCGGACTTCCGCGAACACCTGCGGGCCCAAGCGCGCGCGCTGTATCGGGTGTGACTCTTCGCCGCGGCTCCGCGAGTCGAAACTTTTTCGTGCTGCCCGCTTGACGCCCCCGCCGCCGGCGCACAGCAATCGTTTCGTCCGCGCTGAGGGATTGCGGACGCAACGAAGGAGACACCGATGAGCTTCCCCACTCTGTTCCGCCTGCACCGCCGGGAGCCTGCGCTGCGCGTCGCGGCGCATCCGGCGGTTCCGCTCGTCGACGAGATGAATCGCTTGTTCGACGACTTTTTCCGCGACTTCCCCGCCAACGCTGCCGAAGCGCGCTTCGTGCCGAGCCTCGAGCTCGAGGAGAGCGCGGACGTGGTGAAGATCTCCGCGGAGTTGCCCGGTCTCGAGGACAATGACTTCCAGCTGACGCTCGAAGACGGCGTGTTCGCTCTGAAGGGCGAGAAGCGCAGCGAGCGCGAAGAGAAGGACGAGCAGCGCGGCTGGACCCGCAGCGAGCGCAGCTACGGCAGCTTCGAGCGGCGCATCGCGCTGCCGTGCGAGGTCGTGGCTGAGAAGGCGAGCGCCGAGTTCAAGAACGGCGTGCTGAAGGTCACGCTGCCGAAGCAGGCCGAGGCCAAGCCGAAGGCGCACACGATCCAGGTGAAGGGTGCCTGACGCGCGGCGATGCCCCACAAGCGCGGCCCGCGTCTCGCGAGAGGCGCGGGCCGCTGCCTTCAGACGGTCGGGTTGACTCCGGGGAGCCTGCGGCGTTCACTCGCTGCATGCAGAGCTTCGTGCAGCCCACTCGCGAGGGCGCACCGCCCCTCGGCAAGGCCGCTTCGATCGCGCTCTATCTCGGCGTGCTCGCTGCTTCCGCGACGCTCGGTGCCGCAGCGCTGCGGGCGGGCACGAACCCCGGGGTCGTCGCGGGCGTGGGCTTCTTCTCACTGTGCGCACTCTTTCTCGCGCTCGAACGCTGGCGCCCGTGGCAGCGCGCGTGGAATCGCGGCTGGAGCGATCTGCGCGTCGACGCGCCGCTGATCCTGTGCGCCGCGCCGGCGGGCTTGCTCGTGAACCTCGCGGGCGACTTCGCGGGCGCGCACAGCCTCGGCATCTGGCCCGCGCACTGGCCGCTGCTCGCGCAGGCCGCCCTCGCACTCTTGCTGGGCGACTTCGTGCGGTACTGGTTCCACCGCGCCGAGCACTCCTGGCTCCCGCTCTGGCGCATCCACGCCACGCACCACAGCGCGGAGCGCCTCTACTGCATCAACGGCCCGCGCCTGCATCCGCTCGAAGTCGCGCTCTCGGGCGCGCTGCAGACCGCTCCGCTCGCGCTGCTGGGTGCGCCCGCCGGCGCGCTCGCGCTGCAAGTGATGCTCACCCTAGCGATCGGGCGCTTCCAGCACTGCAACCTCGCGCTCACGCTCGGCCCGCTCGACTGGCTGTTCAGCGCGCCCGACCCGCACCGTTGGCACCACGCGCGCGATCCGGAGACCGCGCGGTGCAACTACGGCGGCGACGTGTTGTTATGGGATCACCTGTTCGGGACGTTCCGGCTTCCGCGCGACCGTGCGCCCGGCAGCGACATCGGGATCCCGCACGGCGGCGAGTTCCCGCGCACGTTCCTCGGCGTGCTGGCTTCGCCGTTTACGTGGCCGCGCTTCACGCTGCGTGAGTAGGCTGGCCCCGGCGACCGGAGGCGCGATGCAGACGAACTATCCGTTCACGCCCGGCGGCGTAGCCGACTACCCGGTGAAGGTCGGCTCGATGCTGCTCACGCTCGTCGACCCCGAGCGCGGCTACGAGCGCGCGTACAACCGCTGGTACGAGCGCGATCACTTCTACGCGGGCTGCCTGATCGGGCCTTACCTGTTCGCTGGCGCGCGCTGGGTGGCGACGCGCGCGCTGAAGGATCTGCGCTGGCCGCGCGAGAGCGCGATCGCGCAGCCGTTCGACGCGGGCTCGTACATGGCGACTTATTGGGTGCTCGAGGGCCATCACGAGGAGCACTTCGACGCGTGGGCGCGGCCGCAGGTGCGCGAGCTCTACGCCGAAGGCCGCGGCTTCGCGAAGCGCACGCACGTGCACACGGCGCTGTTCGATCACCTGGGCGCGACGTATCGCGACGCGGACCCGGTGCCGATCGAGCTCGCGCTCGATCGCGGCTACGACGGGCTCGTCGCGGTGTGGCTCGACGGAATCGAGCGATCCGCCGCGCAGCTCGCGCGCGAGCTCGGGAAGGAGCTCGTGCCGCAGCTGCTCGCGGAGTCGAACGTGGAGATCGCATCAGCGTGGATGCCGAGCGCGGGCGAGAACGAGCCCAAGAACGTGCCGATGCATCTCGGCTCCCGCGCCGGCGGCCCCGAGCGCCTGTGCCAGCTGTTCTTCGTGACGGGCGACGTGCGCGCGCCGCTCGCGCGCTTCCGCAGCTACACGCAGGCGATCGAGAGCGCGGGCCTCGCGAAGACGCAGCTCGTCGCGCCGCTCGTGAAGACGGTCCCGGGGACGGAGAGGTACGTGGGGGAGCTGTGGTGAGGACGCAGGAGATCTCAGCCAACGGCCTTCGCTTCACCGTCGACCTCGCGGGCGATGCGGGCGCGCCGCTCGTGCTCCTGTTGCACGGCTTTCCGCAGACGCGGCACACCTGGCGCCACGACCTGCCGGCGCTCGCGGCGGCGGGCTGGCGCGCGGCGGCGCCGGATCAGCGCGGCTACTCGCCCGGCGCGCGGCCCAGTGGAGTCGAGCACTACGGCGTCGACGCGCTGCTCGCCGATGCGCTCGGGATCGCGGACGCGCTGGGCGCGCCGCGCTTCCATCTCGTCGGCCACGACTGGGGCGGGCAGCTCGCGTGGCTGCTCGCCGTGCGCCACCCCGCGCGCGTGCGCTCGCTCGCGGTGCTCTCGCGCCCGCATCCCGCCGCGTTCGCGCGCGCGATGGCGAGCGACTCCGCGCAGAGCGAGCGCTCGAAGCATCACCGCGCGTTCCAGGATCCGAAGACCGCCGACTTGTTACTGGAAGCCGGTGCGCGCCGGCTGCGCGGCATGCTGCGCGCGCAAGGCGTGCCGGACGCGGACATCGACGCGTACGTCACGCCGCTCGCGAGTCGCGCTGCGCTCGACGCGGCGCTGAACTGGTACCGCGCCGCGTTCGCGGGAAGCTCGGCGCTCGCGCTGAAGGATCTGCCGCCCGCGCGCGTGCCGACGCTGTTCGTATGGGGCGACGCCGACGCGACGGTGGGCCGCATCGCCGCCGAAGCCACGCGCGAGCACGTCGACGCGCCGTCCCGCTTCGTGGTGGTGCCGGGCGCGGGGCACTTTCTCACGGACCAGCAGCCCGAGCCGGTGACGAAGGCGCTGCTCGCGCATCTCGCGGAGCACGCGGGGGCGTAGCGGCACAGGCTGCTGGGTCTGACCCCGCGCTCCGCGAGCTTGGTCCCTCAGAACAGCATCTGCGGATTGCTCGCCGTGCGCACCAGCTCGAGCCGCGCGTTGCACATGCGCCGCCACGCGTCGCCCTCGGGCGCGAGCGCGTAGAAGCGGTCCTCCTTCATCGCGTTGACGGCGCGCTCCGCGATCGCGTCGGGCGAGATGCCCGTTGCGATCGCGGTCTTGATCGCGTTCTCGACCGCGTCGCGCTCCGGCGACGCCGGCTCGTCGCCGCGCTTCAGGTGGAGTGGGCGATTGCGCTCGGCGTGGCCGATGCGCGTCGCCACGAGCTCGGGGCACACCGCGGTCACGCCCACCGGCGCGCCGCGATTCTTCAGCTCGAGGTAGAGGCTCTCCGAGAGCGCGAGCGCGGCGTGCTTGCTCATGAAGTACGCGCTGCTGGTCGGCCCATACGTGAAGCCGGCCATCGACACGGTGTTGATCACGTGCGCGGGCTCGCCCTGCCTCAAGAAGATCGGAACGAACGCGCGAATGCCGTGCAGCACGCCGTAGACGTTGACGCCCATCACCCACTCGTAGTCGCTGAGCGGCGCCTCCCAGGTGAGGCCGCCCGCGAAGACGCCCGCGTTGTTGCAGATCACGTGCGCCTTGCCGAACGCCTCGAGCGTCTTCTCCGCGAGCGCCGTCACCGAGTCCTGCGAGCTCACGTCGCAGCGCACGGCGCGCGCGTCGACGCCTGCGCTTGTGAGCTCGCGCAGCGCGCCGCGCAGCGCTTCTTGCTCGACGTCCGCGATGACGACGCGCATGCCCTCCGCGCCGAGCCGCTGCGCGAGCGCGCGCCCGATGCCGCTCGCCGCTCCCGTAACGACCGCCACCTTGCCGCGCAGGTCCTTCATCGCGTCTCCCTCCCTGTGCTCCGATAGACGACGTACGCGTCGTATTCGAGCACGCGATTCTTCCAGAACAGCGCGCCGCGAAACACGCGCGGCACGTAGCCGGGAAAGAGGCGCTCCGGCTCGACCAGCAGTGGCTGCTCGTCGACACCTTTGACGCCCACGATCACGACATCCGGGCGCGCGCGCAGAACCGCCTCGTACTCGTTGAGCCAGGGCGCCGAGGCCGACGAGTCGAGGAAGGCGCCGCCCGTGCGCGCGCGATAGTTGTCGAAGCGATTGCTCTCGAAGTAAGGCTGCACGGCGAACGCGCCGAAGCCGAGCGCGAAGATCGTGTCGGGCTCGGTCGTCGTCTCTGCGAGATGGCGCGCGACGGCAGGCGCGCCGGAGTACGACTCACTCCAGTCGTAGCGCGCGCTGCGGAGCGCCCAGGAGGCGTGCACGAGCAGCACTGCCGCGAGCGCGGCCAGCGCAGCTCCCGCAGTCCACGCGCGTTCATGCTCATCGCGTTCGCGCGCGAACGCGACCCACAGAGCGAACACCCACAACAGGAAGAGCATGCCCTCGTGCCACTCGGAGTACGCTTTGGTGGCCGCGAACGCGATCAGCAACGCGGCGGGCAGAACGAAGGTCGCGAGCACGCGCCGCGCCGCGAGGATCGGGAGCGACGCGGCGATCACCGCCAGCGAGAGCGGCGCGATCTCAGTGAGGGACGAGCTCGAGAAACGCCACGCGACGGCGAAACCGCGGTCTGGATGAAGCGCGAAGCCTGGGACGACCATCGTGTGGTCGTTCGGCGGCCACAGCACGAGTGCGACGAAGGCGCCGACCGCGAGCAGTGCGCTCATCGCGAGTGCGTGCTGCTGCAGAGCGTGCGCGCCGAGCTCGCGTCGGTGAGAGAGCAGCTCGTACACGTGCAGCGCGCCGAGACCCGCCGCGATCAGCCAGCAGTGCACGCTCGCGAGCGCCAGCGCCGCGAGCAGCGCAGCAAGTGCGAAGGGACGCTCGAAGCGGCGCGGCCAAATCGCGGCGAGGGCAAACAAGACGAGTGGCGCGAGCGCGTACGGGCGCGCGACGACGGCGTACTGGTAGAGCGGGAAGTACGTGAAGGGGAACAGCGCTCGTACCCACGCAGGGAAGGGCGCGCGCAGAACGAACACCACCGCGCCGGCGAACGCGAAGAGAGCCGCGAGCACGTGCATCGATGCGAACGGCGCACCGCCGCGCGCGAGTGGCACGAGCAGCGCGTGCCAGAGGCCGGGATTGCCCTCGTAGCGGAGCCAGTGCGCGTAGAGCTCGAACAGGTCCGCATCGCGCGCGAGCAGCCACGCCTGCGCCTCGTCGAACCAAGGCTCGTGCCGCGGGATCAGCAGCGCGAGTGCGGCGCCATAACAAGCGAGCGCGGCGAGCTGCCAGAGCGCGGGCCGCGCCGTGCTCACCGGAGGCTCCGCGCGAGCGTTCAGCCGGGGGTCTTCTCGAATGCCGGCGCGCCCGCGAACACGGTCTGCCAGGGCTGCTTGTCGCAGGTGAAGATCGAAACGCCCGGCTTGTCGAACGCGCTCGGGTCGTCCAGCGATCCCACCTTGATGATCACCGCGCCCTTCATCCCCGGCGCGCGGCTCACCACGTGCGTGCCGCAGTTCGGGCAGAACTCGCGCGTGACCGGCGCCGCCAGATCCTTGCGCGCGAACTTCTTCACCTCGCCCGCGGTGTACTTGAACTCGGCCTCGGGCGTCACGATCAGCGGGAGCGCGTTGCCGCCGCTGAAGTACGAGCACTCGCGGCAGTGGCACATCAGCTTCATCAGCGGCGTGCCGCCCGCTTCGTATTTGAGCGATCCGCAATAACAATGACCTGTGAGAGCCATCTCGGCCTCCGAGCTCGGGTGAAGCGCGCACGCTAACGCGCAGCGCACGTGCGACGAAAGTGCGCGGCGCGATAGGGTCGACCGCGATGCTCTTCCACTTCGATTTCGCGATCTGGGCGCGCATGGTGTCGCTCGCCCTGCGCGAGCGCGGCGCGAGGCGCGCTTGGTACCTCTATCGCCTGCTCATCTGGGTGCCCGTCGTCGCGAGCACCCACGCCGTCTGCTTCTTCCTCGACGCCCTCCTGTTCCCGCGCTTGCGCCGCATCGAGGTGCGCTCGCCCGTCTTTCTCGTGGGCCACGCGCGCAGCGGCACGACGCTGCTGCACCGGCTGATGAGCCAAGACGGCGAGCGCTTCTGCTCGAATCGGATGATCGAGCTCTATCTGCCTTCGCTGCTCCAGAAGAAGTTGTTACGGGCGCTCGGCGCCTTCGACCGTCGCGTTCTCGGAAGGCGCCTCGCGAAGCGCGTGCGCGCGTGGGAGCAGCGCCGCTACCGCGCCACCAAAGACATCCACGCGATGGGCCTCTTCAAGCCCGAGGAAGACGACCTCTTCTTCTACTACTCGTGCGCGTCGGGCTTCTGGAGCACGAAGGTTCCGTACCTCGGCAAGATCGACTTCTTCGCGATCGACCGCTGGCCCGAGAAGCGCCGGCGCCGCCTGATGCGCTTTTACCGGGAGTGCATCAAGCGCCAGCTCTACGTCGACGGCGCGGACAAGATCTACACCTCGAAGAGTCCGGTGTTCGCGGGCCGCGTCGCCGCGCTGATCGAGGAATTCCCCGACGCACGCTTCGGCATCACGCTGCGCGATCCCGGCGAGACGATCCCGAGCCTGCTCAAGTTGTTACAGACCGCGTACCGCCTGCAGGGCGCGTCGCCCGAGGACGCGAAGCGCGCGCTCGAGGCACAGGTCGAGATCTCCCTCGAGTCCTACCTGCATCCGCACGAGGTGCTGGCAAAGCATCCCGGGACGAAGCGCGCGCTCGTCGACTACGCGCAGCTCACCGCCGCTCCGCGGGGCGCGCTGGAGAAGATGTACGCCGAGCTCGGCTTCGACGTGACGCCCGAGCTCGCGCGCGTTCTCGCCGCCGAGGAAGCGCGCGCGAAGAAGCACGAGACGAGTCATCGCTACAGCCTCGAAGAGTTCGGGCTCGCGAAGAACACGCTGCGTGAGCGGATGGCAAAGCTCTATGCGCAGTTCCACTGGCCGCGCGACGAGGAGACGAAGTGACGGAGCAAGCGAAACGAGAGCTGCGCGAAGCGTGGGACGCGCTGATCGCGGACTTGCAGCGCGCGCGCGACGCGATCGAGGACCCGAAGCTGTTCGCGCCGCCAGCGACCGAACGCGGCCTCGCCGAGGGCTACCGCTACCTGATGACGCTGCTCTACTGCGGCATCGAGCGCGGCTTCTTCGAAGATCCGCGCTTTCCGTACGTGCGCCGCGCGATCCAGGCGATCTCGAAGGCGACGATCGACAACGCCGACGCGATCTACTTCACGATGCCGATCGACGGCAACGAGACCTACTCGTTACGGGGCCGCGCGCGCGACACGCGCCACTGGCGCGGCGAGCCGCGCGCGAAGTCGGGGCTGCTCGCACCGCAGTACCTGATCTTCGAGTGCACGCGCGGCTTCACGGGCGACACCGGCTCGCTCGCCGAGCTGCGCTCCGGCGAGAAGGCGCTCGCGGGAGTGCTCGACATCTCGCAACTGCAAGTCGCAGCCGACGACACGTTCGAGATTCTGCTCGCGCCCGAGCGCCCCGCTGGCTTCACGGGCAACTTCCTCCCCACCAAGACGAGGCGCGGCCAGCGCGAGTTCGTCTGCGACTACGTGTCGGGCCGCCAGCTCTTCTACGACTGGTCGCGCGAAGAGCCCGTCGACCTCGTGATCACGCGCGTCGGCGCCGAGCGCGAGCATCCCGCCGCGTACACGCCCGCGCGCGCCGCCGAGCAGCTGCGCCGCGCCGGAGCGCTCGCGCGGGGCCAGATGCACTTCTGGAACGAGTTCTACGACGTGCTGCTCGAAACCCACGCCGACCGCAACGGCGACGGCAAGCGCTTCATGCCCCGAAACAGCTTCAACGACCCGAACGCCGCGAGCGGCGCCACCGGCGGCGGCATGAACAGCAACATCTACGCGGGGGGCGTCTACGAGCTGGAGCGCGACGAAGCGCTCGTGATCGAGAACGAGATCCTGATCGAGCCGATGTACATCGGGATGCACCTCTCGAACTTCTGGGGCGAGTCGTTCGACTACGCGAACCGCCTAACAAGCCTCAACGGCTTCCAGAGCGAGCGCTCGAGCGACGGCTGGCTGCGCTACGTCGTCGCGCACGAAGACCCCGGCGTTCCGAACTGGCTCGACACGACGGGCCAGCGCGAGGGCTTCATGTCGCCGCGCTGGGCCTACTTCACGAAGCCGCCCACCGAGCAGTGGCCGTGCATCCGCGCGAAGAAGGTGCCGCTGGCGGACGTGCGGAAGCACCTGCCCGCGGACACGCGCCTCGTGTCGCGCGAGGAGCGCATCGCGCAGATCAAGCTGAGGCAGGAGCACGTGCAGCGGAGGTTTCAGCAGTAACAAGCCTGCCGCCCTGGGTGTTACGGTTCCGCGATGCCCGGCCCCGAAGCCATCGCCCGCGAAGCGATCGATGCCGCGCTCGCGGGCGCGGGCTGGGCGGTGCAGGACTTCGCGGCGACGAACATTCACGCCGCTCGCGGCGTCGCGGTGCGCGAGTTCCCGCTCGCCGCCGGCTTCGGTTTCGCGGACTACCTGCTCTACGTCGACGCAAAGGCCGTTGGCGTGATCGAGGCCAAGAAGGCCGGCACGACGCTCTCGGGCGTCGAGCCGCAGGCGGCGCGCTACGCGCAGGGGCTCCCCGCGAGCTTGCCGGCGCCGCTTCGCCCGCTCGCGTTTCTCTACCAGTCGACCGGCGACGAGACGTGCTTCACGAACGGGCTCGATCCGGAGCCGCGCAGCCGCCGCGTGTTCTCCTTCCACAAGCCGGAGACGATCGCGGCGTGGCTCGCGGACGACGCGGTGTTTCTGCCCGAGATCCATGGTGTGCCCGATCCACTCTCCGAGCGGCCTGCGAGCTTGCGGCTGCGCCTTCAGACTATGCCGCCGCTCGACGCGCGCGGGCTGCGCGGCGCGCAGGCCACCGCCGTCGCGAACCTCGAGCGCTCGCTGCGCGAGAACCGGCCGCGCGCACTGATCCAGATGGCGACGGGCAGCGGCAAGACGATCGCGACGATCAGCGCGATCTATCGCCTCATCAAGTTCGGTGATGCGAAGCGCGTGCTCTTCCTGGTCGACCGCGACAACCTCGGCAAGCAGGCCTATCGCGAGTTCCAGGCGTTCACGACGCCGGACGACGGCCGCAAGTTCACCGAGCTCTACAACGTGCAGCGGCTCGCCAGTAACAAGCTCGACCCGGTGGCGCGCGTCGTGATCACGACGATTCAGCGCCTCTACTCGATGCTGAAGGACGAGGAGCTGCCCGCGGAGGCGGAGGGCGGCTCGCTGTTCGACACCTACGCCGCGCTGCGCCGCGAGCCGGCGCCGGTGGTCTACAACGCCGCGCTGCCGATCGAAACGTTCGACTTCATCTTCGTCGACGAGTGCCACCGCTCGATCTACACGGTGTGGCGCCAGGTGCTCGAGTACTTCGACGCGTTCCTCGTCGGCCTCACCGCCACGCCGTCGAAGCAGACGTTCGGCTTCTTCCAGCAGAACCTCGTGATGGAGTACGGGCACGCGCAGGCCGTCGCCGACCGCGTGAACGTCGATTACGACGTGTACAAGCTGCGCACGCAGTGAGCTGAGTGGCCCCATTCGTGTAGTCCGTGTCGTCATCCGCCCAGAGGCGGACCGTCTCGATGTCCTGCCGAAAGAAGCCAGTGTGTTGCCACACGGCCATCCCGGTGATTCGCGTTGGCGCACCGAGGTCCAGGACGATCACGCCCGTGAGCGCGCAGTTGCTCCCCCACGCGCCGTAGTTCCCGTGCTGCGTGACCGTGGTGTAGGCGTCGAAGTCAGTGACTCCATGGACGTAGGGAGCTTGTAGGCCCGATTGGTCGATCAGGTTGGTAGACGGTGAACCCGGGAACGCGCACAGGCCGTTGTGTACGACGACCGACGGCTGGATCATCTCACCCGCGGTCGACGCGGCGGCTCCGCTGAGTAGCGCGAGTGCGAGCACAGCGAGGCGCACGAGTTCACCTCCGACTCGGGGCAGCATGGAGCATCGGGAAGCCTCCTCGCCACTCACCGCCCCTTCCAGCGCGGCTCCCGCTTCTCGAAGAACGCGGCAACTCCTTCCCGCGTGTCCTCGCTCGCGCGCACGATGCGCGACGCATCCGCGCTGATTTCCCACGCTCGCGCGTCGCCGGCTTCGAGCGCCTCGTTGATCGCGCGCAAGCTCTGCCGCACGGAGACGGGGCTGTTCGCACAGATGCGCGCGGCGAGCGTGCAGGCTTCGTCGACGGCGCGGCCTGGCTCGCACAACACGTTCACGAGGCCCAGGCGTTCGGCGCGCTCTGCGCCGAGCGCGTCGCCGGTGAGGGAGAGCTCGCGCGCGACGTTGAGCGGCAGCGCGTGCGCCGCGCGGTGCGGGCCGCCGTAGAGCGCGAACACGCCGCGCTTCACTTCGGGCAGCGCGAAGCTGGCGCTGCGCGAGGCGACGACGAGGTCGCAGGCAAGCACCATCTCGAAGCCGCCGCCGAACGCGAGGCCCTCGCACGCCGCGATCAGTGGCTTGGTGCGCGCGCGTCGCACGACGCCATACGGGCCTCCGCGCCCGGTCGAGTTGTTGTTGGCGTCGCGCAGGTCGCTGCCTGCAGAAAAGACGCCGCCCATGCCGGTGAGCACTCCGACCCACAGCTCGGCGTCGTCCTCGAGCGCGTTCATCGCGGCGTCGAGCCCGCGCGTCATCTCGCCGTTCATCGCGTTGCGCTTCTCGGGCCGGTCGAGGCGCGCGATCAGCACGCGGCCGCGGCGCTCGGTGGTGACGGGCATGCGGGGCTCCTCTCGCGAGATCGCGAGGGGTAGCCCGCGTTGCCTACGCGCCGCACGCGGCTACGGCTCGCGACGGAGCGGTCAGCTCCCCTACCGTCCCTCCCTTCATGCGCTTCACCCCCTCGCACTTCGGCCTGTGCGTGCACGATCTCGCGCGCTCGCTGCGCTTTTGGTGCGACGGTCTCGGATTCGCTGTCGCCGAGCGCTTCGAGATCGGCGACGAGTTCGGCGCCGCGCTCGAAGTGGAGGGGCGCGTCGACTGCATCTCGCAGTTCATTCGCAAGGACGCGCTCGCGATCGAGCTGCTCGCGTACCGCTCGCCGGGCGCGATCGGCGCGCCGCCCACGCGCCGCAATCAGCTCGGGCTCACGCACGTCTCCCTCTACGTGGACGACGTTGCGTCCGCCGCTTCGCACCTCGTCGCGTGCGGCGGGAAGCTGCTGCCCGCGACGCACGCGGAGAACGACGCGGTCGAGCTGCTGTTCGTGGAAGACCCGGACGGAGCTCGCGTCGAGCTGATTCGTAACAAGTAGGAGCTGCCGTGCCGCGCGCGAAGTCGAACGGAATCGAGCTCGAGTACGACACGTTCGGAAGCGAGGGCGACCGGCCGCTGCTGCTGATCATGGGCCTCGGCGCGCAGATGCTGCAGTGGGACGAGCGCTTCTGTGAAGCGCTCGCGGCGCGCGGGCAGTTCGTGATTCGCTTCGACAACCGCGACGTCGGGCTCTCGACCAAGTTCGACCACGAGGGCGTGCCCGATCTCGCGAAGCTGATGCAGCCCGGGGCCGACCGCAGCGGCGTGCCGTACACGCTCGACGACATGGCGGACGATGCGGCGGGCTTGTTGGGAGCGCTCGGGCTCGCGAGCGCTCACGTCTTCGGCGCGTCGATGGGCGGCATGATCGCGCAGACCGTCGCCTACCGGCACGCGGCGAAGACGCGCAGCCTGATCTCGCTCTACTCGAGCACGGGCAACCCGAAGCTGCCGCCCGCGAAGCCCGAGGCCATGGCGGTGCTGATGGCGCCGCGCCCGAGCGACCGCGCGGGTGCGATCGAGGCGGCGGTGCGCGCGTCGCAGGTGACGAGCGGGCCAGGCTATCCGCTCGACCCCGAGTACCTGCGCGAGCGGCACACGCGCATGTTCGACCGCTCGTTCACGCCCGTCGCCGGCGCGCGCCATCTCGCCGCAGTCACCGCGCACGGCAACCGCGCGCCGCGACTCGCTGCGATCACCGCGCCGACGCTCGTGATCCACGGCACCGCGGATCCGCTCGTGCCGGTCGAGGGCGGGCGCGACACGGCGCGGTCGATCCCCGGCGCCGAGCTGTGGGAGATCGAGGGCCTCGGCCACGGCATCCCGCCCGCGCTCTGGACCGCCCTCGCGGACCGCGTCGCCGCGCACACGGCCAAGGCCGAAGCGCGCCGCCAGTAACAACTTCCACGAACGGAGATCGTCATGCCCCAAGCTCGCGCCAACGGAATCCAGCTCGAGTACGACACCTTCGGCCGCGCGAGCGACGCGCCGCTGCTGCTGATCATGGGCCTCGGCGCGCAGATGGTGCTGTGGGACGAGGAGTTCTGCGGGATGCTCGCGGAGCGCGGCCACTACGTCGTGCGCTTCGACAACCGCGACGTCGGGCTCTCCACGAAGTTCGACGACAAAGGCATGCCCGACATGCTGAAGATCATGACGCCGGGCGCGGACCGCAGCGGAGTGGCCTACACGCTCGACGACATGGCCGACGACGCGGCCGGCTTGCTAGGCGCGCTGCGCATCGACAGCGCGCACGTCGTGGGCGCCTCGATGGGCGGCATGATCGCGCAGACGGTCGCGTACCGGCACGTCGCGAAGACGCGCAGTCTCGTCTCGATCATGTCGAGCACGGGCAACCCCGCGCTTCCGCCCGCGAAGCCCGAGGCGATGGCGGTGCTGATGACGCCGCGACCGCTCGATCGCGCGAGCAACATCGAAGCGAGCGTCGCGGCGAGCAAGGTGATCGGCAGCCCCGCGTTTCCGCCGAACGAGGCGCGCCTGCGCGAGCGCGCGGGCATGATGTTCGACCGCGCCTTCACGCCGATCGGCACGATGCGGCAGATGGCGGCGATCATGGCGCACGGCAATCGCGCGCCGCGGCTCGCGGCGGTGACGGCGCCGACGCTCGTGATTCACGGCGTCGCCGATGCGCTCGTGCCCGTGGAAGGCGGGCGCGACACCGCGAAGTCGATCCCGGGCGCGCAGCTGCTCGAGATCGAGGGCATGGGCCACGACATTCCGCAGCAGCTGTTCGTGCGCATCAGTGACGCGATCGCGGCGCACACGAAGAAGGCGGAGGCGGCGCGACGCTGACGCGACGCGCTCTGCGCTGCGCTCGCGAGCGCCGTCGTCGCGTGCGACGCGCCCGTCGAGGACCCCGGGCTGCATTGGCCGTTCGCAGGCGGCAGTGCTTACCAGGATCGCGACTGCGATCGCGTGCGACGCCGAGGGCGTGCCGCACTCCGTCGTCAGTTCGGGCCTCGCGCAGTTCGCCGCCGGCGGCCGGCGACCTCGAGCAGCTCTGGGTCGTCGCCATCGAGTTCCGCGTCCCAGATCGAGCCGACTTCGCGTCACGCGGTCTGCCTAACATTTTCCTTGCTGCGCAGACCGACCACGGCTCACACTGCGCCGCAGGAGGACTCCGCATGCTGCGCTCGCTGTTCGCGTTCTCGCTCGCCGCGCTCCTCGCGAGCTCCACGCTCGCCAACACGCTCACGCAGAACGTGTCGTGGACGATCGACCGCTCGGGCACGACTGCGAAGTACCGCGTCACCGCCTACGGCGACTCGATCTACGCCGGTTACTACGGATCGCTCTCGCGCGCCGCGAAGCGGGCCGGCCCGCACGTCGACGGCGAGTACCTCTCGCAGCTCTGGAACTCCGACATCCAGGTCGTGCGCCGCGCGAAGTCGGGCGCCGTCGCGAGCGACATCTACAACAACAAGATCGTCGCCGAGCGCTCCTACATGCAGACGACGGACACGCGCGTCGTCACGTTCGAGATGTGCGGCAACGACGGCCTGCAGGCGCGCAGCTCGTTCGCCGGCCAGAGCGGCACCTGCAACTACGCCCCGCTGAACACCGCGCTCGCGAACTGCACGACTTATCAGGACCTCGCGATGGCGGCGATCAACACTTACGCCCACGCGAACACACGCCTCAAGGTCCGCGCGCACTGCACTCGACGAAGCACTCGCGGCGTGGACCGTGGAGGACGCAGTCGCGGAGTACGCCGCAGTGTTCGAGCGCGCTTACTCCGACGAGGCGCAGATGACGGCGCTGCTCGAACTGTTGCGTAGTGAGGACGGGCGCAAGCTCGAGCGAACGCTTCGAGACGCGATGTTTCGGATGGCCGAAGCGCAGGCGCGCCGGCGCGACATGAGTATTCAGCGAAAGCTCGATCGACTGGCGCGTCAGCTCGCGCAGCGCGTGCTCGAGTACCAGAAGACGGGGAGATGAGCCGCGCCGGCTACGCGAGAAAGCGCAGCGCAATCATCGAGGGCACGCTGGCGTAGTAGATCGCGCCCGTGACGTGCTCGCCGAGTCCGCGCGTACGCACGGCGCTCGCCGCGGAGCGCTGCGCGCCGATCAGCGCGACGCCCTCGCACACGGCGCGCCAGAGCGCGCTCCAAAGCACGAGGTACAGCGCAGCCGTTGCGTAGTGCACGCTCGCGCTGAGCAGCCAAGCGCGCAGGCCCGAGACGTAGTACTCGCCGAGCAACGCGCCGAAGGCGATGTGCTGGTGCGCGTTGAAGCCGACGAAGCCGGGCAGCAGCGCGAAGGCGGCGATGCGCGCGGGCCAGCGCGTCCACCACGGGCGGCCAAACGCGGCGCGCGCCGCGGCGAAGCGCACGGGCAGGCTCGCGAGCGCATCGCGCGCGGCTTCGCAGCCGGCGCCGGCGAGGGCGTCCAGCAGCGCGTGCGGATTCGGCAGCGCGAGTCGCACGGGGGCGCGCGCGCCGGAGCGCAGCGTGAGCGTGAGGTTCGGCAGCGGAAGCGGCACGAGTGCCGCGTGCGCCGACGCGATGCTCGAGAGCGGAATGCGCAGTGCGAGATCGCTGCGCTCGATCATGAGCTGCGCGCCCGTAACGACTGCGCGCGCGGCGTACGCCCGCAACAACGCGCGCGCCGCGAGCTCGGGCGCCAGCGCGAACAGCGCGAGGCCCTCGGCGAGCGCGAGCGGCGTGAGCGGCGGATCGCTCGCGCGCACGAGCGCCACGAGCAGCAGCAAGAGCGCGCCGCGCGAGAAGCCCCGCAGCACCGCCGCGGCGCTGCGCGCCGCGGGCGGCAGCGCGAAGAGCTCGAACGAAGGCGGCGGTGACATCTCTCGTATGCTCGCGCGCGGCGCGGTGAGGTGCGATGGCGGAGCGTGCGTCAGAGCGAGATGCGGACGGTGTCGTGGTCACGCCGAGCGGGCGCGCGTGGCCGAAGCGGGCGTGGCTCGCGTGTGCCGGCGCGATCTGCGCGGGTGTGATCGCGGTCGTCGCGATTCCGCGCGGCGACGAAACGCAAAGTGCGGCGCCCGAGCGAGCGCCTGCGAACGGCGATCGCGCCGGCGCCGTGTCGCTGAGAAGCTCAGCGAGGAGCGACAGCGGCGCCGCGCCTGCCGCGGTGAACGCGGGCTCCGCCGGACCCGCAGCCACAGCGCCGTCTCCCCAACAACTCGCGGCGGAGTCCGCTGTGCAGCAAGGCCTCGCGCCGAGCGGCATCGGCCTCTTTCCGCCGCCGGGCACCGATCCGGTGAAGATCGGGATCGTCGTGCCGGACGACTTCCCGCTGCCCGAGGGCTACCTGCGCCACTACCAAGTCACCGACGACGGCCAGCCGATGCCCGCGATCCTGATGTTTCACCCCGACTACGAGCTGCTCGATGCGCGCGGTCAGCCCGTGCCGCTTCCCGAGAATCGCGTCGTGCCCGCCGAGCTTGCGCCGCCCGGCCTCGCGATCGAGATGCTCGTGCCGCCGCCTCCTCGCGTCGAAGAGGGCGCGCCCTGACGCGCGCACTGCTCGCGCTCGCTGCCACGCTCGCGAGCTGCGCCGCGCTCGCGCTGTGCGCAGAGCTGCCCGCGTTCGGGCCTGCGCTGCTGTTCGTCGCGCTCGTGCCGTGGCTCGCGATGCTGGAGCGCGCGCACAGCTCGTCAGGCGCGCTCGGCCTCGCGCTCGCCTTCAGCGTGGCGTTCACAGGGCTCGTGCTCGGCTGGTTCGCAGCGGCGATAGCCGAGTACACGAGCGCACCGGCATGGCTCGGCTGGTGCGCGCTGCTCGTGCTCGCGCCGCTGCTGCAGCCGCAGACGTTCGTGTTCGTCGTGGTGCGCTCGTGGCTGCGCACGCGCGGCGCGGGCTCCGCGTTCGTGGCGCTCGCCAGCGCGAGCGCGTGGATCTTCACGGAGCACGCGCTGCCGAAGCTGTTGGGCGACTCGCTCGGGCTCGGCTGCACCCGTCTGCGGCGCTGCGCCAAGGCGCGGACCTCGCGGGTGTGCCCGGGCTCACGCTCGTCGTGCTGCTCGTGAACGAGTGCGCGCTCGCGGCACTCGCGTCATTCCGCGCGCGCCGGCGGCATGCGTGGCGCGCGCTCGCGCTCGGCACCGCGCTCGTCGCGACGCTCGCAGCCCACGGAGCGTGGCGCGGTCTCTCGCTGAAGGGCGCCGAGGCGAGCGCACCGCGCGTTCACGCGCTGCTCGTGCAGGCGAACTTCGCGCGCTACGGCGAGCTCGCGCGCGAGCTCGGCGAATTCGAGACGGTGGCGCTCGTGCTGGAGACGCACTTCGCGCTCAGCGCGGAGGCGCTCGCGCGCACACCGGCCGATCTCGTCGTGTGGCCGGAGACGGTGTACCCGACCACGTTCGGCTCGCCGAAGTCCGCGGACGGCGCCGCCTTCGATCGCGCGATCGCAGCGTTCGCGGCGCAGAGCGGGGTGCCGCTCGTGTTCGGCAGCCACGACGCGGACGCCGGCGGCGAGTACAACGCCGCGATCTTCCTCGAAGCGAGCGGCGCGGGGCGCGTGAGCTTCGACGCGTACCGCAAGGCCGCGCCGTTTCCGCTCACCGAGCGCGTTCCGGATTGGCTCGACTCGCCGTGGCTGCGCGAGGCGCTGCCTTGGCTCGGTGCCTGGCGCGCAGGCGAGGGTGCGCGCGTGATCGACCTCTCGCTGTCGGATGGCCGCACGCTCCGCGCTGGCCCGCTGATCTGTTACGACGCGCTCGATCCGAGCCTCGCGCGGACGCTCGCGCGCGACGGCGCGGATCTCTTCGTCACGCTCAGCAACGACTCGTGGTTCTCGCACGCGGGCGGCCCGCGCCTGCACCTGCTCGTCGCCGCTTTCCGCTCGATCGAGACGGGACGCGCGCAGCTGCGCGCCACGAACACAGGTTTCAGCGCGCTGATCTCCCCGCGCGGCGCGATCGAGCAGCGCCTCGCCGTGAACGAGCGCGGCGTGCTCGCGGTGGAAGCACCGTTGTTAGGCGGGTACGCCACTCCGTACTCGCGCATCGGCGACGCACTTCCGCGCGCGGCGGGCGTGCTCGCGATCGCGGCGTGCGCGTGGGCGGCGCGGAGGAAGCGCTGAGGTTCAGCCGATCCCGTACATGCGCGCGCAGTTGTCGCGCGTGATGCGTGCGACCTCGGCGGCGGGCACGCCCTCGAAGTCCCGTGCGATCACCTCGCGCGAGTTCGGCCAGGTCGAGTCGCTGTGCGGGAAATCGCTCGCCCACATCAGGTTGTCGGCGCCCACGAACTCGCGCGTCACCACGCCCACGCGATCGTCTTGGAACGTCGCCGCGACTTGGCGCTTGAAGTAGAAGCTCGGCTTCTCCGGGATGACGAAGCCGGTCTCGAGCGAGCGGTAATTGTGGTAGGAGTGGTCGAGGCGCTGGAGGAAGTGCGGGATCCAGCCGATGTCGTTCTCGGCGCTCACGATGCGCAGCCCCGGGAAGCGGTGCATCGCGCCGCCGAAGATGATGTCCGAGATCGAGCGCTCCATGCGGTGCGGCAGCGAGGGGTACGTCTTCATCAGGCTCGCGCCTTCCATGCCCGTGCCGTCGGCGCCCGTGAGGATGTGCAGCGAGAGCGGCAGGCGCGTGTCCTGCGCTGCGGCCCAAAGCGGGTCCCACTCGTTCGACTCGTACGGCCGCGAGGCAGGCGGCGCGCCCCAGATGAGACCGCCGCGCAGGCCGAGCTTCGCGGCTCGCTGAATCTCGGCGGCGGCCTCGGCCACGTCGTCCATCGGCACCAGAGCCACGCCCGCGAGCCGCCTCGGCGCGACGCCGCAGAACTCCGCGAGCCAGTTGTTATAGGCGCGGAAGCTCGCAGCGCGCAGACCCGCGTCCTTGATCCCGTAGAGCATCATCGCGAGGCTCGGGTAGATCACTTCGCCCGAGACGCCGTCGACGTCTTGGTCCTCGAGGCGCTGCACGGGATCCCATGCGCCGGGCCTGACACCTGGGTAACCCGCCATCATGCGCTCGCCGAACTTCGTGGGATCGACGCCTGCGACCGCGAAGCCCGACACGGGGAACGGGCGCAGGTTCTCGCAGATGAACCAGTCGCCCTCGGGAAGATTCGCGGCCCGCTTCACGACGCGCGGTGCGCGGTCGCGATACGTCGCGTCGATGCGCGCGGTCCACAGATCGGCCGGCTCGACCACGTGCGAGTCGGCGGAGAGAACGGTGCTCGTCATCGCGGTTCTCCTCAGAGTTCGATCGAGTCGAGTCTCCGCGGCGCGACGTCTGGCCCCGCTACTTCGCGCGCCGCAGCTTGCCCTTCGCCTTGTGCACCTCGGCGCGAATGCGCGCGAGCGCGGCGGAGTCGCCCTTGGCCTCCGCCGCCTCGCGCTCGCTCTGCAGGTCGCGCAGGCGCTGCTTCGTCTCGGAGCGCATCACGTCGACGTCTCCGCTCAGATCCAGCACCGCGATCTGTCGGCGCTTGCAGATCTCCGCGAGCAAGCGCTCGCGGTCCATCGACTCGGCGCCGTGCATGCCCGGCGTCGTCTTCGCGGCGTGGCGAAGCTGCGCCACGTTCATCAGCCGCAGCGCCTTGTAGTCGAGCGGCGCCGCCTCTTCCTTCTTCTCTTCCGCCACGTTCGTTCGCGCGCCTCGCGTTGCTAGAGCATTTCCTCGGCGAGCAGCTTCAGCGCTTCGGGCTGGCCCGTGCCGATCTGCATCGTGTGCACATGGCCCTTCTTGCCCGCTTCCTTCCACGCCTGCAGGCGATCCTTGATGCGCGCCTTCGAGCCCACGAGCGCGACGGCGTCGATCATCTCGTCGGGCACGGCGGCGATCGCCTCCGCGCGCTTCCCCGCGAGGTAGAGATCTTGGATCTTCACCGCGGCCTCTTCGAAGCCGAGCCGCTTCGCGTGGTCGTTGTAGAAGTTCTTGCCGCGCGCACCCATGCCGCCCACGTAGAGCGCGGTGCCAGGCTTTACGGAGTCGCGCGCCTTCTGCAGGTCGTCGTTGATCACGACGCTCACGCCCGGCACGACATCGAAGTTCGCGAGCGACTTGCCGCCGCCCGCCGCCTTGAAGCCTTCCTCGAGCGCGGGCAGCTGCACCGACGCGAACTTCTCCGGGATCACCATCATCGGGAACACGCCGTCCGCGCACTCGGCCGCCATCTTGAGACCCGCCGGCCCGATCGACGCGGTGTAGATCTTCAGATTCGGGTTGCCGTGCAGAATGCTCTTCAGCGGCTTGCCGAGGCCCGAAGTGTTAGGGCCGGTCGCCGGGATGTTGTACTCGCTGCCGTGGAACTCGAGCGGCTTCTCGCGCGCGAGGATCTGGCGCACGATCGCGATCGTCTCGCGCGAACGCGTGAGCGGCTTGCCGTAGGGCACGCCGTGCCAGCCCTCGACCACCTGCGGGCCCGATGGGCCGAGGCCGAGGATGAAGCGCCCGCCCGAGAGATTGTCGAGCGTCATCGCGGTCATCGCCGTCATCGCCGGCGTGCGCGCGGGAATCTGCATGATCGCGGTGCCGACCTTCAGCTTGGTCGTGTTCGCGAGGATCCAGGTGGCAGTTGTTACGGCGTCGTTGCCGTAGGCCTCGGCGGTCCAGGCCGAGTCGAAGCCGAGCGATTCGGCGAGCTTGATGAAGTCGAGGTTGAGCTTCGCCTCGGGGCCGAACGCGGCGGCGGTGAGTCCGAGCTTCACGGGGATCTCCTTCGTTTGCGGGAAGCGCGGAGTATGGCACGGGAAAGAACGCGAGAACGACGGTCACCGCGGCTTGTGCTGCGCGGGAGCAAACGCAGGAGCTTCGCTGAACTGGGACGCGATCGGTGCGATCGGGGAGTGGGTCGGAGCGCTCGCGGTCGTCGTGACGCTCGCGTAGTCGAGCAGTACTTCTTGGAGGAGCTCATCTCGTTCTACGACTCCTGGGATCGCATCCAGAGCGGCGACATCAACGCGAAGCTCCGGCCGATCAACCGATTGGGCGCCTCCGTACCGGAGTTCAAGGAAGCGATGGACCGCCCTGTCGCCAAGCCGGCGAGATCGCCCGGCGCGGGATCACCGCGACTCGCGCGTCACCGCCTCGACGGCGCGCCTGAACGAAGCGGGATCGATCGCGGGGAAGCGAAAGAGGAGCGGCTCGATCTCCTCGAAGCGGCGCAACAACTCACTCGGCACGATCAGCTCGCGCGCGATCATCTCCGCGACGTCCGCCCGGTCTTGTGTATGTCCGCGCTCGAGCTTCGCGAGCGCCTGGGCGTACGGGTCGTAGTGGTGGAAGTCGAGCTTGCCCTCGCGCGCGACCCAGGGGCTGCGATCGCGCCAGCCCGGCAGCTCGGGAATGAACTGGTCGGGCGCCGCCAGCTCGAGGTTCACGTCGAGCCGCTCCTTCAGCTCGGCGATCGCCCGCAACAACCGATCCGACTCGGGCTCGAGCTTGAGGTCGATGTCGACGGTGCTCTGCCGCCAGCCGACGAGCACGGCCGTCGAGCCGCCGACCAAGTAGGCGCGCCCTTCGCGGTCCGCCTCGCGGCCGAGCGCGCGCATGAACTCGCGCACGCGCGCGGCGTCTACTGGGCGGCGCACGCGAGCGCTCGCTCGAAGCTCACGAGGCGGCGGATCAGCGCGTTGTACTGCGAGTGCGCGCCGTCTCCCGCGGTCTCGGCGATCAGATCGTAGAGCGCGTGCTCGGGCGCCGCGTGGGAGTGCGCAGGCACCTCGACTCCCAGCTCGCGAAGCCGCGGCTCGCCGATCGCGACGAGCAGCGCTTGCGCAGAGCGGACGCCGCACGCAAGGTCGGCGATCCCGCGCTCGATCAGGTCGCCGCCGGGGAAGGACGCGTACTCCATCGCGGGCAGCGTAACGCGGCCCCGTTGCGACGACGCAGCACCCGCGACTTGCGCGAGTCGACGGCGATTCGGGCGGAGTAGAGTGCGCATCGAGCGGCGGCACACGACGGACCTCGCTGCGCGCGGAGCTGCGATGAACTGCCCCCGCTGCCAGCACGCGAACCCCAACTCGGGAGAGGGCGAAAGCGCGGTAGTGAACCGAGCGAAGTGAGCCGCACACGATGCCCCACCTCCGCATGTACTCCGAGCTCGCGCACTGGTGGCCGCTGCTCTCGCCGCCCGCGCACTACGTCGAGGAAGCCGCGTACTTCCGCGCGCTGCTCCGGCGCCACCGCCCGCGGCCGCGCACGCTGCTCGAGCTCGGCTGCGGCGGCGGCAGCCTCGCGTCGAATCTGAAGCGCGACTTCGCGCTCACGCTCACGGACGTGTCGCCGCAGATGCTCGCGGTGTGTCGCGCGGAGAATCCCGAGTGCGAGGTGCTGGAGGGCGACATGCGCACGCTGCGCCTCGCGCGCGAGTTCGACGCGGTGCTCGTGCACGACGCGATCATGTACGCGACCACGGAGGCCGACCTGCGCGCCACGATCGCGACCGCCGCGCTGCACTGCCGCGCAGGCGGGCTCGTGCTGCTCGCGCCGGACTGCACGCGCGAGAGCTTCGGGCAGCACACCGCGGACGAGGACGCGGGCGCTTCGCACGCGGATGGCGGCACGGATCACGGCGGAGAGGACGCGCCTGACGGCCGCGGGCTTCGATACCTCGAGTGGTGCTGGGATTCGGATCCGAGCGACACGACTTATCAGGTCGCGTACGCGTTCACGCTGCGCGAGCGCGACGGCAGCGTGCGCACGGAGCTCGACGTGCAGACGCAGGGCCTCTTCTCCGAGGCGACCTGGCTCGCGCTGATGCGCGAGTGCGGGCTCGAGGCGCGCACCGTCTCGGACCCGTGGCGCGGCAAGATCTTCGCGGGGGTTCGTCGCGCCGCGACGTGAACTCGGGCCCCGGCTGGCCATCCGTGCCAGGCACGGATGGCCAACCCCCGCACGCTCGGCGCGTGGCCATCGGTGCCTGGCACCGATGGCCACCTCGGTGGTCAGGAGCGCGGGCGCGCTACCAACTGCGCACGTCATCACGGACGAAGGAGCACGCCATGGCCCTCTCGATCATCGACGTCGACGCTCACATCAGCGAGCCGCACGACCTCTGGACGCGCCGCGCGCCCGCATCGCTGAAGGATCGCGTGCCGCGCGTGGTGAAGAATGGCGACAAGCGCGCGTGGATCGTCGACGGCGACATCGAGCTGTCGCACGCGTCGCCGTCGAGCGTGATCCGCAAGGACGGCGCGAAGTCGCGCGGGCCGGAGTTCTTCGCCTGGCAGATCGAGGACGTGCACCAAGCGTCCTGGGACATGAAGGCGCGCGTCGGCGTCCTCGATCAGCTCGGGCTGTACGCGCAGATCCTCTACCCCAACGTCGCAGGCTTCGGCAGCCAGAACTTCATGAAGGTGAAGGACGACGCGCTGCGGCTCGCGTGTGCGCGCATCTACAACGAGGCGATGGCGGAGATTCAGGCGAGCTGCAGCGGCCGCATCTTCCCCATGGCGCTGATGCCGTGGTGGAACATCGCGCAGTGCGTCGAGGAGGTCGGGCGCGCGAAGTCACTCGGGATGAAAGGCATCGTGATGTGCAGCGATCCCGACTCGATCGGCCTGCCCGACCTCGGATCGCCGGAGTGGCTCCCGTTCTGGGAAGCGTGCGACGACGCCGAGCTGCCCGTGAACTTCCACATCGGCGCGAGCGAGACCTCGTTCAACATGTTCGGCCGCGCGTCGTGGCCGTCGATGGGGCAGCGGCGCCGCCTCGCGCTCGGCTCGTCGGCGCTGTTCATCGAGAACTCGCGGGTGATCTCGAATCTGCTCTACAGCGGCCTGTTTGATCGCTGCAAGAAGCTGAAGATCGTGTCCGTCGAGAGCGGGATCGGCTGGATCCCGTTCGTGCTCGAATCGCTCGACTACGAGTGGTCCGAAACGGGCTCGAACGGCGAGCAGGCGCTCGAGATGAAGCCGTCGGACTACTTCAAGCGCCACATCTACGGATGCTTCTGGTTCGAGAAGACCGCACCGACGAAGCTGATCGATCAAGTCGGCGAAGACAACGTGCTGTTCGAGACCGACTTCCCGCACCCGACGTGCCTGTATCCCGACGTGCAGCAGCACATCGCGGAGATCAGCGCGGGCTGGAGCGAGACGCGCAAGCGCAAGATCCTGCAGGACAACGCCGCGGCGCTGTACAAGATCGCGCTGCCGAGCTGACAAACTCCGCTAGCCCGCCGCGCGTCGTTCGTGCCAACTTCGCGCTCCCATGAGCAACGAACTCCCCCTCTCCGGCATGCGCGTGCTCGAGGTCGGCGGCGGCGTCGCGGCCGCGTTCGCAACCCGCTTCCTCGCGGGCTACGGCGCGGACGTGATTCGCAGCGAAGGCGCTGCGGGAGCCCTGACAGGTGACGAGGAAGCCGCGCTGCTCGCCGGCAAGCGGCGCATCGCGGTCAGCGACGCGCAGCTGCGCGCGCTCGCGCTCGAGGCGGACGCGGTCGTTGAAGACGGGCGGCCTGGCGCGCTCGCGGCGCGCGGCCTCGATCCGCACGCCCTGCGCGCCGCGAAGCCCGCGCTCGTGATCACCTCGCTCACCGCGTTCGGGCAGCACGGGCCGTATGCCGAGTACGAGGCGACGAATCTCGTCGCGCACGCGGCGGGCGGCATCCACTCGCTCACGGGGATCAAGACGCGCCCGCCGCTGCAGAGCGGCGCCAACCAGGCGTGGAAGCTGCTCGGCCTGAACGGCTTCGGCGCCACGCTCACGGCTCATTACGGTGCGCTGCTGCAAGGCGAGGGCGACTGGCTCGACCTCAGCGCGCAGGAGTGCGCCGCCGGCATGCTCGAGCTGTACGGCCCGCGCAGCGGCGTCGACGGCGTGCCCTCGCCGCGACTCGGCAATCGCACCAACGCGATCTGGGGCCTCTATCCCGCGAAGGACGGCTACGCGGGCGTGTGCGCGCTCCACCGCCAAGTGCCGGCGCTCTATGCGCTGATCGGCGACCCCGAGCTGCAGCAGCCGAAGTACATGGACCCGATGGAGCGCATCAAGGACGACAAGGACCTCGGCGACAAGGTGCGCGACTGGTTCGCGCCGCACACGAAGGCGGAGCTCGTCGAGCTCGGCGCGAAGCACAAAGTGCCGATCGGCGCCGTGATGACGCCGCTCGACTTGTTGGGGAACGCCTCGCTGAACGAGCGCGCGTTCTTCGACGAAGTCGACACGCCTGCGGGACGCGCGCGCGTGCCGGGCCGCATGTTCCTCGGCATCGACTGGCGCGCGGGCAAGCTCTCCGCGCCCGCCGCCGACACCGATGCGGTGCTCCGAGATTGGCTGGGAGGCGCGCGATGAAGCGGCTTCCGCTCGAGGGCGTACGCATCGCCGATCTCACGATGATGTGGGCGGGCCCGTACGCAACCCGCGTGCTCGCGGAGATGGGCGCGGAGGTGGTGAAGATCGAGTCGCCGCGCGCGTGGGACAACGTGCGCACGCTGCTGCCGATCGATCACCCGACGCCGTGGAACGCGAGCTGGTACTTCAACGACTACGCGCGCGACAAGAAGTCGCTGACGCTCGACCTCGCGCAGCCGCGGGGCCGCGAGCTGTTCCTGCGCTTCATCGCGAAGTGCGACGTCGTGATCGAGAACTACCGCGCCGAGGTGATGGACAAGCTCGGCGTCGGCTACGAGGTGCTGCGCGCCGCGAAGCCCGACATCGTGCTCGTGTCGATGGCGGGCTTCGGGAAGACAGGCCCCGAGCGCGACCTCGTCGGCTTCGGCCCGATCGTCGAGATGATGGCGGGCATGAGCTCGACGAGCGGCTACGGCGACGACGGCGTCCCGTACAAGACGGGCATCTCTTACGGCGATCCCGTCGGCGGCCTCGCGGCCGTGAGCGCCGTGGTGCTCGCGCTGATTCAGCGCAGGCGCACGAAGCGCGGCGCGTGGATCGACCTCGCGCAGCGCGAGACGATGTCGCAGATGCTGGGCGAGAAGTTCGCGGAGGCTTCGCTGCGCGGCGAGCAGCCGACTCATCATGGGAACCGCCACCCCGTGTGGGCGCCGCAGGGCGTCTATCCCGTCGCGGGCGACGACCAGTGGCTCGCGATCTCCGTGCGCGACGACGGCGAGTGGCGCGCGCTTGCGGGCGCGATCGGCGCGAGCGAGCTCGCGGGCCTCACGCTCGCGGAGCGCCGCGCGCGTCACGACGAGCTCGACGCGCGCATCAGCGCGTGGTCGCGCGGGGTGGACCCGCAGAGCGCGATGGAATCTCTGCAAGCGCAGCGAATCCCCGCCGCGCGCGTGCTCAACTCGCACGACATCCACTGGGATCCGCACCTGCTCGCGCGCGAGTCGTGGAGCTTCCTCCCGCATCCGCTGATGCAGCCGTGGCCGCAGCCGAAGTCCGCATGGCGGCTCGAAGAAGCGAAGCCCGAGCCGCGCCGCCACGCGCCGCTGTTCGGCGAGCACAACCGCGAGATCCTGTGCGGATTGTTAGGGGTGAGCGAAGCGGAGTTCGCGGAGCTGGAGGCAGCGCAGGTGATCGGGGATGCGCCGATTGGGGCGAAGGTGGGGTGAGAGGAGGTTCGCGGCGGGAGTCGCTAAGAACTGCAAATCGCCACGAGGGCGACAACACGCAGAGTGGTCGCCAAATGAAAAATCACCGACCGAAAGATCAGCGACTGATCTATGGGGATGTTGTTCCAATCTTCCGTTGGGCCGGGAGCAAGCGGAAAAACCTCGACACGCTCGCATCGTTCTGGAGCAACCGTTTCGATCGGTACCTCGAGCCCTTCGTCGGCTCCGCGTGCCTCTTCCTCCGAATCAAGCCCGGAGCTGCGATACTAGGAGACCTCAACCCGTGGCTAATTGAGACCTATCGAACGATTCGCCACCAGCCCTTGGAAGTCGCCGAGGCTCTCTACGAAATCCCGCGCGACTCCGCGACCTACTACCGCGTGCGCAAGACCCCGACGCGACAGGGTACGGCAGTCCACCGAGCCGCGCGGCTCGTATATCTGAATAGGAACTGTTTCAACGGAATTTTCCGCACGAATCTGAAGGGCGAGTTCAACGTCCCGTTCGGAACAAAGCAAGGTCAGTATCCGCGGCGTTGTGACTTTGAGAACGCGGCGAATCTGTTGAAGAGCGCGAAGTTCCCACGACGATTCTCGTAGACGCGGGAGGCAGCGTGCGCTGGATCGACCAGAGCACGGATTATCAGGTGCGCTCGGATCCCGAGCGCGTTCGCGCTGCGCTGAACGCGGCGCTCGCATGAGGAGCTGACTTGGCCAACGACGAGCCGCGCATCGCGGTGTTCGTGGATTTCGAGAACCTCGCGATCGGCGCGCGCGACATGCGCGGCCAGGAGACGTTTCGCATCGACGTCGTGCTGCGGCGCCTGCTGGAGCGCGGCCGCATCGTGTTCAAGCGCGCCTACTGCGACTGGACGCGCTACCGCGACGCGACGAAGGAGCTGCATCAGCAGGGCGTGGAGCTGATCGACGTGCCGCACACCGGCATGTCGGGCAAGAACAGCGCCGACATCCACATGGTGGTCGACGCGCTCGAGCTGTGTCACGCGAAGCAGCACATCGACGTGTTCGCGCTGCTCACGGGCGACAGCGACTTCTCGCCGCTCGTGGCGAAGCTGAAGGAGAACGACAAGCGCGTGCTCGGCGTCGGCGTGAAGGCGTCGTCGTCGAAGCTGCTGATTCAGAGCTGCGACGAGTTCATCTACTACGACGACCTGGTGCGCGCAAAGCCGCCGGTCGTCGCGAAGCCCGCGGCGAAGCCGCATGCACCCGCAGCCGCGGCGCCCGCACGCGACGCCAAGGAGGCGAAGGGCGACAAGAGCGACAAGAGTGACAAGGGCGAGGACAAGCGAGGCGAGGCGATGGAGTGGCTGGTCGAGACCGTGACCGCGCTCGCCGAGAACTACGAAGCGCCCTGGGGCTCGATGGTGAAGCAGACGCTGAAGCGCGTGCACCCCGGCTTCAACGAGAGTTATTACGGGTACCGCGACTTCGCCGAGCTGCTGGAGGACGCCGAGGACAAGGCCGTGGTCGAGCTCGACTGGGACGACAAGCGGGGCAACTACCAGGTGCGCCTCGCGAAAGCGAAGCGAGCGAGGGGCGCGAAGTAGGCGAGCGGAGACGACGCGGTAGCGAAGCGAGCGAGGGGGGCGAAGTAGCGTTCAGTTCGCGGCGGCGGGCTTCGCTCGCGGCGCGAGATTCTTCTCGAAGAACGCGATCAGCGCCTCGTACCAGCGGACGCGGTTCGCCTCGAGCACGAAGCCGTGAATCTCGTCGGGAAACTCGAGGTACTCGTACTGCTTGCCATCGCGTTTCAGCGCGTCCGCCATGCGCTGCGACTGACGTACGTGCACGCGCTGGTCGTCGACACCGTGCCCCAGCAATACGGGCGCACGAATGCGTGCGACGTTGCGTAGCGGCGATGCGGCTCGGAGCCGCTCTTTGTCTCCCCTCTCGCCGCCGACCATCGTCTCGTGCCAGTCGTAGCCCCACGAGTACCACTGATCGTCTTGAAGCAGGAACTCGATGTCAGTCACCGAGGCGTAAGCGGCTCCCGCTCGGTAGAGCTCGTGTGTCTTTGCGAGGCCAGCGAGCGTCGCGTAGCCGCCGAAGCTGCCGCCGTAGATGCCCACGCGATCCGCGTCGGCGAAGCCCTGCGCGACGGCCCACTTCACGCCGTCCGTGATGTCGTCTTGGATCTTCTGCCCCCACTCGCGGTAGCCCGCTTCGAGGTGAGGGGTGCCAAGGCCCGAGGACCCGCGGAAGTTCGGCTGCAGCACGGCGAAGCCGCGGCTGGCGAACAGCTGGACTTCAGCGTCCCACTGAATCAGATCGCGCGCCCACGGGCCGCCGTGAATCAGCATGACGAGCGGCAATCCTTCGCCTCGTGCCCGCGCGGAAGGGTGAGGTACGCGGGAATCGCGAGTCCGTCCCGCGCCTGATAAGTCACGCGCTTCGTCTCCGAGAGCTGCTCGCGGCGGATGTCCGGGCGCTCGTCGATGAGCGGAAACAGCTGCTTCAGCTTGCGGTCGTACGCGAAGTACGTCGGAGGCTGGGTGTCTGCGCTGACGTGGAGGATCTGGCGGTTGCCGTCCTTCGAATAGCTCCGCGGATAAATCTGAACTGCCTGCCCGAACTCCTGCTCAAACGCCCGATGGAGTGCGGCGCGCTCTCGCTCTGCAGCCTCGTCCAGGAAGTGAATCTGCGGCGAGTCCGTCGTGTAGCGAATTCCGAGCACCCGCCAGTCGCCTGCTGGCGAGCGGAAGAGACCGTCAACATCGACCTCGGGGTGCGCGTAGACGAGCTCACCGAGCTTCTTGGCGCGCAGGTCGTACTCGTAGATCGCCGTGCGACCGTCGAGGTCGCGATTGACGTAGATCTTGCCCGGGTCCTCGGCGCTGAAGCCGAGAAACTCCTCTTCGTGCGAGAAGGCTTCCTTCCGAATCGTCAGCTCGAAGTCCGCCTCCGGATCCACGCGCGTCCACAGCTCGTAGTACTTGTCCTCGCGGTACGCGATGCCCGCGCGGATGTCCCCAGCCTTGTCCGCCAACCACTCGCGCACCATCGACTTCGCACCTTGGTGCGGTCGCAACGCGCCGGTCTGAACGTTCATCTTCTGCACGCGCGGCCACTCGTCGCGATAGGGCGAGTCGAATTGAATCAGGAGATAGTCCGGATCGTCCGGCGTCCAGTGGACGATCTGGTCCTGATAGAACGGCTGCAGCTTCATCTGCCCGAGATACGGCCAACGCTTGCCGAGCCACCCGAAGTTCTTGCCGTCTGCGTCGACGCCATAGAGGCGAGTCACCCGGCTGCGCATCCCGACTCCATTCGGATTGCGCGCATGCACGCTCATCAGCAGCCGCTTCGAGTTCGCCCACTCGAGCCAGTTCAGACGGATGTCCGGGTCGTCGAGCTTTGCGACCGCTTTCATGGCGCCGCCCGCAAGCGGTCTCGTGAAGATGAACTGGAGGTCGCCCTTGGACACGATCACCGCGACCGTCTGCCCGTCGTCGGAGAGCGCCGGGCTCGTCACGCTCGGGTTCGAGAAGAGCTGCCGCACCGTGAGTGCGGACGACGCCTCCTGCGCCTCGCCGGAGACCGCGAGCGCGATCAACGCGCCGAGTGCTGGGGCCAACCGCGCGCCATACCGGGAACGACCTGCGAGCAACACCTGGAGCCTCCTTCGGCCCCAATAACTTCTCACACCCGCACTCGCGGAGGCGCGCATTCCTTCGCGAGCGCGCTCAGTTTGCGCGACTTCGCTCGGCTTCGCCTCGTTGCGCGCTCAGCTCTTCCCGATTCGCGGGAATGCCGGCTTGCGGCCCTCCAGGAAGCTGTTCACGCCCTCGCCGAAGTCCTTGCGCTTGAAGCTGTCGGCCATGCGCGCGTTCGCCTCGTTCATCGCGACATCGAGGGGCTGCTGCAGCGCGCGGTAGACCTGCTGCTTCATGTTCATGATCGAGGCGGGCGAGGACCACGTCGCGAGATCCTCGACGTACGCCTTCGCCTCGCGCAGCAGCTCGGCGCCCGGCACGACGCGGTTCACGAGGCCCATCGCGAGCGCCTCCTTCGCGTCGATCTTGCGCGGGCTCCACATCATGTCGAGCGCGCGGGACGGGCCGAGCAAGCGCGGCAGGATCCACGACGCGCCGTGCTCGGCGATCAGGCCGCGCTGCGCGAAGGCGGTGCGGAACACCGCGGTCTCCGAAGCGAAGCGCAAGTCGCAGAGCGCCGCGATCGAGAGGCCGAGGCCTGCGACGGGGCCGTTCACGGCGGCGATGATCGGCTTGCGCACCTTCAGCAGGTACGCGTACGTCACCGAGAACTCGGCGCCCATCGCGGGATCGCCCGGCTCGATGTCGAGCTCGTTGTCGTTCGCGCCGAGCGTGCGCTCGCCGCGCGCGCCGGCCGCGAGCGCCTGCGCGTCCATGCCCGCGCTGAAGCCGCGGCCCGCGCCCGTCAGCACGATGCCGACCACGCGCGCGTCGTCCTCTGCGGCGCCGATCGCGTGGCGCAGCTCGCTCAGCATCTTGTGCGTGAGCGCATTGAGGCGGTCGGGGCGGCTCAGCTGGATGACTGCGGCGCTGCCATCGATGTCGTACTGGATCTGCTCGTACACGCTTCTCTCCTTGCGGCTCGATTGTTAAGGGCGGCCGCCGTAGTTCTTGCCGAGCGACTCCACGACCGCGTGGAACTCGTTCACCGTGTCGCGCAGGATGTCGGCGACGGGGCGCACCGACTCGATGCGGCCGGCGACTTGGCCCGAGAGCGCGACGCCGGCGTCGACCTTTCCGCCGAAGTAGACGTCGCGAACGCCCGCGCCCATCTCTTCCATCGCGGTGCTCGGATCCTTCTCGAGCCGCTCGGTGCGCGTGGTGCGCAGCGCGCGCAGGGCGGGGCGGCCCGGCGGCTTGATCATCACCGTGCCGGTTTCGGCCGCAGCGACGATCGATTGCTTCCAGCCGTCGTGAATCGGTGATTCGAGCGCCGACACCATGCGCGTGCCCATCTGCACGCCCTCGGCGCCGAGCGCGAACGCCGCGGCCATCGTCGCGCCGTCGCAGATGCCGCCCGCCGCGATGATCGGCACGTCAAGCTTCGAGCGAATCAGCGGCAGCAGCACCATCGTCGCCACTTCCTGGTGGCTCTTGAAGCCGCCGCCTTCGCCGCCTTCCACCACGAGCCCGTCGACGCCCGCGTCGACCGCCTTCTGCGCGGCCCTGAGGCTCGGCACGACGTGGAAGACGGTCAGGCCCGCGGCCTTCAGCGCCTTCGTGTACTTGGTCGGGTCGCCCGCAGAAGTTGTTACGAACTTCACGCCCTGCGCGACGACGAAGTCGACGATGCCGGGGTCGCGCACGAAGGCCTGCGCGATGTTCACGCCGAACGGCTTCGTCGTGAGCTCGCGCATCTTCACGATCTCGCCGCGAATCTCGTCGAGCGCGCCGGAAGACGTCTCGATGATGCCGAGGCCGCCCGCGTTCGAGACGGCGGACGCGAGCTGCGCCCGCGCGATCCAGCCCATGGGGGCTTGGATGATCGGGAGCGACACTCCGAGTAGTCGGGTGATGCGGTTATCAAGCACGGTGTCGCTCCCTCGGATTGCGCGCGCGGCGCGCGCAATCCGCATCCAAGCTTTCCTTGTTGACTTCGCTCGCCTTCGGCTCGCTGCGCGCTTCGCTTGCCGCCTCGGCCGACCTACTTGGCAGGCGAGCTCGACATCGAGCACGTGCGGTCGAGTTCTCGAACGCGTGGCCGGGAAGAGTGCTTCAGCCGCGCGGAGATTGTCAGGGCTACCGCCGTGACGAAGAGGTGCAGGCAGGTTGCTAGCGCGGGTCGGGGTCGCGCGTCTCGCGCTGCTATTCGGTTTCGATTTCGAGCGTGCGCCGCTCGCGCAGCTCGCGCTCGCGGGCGTCGCGCGGCGACTCGGGCACGGCGGGCGCGAGCGGTTCGGTGCTGGGTGCGCCCTCGTACACGGTGATCTGGCGCCGCACGCGCAGCGGCTCGCGGCCGTCGACGTGCGCGACGACCTCGATCGCATTGGTGCCTGGGGCGACGGGCACGTCTGCGCGGAACGAGCCGTCGGGGCGCATGCGGAAGCCGCTCGCCTTCGCGCCGGTCGTCGCGTTGCGGATCTCGACGCGATCGAGGCCCGTGAGCCGCACGCTCCGTAACAACGAGACGACGTCGGCAGGGTGCTCGACCGGCACGAAGCGCCCGCCCGTCCGCGCCGCGATCTCGCGATACATCTCGAGCTTCGCGAGCGCCTGCGGTCCGAGCGCGAAGGTGTGCACCGGTACGCCGTAGCGCGCCAAGTCGTCGGCCGCCTCGAGCGCCTCCTTCTCGCCCTTCTCTCGCGACGGAACGGTCGGTTGCCCGTCCGACAACAGCAGCACCGCGCGATGTCGCGCGCGCTCCGGGTCGCGCGCGTCGTTCAGCGCGCGGAACGCGACGCGCAGCGCGTCGGCGATGCTCGTGCCGTTGTCGTGAAAGCCGGCGGCGTAAACGTCGAGCTGGCGGGCCACGCTGCGCGGGTGACCCAGCGCGGAGTCGACCCACGCGAAGCCGGCGAACGACACGAGGCCGACGCGCATCGTGTCGGGATCGAGCTGCGCCATCAGGCGACGTGCCGCCGCGACCTCGGCGGACACGACGGAGTCGCCGATCTCGGCAGCCGCGACGAAAGACAGCGAGCCCACCTCCTGGTTGACGTAGCGGTCGCGCGTGCGATTGCGCGCGGCGCGGCCGTTGCCGTCGATGTCGCGCCCGGTCGCGACGAGCGTGCTCTCGGATTCGTCGAGCGCGATCACGACATCGTGGAACGCGGCCTCCCAGCGCCCGCCGCGCCCGCTGATCTCCACGCTCGCCAGGCCGCGCACCGCCGGCGGCGCGCTCACTTCGAGATGCGCCGTGAGATGCCGCGTCGCGATCGGGCCGCCGGAATCGCCGCGCGCGCGGCGCAGCAGCGTCTCCAGCTCCTCGGCGCTCGTGCCGCGCAGGTCTTCGTGCGCGCGTGAGAGCACGCGGGCGAGCTGCGCGCGCGCGGAGCTCCCGTCGTTCGCTTCGAGCGCGAGCTTCGCGAGCGCAACGTCGAGGCCGCCGAGCGCGGGCATGCGCGCCTGCGCATCGCCGAGCAGCGTCTCGGCTTCGACCCGCTCGCCGCGCAGGCGCGCGAGCTCGGCACGCCCGAGCTGCGTCGTGACCGCGTGGCGCTCGATCGCGGCGCTGTCCCCTAACAAGCGCTCCGCTTCGGCGAGTTGCCCCTCGCTCGCGGGGTCGTCGCGCGTCGCGAGAGCGAGCCGCGCGAGAGCGAGCGCGCGCAGCGCCGCAGCATCGCTCTGGGCGAGCGCCTCCGTCTCGGCGATCCCCGCCTCGACGCGCTCGCGGTCGTCGCCGCGCAGCGCTCGCAGCTGGACGAGCTGCGCCGCCGCGCTCGGATGACGCAGCGCCGCGCTGCGCAGCCAACGCTCCGCGGGCGTCCACGCGAACTTGCCGAGCGACAGCGCGAGCTCGCCGAGCAGCGCGTCGCGATCGGCGGGTGCGAGCGCAGCCGGCGCGCCGATCTCGCCGACGCCGAGCTGCGCGAGCGGAATCTTGCGCCGCGGCAGCTCGCCGAAGCTGAGAAAGCGCAGCAGCTCCGCTTCGAGCGCGTCGGGCGCTGCGCCGAACGCGTCGGCGCACGCGGCCTCGGGCGCCGCACCGCTGCGCACGAGATCGAGGTAGCGAGCGAGCTGCGCGTCGCGATCCGCAAAGCCCAGCTGTTCGCCCTCCAACAAGTAGTGGAGCAGCGCCCAGCTCTCGGCGGCGAGGCCTTCGCGCGCGTGCTGCGACCAGCGCAGCGTCTCCTTCGCGGTGAGCACGCGCTTCAGCGGGTGCAGCGTCGCGAGCGAGAACCACTCGAGCCGCGCGCGCGGTGGGCGCCCGAGCTCGAGCGCTCCCGCTTCGGCGCGCGCCGTCGAGACGAGCTCGGCGGCGCCTTCTTCGAGCCAGAGCGGGCGTCCGTCATCGGGATCGCTCGCGGCCAGCAGATGCACGAGCGCATGCTGTGCTGCGGTGAGCGCCTGCTCGGGCAGCGAAGCATCGAGCACGAGGTAGGCGCGCTCGGGGGTCACCTGCAGGAACGCGCTCGCGCCGGAGAGCGGCCGCAGGAACGCATAGCCCTCCGTGGGCGCGAGCTCGATCGCCGTAACAGCTGGGAGTCTTTCGCCGCGCGCGCCGGTCAGGCCGCTCGCCGCGGCGAGCGCGCGCTCGAGCTGAAGCGCGAGAGCCTGGGCACGTGCGCCGCCGCCGCTGCTCACCGCCTCGATGTGCGCGCCGCGTGCGGCGGAGAACGCGGCGGGCGGCGCGGAGGGCGCAGTCTCGGCCCGCGCAAGCCCCGCGAGCGCGACCACGGCGAGAGCGAGGCGTGCGGACTTCACGGCGGCGGCGGGTCGTAGCGCACGGCGATTTCGCGCGTGAAGCCGAGCGAGCCGCGCATCTCGAAGTCGAGCGCGAGTCGGTTCTCACCGGGCGCGACTTCGACTTCGCTCGCGAACACGCCCGCCGCTGCGGGAATGATGCGCTCCTCGCCCGTCGTCAGATTTCGCACGACTACGTGGCGCAGCGGCGAGCTCACGAGCGAGGCGAGCTTTACGCGCGCATCGGGACCATTCGCGTCGAAGGCCTCGCCGCCGGTGACCTCCGCCGCGATTCGCGCCGCATCCACTCGCTTGAACACAGTGGGCGATGCGAAGTCGACTGCGTGCACTACCACGCCGTACTGCTTGAGGAACTCGGCGGCGGAGCGAGCATGCCTTCTCGCCGTGACCTCGTCGGGCGTTTCTGCTTCGCCGTCCGAGAGCACGATGATGGTCGCCAACCGCCTTACCTCGTCCCCTCTGCGCGTCGCGAAGAGCGTCGCAGCGGCGCCCAGGGCCCCGCCGATCGATGTCCCCCTTTCGCACAGAACTCTCAGGGGCCGTGAATCGAACCCATTCACCGAGCGAACACGCTTTCCGTTGCGCGGATTGACGAGGAAGCAGTCACGCCGATTGGGGCGCGTCGGCGTCCAGCCAGCGAGCGCCGCCGCGGCATCGGCTGGCGCAGCGAAAGGCGAGAGCATCTCGGAGCGCAGCGCGAACGCGATGACCGCCACGCGCGACGCCTCGGCATCCATCAGACCGAGGAGCTCGCGCGCCGTACTCACTTCCGCGGCGAGCACATCGTCCCCAGGGTCGGATACGGACTTTGCGAAGGTCGAGCGGCCGACCTCGCCATCGCCGTCCACGTCGAGGCCACTCGGCCGGTTGGAGCTGCCAGAGCGGTCGATCAGCACGACGAAGTCGCGCTGAATCTGAAGGCTGCCGGCAAGCTGGGTAGGGGACTCACGCACGACGCGAGGCGAATCGAGGTTCACCTCCGCGGACACGCGCAGCGGCTCGCCGAGCGGCTCTGCGGGAGGCGGCGTTGGCGCAGCGCACGCGAGCGACGAGGTCACGACCGCTGCGCAGGTGAACACTCGCAGCATGCACGCCTCCAATTCGGCCCCGGCCGTCTTGTACCACCCGCGCCGCGACCGTGGCAGCTGCCGCGTGCGTGATCCTGCTCGCGTTGGCGCCTCCGGTGCGCGGGACCGACAAGTCCCCGGAACGCGTCGTTCTCGTCACGCGGCCCGCCCCAACCGTCTTGATCACTCGGGCGCGGGCGGCGGCGCGCTCACGTCCTTCGTCTCGATCGAGAGCGCGCGCCGCTGCTGCTCCCGCTCGGTGCGCTCCGCCTCGAGGCGCGCGCGCAATGCGATCGCCTCGGTACGCTCGCGCAGCTTTCGCAGCAACTCGGCGGCGCGAGCTTCGCGGGCGGCGTCGTCGCTCGACGCGGGCTCGTAGACGATCGTGCGCGTCGCGAGCAGCGGCGCGCGGCCGGCGACGCGCGCCTCGATCTCGATCTCGTTCGTGCCGGGCGCGAGCGGCACCAGCGCGTCGAAGCTGCCGTCCGGGAAGCTGCGCACCGCGCGGGCGGGCTCGCCGCTGCCCTTGTTACGGACGGAGACCGCGTCGAGGCCGGTGAGCCGCGCGCGCTCGAGGAACGAGATGTCGGCGAGGTCGGCGACCGCGAAGTACTCGCCGCCGGTGATGTCCGCGATCTCTCGCAGCGTGTCGCCCTCGTCCGAGGCGCGCTCGCCGACGGCGAAGGCGTGCACGCGAACGCCGAACTCGCCGAGGCGCGTCGCGATCTCGAGCGCCGCCTTCCGCGCTTCGAACGGATTCGGCGCCGTGGGATCCTGGCCGTCGGTCAGGAACAGGACGCTGCGCTGCGCGCGGTCGCCGGGCGGGCGGTTCTCGATCAGCTCCTCGAACGCGCGGCGCAGCGGCGCCTCGAAGCTCGTGCCGGTGGGGTCGAAGCGCACGCGGTGCCTCTGCAGCGCGCGAATCACCTCGTCGCGATCGCCGAGCGGCGCCGCGAGCTTCGCCTTCGCGGTGAAGAACACGAGGCCGATGCGGGTCGTGCGCCCATCGAGCTCGGCCGCGAGCCGTTCGGCGGCGGCGAGCTCGGCGCGCACGACCGCGTCGCCGCGATCGCTCGACGCGCGGCGCGGGTCGTCGCGCATCCATAACAACTGCTCCATCTTGCGCGCGCGACCGACGCGACCATCGCCGTCGACGTCGGCGCCCGAGGCTTCGAGCGTGGTGTTCGAGACGTCGAGCGCGAGCACGATGTCGTGCAGCGGCGCTTCCCAGAGGCCCGCCTTGCCGCGCAGCTCGAACCACGCCAGATCGCTGCGCGCCTCGGCGCCGGCGGCCGGCGTCGTCACGTCGAGACGCGCAGCGAGGTGGCGCATCTCGGCGGAGACGTCCGGCGAAAAGCCCGCGTCGCGCGCGAGCCGTGCGAGCTCGTCGAAGTCGGCCGCGCGCAAGTCGTGAGAGCTCGCGAGCACACGCGCGAGCGAAGCGCGCGCCTGCGCAGAATCGCCGAGTGACTGGTGCGCCCGCGCGAGCTCGCTGTCGACCGCGTTCGCGAGCGGCGCCGCGGCACGCGCGCCCTCGAGATCCCGCAGCGCGGCGGCGAGCTCGCCGCGCGCGAGCGCGACCTGCGCGCGGCCGAAGCGCGCGCCGGGATGCTCGGGATCGAGCTCGGCCGCGCGCGCGAAGCTCGCTTCGGCGTTCGCGATCCGCTCGCGTTGCACTTCTTCGCTCGCGTTCTGCGCGGTCAGCGCGAGCCACGCATGGCCAATTCGCCACGCCGCATCGGCGTCGCGGCTCGCGTGAGACGCCGCCGCGAGCAGCGCCGTCTCCGCGCTGGCATCGCCGCGCAGCGCCGCGAGCGAAGCGAGGCCCGCGTGGGCGAGAGGATGCTCGGGCTCGCGCGCGAGCACCGCTGCGAGCCAGCGCTGCGCGCGCTTCCAGCGCTGCGCGCCGATCGAGAGCGCGAGATCGCCGAGCAGCGCGTCGCGCTCGCTGTCGCGGAGCGGCGCGAACGCGAGCGCGGGCGACTCGCGGGCTGCGAACGGCACGCGCACGCGCGGCAGCTCCGGCAGCGCGAGGTATGCGAGCAGCTCGCGCTCGAGCGCGTCGATGTCGCGGCCGAACGCCGCGAGGCACGCGGCATCGACGGCCTCGCCCGCTGCGACGCGCCGCGCGTAGTCCGCGAGTGCACCGTCTGGCGCGCCGCCGCCGACGCGCAGGAAGTGTGCGAGCGCCCACGACTGCGCGTAGAAGCCCGCCAGCGGCCCGCGCTTCCAGTGCATCACGTCGTTCGCGGCGAGCACTCGCGCGAGCGGCAGCGGCGCCGCGCTGGCAATCTCGAGGCGAAGCTGGAGAGGCGTCCCGATCTCGACTTCGTCGCCGAGCACGCGCGCCGTCGAGAGCAAGTCCGCCATGCCTTCGCGAATCCACGGCGGCAGCGGCGTGTCCACGTTCGCGGACTGCAGCCAGTGCACGAGCTCGTGGCGCGCGACCTCGAGGCCCACGTCTCGCTCGCTCGCATCGATCGCGAGGAAGCTGCGGTGCGGGCTCGACACGAACAGCCCGGAGAGCTCGCGGCGCGGGCGCGCCGCCGCGAAGTTGCGCGTGTGCGGGAACAGCACGACGAGCGTTCGCCCGCTCGGCCGGTCCTCGAGCTGCGTGAACGCGAGCGCGACCTCGCGGAAGCGCTCGAGCTCTGCAGCGATCTCGCGCGTGCGCTCCTCGCCGAGGCCGCTCGCGAGCTCGAAGTGCGGTGAGCGCGCCAGACGCCACTCGCCGCGCGGACGCATCGGCACCGTGCCGCACGCGAGCGAGAGCAGCGCCGCCGTGAGCGCCGTGGCGATGACACGCCGCGTGCATCGTGTTCGCAAGCGTCGCCTCCGCGCTCGCCCCGATCCGTTCTACCACGGCTCGCGGCCCTCGAAGTGAGCGGACTACCGTCATCCCCTCACCTGAGCACGAAGCGAGCCCGCATGTCGATTCCGCCCCGTACGCCCGTTCTCGTCGGCATCGCGCAAGTCGAGCAGCGCGAGCGCGATCCGCTGAGCGCGAAGGAACCTCTCGCGCTGATGGTGGAGGCGACGAAGCTCGCCGCGGAGGACGCGGGCTCGCGCGAGCTGCTGACGCGCGCGGACGCCGTTCGCGTCGTGCGCGGCATGTGGCCGTACGCGGACCCCGCCCGCGTCGTCGCACAGCGCATCGGCGCCGCGAGCGCGAAGTCCGGGATCACTCCCTACGGCGGCAACTTCGTGCAGACCGCGCTCAACCAGACGGCGCTCGACATTCAGTCGGGTGCCGTCGACATCGCGATCCTCACCGGCGCCGAGTGCGGGCAGACGCAGGCGCGCGCGCGCAAGCAGAACGTGAAGCTCGCGTGGAGCGAAGCGCCCGGGAAGCCCGACGTGCAGATCGGCCACGACGCGCCGATGTCGCACGAGGCCGAGCGCAAGGCCGGCGTGAAGCAGCCCGTGCAGATGTATCCCGTGTTCGAGAACGCGCTGCGCTACGCGCGCGGCGAGGCGCTGCCGCGCCACATCGAGCGCGTGTCGAAGCTGTGGGCGGGCTTCAGCGCGGTGGCCGCGAAGAATCCGCACGCGTGGATCCGCGACGCGAAGAGCGCGGAAGAGATCCGCACGCCGAGCCCTGACAACCGCATGATCAGCTTCCCGTACCCGAAGCTGATGAACAGCAACAACAACGTGGACCAGGGCGCCGCGCTGATTCTCACGAGCGTGGAGACCGCGCAGCGCCTCGGCATCGCGCGCGCGAAGTGGGTGTTCCCGTGGGCCGGGGCCGACGCGCACGACTACTACATGGTCAGCGAGCGCGAGAACCTGTTCACCTCGCCGGCGATCCGTTTCGCCGCGCGCAAGGCGCTCGAGCTCGCGGGCGTGGGCGTCAGCGACCTCGCGCACGTCGACATCTACTCGTGCTTCCCCGTCGCGGTGCAGGTCGCCGCGCGCGAGATCGGCCTCGACGAAGGACGACCCCTAACAGTCACCGGCGGCCTCACGTTCGGCGGCGGCCCGCTCAACAACTACGTGATGCACGGCGTCGCGCGCATGGCCGAAGTGCTGCGCGCCGACGCGGGCAAGCTGGGGATGTGCACCGCGAACGGCGGCTTCCTCACCAAGCACTCGATGGTCGTGTACTCGACCGAGCCGCCGGCGCGCGAGTTCCGCCACGCCGACGTGCAGGCGCAAGTCGACGCGACGCCGCGCCGCGACGTGCTGCTCGACTACGCCGGCGACGCCACGCTCGAGAGCTACACGGTCGACTTCGCGGGCGACTCACCCGCGATCGGCCACGCCGCGGTCCTAACACCTGACGGGAAGCGCGCGTGGGCGAACACGCAGGACAAAGACGTCGCGCTCGCCATGACGCGCGAAGAGTTCTGCGGGAAGCGCGTGCGGGTGAAGGACGGGGCGTTCGAGGTGGCGGGGTAGGAGCCTTACTTCGCGACTTGGATCAGCTGCTTCCCGAGATTCTTCCCCGTGAACAGCCGCATCAGCGCCTCCGGCGCGCGTTCGATGCCCACCACGATGTCCTCCTGGTGCACGAGCTCCCCGGCGTCGACCCAGCGCTTCAGCTCCTCCCGCGCGGCCCCGAACTTCGCCGCGTAGTCGATCACGATGAAGCCCTCCATGCGCCCGCGCTGAATCACGAGATTCATGAGGTTGCGCGGACCCGGCGGCGGCTCCACCTCGTTGTACGCCGAGATGCCGCCGCACAGCACCACGCGCGCCTTCATCCGAATCTGCGCGAGCACCGCGTCGAGGATGTCGCCGCCGACGTTGTCGAAGTACACGTCGACACCCTGCGGCGCGAGCTGCGCGAGCCGCACGCCCACGTTCTCGCGCTTGTAGTCGATGGCGGCGTCGAAGCGCGCCTCCTTCGTGAGCCACGCGCACTTATCAGGGCCGCCGGCGATGCCGATCACCTTGCAGCCCTTGAGGCGCGCGATCTGTCCCGCGATCGATCCGGTCGCGCCCGCGGCGCCGGAGACGACGACCGTCTCGCCCGCCTTCGGCTGACCGAGATCGAGCAGGCCGAAGTACGCGGTGAGTCCAGTTACGCCGAGCACGCCCATCAGCAGCTTCGGATCGAGGCCAGCGGGCACCTTGCCCGAACCGAACAAGCCGCCGGGCTTCGTGACCGAGTACTGCTGCCAGCCCGCCATGCCCTCGACGACGTCGCCCGGCGCAAGCAGCGGCGAGCGCGACTCGAGCACGCGCCCCACCGAGCCCGCGCGCATCACCTCGCCGATCTGCACCGGCGGCATGTAGCTCGGGCGATCCTCCATCCAGCCGCGCTGCGTCGGATCGCACGAGAGGTAGAGCGTCTCGACCAGCACCTCGCCCTCGCCGAGCGCGGGCACCGGCGCTTCCTGAAACTTCCAGTTCGCCTCGCTGATCATCCCGTGCGGGCGCTTGGCGAGAACCCACTGCTTGTTCGTGCGTGACATGGCTCTGCTCCTCGGTGGTTGCGGCGGCCTGCCGCTCAGTCGATCTCGGGCGGCGGGCTGAGCGCCGCCGCGTAGGCGGAGAAGAATGCTTCAGCGGGGCGCGGGTCGGCGACGGGCGTGCCCGCATGGTCCGTCACGACAGCGGCGCTGATCGTCGCTTCGTCCCTTGCGCCGACCGTGACGGTGAGGCGCAGCGGATGCGCGTCGAGGCGCGAGGCGGAGATGGTGCCGGCCTCGCTGTTCGCGGCTTCGAGCGCGAAGCCGAGGTCTTGCAGCGCGGAGATCGCGAGGCGGCGCGCCACTTCGAGGCTCGGCGCGGCGAAATCGCGAGTGACCGGGAGCGGCGCATTGGCGGCTCGTCCGCGCGAGAGCGTCGCGAACGGCGACTCGGCGTGCGCGTGGGTCGCGAGCAAAGCTGTTAGGGCGAGCGCGCCCGCGGTTCGTCGACCGGTCATTTCGGCCCGGCCTGAATGTTCGCCAGGGCGAGCTCGCGCTCGACTTCGGCGAAGAAGCCGGCGTACTCGCCGGGCTCGCGCACGGCTTCGCGGCGCAGCTCGCGGCCGCGCGCGTTGTAGGCGAGGCGCTGGAAGGTGACGCGCAGCTGCGTCTGCAGGCCGAACTCGCCGGCGGGGCGCGTCGCGAGCGAGGCGCGCAAGCGCGAGCGCGCGCGGCCGGCGTGGGTGTCCTTCGCGCCCACGATCACGCCGAGCGCGTAGTCCTGCGCCTCGGCCGAGAAGCCGTGCGCGGTGAGTACGGCGACGCACGCGGCGAGCACGGCGGACTCGTCGTCGGTCTCGTAGAGGCGCGTGTGCCGCGCGCGCTCCTCGGGCGAGATCGGCGCGAGCGCGAGCGCTTCGGGCGGAGGCGGGGCGGCGGCGCAGCCGAGGCCGAGCGCAGTGATGAGGGCGGGCAGGAGCGAACGCAGGAGCAATGCGGCCTCGGGGAAGGGGCGACCACGATAACGGGCGCGAGGGCGACGACCTCGTCCGGCTCGAGCGGCAGATTGCAGGGCGGCTGGGCCGTCGTCAGCTTGCGTGCGGCGGCTCGAGTCGCCTCTGGTGTCTCGTCTCGGGGGTGCGGAAGTGCGGCGAGTCTTCTTCAGTGCAGCAGTGCTCCTGTTCGCGTCCGCTTTGCTCGCCTCGCCGGGCGGCGTGACCCGCGAGCAGTTCCTCGAGCAGAACGGGATCGATCCCGCAGAGCCCGCGTTCGTGCGGATCGTTCGATCCGAGCTTCCGGGGAACTGCGACGGCAAGGCAGTCGCCGATTTCGTCGCGGAGAGCACGCCGCTGTGGTTGTCGGTGCAGCAAGGTGATCTGGAGCGAGGATCGACGGATGGTCACACGGTCGTGAGGTTGGCGATCGCGAACGGCCAACCGACCGAGAGCACGGTCGCCTGGGACTCGATCGGATCCCCCTCGCTGATGGAGCGGCTCGAAGCCGACTTCTCGCGCATTCGATTCGCGCGGACCTGCGTTGGCGCTGCGGAAATCGAGCTTCGATTTCATCTCCCGAGCGAACCCGCGCGAGCGTCGCTCTAGGGGCGGCGCAGCGCAGCGCGTTCGGTTCAGCGCGCGCCCTCGCGCGGCGGCCTCACGAGCAGCATGGCGATGGCGCCGACGAGCATCACGCCTGCGAGCCCCGTGAACACGGGCACGAAGCTGCCCGCGACGTCGGCGGCGCGACCCACGAGCGGCGGCGCCGCCAACAACAAGGGCAAGCCGAGCACGCCGTGCAGGCCCATCGCGCGCCCGAGCACGCGCGGACCGAAGCACGCTGCCTGCAGCACCGGCCCCGAGACGCCGAAGCCGCCGCCCGCGAAGCCCGCGGGCAGCGCGATCGCGAGGAAGCCCGCGAGGCTCTGCGAGTGCGCGACGCCGATCCAGCCCACGCCCGAGAGCGCGAACACCACCGCGGCTACGACCTGCTTCGGGAAGCGCTCGTGCAGCCAGCCCGTCGCGATGCGGCCGCAGAACGCGCCCACCGACATCGCCGACGCGACCCAGCGTGCGTCGCTCGCCGGCACACCCACGTTCTCCATGTGCTTCACCACGAAGACGCCGCCGAGCGAGGCGGCCGTAGCGATCGCGAGCGACGCTCCCAGCACCCAGAAATTGCGGTCCCGCAGCAGCGCGCCCACCGCGCCTTCGGGCTCCGCGGGGGAAGCCGCCGCGCTGCCGAACGACTCGGGCGTCACGTTCTGGTCGGGTGCGTCGCCGTCCGGCAGCTGCCCCACGTCCTCGGGCCGCTTCACCGCGAACGCCGCGATCGCGGGGCCGAGCAGTACGAGCGCCGTGCACGCGAGGGTGAGCAGTGCGCCGCGCCAGCCGAGCCGCGCGATCAGCTCTTGCCCGACGAGCGGGATCGTGATGCCTGCGGCGCTCGTGCCGAGGCTCGTGAGCGCGAGCGCGCGGCTGCGCCTGCGCACGAACCAGCCCGCGACCATCACCTGCGGACCGATCTGTCCGTAGGCGCCGATGCCGATTGCGGCCAACACCGCGAACGCAGCGAGCGCGGGCACGCTCTCCGCTCGCGAGGCCGCGGCGAGCGAACCGGCGCCGAGCGCGAGGGCCCCTAACAACACCGGGCGCAGCGGGCCCAAGTCGAGCAGCAAGCCCACCAGTGGACCGGTGAGCGCGAGCGCGAGGATGAACAGCGCCATGCCCGTGCCGAGCGACTGCGCGTCGAGGCCGAACTCGGCGCCGAGCGGCGTGACCAGGAAACCGAAGGTCTCGAGCAGGCCGGGCCCGAGCCAGATCAGCGCCGCCCCGAGCGCGACGATCCGCCAGCCATCGAAGCGCGCGCGCGGTTGCATCGCACGCAACGTTAGTTGCACCGGCTGACTCGCTGCGAGTCGAGGCGTATGGTGCGCCCATCTTCAGGAGCAACAATGGCGACTTCTTTTGCGCTGATCGACGACGGGCAGACGCACACGCTGAGTGCGGCCGTGGCAGGTGAGCGCGTGCGCATCTCTGCGGCCGATGCGAAGCGCGCGCTCGGCTACGAGCTGAAGCCCGAGGGCCTGTGCAAAGGCGCCGCGTGCTTCCCCGTGCGCGATCGCACCGCGCTCGTGAGCGGCGACGCGCTCGACCTCGGCGAGCTCGCGCGCGTGACCGGTCGTCCCCTCGCGCTCGACGTCGCGGAGCGCGCGGGTGCGCTCGGCGTTGCGGTGGAGGATCAGCTCGCCGCGCTGCGCGGGCTCGAGGCGCCGGACTTCGCGCTCCCCGACTTCTCAGGGAGGGTGCACCGCCTCTCGGGCTATCGCGGCAAGAAGGTGCTGCTGATCGCCTACTCGAGCTGGTGAGGCTGCCGCGAGGACCTGCCCGTGTGGCAGTCGCTGTATGAAGAGTTGGGATCGCTCGGCTTCGTGCCGATCACCATCGCGCTCGACCGCAATGCGGACGAGCCGCGGCCGTTCGTGGAGAAGGCGAAGCCCACGCATCCGAGCCTGCTCGACACCGAGCACCGCGTGGCGGAGCTGTTCCACATCGTGAACGTGCCGACCATGATCTGGATCGACGAGCGCGGCGTGATCGTGCGCCCGCAGGACAACCAGTTCGGCACCGACACGTTCACGCAGTTCCACGGGAAATCGTCGGGGATCTATCTCGAGCTCGTGCGCAAGTGGGTGCGCGAAGGCAAGGGCGCGCTGGCGGCGGACGAGGTGCGCAAGCACCAGCAGACGCCGACGCCGGAGTGGCAGCTCGCGCGTGCAGAGCGCGCGCTCGCGTGGCACCTCCACAAGGCGGGGCGCAGCGAGGCGGCGGAGCGCCACTTCGTGCGCGCCGGCCAGCTCGCGCCCAAGGACTGGACGATTCGCCGCGGCTCGATGCCGATCCGCGGGCTGAACCCGTTCGGCCCGGACTTCTTCGAGCTGGCGAAGCAGGGCGGCGCGGAGTTCCCGATGGACGAAGTGTCGAAGACGCGCGTCGCGCCGCGGGCCACGCTTTGAGGCGAGCGCGCGCACCGGGTTTGCAGCTCGTGCGCGCGTTCGCATTGCTGAGCGCACTCGCGTTCGCCGCACACGCAGAGGACGCGACAGCGCCCGAGGCCGAGGCGCTGCGCGCGATGGACGCGTTCATGGCCGCGTTCAACGCGCGCGACGTCGAGGCTTGGATCGCGACGCTGAACTTTCCCCACGTGCGCATCGCGAGCGGGCAGGTCGCGGTGTTCCGCGACGCCGCGGAGTTCCGTAACAACTTCGAGTTCGCGCGCTTCGCCGAGCAGACGGGCTGGAGCCGCAGCGAGTGGACCGAGCGGCGCGTGATCCAGGCCGGGCCCGACAAGGTGCACGTGGCGGTCGTGTTCACGCGCTTTCGCGAGGACGGCTCGGTGCTCGCGAGGTACGAGTCGCTCTACGTCGTGACGCAGCAGGGCGGACACTGGGGTGTGCAGGCGCGCTCCAGCTATGCGCCCTGACGGGCCAGCGCGGCGCCGGGAGGCGAGAGAGATGGGGCTTCGCCGAATCGCAGGTCTGGTCGCAGCGCTGGCATGTGCGGTCGCCTCGGCGAACGAGGCGATGGCGCAGACGACGATGTCGCCGGCGGGCGCCGCTGCGATGCGCGTGCTCGACGAACAGCTGTCGGCCTACAACGCGAGCGACAAGCAGGCGTTCTTGATCACGCTCCACTTCCCGCACGTGCGCATCGCAGGGAACAACGTGCGGGTCTATCCGAATGCGCAGTCCTATCTGCCCGAGCTCTCGATGAAGCAGATCGGCTGGGACTACGCGCGCTGGACCGATCGCAAGATCGTGCGGGACAGCGCGACCAAAGTGCACGTCGCCGCGACCTTCACGCGCTTCCTCGCGAACGGCCGCGCAGTCGACAGCTTCGAGGGCCTCTACATCATCGCGCTGAAGGGCGGACGCTGGGGCGTGTTGGCGAGGTCGAGTTATGCACCTTGACGAGTGAGTTCGTCGCTCTCGAGGCGCGCGCTTGTTCTGGCGTTGGTTTGGTGCGTCAGGCATCGAGCGCGGGCGCTCGTTGAGGAGGGGCGTAACGGGATGCCCGAGATGAGGTGCGCGCGGAGAGGCTCGTTCGCCTAAACACTGAGGACGCGCCGCGAGGTCTCCCCATGTTCTCGTTCAATCCGCTCGATCCCGCGGTTCGCCGCGATCCCTTCGCGTTGTATGCGCGCGCGCGGGATGAGGCGCCGGCGTTGTTTCATGCGGGGCTGCCGCTGCGCGTCGTCTCGATCTTTCGTTACGAGGACGTGCAGGCGACGCTGCGCGACGACGCGCGCTTCTCGAATGCGCCGAACCAAGTGCTGCGCGCGGCGATCGCGCCGGAGCTGCAGGAGGTGATTCCGCCGTCGATGCTCGTGACGGACGGCGAGGAGCACACGCGCCTGCGCGGGCTCGTGAACAAAGCGTTCACGCCGCGCATCGTCTCGCGCCTCGAATCGCGCATGCACGCGCTCGCGGGAGAGCTGGTGGAAGCGGCGGTCGCGCAGGGGGAGAGCGACCTCGTGCAGTCGCTCACGTATCCGCTGCCCGTCACCGTGATCGCCGAGATCATCGGCATCCCCGCGCAAGACCGAGCGCAGTTCAAGACGTGGTCGGATCGCGCGGTGGCGAGCCTCGGCGTCGCGTTCCTCGGCGGCTTCGACGCGGAGCGCGTGAAGGCGCAGATCGCGCTGCGCCAGGAGATGCGCGAGTACCTGATTCCGCTCGCCGAGGAGCGCAAGCGCGCGCCGCGCGAGGACCTGATGACTGGCCTCGTGCAGGCGGAGGTGGATGGCTCGCGCCTCTCGCACGACGAGATGCTGCAGATGCTGATCCTGCTGCTCGTCGCGGGGAACGAGACCACCACGACGCTGATCCAGAACATCGTGCTGGAGCTGCTCGCGCATCCCGCTTGGATGGAGCGCGTGCGCGCCGATCGCGCGCTCGTGCCCGGCGTGATCGAAGAGACGCTGCGGCACTCGTCGCCCGTGCAGTTCGTGCCGCGCCGCTCGCTCGTGAGCACGACGCTCCACGGCGTTGCGATCGAGCCGAATGACTTCGTGCTGTGCTGGATCGGCTCGGCGAATCGCGACCCGCGCGTGTTCGAGAATTCCGAGACGTTCGACCCGGCGCGCGAGAAGAGCCCGCACATCGCCTTCGGCTGCGGGTCGCCTTTGTTGCGGAACGTCCCCGGCCTGTGTTCGCGGTTCCCCGAGCTAACGCCCCACCACCCGCACCGGCTCCCTGCCATCCCAGCCGCGCGCGGCCTCGCGCACCATCGCGTAGAACGGGGCGAGCTTCTCGCGCTCGTACAGCTCGGTCATGTGCCCGAGCGCAGCGCTGGTGTCGACCATCGCGAAGCCGGTGCCGTTCGCGGTCTCGGCCTCGAGCGCGATCGCGAGCCCGCGCGCGCGCTGCTCGGCGAGCGCAGCCGCGAGATCGTCGACGAAGCACGCGACGTGGTGCAGGCCGCGCTCGTGCGGCGCGAACAAGTCGCGCAGCGCCGAGGGCGCGTCGTTGTGCTGCGTGATCAGCTCGATCATCACGTCGCCCGCCTGGCCGTAGGCGGAGCTGTGATCGAACACCGCCGGCGCGCCGCGATACAGGCAGCGCGCGAGCGGGATGTGCTCGATCAGGAAGAACGGCCCCCAGCCGCGCGCCGCCGCGAGCTCGCGCGCCGCCGCCGCGGGATCGGGCACGTGATACGCGAGCTGCACGGGCAAGAGCTGCATGGCGGCCTCCACGCGCGAGAGTGCGGCAGCGCGCCGCCGCGGGCGAGCCGCGCGATGCGGGTCGAAGACAGGGAGGAGGGAACGGGGACGTTCCGCAAGTAAGTAAAGAAACTCAGCTTTACTTTCTTGCGGAACGTCCCCGGTCTGTGGGCCTCGGTCGTCGCGTTACGGTGCCGGCCCTCACCTCGGAGTCCGCGCATGTACGAGCACCTCCTCTCCCCCACGCGCATCGGGACGCTCGCGCTGAAGAACCGCATCGCGATGGCGCCGATGGGCGTCGAGCTGGTCGAGGCCGACGGCGCGGTGCGCGCGCCGACCATCGCCTACTACGAGGCGCGCGCGCGCGGCGGCGCGGGGCTGCTGATCACGGAGAACACGAGCGCGGCCTATCCGCGCGGCGCTAACAGCGCGCACGAGATCGCGGTCTCGCACGACCAGTATCTGCCCGGCCTAACAGCTCTCGCCGACGCGGTGCACAGGCACGGCGCGAAGCTCGCGATCCAGCTCGCCTTCCACGGCAAGATCGCGCGGCTCGATGTCGCGCAGGGACGCCCGATGATCGTGCCGAGCGAGCCGCGCTTTCACATGGACCTGCGCGGCCTCGGCGAGCTCACCCAACAAGAGCTCGGTTGGATGATGTCCGCGAACACGGGCACCGGCGGCAAGTACCAAGCGGCGACGAAGGCGGACATCGCGCAGATCACCCACGACTTCGCGGACGCCGCGCTGCGCGCGAGACGCGCGGGCATCGACGCGGTCGAGCTGCACGCCTCGCACGGCTACCTCTTCTCGAGCTTCCTCTCGGCGGGCTGGAACTTCCGCGACGACGAGTACGGCGGCTCGATCGAGAATCGCGCGCGCCTGTTGTGCGAGGTGATCCGCGCGTGCAAGCAGCGCGCGGGCGCGGACTTCCCGATCTGGGCGCGGCTCGATGCGCACGAGTACGGCGAGCCCGGCGGCATCACGCTGCCGGACGCCGTGCGCGCCGCGCAGCTCGCGGCGCTTGCCGGCGCCGACGCGATTCACGTGAGCGCCTACGCCGCGAACAACCTCGGCACGCACTTCCTCGACGCCCCGTTGCCGCACGCCGAGAACGCGTACGTCGACTTCGCGAGCGCGGTGAAGGCCGCCGTGCGCGTGCCGGTGATCGCGGTGGGCCGCATCGAGCCCGAGACCGCGAACCGACTGATCCGCGACGGCAAGGCAGACCTCGTCTCGTTCGGGCGCAAGTTGCTGGCGGATCCCGACATGCCTAACAAGCTTGCCGCCGGCAAGCGCGAGTCCGTGCGGCCGTGCGTCTACTGCTACACGTGCGTCGCGCAGGCCTTCTTCGACAAGCCCGTGCGCTGCGCGGTGAACCCCGAAGCGGGCAGTGAGAGCGAGCGCAGCGCGGCCGTAACAACTCCCGCGGCGCAGAGGAAGCGCGTGCTCGTGGTGGGCGCAGGGCCCGCGGGCATGGAGGCCGCGCGCGTCGCAGCGCTGCGCGGGCACGACGTGACGCTCGTGGAGAAGAGCGAGCAGCTCGGCGGTACGCTGCGCTTCGCGGCGCTGCCGTACGAGCCGAACGAGCGGCTGCTCCGGTACTACGAAGAGACGATTCGCAGCGCGCCGCTCACGCTGCGCCTCGGCGTCGAGGCAACGCCCGCGCTCGTGCGCGAGCTGCGTCCCGACGTCGTGATCGCCGCGGTCGGCGCGCGCCGCGAGCGCGCCGCGATCCCTGGCGCCGACCAAGAGCACGTCTTCGACGGTGACGACCTGCGCGCGCTACTCACGGGCGAAGACGCGCGCGAGGCGAGCGGCAAGCTCTCGCTGTTCGGCCGCCTCGCCGCGACCGCGGGACGCCTGACCGGCATCAGCGCCGATCCCGCGAAGCTGCGCGAGGCCTCGCGCGCCTACATGCCCGTGGGCCAACGCGTCGTGGTGATCGGGGGCGGCCTGGTCGGTGCGGAGCTCGCGGAGTTCCTGTGCGAGCGGGGGCGCGAGGTGACGGTGCTCGAGGAGGGCCCGACGCTCGCGAAGGAGATGGCGCACCCGCGCCGCTGGCGCGCGCTCCACGACCTGAGCGAGCACGGCGTCCGCCTCGTCGCGAACGCGCGCATCCTCGAGATCGCCGAGCAGAGCGTGTTCTTCGAGCGCCCCGGCAAGCAGGGCGCGCCGCCGGTGCGCGACGCCGCGCCGGCCGACACCGTGATCCTCGCAAGCGGCCTCGAGGCGAATCCCGAGCCCGCACAGTTGTTACGGGAAGCGGGCGTGCCGGTGATCGAGATCGGAGACGCGACGGGCGTCGGATACATCGAAGGCGCGGTGCATGACGGGTGGAAGGCGGGAAGTGAGGTCTGAGCCTCCCGCGGCCACTCGCTTTTGCTGTGAGATCGCTAACAGCGTGAGAGCTCACCGCCGGCGAAAACTCGCCCGTGCCAACAGGAGGTCGATGTGGCGCGGCTCAGCGACAACTTCACGCTCGAAGAGATGGTCCTCTCGCAGGCGGCAACGAGGGGGAACCTCGCCAACAGACCGGGGCCACGCGAGATCGAGAACCTGAGACTGCTCTGCGAGAAGATCCTCCAAAGAATACGCGACGACGTGGGTCCCATCGTGGTCTCCTCCGGTTACCGATCTGCCGCCGTCAACGCGGCGGTGGGCGGCAGTCCGACGAGCCAGCACGTCGAAGGCAAAGCCGCAGACATCACGTGCCCGCGAGTCGGAACGAAGGCGCTCTTCAAGCGCATCATCGAGCTAGGTCTGCCGTTCGACCAGCTGATCTTCGAAGGAACCTGTGTGCACGTGTCGTTCGACGAGGCTCGGACGCGCGGACAGATCATGAGGGCGACCTTCGCCAACGGAAGGGCCACGTACACGAGGCTGTCGAAGCGCGACGCGCTCGCACTCTGATTCGTGCCAGCGCCGAGCGTCGCTAGCGCAGAGCCCGTTGAAACAGCGCCAACATCCTCTCCCACGCTCTCTCCGCCTGTGCCTCGTCGTACACCGGTGAATCCGGCGGGCACCAGCCGTGCGCGGCGGGGTAGACCTCGATCTCGGCGGCGAGGCCGGCCTTCGCGAAGGCGTCGCGCAGCGCGTTCTTCGCCTCGGGCTCGCGTGCGTCGTCGTTCTCGGCCACGGCGAACAGGTATTGCGCCTTCATCTGCGGCACGAGCAGATGCGGGCTGTCGGGCGCGGCCGTAACAAGTCCGCCGCCGTGGAAGGAGGCGGCAGCGCCGATGCGCGCCGGCAGCGCGGCGGCGGTGCGCATCGTGATCGGGCCGCCCATGCAGTAGCCGGTGGTGCCGAGCTTGCGCGTCTTGTCGACGGCGGGCTGCGCGTCGAGCCACGCGACGAACGCCTTCGCGTCGGTGACGTGTGTCGTCGCGTTGAGCGAACGCGCGAGCGGCATCACGAGATCGCGCGTGGCTTGATCGGCGAAGCTCGCGCCCGCGGGCGCGATCGGCGCGCGCTTCATGCGATAGAACGGATTGACCACGAGCACCGCGTAGCCGGATTCCGCGAGGCGGCGCCCCATCTGCCGAAACGCGGGGCGCAGGCCGAGGATGTCGGGCCATACGAGCACGCCGGCGTGCGCGCCGCTCGCGGGGTGTACGAAGAATGCGTCGGCGGCGCCGTCGGGCGTCGTGATCAGGGCGTCGTGCTCGGTCAGCTCGGCGGCGTTCGCGGCGCGCGGCAATAACAACGAAAGGCCAGCGGTCGCCGAGAGCACGCCGAGCTGCCGGCGCGTCAGCGCGGCGCGCTCGGCGTAGTGCGCGAGGTCGTGCTCGAAGTGGTCTTGGTCGCACATGTCTTCCCCCGGTTTGGGTTCAGCCGACTCGCTTCGCCAGCCACTCGTAGATGCGCTGGTTCGCGGCGCGCGCCATCGCGATGGGGAACATCGTGAAGCCGTGTACGCACTCGGGGTAGATCGCGAGCTCGCTCTCGTTGCCCGCGGCGCGCCAGCGCGCGTGCATGAAGAGCGAGTCGTCGTAGAGGTAGTCGCTCGTACCGACGGTGAAGAGCGCGGGCGGGAGGCCTGATAAGTCCGCGTAGAGCGGCGAGATGTCGGGGTGCTTGCGGTCGTCGCCGAAGATCTTCGGCAGGTAGAGATCGCGGAAACTCTGCACGCCGCCGCGCCGCTGCGAGGGCGTGCCCGAGACGTCGTAGACGCCGAACACGAGGTTCGCGGCGCAGAAGCGCGACGCACTTTGGTGTCGCTCACGCAGGCGCACGAGCGTGGTCGCGGCGAGGTTCGCGCCGGCGGAGCCGCCGCCGATCGCGAGGCGCTGCGTGCCGAACTCGCGCTGCGCGTTCGCGAGTAGCCACAGCGCGACGGCTTCGCAGTCGTCGGGGCCGGCGGGGTACGCGTGCTCCGGCGCAAGACGGTAGTCGACGCTCACGATCGCGCAGCGCGCGCGCTTCGCGATCTCGGCGTTGTCGCGATCGTCCATCTCGGGCGCGCCCATGAAGAAGCCGCCGCCGTGCACGTCGTAATAGACCGCGCGCACGTCCGGCGGGACGAACGTGCGCAGGCGAAGCGGGCCGCGCGGGCCGGGGATTTCGCGCGTCTCGAAGCCGGGGATCGCCGCGCTCGCGAAGATGCCGCCCATGATCTGCGTGAGGTCGCGCGCGCGCGCGATCGCCGCGGGCGTCCAGCGCACGCGCGCGTCTTCGCGCGGCAGCTTCGCGTTGAACGCGCGCACCTCGGCGAGGTGCGCGTCGAGGGCGGGGTCGTAGAGCGGCTCAGGCAGCATGCGCTGCTCCGCTCGTTCCGGGCTGCGCGCGCTTCCACAGCGCGAGCACGATCGCGAGCGAGCCGAGCTCGAGCGCGAGCGCCATCACGGTGTATTGGCTGAACGCGCTGCCGATCGTGGCAGCGCCGAGCCGTGCGACGCCGAGCCCAGCGCTCGCAACGCCGAGCATCACGAGCGCGTACGGCGCGACCGCGGGGCGCAGCGCGCCCGCGAGTGCGAGCAGACCGACGGCGGCCTGCAGCCCGCCGTACATCGCGCGCAGCTCGGCGACGCCGGTGGGGCTGGTCGCGGCGACGTTGGCGGCCTCGGTGAGCGCGGCGGGGTCGATCAGCAAGAAGAGCGCGTACGGGGTCCACAGCAGCGCGGTGAAGGCGAGAAAGATGCGGACGGCGAGCATGGGGTCTCCTCTCAGCGAGCATCCAGCCGCACGAACGCGATGTTCGGGCGCTCGCTCGGCGCCATCGCGTGCCACTCGGCCCAGCGCGGATACTTCTGCGCGAACGCGGCGAACACGCGCGTACGCTCGGCCTCGTCCGTAACAAGTGAGGCGCGCAGCGGGTAAAGCTTGCCCGCGATGCGGATGCGCACGTTCGGGTCGCGCACGATGTTGCGGTTCCAGAGCCGCGCGTCGGGAAAGCCTCCGCCTTCGAGGTAGACCGAGGGCACGTACAGCGCGCCGCCATCTGGCGACGCGCAAACCACGGTGACCGAGTGCGCGAGCAGCCAGGGTGCGCGCGTCTCGAGCTCGACGAGATCGTCACTCGCGGAGAACGACCAATCGCTCACGCGCTCGCTCACGTCTTCGCCCGCGAGTCTCATGCCGGGTCGCCCTTCTGCCGTCGGCGCGACCGCGCCCGCCAGATAAGCCGCGGCGAAGGCGCCCACGAGCGCGCCGAGAGCGGCCACGAGAATTCTGCGGGCCCGCATCGCGCTTCTCCTTCGCGCCGCACGATACTCGCGCGCTGCGAGGAGGCGGGATGACGGAAGCCGAGCTGCGCGCGCTGGCCGACCGGCGCGAGATCGAGGAGTTGCTGCACCGCTACGCCTGGATGGTGGACCGCCGCGAGTGGGCGCTGATGGACCTCGTGTTCGCGCCCGGCGCGACGATCGATTACGAGAGCACGGGCGTGATCAAGGGCGAGTACCGCGCGACGCTCGCCTGGCTCGATCGCGCGCTCGCGCCGTGGCCGATCAACCTGCACTTCATCTCGAACGTGCAGCTCGACTTGTCAGGGAACGAGGGCCGCTCGCACTGTTACTTCCAGGCGCCGATGGGCCGCGCGCGCGCGGACGGCACGCAAGAGGTGATCACGAACGCGGGCTACTACGAGGACCGCCTCGTGCGCACGCCGCGCGGCTGGCGCATCGCCGAGCGCGTGTGCCGGCAGACGGTGCAGATCGGGAGCCTACCGCCCGGCTACGCGATCCCGCGATGAGCGCGCCCGCAGCTCCCGCGCGCGGCGTCTCGTTCGCGACGCGCTTCGCGTACGGCTTCGGCGCGATCGCGTTCGGCGTGAAGGACAACGGCTTCAAGTACTTGCTCCTCTTCTACTACGACCAGGTGCTCGGCTTGCCCGTCTTGATGACGGGCCTCGCGATCATGCTCGCGTTCATCGTCGACTCGGTGTGGGATCCCACGGTCGGCTACTTCTCCGATCACCTGCGCTCGCGCTGGGGCCGGCGCCATCCGCTGATGTACGCCGCCGCGCTGCCGGTCGCCGCCTCGTACTTCTTGTTATGGAACCCACCCGCCGGGCTCAGCGACTGGGGCCTGTTCGCGTGGCTCGTCGGCGTGTCGATCGGCGTGCGCGCGATGATCACGCTGTACGAGACGCCGTCGACCGCGCTCACCGCCGAGCTCACCGACGACTACGACGAGCGCACGAAACTGCTCTCGCTCCGATACTTCTTCGGCTGGTGGGGCGGCCTCACCGTCGCGGTGCTCGCGTATCAGGTGCTGCTGCCCTCCGGCGGCGGCCAGCTCGCGGCGCCCGGCTATCGCACCTACGGCGTCGTCGGCTCGCTGATCATGCTCGCCGCGATCCTCGCCTCCGCGCTCGGCACGCACCGCGAGATTCCGCGCCTGCGCCAGCCGCCCGCGCGCCCCGGCGCCGCGAACATTGCCCTCGCGCTGCGCGAAGTGCGCGAGTCGTTGATGAGCCCGTCGTTCGTGCCGTTGCTCTTCGGCGCCGTGTTCTACTCGATGGCGGCTGGCCTCTCCGCCGCGCTCTCGATCTACCTGATGACTTACTTCTGGGAGCTGAGCTCCGAGCAGATCGGCCTGCTCAACCTCCCGTACTACTTCTCCGCCGCCGCAGCGCTCGTGATCGCGCCGCGCCTCTCGCAGCGCTTCGGCAAGAAGCGCGCCGCAATCGGCGCCTCGGTCGCGATGATCGCCGTCGCGCCGCTCACGATCCTGCTGCGCTTCGCGGGCCTCTTCCCCGAGAACGGCACGAGCGCGCTCTTCTACACGCTGATGGTGATCTTCACGGTCGAGGTGATCGTCGCGATCTGCTCGGCCGCGCTCGTCTCGGCGATGGTCGCCGACGTCGTCGAAGAGAGTGAGCTCGCGACGGGCCGCCGCAGCGAGGGCGTGTTCTTCGCCGCGCGGAGCTTCATCGACAAGTCGGTGTCGGGGCTCGGGATCATGCTCTCGGCGCTGCTGATCAGCTGGATCGGGCGGCCGGGCGAGGGCGACCCCGTGCAGCGCGCCGAGATGATTTCGCAGCTCGGCGCGGGCTACGCGGTGGCGGCGGTGGTGCTCTACTCGATCGCGATCGCGTGCTACGCGCGCTACCGCATCGACCGGGCGGGACATGTGGAGAACCTCGAGCGGCTCGCGCGGAAGAACGTCGCGAGCGCCTAACAAGGAGTCGCCATGAAGCAGCTCACCAGCCGAGTCGCCGTCATCACCGGAGGCGCGAGCGGCATCGGCAAAGGCATGGCCGAGGCGTTCGCGGCGAACGGGATGAAGCTCGTGATCGCCGACATCGAGGAGGGCGCGCTCGCGCCCGCGGTGGCGGCGCTGAAGGCGGGCGGCGCCGACGCGATCGGCGTGCGCTGCGACGTGACGAACCCGAAGTCGGTCGACGAGCTCGCGCAGCGCGCGCTCACGCAGTACGGCGCGGTGCACGTCGTGTGCAACAACGCGGGCGTCGCGGGCGCCGCGAACATGGGCGCGCTCTGGGAGCTGCCGCTCGCGGACTGGGAGTGGGTGTTAGGCGTGAACACCTGGGGCGTCGTGCATGGCATGCGCGCGTTCATGCCGATCCTCGCGCAACAGCCCGAGGCGCACGTGGTGAACACGGCGTCGCTCGCGGGCACGATGGTGAGCGGCGGCATCTACGGCGTTTCGAAGCACGCCTGCGTCGCGATCAGCGAGGCGCTCTACCGCGAGTGCCAGCTGCGCGCGCCGCACGTGGGCGTGTCGGTGCTGTGCCCCGGCTGGGTGAACACGCGCATCCTCGAGTCCGAGCGCAATCGCCCCGAGACGCCGCGGCCCGCGCCGAGCGCGCCGCCGTCGAGCGAGTTCGGCGCCGCGCGCGAAGCGGTCGCCGCGCTGCTGAAGAACGGGCTCGATCCGCGCAAGGTGGGCGACATCGTCGCGGACGGGATTCAGAGCGGGCGCTTCTACATCTACACGCACCCGCACTGGAACTACATGATGAAGGCGAGGTTTGATGCCGTGCTGAGCGGCGCTCCGCCGCCGGTCGTGGCGCCGCCTGCGGGCGAGGGGGTGGAGGTGGGCGGCTCCGCTCCGAGGGATTAGGCAGAGCGGGGCTCGCGTTCTTCCTTGTTTACTTCGCGTTCGGCTCCGCGGACTCCGCCGAACGCTGCGCGCTTCGCTTGCGGCCTCGGCCGACGCGCTCGGCTGGAGCGTTCGACTTCGAGGATGTTCTGGCGCTGCCTCGGCGCGTAAGCCATTGCGGGGATGCGGGGCAGTGCCACTCGTCGCGGGGCGTGGTTGCTATTGGCCGAGCCGCCACGGCTCGCGCCCCGTCGTTCTTTGGTAGAGCGCCACCAGCGCGAGAGATATGAGGGAGCCGGTGTTGGCGAGGCTCATGTCCTTCTGCGCGTCCCACTCGTCGCCTTGGGTGCCGAGGTAGGCGGTGCCGAGCTCGGGGGAGACGAGCCGCGCGGTCCAGCCTTCGACGATCTCGTAGCCGCCCGAGAGCGCGAGGATCGCGAGCCACGGGACCGCGAACGCCCAGCCTCCGCGAATGTGAGTGACGCGCCGCGCGATCTCGTAAGTGGGGTAGACGAGCAGCGCGCCGAAGCTGAAGTGCACGACGCGGTCGTAGTGGTTGCGCTCGAGTGCGAGCGCTTGCTTCAGCCAGTCGCCGAACACGGACTCGGCGTAGGTGTAGTGCGCCCCGTAGGTGTGCATCGACAGGAACAGAGTGATTAGGGCGTAGGACAGGTTCGAGAACACGAACCGGCGGTGCGTCGCGATCAGCGTCGCGATGAACGCGAACGCGAGCAGCATCTCGAGCCACCAGTCGCGCGGGTACTTGGGCGCGATCGCGCTCCACACGAACACGCCCGCGTAGGCGAGCGCGAGCGCCTGCAGGAAGCGGTTGCGCGCGAAGGGGCGGCCGACGCGCGGGTCGACGTGCTCGCTCGCGCTCACGCCCTACTTCCGGCGCGCGGCCTTCTTCTTCGCGGCGCGCTTCGGCTTGGGCTTCGCGGGCGCGGCCTTGCGCAGCGCCGCGGTCACGCGCACCTCGGCGAGGCCGCCAGGGAACGCCAGCTCGCTGATGCCGATGGCCGTCCACGCAGGGAACGGCTCGGGCACGTAGCGGTCTTTCACCGCCATGAACGCGCCGAGCGTCGAGCGCATGTCGACGTGGAACGTGGTCATCTCGACGACGTCGGAGAGGTCGAGCTTCGCCTCCGCGAGCACCGCCTTCACGGCCTCGAACGCGAGCGTGAATTGCTCGGTGTGGTCCGCCGGCGCGCGCCCATCGGGGCCGATGCCGATCTGGCCGGAGCAATGCAGGAACCCGTTCGCTCGCACGGCGGGCGCGAAGTGAAAGCGGTCGTACATGCCATGCATCGAGGCGGGAATCACGAGGTCGGACTTCTTCACGGCGTTCTCCTTGCCATGCGCGCGACTCTACCTCCGACCTCGCCGCCGAGAATCGTCCTCTTTTGGGTTCATGCCTTTCGGGACGATTCTCGTTCGTGCCGCGGGGTACGATCGCGGCCATGCGCACACTCCCGATCCCGCACTACGGCACCACGCTGATCGAGTCGCCGCCGCCGCCCGGCGTGGCGCAGGCGGACGTGCCCCTCACCGGCATGCTCGCGCGCACGGATCGCTTCCTGCGCCTCGCGGGCTTCGAGCTTGCGAGGCGCAACCTCTATCCGGGCGCTGGCCGCCAGTACATCTATCGCCGCGGCGTGCACACCGACGCGGACTACATGGAGAAGGACAGCTTCACCTCGTACACCGCCGAGCCGCCGCCGATCATCGGCGCGCCGCGCGTGGGCGAGACGATCTTCCGCTTCCCACATCGCGACCCGCGCGCGCTCTGGCGCACTTGGCGCGGCGAAGGGCTCGTCTCGCCGCTGCTCGGGCCGACCGCCGAGGCCTCGTTCCTCGCAGGCGACGCGCCGGGCCTGCTGTTCCGCGGCCCCGATGCGCAGCGCTACGAGCTGACGGCTTCCGCGCCGAGCGTCGCGGAGAACTTCGCGGTGTTCGCGTGGACCGATCCCGCGCAGCTTGCGGCCACCATCGACGCGTACGCGAAGGAGTTCGCGATCGAGCCCGCGGGCGGCGCGGAGAGTCATTACGGGATCGCGACGCTGCATCGCCTCGTGCGCCGCGAGCCCGGCGTCACGATCGGGCTGCTCACGCCGCTCCCCGGCGCGCGCATCGCGCCCCGCTGGCGCGACGACATCTTCGGCGAGGCGGGCTACTCGCACTTCCGCCTCGGCGCGCCCGACAAGGAGCGCGTCGCGGCCAACAACAAGCAGGCATTCCCGCCGACGGGAGACGTCTCGTACGTGATGTTCCGCGAGGCGTACCTCGAGCTGGTCCAGAACTGACATGGCGGACCTCCTCGAAGTCATGCGCACGACTTTCGCCGCGCGCGAGTTCACGGACGCCGCGGTGCCCGACGACGCGATCGCGCGCTGGGTCGACGACGCGCGCTTTGCGCCGAGCGGCGGCAACCGCCAGGGCTGGCGCGTGATCGTCGTGCGCGAGCCGGGGGCGAAGCGCGCGATCGCCGAGCTCGGTGGGCCCACGATCCGGCGCTACGCAGCGCAAGTAGCGGCGGGCGAGGCGCCCTGGAACACGGTGAATCCGACGCGCCTCACGCCGGCGCAGATCGAGGCGCAGCCGGTGCCCGCGCGGTTGCTGGACGCGATCGCGAAGGCGCCCGTCGTGCTGGTGGTGTGCGTCGATCTCGCCGTGGTCGCCTCGTTCGACTCGCAGCTCTCGCGCGTCGGCGTGATCAGCGGCGCCTCGATCTATCCCTTCGTCTGGAACCTCCTGCTCGCCGCGAACGCCGACGGCTTCGGCGGCACGCTCACCACGTTCGCGGTGGGCGCGGAGCCCGAGCTGCAGAAGCTGCTCGGCATTCCGCAGCACGTCGCGGTCGCGGCGGTGCTGCCGATGGGCGTGCCGGTGAAGCGGCTCACGCAGCTGAAGCGCAAGCCCGCGAGCGAGCTCGCGACGCGCGAGCGCTTCGACGGCGCGCCGCTCGCGCCCGCGCTCGATGCCGAGGCGCGCGCGGCGCTCGCGCACGATCGCGTGTGCGACATCACGACGCGCGGGCGCAAGAGCGGCGCTGCGCGGCGCACCGAGATCTGGTTCTGGCGCGTCGCCGGGCGGCTCTACCTAACAGGTGCGCCGGGCCGCGCGCGGCAGTGGCACGCGAACCTCGCGGCGAACCCGCACTTCACGCTCCACCTGAAGGAGACGGCGCAGCGCGATCTCCCCGCCCACGCGCGGGTGATCACGGGCGCCGCGGAGCGCCGCCGCGTGCTCGCGAAGATCCTCGAGCTGATCGACGGCAGCGCGCCGGATGCGTGGGTGCCGAGCGTGCCCGAAGCCGGGCGCCCCGCGATGCGCGCCAACCTCGCGCGCATCGCCGCGAACCGCGCCGCCGAGCTGCCGCGCTGGGAGGTGGAGAGCCCGCTCGTCGAGATTCGGCTGTAGCCGGCGCCGGCCAATTGGGGTCTGGCACGGAGTGGCGCCATTCCGTGCCAGGCCCCGATTGGCCGGCGCGGAGTCGGCAACTGCGGTGCAACTCGTCAGATCTCGGTGCTACGCGCGAAACGTTCGCGCCACTCACGCGTTGAGTGCTCCTGAGCCGGAGGCCCCATGCTGAATCCCGACGACGTCGCCCATCTCTGCAGACGCACGGGCTTCGGCGCGACGGCGCAGGAGGTCGCGTTCCTCGCGGCGGAGTACGCCTCGCTTCCTGCGCTCGTGGATGCGCTGCTCGCGGATTCTCGCCTCGCAGCGGCGCCCGTGTACGCGTCGCCGCCGCCCGCGATGTCGCCGCCCGCGTGCGCGAGTGTCGAGCCGTACTTCGAGACGCTCGCGATGGGGCGCTGGGTGCTCGACCGCATGAAGGACGCGCGCTTCGTCCGCTCGTTCGTGACGACGAACGGAGTGCGCAAGAAGAAGAAGCGCAAGAAGCTGCTCAGGCAGCGTGCGGCGGAAGAGGCTTCGCGCGCGAGCTGGCCGCATCCGCTGCGCGAGAAGATGGTGCTGTTCTGGCACGGCCTGCTCGTGTCGTCGCTCGACAAGGACTTGGTCTACTGCCACCACTCGACGCTGCGCGCGCAGAACTTGTTGTTCCGCGAAAAGGGGCTCGGTGACTTCGGCGCGCTGCTCGAGGCGACCAGCGTCGACCCCGCGATGCTCTACTACCTCGACAACTGGATCAGCACGAAGGACAACCCGAACGAGAACTACGCGCGCGAGCTGCTCGAGCTGTTCAGCCTCGGCGTCGGCAGCTACTCGCACGCGGACGTGGTGGCCGCCGCGCAGGCGGGCACGGGCTACACGATCAATCCCGCCACCGGCGTCGATCACGTCTTCTACTCGCCCGCGCACGATTACGGCGACAAGACCTTCGACGCGCGTACGGGCAACTGGGACCTCGTCGGGCGCGCGGGCGGCGCGAGCTCGCTCGATCTCGTCGAGCACCTCGTCACCGCGAACGGCAAGGGGCAGGTCGCCGCGCGCACGCTCGCGAAGCTGCTCTGGCAACACTTCGCGCACTTCACGCCGGCCCAAAGCGTCGTCGACCAGATCGCGAGCGCCGCACTCGCGAGCGGGCGCGTGAACGTCACGGCGGCGCTGCGCGCGATCTTCACGCACGCCGAGTTCTATGGCCCTGCAGCGCGCACGGGCAAGCTGAAGAACCCGGTCGAGTTCGTAGTGACGTTGCTAGGGGCGCTGAACCTCGCCGCGCCCTACGACGCCGAGCAGCGCCTCGACGTGGTGCAGTACCTGATGAGCGACATGGGCATCCAGCTCTTCCATCAGCCGAACGTGTTCGGCTGGTGGCGGCGGCCCGAGACGCGCTGGATCTCGCTGCCCGCGTTTCAGTCGAAGCAGCTCGCGGCCGGCTACCTCGCGCTCGTGGCGGTGCAGAACGCGGCGCACCCGCTGCTCGCGTGGGTGCGCGGCGCGCCCGACTCCGGCGCGGCCGCGATGTTCAGCGCGCTCGGCGCGCCGCAGCCGGCGGGCTCGCCCGTGCTCGCGCGCGCGGTGCGGCTGCTGACCGATCTGCGCGCGGCGGGTGCGGACGACGCGACGACCGCGATCCGCGCGTTCCAGTTCGTGGCTTCGACGCCGCAAGTGCAGACCAACTAGGGAGCGTGCGATGAACCCGTTTACCCACGACGTGACGCGCCGCCGCTTCCTCCAAGCGCTCGGCGCGGGCGGCGCTGCGGGCGCGCTCGCGAGCGTCCTGCCCGACGAGCTGATGGCCCTCGCGCGCCCGCTGCCGCTCGGCGAGCCGATCCTCGTCTCGCTCTTCCTCGGCGGCGGGCTCGACGGCGCGCACATGCTGGTGCCGAGCGGCGCGAACGACTACGGCCACTACGTCGGCCAGCGCGGCGCGCTCGCGGTCGACCTCGCCGCGACCCTGCCCCTCACCGCGGACGCGAGCCTCAACGCGGTGATGCCGCGTCTGCACGCCCGCGCGCAGCGCGGCGAAGTCGCCTTCGTGCGCGGCGTCGACTTGTTGGGGTCGAGCGGCTTCGATCCGCTCAGCCACTTCGACAAGACCGACTACGTGATGTCGGGCCGCAGCACGCCGGGCGGACCGTCGGGCATCTGGGCGCGCTGGGCGGACACGCAGCCCGACAACCCGCTGCTGCTCTCGACGGTGTCGTTCGGGCTGCCGCGCATGTTCTCGGGCGGCGCGAAGCCGCAGGCCACGAGCCTGCCGGCGGCGCTGAACTTCGCGCTCGGCGCCGGCAGCACGCGCGACGAGACGCTGCTCGCCGCCGCGCTCGAGGATCTCGCGAGTGACTACTCGGCGACGTCGAGCGCGCTCGACGCGCGCCTCGCGCACAGCGCGAAGTTCTCGATCGAGACGACGCGCGAGCTCGCGGGCATCTACCCCGCGGCGGTGCCGAACGAGAGTGCGCTCACGCGCAGCCTGCGCGTCATCGCGGCGCTGATCAACGCGAACCTCACCGGCACGCGCGTCTACGGCACGGTGCACGGCGGCTACGACTCGCACGAGAACCAGCGCTACGACCTCGAGCAGAAGCTGCTGCCCGACCTCGACGCGTCGCTCGAGGCGTTCTTCGCGGCGCTCGCGGATCCGTCGCCGGTGGTGGTGATGGTGTGGACCGAGTTCGGTCGCCGGCCGCAGGCGAACACGTCGGGCACCGACCACGGCACCTGCAACAACGTGATCGTGCTCGGGCCGCGCGTCGCTGGCGGCGTGGTCGGCGCGCAGCCCTCGTTCGATTCGGCGCAGCTCGACGCGAACGGCAACCTGCGCGGCGCGATCGCGTTCGAGCAGATCTACGCCGAGCTGATCGACCGGCACCTCGGCGGCGACTCGCGCGCAATCCTCGGCGCGCCCTACGCCCCGCTCCACATTCTGCGCTGAACCGACCGCGCAGCGTCCCGCCACACTTCGTTTCCGGCGGCAGCGCGCGCCCGGCGCCCCCCAAACGCGAGTCCGAGGGACTTCGAGTCACCGCAAAGTCCCGATTGAGTTCGGGAAATCGCGGGCGTAGGGTGCGCGCCACAACGGCGGGCTGCTGTACCAGAGCACGGGCTCGCATGGAGGAATCGTATGTCGTTGGCGTTTGCGCGGGCTCTTCGGCAGCTCGCAGTGGTGGCGACTTCGCTCGCGCTCGGCGTGGCGGTCGCGCAGTCGAAGGTGAACGAGACGGACGCGCCCAAGCGCGGCAACAACCTGTACATCGTGCGCCTCGCACACGCGCCGGTCGTGGCGTACACGGGCGGCGTCGCGGGCCTCAAGGCGACCAAGCCCGGCCTGAACAAGAAGATCGACCCGAACAGCAGTGCGGTGATCGATTACTCGAACTACTTGCGCGGCAAGCACGACGCCGCGATCGCGGGCGCAGGCGGCGGCCGCAAGGTCTACAGCTACGTCAACGTGTTCAACGGCTTCGCGGCGGAGCTGAGCGACTCGGCGGTTGCGGCGCTGCGCGCGAACCCCGATGTGCTGCGCGTCGAGAAGGACCAGATCCAGCAGCTCGACACGTTCTCGACGCCGCAGTTCCTCGGTATCCCTGGCGGTATCTGGCAACAGCTCGGCGGGCCGGAGCGCGCGGGTGAGGACGTGATCGTGGGCGTGATCGACTCGGGCGTGTGGCCCGAGAATCCGAGCTTCTCGGATCGCGACATCACCAACCCGCACGACAACCGCGTCGTGTACCGCCAGATCCCGGGCTGGAACGGCAAGTGCGAGCCGGGCGAGGCGTTCGCTGCGTCGCACTGAGGCCACAAGCTGATCGGCGCGCGCTACTACGCCGAAGGCTTCGGCGGCGTCGCGGGCGTGAAGCGCGACTACCCGTACGAGTTCGCCTCGGCGCGCGATACCGATGGCCACGGCACGCACACCTCGAGCACCGCGGCCGGCAACTACGATGTCGACGGCGTCGCATTCGGCACGTCGTACGGGCGCATCAGCGGCATGGCGCCGCGGGCACGCATCGCGGTGTACAAGGCGTGCTGGGCGCGTCCGCCCGAAGGCGGCTGCTCGGGCGTCGACCTCGTCGCGGCGATCGATCAAGCGGTGGCCGACGGCGTCGACGTGATCAACTACTCGATCAGCGGCACCGGCACGAACTACCTCGACGCGGTCGAGGTGGCGTTCCTGTTCGCCGCCGACGCAGGCGTGTTCGTGGCAGCGTCCTCGGGCAATTCGGGCCCCAGCCCGAGCACGACGAACCACCCGAGCCCTTGGCTCACCACGGTGGCGGCGAGCACGCACGATCGCGGCACCGCAGGCACCGTCACGCTAGGCGACGGCTCGGTGCACACCGGCATGACGATCGGCGTGGGCGCTGGACCGGCGCCGCTCGTGTTCTCGTCGAGCGTCGGCCTCGCCGGCGCGAACGCGACGGAAGTTCGCCTCTGCTACCCGGGCCGCCTCGACCCCGCGCTCGTCGCGGGCAAGATCGTGCTGTGCGACCGCGGCGTGATCGCGCGCGTGGACAAGAGTCTCGCGGTGCAGCTCGCCGGCGGCGTCGGCATGGTGCTCGCGAACACGAGCGCCAACTCGCTGAACGCCGACCTGCACGTGATTCCTACCGTGCACATCGACCACGTCTCGGGCGCCGTGGTGCGCGCGTACGCGCAGACTCTGGGCGCAACGGCGAAGCTCTCGGCGCTGATCCCCGGCGTCGCGGTGGCGCCCGTCGTGGCGGCGTTCTCGTCGCGCGGCCCGTCGCGCGCGTCGAGCGACATCCTGAAGCCCGACGTCACGGCGCCCGGCGTCGACATCTTCGCGTCGTACTCGCCGGCTCCGCGCGGCGCGAATCACGACTTCCTGTCGGGCACCTCGATGTCGAGCCCGCACATCGCGGGCATCGCGGCGCTGATCAAGCACGCGAATCCGACGTGGACGCCGATGATGATCAAGTCGGCGATCATGACGACGGCGTCGCAGCTGATGAACAACGGCGCGGCGATCCCGGGCAATCCGTTCGGGTTCGGCGCCGGTCACGTCGCACCCAGCAGCGCTGCGGATCCGGGCCTCGTCTACAACACGACCTTCAACGACTGGCTCGCGTTCTTGTGCGGCACGGGTCAGCTGCAGGCCAGCTACTGCCCGCTCATCAAGATCGACCCGAGCGACCTCAATCTCGCGTCGATCACGGTGGGCGAGCTCGCGGGCTCGCAGACGGTGAAGCGCACGGTGCGCAACGTCGGCGCTGCCGGCACCTACACCGCGAACGTGCAGGCGCCGGCTGGCGTGAACGTGACGGTCACGCCGTCCTCGCTCACGCTCGCGAAGGGTCAGAGTGCGACTTATCAGGTGAGGTTCAGCTCGACGACGGCTGCCGTGCTGAACAGCTACGCGTTCGGCGCTCTCACCTGGACGGACGGCACGCACAACGTGCGCAGCCCGCTCACGGTGCGCCCGGTGCCGCTCTCGGCTCCGGCAGCGGCGAGCTCGAACGGCGGCGCGATCAGCATCCCCATCGTGTTCGGCTACGACGGCGTGTTCGGCGCCTCGGCGCGCGGCCTCGTGGCGGCGAACACCACGCCGGGCAATGTGGTCGATGATCCGGCCAACGACATCGACACCGCACTGGCCACGGGGGTCGGCATCACGGTGCATCCCGTCGTGATTCCGGCCGGGACCACGCTCGCGCGCATCTCGCTGTTCGACGCGAACACGGACGGGGCCGACGACCTCGACCTCTATGTGTTCAACGCAGCGGGCACGACGCTGCTCGGCTCGAGCGGCTCCGGCACGTCGGCGGAAGAGGTGAACCTGGTGAACCCCGCCGCGCAGACCGTGCTCGTGGTCGTGCACGGCTGGCAGACCGACGGCCCCGACGCGAACTACACGCTCTTCAACTGGAACCTCGACGAGAGTCTTCGCGAGGGGTGCCTCCTGGCGAAGCTGCGGCGCAGGCTCTTCGGAGCCTGCGCCGCCCGTATTTTGGGCGCGCCCGTCTTGAGCCGGCGCAGGCGTCGGAGATACGCTCCGCGGCTTCCCGAATCCCGAAGGAGACTCGCGTGGCCGATCTCGAAACCTTCCGCGCCGAAGCGCGCGCCTGGCTCGAAGCCAACTGTCCGCCGGAGATGCGCCAGCCGCTGAAGCCCGGCGAGTCGCTCGTGTGGGGCGGGCGGCGCGAGAAGTTCGCCGCGCCGGGCTCGAAGCTCTGGCTCGAGCGCATGGTCGCGAAGGGCTGGACGGTGCCGACTTGGCCGAAGGAGTACGGCGGCGCGGGGCTGTCGAAGGCGGAGGCGCGCGTGCTGCAGCAGGAGATGCGCGCGCTCGGCTGCCGGCCCGCGCTCACCTCGTTCGGCATGACCATGCTGGCGCCCGTCGTGATGGAGTACGGCACGCCGGAGCAGAAGGCGAAGTTCCTGCCGCCGATCGCGCGCGGCGAGATTCGCTGGTGCCAGGGCTACTCCGAGCCGGGTTCGGGCTCGGACCTCGCGAGCCTGCAGTGTGCGGCGGTGCGCGACGGCGACGACTACGTCGTGAACGGCCAGAAGATCTGGACCAGCGATGCGCACCACAGCGACTGGATCTTCTGCCTCGTGCGCACGAACAAGAACGGCCCCAAGCACGACGGCATCAGCTTCCTGCTGTTCGACATGGACCAGCCCGGCGTGAAGGTGAGCCCGATCATCCTGATCAGCGGCGCCTCGGACTTCTGCCAAACGTTCTTCGACAACGTGCGCGTGCCCGTCTCCCACCGCATCGGCCAGGAGAATGCGGGCTGGACGATCGCGAAGCGCCTGCTGCAGCACGAGCGCGAGATGCTCTCGGAAGGCGGCGGGAGCTATCAGGCGCGCAAGAAGCGCACGCTCGCCGAGTGGGCGCGCGAGTCGATCGGCGCCGGCCCCGGCGTGCTGCCCGACGCAGACCTGCGCGATCGCATCGTGCGCGTGGAGATGGAGCAGCTCGCGTACAGCGCGTCGCTGCGCCGCAGCATGGAGTCCGCGAAAGCGGGCAAGGGCCCCGGCCCCGAGACGTCGATGTTCAAGATGGTCGTCTCGGAGATGAGCAAGCGCCGCGCGGACCTGCGGGTGCGCATCGCCGGCGTGCAAGGCCTCGGCTGGGAGGGCGAGGGCTTCGACGAGAGCGACCTCGAAGCCACGCGCATCTGGCTCGCGTCGAAGGCCGAGTCGATCGCGGGAGGCACGAGCGAGATCCAGCGGAACATCATCGCCAAGCGCGTCCTGGGCCTACCGGGCGACTGACGCGCACTGGGGACGCACGTGCACCAAAAAGGGCACCTGGGACGTACGTGCACCTTCACGCGATCAAGTGCACGTACGTCCCAGGTGCGCGCGCTTTGGACATCTAGCCGCAGCGCTCAATCAGGCGCTTCGCACGAGGAAAGACATGTCATCACCGCTGATCCTGTCTGAAGAACAAGAGCTGCTGCGCGACTCGGCGCGCGAGATGGTGCAGGCGAAGGCGCCGCTGAAGGAGACGCGGCGCATGCGCGACTCGCGCGATGCGGATGGCTTCTCGCGCGCACTGTGGAAGGAGGCGTGCGAGCTGGGCTGGGCGGGCATCCCGTTCGCGGAGGAAGTGGGCGGCGCGGGGCTCGGCTACGCGGAGCTCGGCATCGTGCTCGAGGAGCTGGGCCGCACGCTCGCGCCGACACCGCTGCTGAGCACGGTGGTGCTCGCGGGCAGCGCGGTGCAGCTCGCGGGCAGCGAGAAGCAGAAGAGCGAGATCCTGCGCGGCATCTGCGACGGATCGCGGCTGCTCGCGCTCGCGCATCAGGAGTCGCCGCGCTTCGCGCCGTATCGCTGCGCCACGCGCGCCGAGAAGACGGCTGGCGGCTGGAAGCTCACGGGCAAGAAGCTGTTCGTGCTCGATGGCCACATCGCGGACACGCTCGTGGTCGTCGCGCGCACGAGCGGCGCCGAGAGCGATCGCGACGGCCTCGCGCTCTTTCTCGTACCCGCGGCGCAGAAGGGCGTCGCGATCGCGCGCACCACGCTGATCGACGGCCGCAACGCGGCGCAGGTCGCGCTGAGCGGCGTCGAGATCGGCGCCGACGCTGCGCTCGGCGCCACCGGCGGCGCGGCGGACGTGCTCGACACCGTGTTCGATCGCGGCGCCGCGGCGCTCGCGTCGGAGATGATGGGCGGCATCCAGGAGGCGTTCGATCGCACGCTCGCGTACTTGAAGGCGCGCGATCAGTTCGGCGTGAAGATCGGCACGTTCCAGGCGCTGAAGCACCGCGCGGCCGACTGGTTCTGCGAGGTGGAGCTCGCGCGCGCGATCGTGCTCGAGGCGCTGCGCGCGATCGACGCCGGCGACAAGAACGCCGCGCGCCTCGTCTCCACCGCGAAGGCGCGCGCCAGCGACGCGTTCATCCTCTCGGGCGAAGAAGGCATCCAGATGCACGGCGGCATCGGCATGACCGACGAGGAGGACATCGGCCTGTTCCTGAAGCGCGCGCGCGCCGCGGAGCAGACGCTCGGCGATGCGGGGTATCACCGCGATCGCTTCGCGAAGCTCGGCGGTTATTAGGCCCACCGGGTGCGCGTCACGCGCCGCGCGCTCGTGAAGTCCGCTGCGGGCGCCGCTGCGCTCGCGGCGCTGCCAGCGAGGAGCCGCGCGATGAGCATCGAGCCCAGGCGCTGGGACGTGATCGTCGTGGGCGCCGGCGTGTTCGGCGCATGGACGGCGTGGCATCTCCAGCAGCGCGGCCAGCGCGTGCTGCTACTCGACGCGCACGGGCCCGCGCACGCGCGCGCGTCGAGCGGCGGCGAGTCGCGCATGACGCGCGGCAGCTACGGCGCGGACGAGATCTACACGCGCATGGCGCACGACTCGCTGGCGCAGTGGAAGTGGCTCTCGGAGCGCAGCGGGCTGCCGATCTTCCACGAGCTCGGCGTGCTGTTCTTCTTCGGGCAGCGCGAGAAGTACGTGGACGACACGCTGCGCGTCCACGCGAAGCTGAAGCTGCCCACGCGCGTGATGGAGCGACGGGAGCTGAAGGAGCGCTACCCGCAAGCCGTTTGGGAGGACGTCGCGCTCGGAATCTTCGAGCCCGAATTCGGCGCGCTGATGGCGCGGCGCGCGGTGCAGACGCTGGTGCGAGAGCTCCGCGCGAACGGCGGTGACTACGAAGCCGCCGAAGTTGCGCCGCCGGTGTTCGGAGCGGCGGCTCCCGGCGAAGTGCGGACGACCGGCGGCAACCAGTTCCTCGGCGAACGCTTCGTCTTCGCGTGCGGTCCGTGGCTCCCGAAGCTGTTCCCTGCGGAGCTCGGCGGCCGCATCTTCCCCACGCGCCAGGAAGTCTTCTTCTTCGCGCCGCCCGCCGGCGGCGACGCGTTCTCTCCTAACAAGCTCCCCGGCTGGGCCGACTTCAACGCCGGCGACATCTACTACGGCTTCCCCGACCTCGAAGCGCGCGGCTTCAAGATCGCGCACGACAAGCATGGCCCCGCGATCGATCCCGACCGCGGTGATCGCATCGCGAGCGCGGAGGGCCTCGCCGACGTGCGCGGCTACCTCGCGCGCCGCTTCCCCGCGCTCGCGGATGCGCCGTGCGTCGAGTCGCGCGTGTGCCAATACGAGAACAGCGCGAACGGCGACCTCTTGATCGACCGCCATCCCAGCGCGCAGAACGTGTGGCTCGTGGGCGCGGGCTCCGGCCACGGCTTCAAGCACGGCCCCGAAGTCGGGCGCATGGCGGCGGACCTCGTGCTCTCGGGCAGCGCGGCGACCGAGCCGCGCTTCAGCCTCGCGACCAAGGCGCAGCAGCAGAACAGGAGCGTGCACTGATGCCGGTTCTCAGCCACGAGGAACGCGACGCATTTCTCCGCGAGCCGGGTCTGCTCATGCGCTTCGCGACGATCCAGCCGGATGGCGCGCCTTACGCGACGGCGATCTGGTACGCGTTCGAAGAAGGCGCGCTCTGGTTCACGCCGCGCAAAGAATCCGTGTGGCGCCAGCACTTGTTACGAGATCCGCGCATCGCACTCGTGATCGACGAGCAGGCGCTGCCGTACCGCAAGGTCGTGATCGAGGGCCGCGCGCAGCTCGCGTATGACCTCGGCCGCGACGCCGAGTGGCGCGAGCGCTACCGCCGTATCGCCGAGCGCTACGTGCCGCCCGACGGCGCGCAGCACTACATTACGGAGACGCTCGACGAGACGCGCGCGCTCTTCACGCTGCCACTCGCCCTCGCGAAGGTGCGCACGTGGCGCATGCCCGTCGGCGACGAGGACTACTCCGGCATCTGGGCGCAGCGCTACTTCGCGGAAGGCACCAAGCTGCGGAAGAAGTGAGCCTCAGCGCTCCTTCGCGCGAATCCCCACCGCGCTCGCCGCCACCATGCCCGTGTCGATCCACTCGCGCGCGGCGGAGCGCAGGCCGCCGTTCGTGGCGAGCTCGGCATCACGGCGGCGGCGTCGCGCTCTTCGGCGGCGAAGCGGATCCGCAGCGCGTCGAGCTCGATCGCGCAGTCGCGGACGTTCTCGGAAGCGATCAGCGCCTCGAAGGCGCGGCCGAGTTGCCGCTTGTCTGCGAGCTCGAGCGTGTGAACGAGCATGCGATGGCTCCTCGCTGGGGGTCGAGTGCGGGCGCAGCATCGACGTCAGCGCGAGCTGCGTCCGTGGCGCGCGTCACGGGGGCGCGAGGAATCGCGATAGCATGCGCCCATTCAACCAGGAGACGCCGCGATGGCGATGAACGTGCAGCCGATTCCGAACGTGAGCGACCGCATCAACCAGATCCGCCACCTGACCGCGCAGATCATCAACAAGGAGATTCTCCCCCACGAGAACGAGATCTGGGCGGCGCGCAGCGCCGGCGCCAGCGCCGAAGACCGCAAGCACGCGCACGAGCTGCGCGAGGGCGTGAAGTCGAAGGTGAAGCAGGCGGGCCTGTGGGCGCCGCACCTCCCCGAGCAGTACGGCGGGTGCGGGCTCGGCTTCCTCGAGCACGCCTACATGAACGAGGTGCTCGCCTACTGCGTCGGCGCCGCGGCGCTGTTCGGCGTGGTCGCGCCGAACTCGGGCAATCAGAAGATCCTCGCGCAGTACGGCACGAAGGAGCAGATCGAGAAGTGGCTCATCCCGCTCACCGAGGGGAAGATGGAGTCGGGCTTCTCGATGACGGAGCCGAATCAGCCGGGCTCGGACCCGCGCTCGCTGAAGACGACGGCGCGGCGCGAAGGCAACGAGTGGGTGATCAACGGCCACAAGTGGTTCACGTCGAACGGCAAGCGCGCGGACTTCTTCATCGTGATGTGCCGAACCGACGACCCGAACGGCCCGGCAGATCGCAACGGCAAGATGACGCAGATCATCGTGCCCAAGAAGACGCCGGGCGTGAACATCGTGCGCAGCGTGCCCGTGTGGGGCCACGACGGCGATCACTGCGAGATCATCTACGACAACGTGCGCGTGCCCGTCGAGAATCAGCTCGGCAAGACGGGCTCCGGTCACGCCGCAGCGCAGGACCGACTCGGCGCGGGCCGCGTGTACCACTGCATGAACTCGATCGGCCAGATGTGGCGCGCGTTCGATCTGATGGTGCAGCGCATGGCGACGCGCGAAGTGCACGGCGGCAAGCTCGCGACGAAGCAGTTCATGCAGGGCTTCATCGCGGACTCGTACATCGACCTGCAGGCCGCGCGGCTCATGACGATCCACTGCGCCGAGCGCATGGATGTCGGCCTCGACGCGCGCACGGAGATCTCGGCGATCAAGATCTTCGTGCCCGAGGCCTACACGCGCGTGGTCGATCGCGCGATCCAAGTCTGGGGCGCCGCCGGCGTGTCCGGCGACCTGCCGCTCGCGGGCATGTACCAGGGCGCGCGCACGCTGCGCATCGCCGACGGTCCGGACGAGGTGCACAAGATCCTGATCGCGAAGAACGTCCTGAAGCGTTACGCGGACGGGGAGGGCTGGGACTTCGGGAACTAGTCCTCGGTTGTTAGGGCGGGCGCCTGAGCTCGTGGCTCAGGCGCCCGTTTCGTTTTGGTTGTTGCTGGCGCGTCGTTGCATCGAGCCCGCTGTCGGCTCCGGCGGGCCCACGCCTGCGGCGGCCATCTGTTCCTCCTCGGCGTGGGCCCGCTCTCCGCCGACAGCGGACGCGCATCCGGGAACCCGAGTCGGCCGGACACGCTCTACTTGGGTTGGGTGACGCTCGGGGGCCGTTGAGGCCCCCTCGCGTCACTGCGCTTCGAGGAGGCGCGTGCAACGGGGACGTACGTGCATCTCTCCGCGGCGATGTGAGCGCGCGGCGCCCGCTGCTGTCCGCGTCATGCGCGCTCGCTCGCCGCGTCGGCGTTTCGCGCCCGCTCCGCGACGCGCGCTTCGATGCGTTGCCAGAGCGCGTCGAGCTCGTCGCCGAGATCGTGGCCGAGGATGCGCGCGAGCTCGCGGCGGTAGTCGGCGGCGGTCGTGAGCTCGCGCTTCGTCATCACGCCATCGCGGAGGTCGAAGTGCGTGGCGTCGCGCAGTGCGCGGAAGCCGTCCGTGGTGCGGCGGCTCGCGAAGCAGAGCTGCACGAAGAACGAGGCGGCGTCCGTTTGGAGCGCGCGGCAGGTCGGCTCGTACCACGCGAGGTCGCGCGGCTCCTCCGTGAAGTCGAAGCTGCGCGCGAGACCGTGGGCGTGGTTGTGGAAGCGCCACCACGCGCCATCCAGGCGTTCGAGGCGAAACTCGAGCGGGCCCTCGCGCCACGTGCGCGCTTCGAGGGGGAACGGCTCGAGCGGGCCGTCCATGAGGCCCACGTCGACGACATAGCGCCGCTCGAGGTCGACGAGGCCGACCATGTGGTTGCCGACCGCCGCGTCCCCGATCAGCTCGCGAGCGACGGCGCCGCCGACGCGCGTCGTCGCGAAGCCGAGCTCGCGGAACATGCGCGTCATCAGGCCGTTCATCTCGTAACACCAGCCGCCCCGGCGCCGGCGCACGAGCTTGTCGAAGAACGCGTCCTCGCCGATCACGTTGCTGCGGCCCAGCTGGATCTCGAGCGTCTCGTACGGGATCGCGAGGATGTGCGCGCGGTGAATCGCGCCGAGCGTCGCGAGGTCGCGCGCGGCGGCGCCGCCGTAGCCGATGCGCGCGAAGTAGGCGTCGAGCAGCGCGGCGTTCAGAGGCACGCGTAGGTCGCGTCGAGCAGCGTGAGGGAGCGCGGGTCGCCCATCAGGTTCGGGAACATCTGGTTCATCGCGTAGCCGATGCCGAGCTTCGCGTCGGGGTCCGCGGCGCCGAACGCGCCGCCCCATCCCGCGTGCGCAAACGTCGAGTCATTGGGTCCGTAGATGCCGAGGCCGTTCAGCATCCAGCCCGCGGCCCACGGCGTCGGCACTTGCAGCACGAGGTCGGTGCCCTGGACGCGCTCGCGCCGCGCTTCGGCGAGTGTCGCCGCCGACAGGTAGCGGCGGCCGTCCTGCTCGCCGCCGCGCGCGAGCATTCCGTAGATGCGGGCGAGCGCCTTCGCGTTCGTATGCCCATTCGCGGCCGGCAGCTCGCACGCGCGCCACCAGCGCTCGTTCGGCAGCGCGGGATCGAGCGGCGGATTGCCGAGCGCCGCCTTCGCCGCGGGGTGCTCGGGCAGCGGCATGTTGGCTCCGCCCTCCGGCGGCACGATCTCGGCGGCGCGCGCGTTCTCGGACTCCGGCAGCCCGATCCACGCATCCGCGCCGAGCGGCTCGGCGATCTCGCGACGGAAGAATTCGCCGAGTGTCAGGCCGATCGTGCGCCGAACGAGCTCGCCGGTGAGGAAGCCGTGCGTGATCGCGTGATAGCCGCTTTGGCCTGGCGAGAAGAACGGCGCCTGCGCGGCGAGCAGGCGCGCGATCTTGTCGTGATCGGCGTAGTCGCGAGCGACGATCGGCTCGCGCAGCCCCGACAGGCCACCCTGATGACTCAGCAGCTGCGCCACGGTGAGCGCGCCTTTGCCGCTCGCCCCGAACTCCGGCCACACGCTCGCGACGGTCTGCTCGTACGAGAGCTTGCCGCGCTCGACCAGCAGCGCGACGCAAAGCGAGGCGAGGCCCTTCGTCGTGGACCACACGTTCACGAGCGTGTCCGCGCTCCACGGCTTCGTGCGCGCGCGATCTCGGAAGCCGCCGTACAGGTCGACGACCAGCGCGCCGTCGCGCACCACCGCGTACGAGGCGCCGACCTCGCGGCCTTGCTCGAAGTTCGCGGTGAAGGCGTCGCGCACGCGCTCGAAGCCGGGGGCAGTGAATCCGTTGACTCGCGAGGTCGTCATCAGAAGTCTCCTTTAACAGCGCAGATGTGAAGACTACGCTGCCGCAACTCCGCGAGGCGTCGCCCATGAGAATTCGCTTGCGCTCGCTGTTCGCCGCGATCGTCGTCATCAGCGGCGGTGGCCTGCTCGCGGCTCCCCGCCAGGAGCCGGTGCCGATGACGGTGAGTGCCGCGGACATCGCCGCGCTCGAGCGCGCGCGGGACAAGCGCCCGAACAGCCACGAGCGCCGGGACGAGCTCGCGCTCGCCTACTACCGCTTCGCGCGCGCTGCCCTCGATCGCCGCGAGTTCCCCGCCTACGAGCGCAACCTCGAGCTCGCGATGAACGAGTGGATCGAGAGCCTGCGAGTCGAGCCGCGCAATCCGAGCCCGCACATCTTCATGGGCATCGTGAGCGCCTATCAGGGCCGCATCGACGATGCGCTCGACAGCATGCACAACGCGCGCGCGCTGTCGCCGTCCGACGGCATCGCGTACACGAACATCGCGGAGACGCTGATCTACGCGGGCCGCGACGCGCGCGAAGTGGAGACCTGGCTCGCGCGCGGCGAACGCATGGGCGTGAACCCCGCGATCGTCGAGCTCAACTACTGCCTGCTGCGCTGGCGCGACGGCAACCTCGAATCCGCCGCGCGCAACTTCCATCGCGCCGCGAAGCTGGATCCAGAAGTCGTACGCGTGTGGAACGAGGCGCCCGTCGCGACGCCGATCAAGACCTTCGAGGATCTGCGGCACTACTGCTGCGGCAGCCCCGCCTGTGGTCCTTACCTCGCTCGCGCGTGCCAGCTCTCGCAGGAGGAGGTCGCGAAGCGCGAGATTCCCGAAGAGACGGCGCTGCGCGAGCTGCGCATCGAAATGAAGCGGCGTCGCGAGCTCGAGCGCATCTATCGCGAGCGGCGTGAGCTCGATGTGCGCGTGAAGGACGCGGAGGAGGCGCCGAAGCCAGCTCCGGAAGCCGCAACTGGGCCAGCACCGAAGTAGTCGCGGCGCTACTCGCTCGCCTTTGGCGGCGGCGCCGCGCGCTTCAGGTGCGCGGGCACGTCGAGCTTCGCGCGCATCAGCGCGTGTAGCTGAGAGCGCAGGATCTCCGGTGTCCAGCCGTACATGCCTTCGTCGGCGCGCGCGCCGATCGGCTTCTTGCACATCGCCGCGCGGCGTCCCCACAACAACAGGTGCGGCGTCTGCTCTTCGCGCGCGACGCGCAGCTCGGCGCACATCGCGGGGCTCTCGTCGGCGTGCTCGCCGCAGATCACGATCACCGCGTCCGCGCCGCCGATGCGTTCGCGAAGCGTTACGTCGTCGGATTCCGTCGCGAGCTCGGAGCAGGCCGCGACCGTGAAGAGCGTGCCCGAGCGCGCTTCGGCGGCGAGGCGTTCGCGCAGGTCGCCGTCGTGCGCGCGGTCGTAGCTCACGAACACACGCGCGCGCTGCGAGCGCATCAGGCGCCGCGCTTCTGCGCGTCGGAGGGAGCTGGCGCGGCGCCATATGCCGCGAGGTCGTCCGCGCTCGCGACCTCGCTCGCGCGCTCGTCCTTCTTTTCGCGCTTCTGCTCGCGCTTCAGCGCGGCCTTCTCGGCCTTCTTCTGCTCGCGAGCGCGTTTCTGCATCGACATGCGTGCGGTGTTCGCCAAGGGGAATCTCCGAGAGCGAGAGAGCGCAGGCCCGTTCGCACGGGCCCGCGCCTCTTTGTTGCGGGCTAGCGCCGGCCGCCGCGGAAGCCGCCGCCACCGCCGCCGAAGCCGCGGTCACCGCCGCCGCCCGCGCGGCGGTCCTGGGCTTCGTTCACGCGCAGGGCGCGGCCGCCGAGCTGCGTGCCGTCGAGCGCCTTGATCGCGTCCGCCGCAGCGTTCGCGTCGGCCATCTCGACGAACGCGAAGCCGCGCGGTCGGCCGGTCTCGCGGTCGGTCACGACCGCCACCGAGTCGACGCCGCCGTGGCGTGTGAACAGAGCGCGCAGCTCGTCCTCGGTGGAAGTGAAGGGGAGGTTGCCTACGTAGATCTTCTTGCCCATTCGGGCTCCTTTGCGCGCGAGCTTGAAGCTGCGCGCAATTCGCTCCGGCCCGCGCCCAGACAGTCCGCGCGCGAGGGTTCCGTCGCTGTGTGGTCCGCGGCGACGGCCTTGGCAGTCACTCGTCGGGCGAGAGCGAATTCGACGGAAAACAGGTCGGGCTGTTGCCAAGGCCAGCGGGCCGGCGGACGCCTCTCGCGCGGCGCACCTTAGGCGTTGCTTCTCCAAAGCGCCCCTCGGCGCTGGCACGCTCGATGCTGCGACCCTGACGCAGGCGGCCAAAGGGGGCGTAAGTCCCCGCGAGCGGCCGCATTGCGAGGCGACCATGAGGCGATTGCGTGCGCTCGATGCGGCGTTTCTCTACGCGGAAACAGCGGAGGCGCCGATGCACGCCGCCGCGCTTCAGATCTTCGAGCCCGCCGCGGCCGGCGGCGACTTCTTCAACGGCTTCCGCACGCACCTGCGGGAGCGGCTGGCGCTGCTCCCGCATCTGCACGAGCACCTGCACGAGACCCCGCTCGGGCTCGATCATCCGGTGTGGGTGGCGGACTCCCACGTCGAGCTCGCGCGCCACATTCGACTCGATCGCCTGCCGCCTCCGGGCTCGCTCACGCAGCTGACGCGCCTGTGCGAGGCGCTGTATCCGCCGCTGCTCGATCGCTCGCGCCCGCTGTGGGACTACACGGTGATCGAGGGCCTCGAGCGCGGGCGCGTCGCCGTGTTCGGCAAGGCGCACCACGCCTGCCTCGACGGCATGGCGGCGCAGGCGGTGTTCGAGACGCTGTTCAGCCGCACGCCGGAGACCCCGCCACCGCCGCGCGCGCACGAGCTGCACGAGCGCGAGCCGGGGCCGGTGCAGTTGTACGGGACGCCTTCGCGCACCTGCGCGAGCAGCCGAGCCGCTCACTGCGCGCGCTACCCGACCTCGCGCGCGCGGCGTGGAAGCTGAGCGCGCGCGCGTGGGAGCGCCGCGGCGGGCCGGCGACGCCGCACACGCGCTTCAACGTCGCGGTCTCAGACCAGCGCCGCTTCGAGGTCGCGTCGCTCTCGCTCGCGCGCGTGCGTGCGCTCGCGCGGGCGGAGCGCGTCAGCGTGAACGACGTGGTGATGGCGGTCTGCGGCGGCGCGCTGCGCGCCTACTTGCAGGAGAAGCGCGAGCTGCCCGAGGAGCCGCTGATCGCGTTTGCGCCGGTCTCGATGCGCGCGAAGGGCGACTCGAGCGCGAACAATCAGGTGTTCGGGATGCTCACGTCGCTCGCGACCGACGTCGCCGATCCGATCGAGCGGGTCCACGCCGTGCACGCCTCGGCGAAGGACGCCAAGGCGCTCGTGGAGGATCTGCGCGCAGTCGCGCCCGAGGACATCGCGCTGCCCGGCGCGGCGGCGCTGATTCCGGCGCTCGTGCAGCTCGCCTTCGCGCTGCACGTCACCGAGCGCGCGCCGTTCTGCAACGTCGTGATCTCGAACGTGCCCGGCATCCCGCACCCGGCCTACATGCGCGGCGCGCGCATGGTCGCCGAGTACCCGATGTCGATCGTGACCAATGGCGCCGCGCTGAACATCACCGTGATGGGCGTCGAGGACGCGCTCGACTTCGGGCTCGTCGCCTGCGCGCGCGCGGTGCCCGACCTCGACACGCTGCGCGACGCGCTGGTGGAGTCGTTCCGCGAGCTCGAGAAGACGGCGGCGCCGCTGGAGGCGAAGCGCGCGTGAGCGCGCGGCCCGCGCGCGCCGCACTACCGTGCGCCCATGCACGAATCGCTGCTCATCGCCTGCACTCGTGGCCCCGCTGCGAGCGCGCTCGCGAGCACGCTAGGCGCCGGACTTCTCGCGCTGCCCGATGAGGTGGACGCGCTCGAAGCCTGGCGCGAGCGCGAAGCCGGTGGCGCGAAGTGCGCGCGCATCGCGGTCGGGCTCATGCACGGGCGCGAGATCTCCGCACGCGCGTTGTTAGGGGTCGACCCCGCGAGCTGGCTCGCGCGCGCGGAGGACCCGATCGCGCGCTGGGTGTTCGCGCTCGGCGTCGCCGCGGCGCGCTGCTGGGACGACGGCGCGATCGTCGCGGTGATCGACCGCCCGGCGCCGCTCGATTGCGCCGGCTTCGCACCCGAGAGCGCGGCTGCCGACGCCGCGTGCGCGCTGGTGCGCTCCCTTGCGCGCTCCGAGGGCGCTCGCGGTGTGCGCGTGAACGCTGTGGTGACGAGCGCGCGGCTCGCGCCCGCAACGCCCGTCGCGCCTGCGCCGCCCCTCGCGAGCTTCCCCGGCAGGCTCGAGCGCGAGGTCGTGGGCGCGGTGCGCATGCTGCTCGCGGACGACGCGAGCGGAGTCACGGGCCAAGTCATCGCCGCGGATTGCGGGAGAACTTGGTGAGCGCGCGAGTCGTCGCGGTGACGGGCGCGAGCGGCGGCGTCGGCCGCGGCATCGCGCTCGCGTGCGGTGCTGCAGGCTGGCACGTGTGGATCGCGGCTCGGCGCGCCGCCGAGGGCGAAGCGGTCGCGCGCGGGGTCGACGCCGCGGGCGGAGCCGGGCGCTTCGTCGCGTGCGACGTCGCGGACGAAGTCTCGGTGGAGCGCGCGATCGCGGAAGTCGTCGCGCGCGACGGACGCCTCGACGCGATCGCTCACAACGCGACGAGCGCGCTCTCGCCGAAGCCGACCACGCTGCGCGACGTCTCGCTCGCCGACGTGCGCGATCACCTCGCCGTCTCGCTGCGCGGCGCGTACTGGCTCGCGCGCGCGGCGCATCCGCATCTGCGTACGGCCCGCGGCGCCTACTTGTTGTTGACCTCGGAGGCGGGCTTCGAGGGCAAGGCGCGGCTCCCGATCTACGCCGCCGCGAAGGCTGCACAGCGCGGCTTCGCACGCGCGCTCGCGCGCGAGTGGGGCGCCGACGGAATTCGCGTGAACTGCCTCGCGCCGCTCGCGAACAGCCCCGCGATGGAGCGCGCCTTCGCGCTCGATCCCGCGATGCAGGCGCGCGTTCTGGGCCGAAACCCGCTCGGCGCCCTCGGCGACGAGATCGCCGACGTCGGCGCCGCCGCGCGCTTCCTCCTCTCGGACGACGCTCGCTACGTCACCGGCCACACGCTGATGGCGGACGGCGGGAGCTGCCCCGTCACATGACCGCCATCGACTTCGACCCGTTCGACCCTCGTTGGTTCGAGGATCCTTATCCCGCTTATCAGGCGCTGCGCAGAGAGGCGCCCGCGTACAAGCGCGCGAACGCGCAGCCGCGCGTGTGGCCGCACTACTGGATGCTCACGCGCGCGGCGGACGTGAACGCGGCGCTCGAGGATTGGCGCACGTTCTCGTCGGCGCGCGGCACACTCGTCGACACCGACATCACGCTGATCCCTCCGAACATCTTCAACATGGATCCGCCGCGGCACGACGAGCTGCGCGCGCTGCTCGCGCGCGTGCTCGCGCCGGCGCGCGTCGCGTCGCTCGAGGCGGGCGTGCGCGAGTACGCGCGCACGCTTGCGCGTGAGCTGCGCGAGAAGCGGCGCTTCGACGTGGCGACCGAGTTCGCGCAGCTGATCCCGACGATCACGATGTGCGAGCTGATGGATCTGCCGCGCAGCGAGCGCGAGCGCTTTCTCGCGTGGAACCTCGCGACGCTCGCGGGCGCGGATTTCACGAGCGCCGCGGCGCTCGCGGCCTACGCCGAGATGGCCGACTACTGGCGCGCGCTCGTTGCGGAGCGCCGGAAGCGGCCGGGCGCGGACTTGATCTCGCAGATCCTCCACACCGAGGTGCGCGGCGCGGCGCTCACGGACGCAGAGATCGGGGGGTTCTGTTCGCTGCTTCACGACGCGGCGCAGAACACGACGATGAACATGATCGCGAACGCGGTGATCGCGCTGGCGCGAAATCCCGCGCAGCTCAGCAAGCTCGCAGCGAATCCCGCTCTCTGGACGAGCGCGGTCGACGAGTTGTTGCGCTTCATCTCGCCGGTGCAGGGCCTCGCGCGGACTGCGACGCGCGACATCGAGATCGCGGGCGTGACGATTCCAGAGGGCGATCAGGTGCTGCTGCTCTATGGCTCGGCGAATCACGACGAGGCGGTCTTCGAGAACCCCGACACGCTCGACTTCGATCGCCCGAGTCGCTTCCACTGGGCGTTCGGTCACGGCATTCACACCTGCCTCGGCGCCTCCGCGGCGCGGCTCGAAGTGCGCGTGGCACTGCAGGAACTGCTGAGCGCGCTCGGGGAGTTCGCCGTCGAGGAGCGCGGCATCGTGCGCAATCAGCTCGTGCCGACGCGCGGCGTGGCGCATGCGCCCGTCGTCGTGGGCGTGAGTCGTTAGGGGGCGGCATGCGCAGACTCGAGAACCGCGTCGCGATCGTGACGGGCGGCGGCTCGGGCATCGGGCGTGCGACTGCGCTCGCGCTCGCGCGCGAAGGCGCCGCGGTGCTCGTCGCCGACATCTCGCGCGAGCGCGCGGAGGAGGTCGCGGCGGAGGTGCGCGCTGCGGGCGGCGCTGCGCGCGCGCGCGTTGCCGACGTTGCGGACGAAGCCTCGGTCGCGGCGATGGTGGCGGCAGCCGTCGCGGCGTTCGGCGGTCTCGACATCCTCCACAACAACGCCGCTGCGACCGACTGGGCGGTAATGGGCGGCGACGGCGAAGTCGCGCAGCTCGACCTCGCGATCTGGGAGCGCACGCTCGCTGTGAACCTGCGTGGCCCGTTTCTCGGTTGCAAGCACGCGATCCCCGCGCTGCTCGCGCGCGGCCGCGGCGCGATCGTGAACACGTCGTCCGCGTCGGGCCTCACGGGGGACCTCGTGCGCACGGCCTACGGCGTCTCGAAGGCGGGCCTCGCGGTGCTCACCCAGTCGGTCGCGACGCAGTACGGCAAGCGCGGCATTCGCTGCAACGCGATTGCGCCCGGCGTGATCGAGACGCCCGCGTTGCGCCAGAACGTGGCGCCCGAGCAGATCGCGCTGTACGAGCGCCACCACCTGACGCCGCGCCTCGGCTCGCCCGATGACATCGCGAACGCTGTCGTGTTCCTCGCATCCGACGACGCCGCGTTCATTACGGGGCAAGTGATCTCGGTCGACGGCGGGTTGCTCGCGCACCACCCGACCGTCGCCGAAGTGCGCGGCCTCGCGGAGAAGGAGCCGTGAGCGACTTCGCGTTCGATCCCTTCGACCCGAAGCAGACGCAGCACATGTGGGATCGCCTCGCGCGCATGCGGCGGGAGGCGCCGGTCACGCGGCCGATTCCCGGCTTCGTGTTCGTCGCGCGCTACCACGACGTGAGGGCGGTGTTCCGCGACACCGTGACGTACTCCGCGCGCGAGGGATTTCGCGGGCCTGGCGTCGTGCTGCCATACGAAGAGAGCTTCCTCGGCGAGCTCGATCCGCCGGAACACCCGAAGCTGCGCATGCTGATGATGCAGGCGTTTCGCCCTGGCATGGAGCGCGCAGCGGAGCCGTTCACGCGCGCGTGGGCGTCGCGCAAGCTCGACGCGATCGCGGCGAAGGGCGGCGGCGATCTCGTCTCCGAGCTCGGGATTCATCTCCCGCCCGCGGTGACGGCGCACATGCTCGGCATCCCGACCGAGCACATCGAGCGCGTGGGGCAGTGGGGCTTCGAGCTGCTGCACTCGACGTGGCCGCAGCTGAATCGCACCGAGCGCGGCGAAGGCCTCGGCGGCGCGTTCCCGGAGCTCGCGCAGTTCCTCGACGAGCAGATCGAGCGACGCCGCGAGAGCTCGAACCCACCCGACGATCTGATCACCCGCATGACGCGCGCCGAAGTCGACGGACGCAAGCTCTCCTCGCTGCAGATCCGCACGCTGTGCGCGAACTGCCTGCTCGCGAGCCAGAGCACCGCGAACCTCGTGGGCAACTTGCTCTACCGCTTCGCGAGCGACGTCGAGCTCGAGCGCCGCTTGCGCGCGCAGCCGAGCCTAATCACTTCCGCGGTCGAAGAGTCGCTGCGCTTCGACGCGCCGGTGCTCTTTCTCTTCCGCACGGCGCGCATCGATCACGAGATCGCCCGCGTGCCGGTGCGCGCGGGCGAACGCATCATCATGGGCATCGCGTCGGGCAATCGCGACGAGACGGTGTGGGAGCGCGCGGACGAGTTCTGGCTCGAGCGCGACTGGAAGCGCGCCCCGGAGATCCTCACGTTCGGCCCCGGCCCGCATTTGTGCCTCGGCAACCAGATCGCGCGCATTGAAGCGCGCGTGGTGCTGGAGCTCGTGATCGAGAAGTTCGCGCCGAGGGCGCTGCGGATGGCAAAGGGCTTCACGCGCGCGCTCGTGCCAATGTTCCTCGAGTACGGACCGGAGAGTCTCGAGGTCGCGATCGACTGAGGGCGAAGGAGTGGTGATGCGAGGGCTCGTTGCGCTGGTGTGCGGACTCCTGGTTACGAGCACTGCCATTGCGGAGCCGCCCGCCCAGTACGGATCGAACCCCGCTGCCGCCGCCACCTTCGTGCACGAGGGCGTGACGCTCTACTTCGAGACTTACGGATCCGGCGAGCCGCTGCTGATCGTGCACGGCAATGGCGGCAGCATCGCCGACGTCGCGGCGCAGATCGCCCACTTCCAGCGCTCGCGCCGAGTGATCGCGATGGACAGCCGCGATCACGGCCGCTCGAGCGACAGCGCGGATCCGATCACGTACGAGAGGATGGCCGACGACCTCGCGGCACTGATCGATCACCTCGGCACAGGTCCGGTAGACGTCGTCGGCTGGAGCGATGGTGGAATCGAGGCGCTGCTGCTCGGCATTCGCCACCCGGCGAAGGTGCGGAAGCTCGTCGCGATGGCTGCGAACCTGAACCCGACCACGCAAGCGGTCCATCCCGAGACGATTGCCGCTTTCGAGCCGGCGCTCGCGAGCATTCCTGAAGGCGACGATGCGACGCCCGCGCAGCGCCGCGAGCGCAAGACGTTCGAGCTCGTCTTCCGCGAGCCGAACATCGCGCCGGCGGCACTCGCCGCGATCGCGGCTCCGACGCTCGTGATCGCGGGCGACCACGATCTGATCCGCGACGAGCACACGGTCGAGATTTTTCAGCATCTCCCGAACGCGCAGCTCGCGATTCTTCCGAACGCGACGCACTTCGTACCCTACGACGATCCCGCGACGTTCAACGCCGTCGTCGAGCGCTTTCTCGTCACGCCGTTCGTGAAGCGCGACCGCGCCAAGGATGCGCTCGATTCGCTCGCGCGGATGCGTGCGAGTGCAGCGAGACCATAGGAGGCGCGGATGAGCGACGAGATCCTCTACGAAGTCGCCGATCCCGTCGCGACGATTCGCCTGAATCGCCCCGACAAGCTGAACGCGCTCACCTACCCGATGCTGCGCGCGCTGCGCGCCGCGGTGGACGACGCGGCGGCCGACCCGCGCGTGGTCGGCATCGTGATCACGGGCAACGGCCGCGGCTTCTGCGCGGGGCTCGATGCGAGCGTGCTCGCGGCGACGTCGTCGCAGGGCAGCGCCGCGCGCACGAGCGTCGCCGAGGGCGAGCTGCCGGGGCTCGTGAGCTACCTGCTGCGCGTGCCGAAGCCGGTGATCGCGGCGGTGAACGGCCCCGCCGCGGGCGGCGGCTTCGTGCTCGCGTGCATGAGCGACGTGCGCTTCGCCTCGACCGAGGCGTCGTTCACCACGGTTTTTTCGAAGCGTGGCCTGATCTCGGAGCACGGGACGAGTTGGATTCTGCCGCGCTTGTTAGGGGCGGGCCGCGCGCTCGAGCTGCTGTGGAGCTCGCGCAAGGTGAGTGCGGAGGAGGCGCTGCGCATCGGGCTCGTCGAGTTCGTGACGCCGCCCGCGGAGCTGGTCGAGCGCGCGCAGGCGTTCGTGCGCGAGCTCGCCGCGAACGTGTCGCCCGGCTCGCTGCGCGAGACGAAGCGGCTGGTGTACGACCATCTCGGGATGGGCGTCGAGCCCGCGCTGCACGATGCGGACGCCGCGCAGTGGCGTGCGCTCGATCGCCCCGACGCGCTCGAAGGCGCGCAGTCGTATCTCGAGAAGCGGCCGCCAAAGTTTGCGCGGATTCCGGAGAAGAAGTGATGGGCGCGTACGAGACGATTCTTTTCGAAGCGAAGGACGGCGTCGGCACGCTCACGCTGAATCGCCCCGAGCGCCTCAACGCGATGACGAATCGCATGGTGCGCGAGACGACCGCGGCGCTGCGCGAGATCGCGCGCGACGCGAGCGTGCGCGTGCTCGTGCTGACGGGCGCAGGCCGCGGCTTCTGCCCCGGCGCGGACCTGAATCACTTCACGTCGGGGGAGGCAGCCCACGACGAAGCGATCGGCGAAACCGACTTCGAGGCGGCGCTGCTGATGCACGAGATGCCGCAGGTGACCCTCGCCGCGATCAACGGCGCCTGCGCAGGGGCAGGCTTCGGCTGGGCGTGCGCGTGCGATCTGCGCGTGGCGGCGGAGTCGGCGACGCTGAACAGCGCGTTCCTGCGGGTTGCCTCCGCGGGCGACATGGCGGGGCCGTGGTCGCTGCCGCGCATCGTCGGCGCCGCGAAGGCGCGCGAGCTGTACTTCCTACCCAACAAGTTCCCTGCGGCGGAAGCGCTCCGCATCGGGCTCGTGGCGCGCGTGTTCCCCGACGCGAGCTTCCGCAGCGAGGTCGCGGCGATCGCAGGCGAGCTCGCGAGCGCGTCGCCGGCGGCGCTGCGCGGCATGAAGGCGAACTTCGTCGATGCGGAGAAGCTCGGGCTCGCGGACTATCTGCGGCTCGAATCGCGGCGGCACCAACAGATCATGTCGGGCCCCGACTCGAAGGAGGCGTTCCGCGCGTTCCTCGAGAAGCGCAAGCCCGACTTCACGCGAGGAGGCAAGTCATGACGCTCTGGGTTCGGCAGATCGCGCTCGTCGCACACGACCGCGACAAGGTGGTGGAAGACTTCCGCGCGGTGCTCGGACTCGAGGTCGGCTTCGTCGATCCCGGCGTCGGCCAGTTCGGCTTGCACAACGCGCTGCTTCCCGTCGGCGGGCAGTTCATCGAGATCGTGGCGCCGGTGAAGGACGGCACCACGGCGGGCCGCTACCTCGAGCGGCGGCGCGGCGACGGCGGCTACATGGTGATCCTGCAGTGCAGCGATCACGCGCCCGTGAAGAAGCGCGCCGCCGATCTCGCGCTTCGCAAGGTGCTCGAGTTCGACGAGCACGCCTACTCGTGCATGCAGTTTCATCCGCGCGATACCGGGGGCTCGTTCCTCGAAGTCGACTGCCATCGCGGCAGCACGCCGCCGTACGGGCCGTGGTCTCCGGCGGGCAAGCGCTGGCGAGACGCGGTGCGCACCGAGCGCGTGTTCGGCATCGCCGGGGCGGAAGTGCAGGGCCCCGAGCCCGCGAAGCTCGCGGCGCGCTGGAGCGAGATCCTCGAGCTGCCCGTAACAAGCGAGGCCGGCGTGCCCACACTCACGCTCGCGAACGGCACGATCCGCTTCGTGCGCGACGCCGATGGCCGCGGCGAGGGTCTCGGCGGCATCGACCTGATCGCCGCGGATCGCGCGCGCGTGCTCGTCGCGGCGCGCGACCGCGGCGTGCTCGGCGACGGCGACGTGATCGGCATCTGCGGGATGCGCGTGCGGCTGGTGTGATGGAACCGCTCGCGCTCCCCATAACAACCGAGACGCTCGCGACCGCAGCACTGATGTTCTGGGGCTTCGTGCTCGCGATGTTCCTCGGCGCGCGCTTTTTGCCCGGCATCGAGCGCATGGGCTACCCGCAGCCCGACGGCACGCGGAAGCCCTACACGCTGACGGGCATGACGCTGTTCTTCCTGAGCCACATCGTCGCCGCGGTCGCGGTGCTCGGGTTCGACGTGTCGCTGGCGCCGATCGCGCGCCACTTCTGGCCGCTGCTCGTGGTCGCGCTCGCGTCGTCGACGCTCATCACGCTCGCGCTGCTCGCGTGGGGGCGCCGCGCGGGGCCCGTCTGCCGCAGCCCCGAGAGCACCACGCTCCCGCTGCCCGAGAGCGTGAAGACGTTCTGGTTCGGCAACGAGTGCAACCCCGAGTGGTTCGGCGTCGACCTGAAGATGTTCTTCTATCACCCCTCGCTGATCGGCGCGTACGCGATGAGCGTGTCGTTCGCGTTCGCGCAGTGGGAGCGTCACGGCGTCGTCACGCCGCAGATGCTGTGCCTGTGCTTCTTCTGGTTCACCTACGTGTTCAGCCACTACGTGAAAGAAGAGTTCATGCTCTCCACCTGGGACGTGATGGCCGAGAACTTCGGCTTCATGCTCGTGTGGGGTGACCTCACGTACGTGCCGTTCCTGTACTCGCTGCCCGCGTGGTGGATGGTCGACGCGACCGCGCCGTTCGGAACCGGCGCGCTCGTCGCTCTCGTCGCGTTCCACTTCGCGGCGCTCATGGTGTTCCGCCAGTCGAACTGGCAGAAGGAGCGCTTCAAGCAGAACCCGAGCGCGCCGATTTGGGGGAGGCCGCCGCGCGTCGTGGGCGGGAAGCTGCTCGCGAGTGGTTATTGGGGAATCGGGCGCAAGATCAACTACACGGGCGAGATCCTCGTGTATGTCTCGTTCGCGCTGTGCGCGGGCCTCTCCTCGCCGGGGCCGTTCTTGCTGCCGCTCGCGCTGCTGGCGCTGCTCACGCACCGCGCGCACCGCGACGACAAGCGCTGCCGCGAGAAGTACGGGGCGCTGTGGACGGAGTACGGGCAGATCGCGACGTGGCGCGTGATTCCGGGGATCTACTGACGCGCATCGCGTGACGCTCTGACAGCCGCTGGTCGGTAAACCAACCTTCGGGGTGACGACTCGTCCTGCCTCGACATCCTTCCTCGCGAAGGAGAATCCCATGCAGATCGACAGGGTGTACGAGATCGCGATTCCGGTGCGAGACCTGCCGCGCGCGGAGAAGTTCTACCGCGAGGTGCTCGGCTTCGAGGTGGGCCTGCGCGACGAGCGGCGGCCCTGGGTGTTTCTGCGCATCGGCGGCAGCGGGGGAATGATCGTGTTGCAGGAGACCCCGGCGGAGTTCGCGCCGCTGCACTTCGCGTTCACGGTCGCGCGCGACGTGATTGGGGCGCTCGCGCAAGAGCTGAAGACCCGCGGCGTCGCAGCGAGCGGGCCGCACTTCCACGCCTGGATGCCTGCGCAATCGGTGTACTTCGCGGACCCCGACGGCCACGCGCTCGAGCTGTGCGCGCCGGGTGAGGCGCCGTAGGCCCGCGCGCTAGTTCCGCGCTCCCGCCCAGCGTCCGTCCTTCATCACGCGCAGCCGCGAGCGCTCTTGCAGGACGCGCACGTCTGCGAGCGGATCGCCGTCGACGACGACGAGATCCGCGAATGAGCCGGGCGCGAGCGTGCCGACGCGGCCGCGCGGATCGAAGGCGAGGCCGCCGTTGCGCGTCGCGCACAGCAGCGCCTCGGAGGGTCTCATCGAGAACAGCTCGACGAAGTACTCGAGGTCGCGGGCGTAGGTGCCGTGCGGCGCGATGCTGATTCCATAATCACCGCCGACCACGAGCCGCACTTCGGCGCGACGCAGCTTCGCCACGGTCGCGATCGTCGCCTCGACTTCAGCCGCGTAGCCCTGCGCGCGAATCGTCTCCTTCGAGACGCCGAGGCTCTCGTGCTGCGCGAGGTACTGCACCTCCCATGCGATCGCGGGGCCCACGAACACGCGCTCGCGATTCGCCGCGAGCAGCTCCACCGCTTCGTCGTCGAGATAGTTCGCGTGGCCGATCAGGTCGACGCCAGCGCGCACGGCTTGCTTCACCGCCGCGGCCGAGCGCGCGTGGCACGCGACGCGCATGCGGCGCCGGTGCGCCTCGTCGACGATCGCAGCGACTTCCTCGTCGCAGAACGAGAGCTCGCCGGGCGGGCAGGTGGGATTGATCGCCTCGCCGTCGATGAAGATCTTCACGATGTCGACGCGCGCGCGGCGCTGCTCGCGGACGGCTTGGCGCAGCGCCCACGGGCCGTCGGCGATTTGGCTGAGACCGCCCTTGTTATCGACGTTGCTCGCGGTCGCGCCCAGATCGCGGCCCGCGGCGAGCAGGCGCGGGCCCTCGATGCGGCCCGCGTTGATCGCGTCGCGCAGAGCGACGTCGATGGCGTAGGTCGAGCCGAAGCTCACCGCGGAGGTGAAGCCCGCGCCGAGCATCAGGCCCGCGTTGCGCACGGCGGTGATCGTCGACTCCTCCACGGGCGTCTGTCCGAGCGCGAACGGGCTCGCATCGGCGAAGGAGAGGTGCGCGTGCGTCTCGGTCATGCCGGGCATCACGAACTGCCCGCGCACGTCGACCTGCTCCGCATTCGGCGGCACGGCCGGGAGCCCGCTCTGCGCGCCCGCGTAGCGGATCGTGTTGCCCGAGATCCACACCGCGCCGTCCGGGATCGCGCGCTCGTCCAGCGCGGTGAACAGCTTGGCGTGTGAGAGGACGATGTCGCGTGCGCTCATGCCGAGGCTCCGTTGTCAGGCGTCGCGTCGCCTCGCCTGCTCAGTCTGCGAAGAACTTCGTCTTCTTCTCGCCATTCGGGCCGTACACCGGCTCGCCACGCTCGACGAGATACGCCTGGTTGATGCTCTCGAGAATGCCTGCGCTGCCGAGCACCTCGACCATCTTCGCGTAGTTCGGGTGCTTGAAGTGCGCGGCGAGGCTGTCGCCGTCGTCCCACAGCTCGTAGACCTGGATGCGCGTCGGCACCGACGGATCGGCAGCGAAGCAGTAGTCGCGACAGCCCTTCTCCTCTTGGCGCGTGGCGAGCTGCACGGGCGCGGTCAGCGCGACGGCGCGGTCGCGATCGGCCTGGGTGGCGAAACGAAGTGCGGCGACGACGATGATCACGAGTGCTCCTAGTTGTTACGGGGATCGGGTCCAGCGGCGATGGCACGGGCCCTCGGGTCCGCGCTTCGCGCCGGCGTGCTCGGGGTAGACGGTGGCGGTGTAGAGATCGCCATGCGCATCCATCGCGAGCTGGTGGATGTAGATCGCGAGATTCTCGACGCGCTGCACGACCTCGCCCGTCTCTTCGTCGAGGATCGCGAGGTGGCTCGCCTTGTCGCTCGCGTAGATGCGCTTCCCGTACGTCGCGAGGCTGAGCGGCGTGATGTGCGTCCACTCGCCGAGGTACTTGCCCTCGGGATCGAGGCGCTGGATGCGGTGCTTGCTGCCGGGCGGCACCACGCTGCGGTGCTCGGCGAGCTGGCCCTTCACCGTCATGTAGTCGTGGAAGTTCCCGCCGCAGAGATCCGCGACGAGGATGTTCCCGCGCGAGTCCTGTGTGATGGCGTGGGGCGTGTGGAACTGCGCCGGTCCGCGACCCCAGCCGCCCACCTGCTTGATGAACTCGCCCTTCGGCGTGAACCACACGAGCCGCGAGTTCCAATAGCCATCGGCGACGACGATGTTCCCGTTCGCCTGCACGAGCACGGCGGTGGGGCCGTTGAAGTGCTTGTCGTCCTCGCCCCACTTCCCGAACGTGCCGAGCTCCAACAACACATCGCCGGCGGGGGTGTACTTGCGCACGCAGTGGCCGTCGCGGTCGGTGGTCCAGAAGTTGCCGTCGCGCTCGATGTAGATCGTGTGCGCGCCGAGGGCGAAGCCGCGCTCGTCGGACTTGCCCCACTTGCCGAGGTAGTTCCCCGCGCGGTCGAACATCGAGACGCTGCTCTTCCCCATTTTTTCCTTCATCGCGAGGGGATGTGCGGCCCAGTGCTCGATGTCGCGCGTGAAGAGGTAGATCACGCCCGCCGCGTCGACGGCCACGCCCGAGCCCATCTCGAAGTGCATGCCGGGCGGGTAGTGCGGCCAGCCCTCCACCAGGCGGTATCCCGCCCGCGGATCTGCGGTTTGCGTGCGATCGCTGACGTCGTGGGAGACGCACATGCGCGGCCTCGGTTCGGCGGGGGAAGCGCGAGCATGCAGAAGTACGCCGCACGCGGGCAACTGCGCAGTGCGAGGCCCGGCTGTGCGCTCGCAGGCGCGCTCACGCCGAACCCCGCGCTCACGCTCTGCGCAGTCGGGTGCGAGACTCGCGCCCATGCGCATCACACCGGGCGACTTCGACGATCCGCGCGTGCTCGAGTTGTTACGGCTGCATCTCGCGGGCATGCACGAGAGCTCGCCGCCCGGGAGCGTCTACGCGCTCGACTTGTCGGGGCTGAAGTCGCCGGACGTGAGCTTCTTCGCGGCATGGGAAGACGCCGCGCTGGTCGGGATGGGTGCGCTCAAGGAGCTGGCGTCGGCGCACGGCGAGCTGAAGTCGATGCGCACGCATCCCGCGCATCTGCGCCGCGGCGTGGCCGCGCGCATCCTCGAGCACCTGATCGCGCTCGCACGCGAGCGCGGCTACCGGCGCGTGAGCCTCGAGACCGGCACCGGCCCCGCGTTCGAGCCCGCGCTCGCGCTCTACCGCCGCCGCGGCTTCGCATTCGGCGAGAAGTTCGGCGACTACGAGGCGAGCGCGTTCAACGTCTTCATGCACCTCGAGCTCTGAGGACAACGCGCCGCGGCTGTCGCATCGTCTCGCGAACTCCGAGGAGATGGCGATGACCGAGTACACCCCGCCGCGCGTCTGGACCTGGAACACCGACAAGGACGGCGGGCGCTTCGCGAAGATCAACCGCCCGATCGCCGGTGCGACACACGAGAAAGTGTTGCCGGTCGGGAAGCACCCGCTGCAGCTCTACTCATTGGGGACGCCGAACGGCGTGAAGGTCACCGTGATGCTCGAGGAGTTGCTCGCGCTCGGGCACGCGGGCGCCGAGTACGACGCGTGGCTGATCAACATCGGCGAGGGCAACCAGTTCGGCAGCGGATTCGTCGCGGTGAACCCGAACTCGAAGATTCCCGCGCTGCTCGATCGCAGCGGCGCGCAGCCGGTGCGCGTGTTCGAGTCCGCCGCGATCGTGCTCTACCTCGCCGAGAAGTTCGGCGCGCTCGTGCCGCGCGAGCTCTCGAAGCGCGCCGAGTGTTACTCGTGGCTGTTCTGGCAAATGGGCTCAGCGCCGTATCTCGGCGGCGGCTTCGGCCACTTCTATGCCTACGCGCCGATGAAGATCGAGTACGCGATCGACCGCTTCACGATGGAGACCAAGCGGCAGCTCGACGTGCTCGACCGGCGCCTCGCCGAGAGCGAGTACATCGCGGGCCCCGAGTACACGATCGCCGACATCGCGATCTGGCCGTGGTACGGCGCGCTCGCGAAGGGCTTGCTGTACAACGCGGGCGAGTTCCTCGACGTCGAGTCGTACAAGCACGTGCAGCGCTGGACCGCGGCGATCGCGAAGCGCCCCGCGGTGCTGCGCGGGCAGCGCGTGAATCGCTCGTGGGGGAATGACGCGCTCCCGGAGAGGCACGACGCGAAGGACTTCGAGGCGAAGCTGGAGTAGGCGGGGCGACTGGAAGAGCTGCTCTCCGTTCTCTCTCGTTCGACCGGCAGCAGGATCACCACGCGATCGGCTTGCCGGCCCAATCGAGGAATCTTCCGCTGTCTTCCGGCTCGAGCGATTGCACCACGCTCCAGAGCTGCGACGCCGCCTTGCGCGGCGGGAACACGCGATCGGGATCGATGCCGGCGCGGTACGGCGCCGAGAGATTCGTCGCGACGGTTCCGGGGTGCAGCGCGACACAGATCAGCCGAGGTGCGCGGCGCCGCGTCTCGATGGCGAGCGTGCGCGTGAACATGTTCTGCGCCGCCTTCGAAGCGCGGTACGCGTACCAGCCGCCGAGCCGATTGTCCTCGATGCTTCCGACCCGCGCAGAGAGATTGGCGAGCACCGACCGCTCGCCGTGCGCGAGCAGCGCGAGAAAGTGCTTCGCGACCAGCAGCGGACCGAACGCGTTCACGGCGAACGCGCGCGCGAGGTGCGCTGGGTCGACGTCCTCGAGGCGCTTCTCGGGCCGCACGGGGGCGTCGTGAAGGACGCCCGCGCAGTTGAAGAGCCAATGCAGGCGCGGAGTCCGCTCGCCGATCTGGCGAGCCGCCGCGCGGATCGAGTCCTCGGCGGTGACGTCGAGCGGCTCGCAGACCAAGCGGTCGCCGTGCCGCGCGCGAAGTGCAGCGAGGCCCTCGCTGTGCACCGGATTGCGGCTGGTCGCGAACACGCGCTGGACGTCGCTCGCCTCGAGCAGCGTCTCGACGAGCGCGAGGCCGATGCCGCGGCTCGCGCCCTGAACCATCGCGATGCGTGCGTCTGCAGCGCTCATGTACCGACTCCTTCGATCTGAAGCGACGCAGCCGCCCGCCCGCGCGCCGAAGCCGTCTGCCCGAAACTCACTCCGCAGGCGCGCGTCGGCTTCGCGGGCTGCGGCCTACAACTGACCCAGCCGCAGCCTCGCGACCACTTCACGGGCACGCTCCCGCACCGCCTTCGCATCCCGCAGCTTCTGCGCCGAGCGCACCTGCGTGGACATGCGCGGATTCTTCACGAAGCGATCGGCGTGGCGGAGCAGGAAGTCCCAGTACAGCGTGGTGAACGGGCACGCGTCCTCGCCGACTCGCTTGCTGCGATCGAACGCGCAGCCCGCGCAGTAGTCGCTCATGCGATCGATGTACGCGCCGCCAGCGGCGTACGGCTTCGAGGCCATCTTGCCGCCGTCGGCGTGCAGGGACATGCCGATCACGTTCGGCACCATCACCCACTCCGCGGAGTCGACGAACGAGTCCCACATCCAGCGCGTGAACTGCTGCGGGTCGACGCCCGCGATCAGCGCCAGGTTGCCGAGCACCATGAGCCGCGGAATGTGATGAACCCAGCCGCGGGTCTGCAGGTCGCGCAGCACGCCGCCGACGCAGCGCATCGACGTTTGAGCTGCGCCTGTGAAGAGCGGAGGCAAGTCGAGGTCGGCATCGAGCGCGTTGAGCGACGCGTAATCGGGCATCCAGCGCCAGTAGAGATTCCACACGTACTCGCGCCAGCCGATCACTTGGCGGATGAAGCCCTCTGCGGAGTTGATCGGCACGCGACCGGCGCGGAACTCCTTCTCCACGCGGTCGCAGACTTCGCCGGGCAATAACAACCCCAGATTGAGATACGGCGACAGCACCGAGTGCGCGAGATGCCAGTTCTTCGCGAGCATCGCGTCTTCGTGCGGCCCGAACATCGGCAATGCGCGAGTGACGAAGAACTCGAGCCGCTCCAGCGCCGCCTTGCGCGTGGTCGCCCACGCATTGGCGGGCGTGGGCCAGCGGCCGTGACCGTCCTTGGGGGGTCGCTCGCGGTTCTGTTCGTCGTAGTTCCACTCGCCGCCGGCAGGCTCGTCGCCGTCCATGAGGTAGCCGAGTCGCCGTCGCTGCCAGCGATAGAAGTCCTCCATCCGGAAGGACTTGCGCGTGCTCGCCCAGCTCTGGAAGTCGTCGGGGTGGCAGAGGAACTGGTTGCTCCGCACCGAGTCGCAACCGAGGTCGGCGACGAGCCGCCGCGCGCTCAACGAGTTCGGTTCGGTCACCACGATCCGGCTCGGGGAGTGCGCGGCGCGGTGCGCCTCGACGCCGGCCCGAAAGCTGGGCGCCAACTGGTGGTCGACCTCGAAGCCATCGGCGCGCAGATCGGCGACGAAATCCGCGATGGCGCGCGTGATCAGCGCGACGCGCGCCGGGTGCCACGGACGAGAAGCGATCTTGCTGGCCGCGGTCACCAGCAACACGCGATGCGTTGCGGGCGCCGCCGTCGCCAGCGCGCCGATCGCGCGATTCAGTTGGTCGCCGAACACCCAAACCGTCTCGCGCTTCGCCACGACGGCGCGGCGCCTGCGAGCGCCGCTCAAGGCGAGGCGCCGGCGCGGGCGCAGCCTGCGTTCGACGGGCGACCGCAGCGCCGCGGGTTCGAGGCGCGCGCTGATGCGCAGGGAATCACAGCAACCCGAGCGCGGCGTACGAGTCGCCCGTCGCCCGCAGCGTCTCGTCGACGCCGCGCGGCGCGAGGCCGAGCTCTTGCTTCGCGAGGACGCAATAGGCGCGGGGCGAGTCGTACGTCTTTTGCGTGGGCTCGTCGTCCGTCATCTCCTCGCCGCCAATCTCCTTGAGCGCGGGGAAGAGTGCGCGCAGCTTCGCTTGCAGCTGCCACGTGAACAGCTCGCCCGAGCGATCCGCGGCGGAGAGGATGTATCGCGAGCCGTTGCGGGAGACGGTGCTCTCCGCGGCGAGGCGATGCGCGCGTGCGACGTCGCGCACGTCCACCACGTTCCACAGCATGCGCCCGCCCTTCTTCGCCTTGAACGGGCTGCCTTGCAGCATGAAGCGCACGCAGTTCTGCCAGCTCCACGGCTGGTCGTGGTTCGCGCTCATCAGGGGACCGAGCACGTGCAGCGGCAGGATCGCCATCGCTTCGAAGCGCCCGCTCGCGCGCGCGGCGTCGTAGATCATCCGCTCGGTGTTTGCTTTCGCCATCGCGTACGCGATGTCGCGGCTCTTCGGGATGCTCTCCGCCGTCCACGCGCCGCGATATCCGTCGGGGTTGTCTCCGCACCAATCCTTCTCGGTGAACACGTAGCCCTCGGGTCGCGGGTGCCCGACCGCGGCGAACGAGCTCGTGAACACGAAGCGCCGCACCGTGCCGGCGCGCGCGACCGACTCGAGCACGTGCGCGTTCTCGGTGAAGCAGCCGTCGTAGACTTGTTGCGGCGTCTCGCGGTTGAAGCCGACGGCGGCGCCTGCGTGGATCACGGCGCCGCAGCCGGCGAACGCCGCGTCGTAGCTGCCGCGCGAGAAGAGATCGCCCGCGTGGAGCGAAACGCTGCCGCGCAGGTTCATCTCGTTCAGCGCGAGCAGATGCGCCGTCTTCGGGGCGCTCGACGGGTCCCGCACGCACGCGCGCACCGCGTAGCCTTGCTCCACGAGGTCGCGCACGATCCACGAGCCGATGTACCCGCTCGCGCCCGTGACTGCGAGGGGGCCGTGCGCGGGCGAGATGGCGAAGGCGTGCGGCATTGCGTTGCTCCTGCGCGCAGGCGCGGGGCTGTGTAGCGCGTTGCGGACGCCGCACTGCACGGTCACCCGCGGCGCGGCCCAGCAGCACGAAGTCGACGCCGTCGCTCAGCAGCGCAGCGAGAGCCAGTCCACTCACGTGCGCCTAGAGCCGATGGCCGGATTCGAACCGGCGACCTGCTGATTACGAAAGTTGTTAGGCGGGTTGCGATGTGCTGCGACGGACTGCGGCCCGTTGCTCCAAGTGCGCGAATTCTCTGCTGAAGCCGTGAATCTCCCGCTCCGACGGCATGCGCGGTGATAGCCTCGATTTCGCTTCCAACTGCTTCCCCCGTGCTTCCCCGGCGCTCGCGGTCGCGAGAGTTGTTATGGAGAACGCGGCTGCTGAAGCCGGAACGCGAGGAACCGCGTGGCGACTCTCACGAAGCGCGTGATCGATGCGATCCAGCCGAGTGAGCGTGAGCAGTTCATCTAAGACGACGCGCTCGCGGGCTTCGGAGTGCGCGTGAAGCCCTCGGGCGTGTGCACGTACATCGTGCAGTACCGAAACGCGCACGGGCGCACGCGGCGTCACGCGCTCGGCCGGCACGGCGCGCTCACGCCCGACGCGGCACGGAAGCTGGCGCGCCAGGTGCTTGGGCAGATCGCCGGCGGTGCCGACCCCGCGGCGGAGAGGAAGGCGCAGGAGAAGTCCTCACGCTCTTGCAGTTCGCTGAGCGCTACATGAGCGAGCACGCGCTCGTGAAGAAGAAGGCGTCGTCCGCGCGCTCGGATGAGCTCACGCTGCGCCTCTACATCCTCCCGAGGCTCGGCGCGCTGCCGCTCGCGGCTATCGCGCGCCCCGATGTCGCGCGCCTCCATCACGAACTGCGCGACAAGCCGACAACCGGGAACCGGGTCGTCGCGCTGCTCTCGAAGATGATGAATCTCGCCGAGCTGTGGGGAATCCGGCCGGATCACACGAACCCGTGCCGTCACATCCGCCACTACCCGGAGTCGCGCCGGCGCCGCTTCCTCTCGGGCGACGAGCTCGCGCGTCTCGGCCATGCGCTAGAGCACGGCGAGGCGCTCGGTCTCGCGGATAAGCCCGCGCTCGACGCGATTCGCCTGCTGCTCCTCACCGGCGCGCGCTGCGGCGAGATTCTCAACCTGCGTTGGGAGCACGTCGACCGTGAGCGCTGGGTGCTGAGCCTGCCCGACTCGAAGGCCGGCGCGAAGGAGATTCCGGTCGGTCGCGCCGCGCAGGTCGTGCTGAAGAACATCGAGCGCACGACTTCGCCTTGGGTGATTCCGGGCCGCGATCCGCGCGCGGCGCTCGTGAACCTCAACAAGGCGTGGCGGCGGATTCGCAAGCACGCCGAGATCGAGGATGTTCGCCTGCACGATCTGAGGCGCACGGCGGCGAGCGCGGGCGCTTCGGTCGGGCTCAGCCTCGAAACCGTCGGCCAGATTCTCGGCCACACGCAGGCCGCGACGACGAAGCGCTATGCGTTCCTGTTCGACGACGCGAAGCGCGAGGCCGCGGACCTCATGAGCGCGCGGCTCGCGGACGCGCTGAAGGCGAGGCCGGCGCTGCGGGTGGTTCTAAGCAGGAGCTGAAGCCGGCGCTGGTGCACCCGATCCGCCGAAGTGGTGCGTTTCAGCGAACTGCGGCGGACCGGATGCACCGTGAGGGCTTCCCGCGGAAGCCGTTCCCCGCAGGGTTAAATTAGGCATCGCTCTATTTAAGAGATCGACCTCCTGCTTAAATAGCGCCGGGCCGATCGAAAGATCTCTTCACAAGGAGGCCGGGATGCTCCGCGGCGCCACCGGAGAATGGGCCGTGACCCGGACTGGCGACGAGGTCGTCCGCGCATTCGTTCCCAGGGCGCTCCCTCCGGTTCCGCCGCTCGAAGTCGACGCGAGTCTCCAGGCTGTCCTCGACAGCGCACTCGTCGCGCTCGGTCGCCTCGACAGCGTGAGCGCGCTGCTGCCGGACCCCGCGCTCTTTCTCTACGCGTACGTCCGCAAGGAGGCCGTGCTCTCCTCGCAGATCGAGGGCACGCAGTCGTCGCTGTCGGACCTCCTTCTGTTCGAGATCGATGAAGCGCCTGGCGTGCCGCTCGACGACGTGGTCGAGGTTTCGAGCTATGTCGCCGCGCTCGAGCACGGGATCAAGCGGCTGCGCGAGGGCTTCCCGCTCTCGAACCGATTGCTGCGAGAAATCCACGGCGTGCTCCTCGCCAAGGGCCGAGGTGCGGACAAGCAGCCGGGTGAGTTCCGCCGCTCGCAGAACTGGATCGGCGGAACGCTGCCCGGCAACGCGACCTACGTGCCGCCGCCGCCCGATCGTTTCGAGGCGTGCATGGCGGAGCTCGAGCGCTTCCTGTACGACGACCCGGTGCGCGTGCCGGTGCTGCTGAAGGCAGCGCTCGCTCACGCGCAGTTCGAGACGATCCACCCGTTTCTCGACGGCAACGGCAGAGTCGGGCGACTCCTGATCACGCTGCTCCTGCACCACGACGGCGTGCTCAGCGAGCCGCTTCTCTACGTCAGCCTCTACCTGAAGAAACACCGCGCGGCGTACTACGAGCACCTTCAGCGCGTGCGAACGGACGGTGACTGGGAAGCGTGGGTGCAGTTTTTCGCGGAGGGAGTGCGCGAGACCGCGACCGACGCGGTGACGACGGCGCGGCGCTTGGTTGCGCTGTTCGAGGACGATCGCGCGCGCATCAAGGGCGTCCGCGGCGTCGCAGGTTCCGCACTCCAGGCGCACGACGTGCTGACGCAGAGCCCCGTCGCTTCCGCAAAGCACCTCTCCGCGACGACGAAGCTGTCGATCCCAACTGTCAACTCCGCCGTCGCTGCGCTTCAAAGGCTCGGCGTCGTGCGCGAGACCACCGGCCGCAAGCGCAACCGAGTGTTCGCGTACTCGGAGTATCTGCGGTTGCTGACCGAAGAGGGCGGCTGAGCGAGTCGACGGCCGCACTTGAGCCGCGCAGCTGCCGAAGATGCTGCCAATGCGCGCGCGCGAGGGCGCGCGAAACGCCGCCGGTTGTGCGGCGCGAAGGAGTGACCTGCTGGCATTTCTCGGACCAACGGTCTCTAGAGAACGGCCCCTGGTTGCTCTGTTGATCGACCTCGCGCGGCAAACTCTGCCGGCGTGAGATTGCCGAGACTCGAGTGCGGACGGACGGTGT
>Ga0194128_10000211_pt1 | contig 110758 bp, 90 predicted proteins | sample TA2KigCa65mmetaG_FD_148650 | JGI IMG/M metagenome (GOLD analysis project Ga0194128, IMG submission 148650) | Freshwater microbial communities from Lake Tanganyika, Tanzania - TA2015037 Kigoma Deep Cast 65m | ecosystem: Environmental > Aquatic > Freshwater > Lake | place: Tanzania: Lake...
CGAGCCGACGCTCTTTGACGAAACGGCTCAGAGCAACGGTGTTGAGGATGGTGCTCCAGCACTCGTCCCGGGATTGCCTCATGTCAAAGCGGCTGAGGAACGCTCTGTTCTTGCCCTTTCTGTTGAGGAGGAAAAGAATCTCAGCCGGGCGATACAGCTACTTGGTGACACGTATGATCTAGTGAGCACTGTCGAGCACCTGTACGATGTTCTTCCTCAACTATGCCGACTTCCGGGCGACGTTGAGACGAACGAGGCGGCGTTTGCTGCGGGTCTGAGCGGTAACCTCGTGTCGATTTGCCGACGACAGTTGACGCTCGGAACACTCACCCTGCTTCGTGGCTACAGAAACGAGTCTCTACTGCATCTCCGAAGGGCAATCGAGACCTGTGCCTATGCCGCAAGAATGGCGAAGCACCCGCAGATGGCCAAGGTGTGGCTACGGGCAGGAACCGATGAAGCTGCGTTCGACCTGTTCAGGAAGAAGTTCGTCAAGCTCTTTCCGGCTGATGACCCCCTTTTGAGCTTCCTCGGGGAGCACTACGACATTTGCTCAAAGGCCATGCACAGCAGCATCTATGGCTTCGCTCACTACCTCGCTCAATCCAGACGAGGACCAACGCTCTTCGATGTTGGCACGGATGCGAAGCTGGTTGGCTCGTTCATTACGGCAGTTGGCGTTCACTTTGTCATGGTTCGTCTGTTCTACCGCCTTTTGATGCCCTACACGGTTGCCGGAATCCAGCAGTGGGCCTCCGAAATGGACGACGGTGAAAGGCTGTTTCGAGCCAGGCATGAGGAGTGGCAACCGCTGATTGCGGCGGAATCGTTGAGGCTGGGAAAGGTGATCTGGGACTCAGCGGAAAGTGATCCAAAGCCATGAGCCATCACGAACCTCGGACGGCCCCGCCGTGGACAACTAGTGAGATCCCGGTCGTGCTGACGTACATTCACCCCACTCCTGATGCGCGGGAACCCCGCTACCAGCTTCAGTGGGACTACCAGATTGAGTGGCCGAAAGCCGGGCGTCCCACGATCACGCTCTTGCGCTTCCGCAGCTACCAGCAGAAGTCGGCAGAGGGGAAAGCCGAACTGGTCGAGGACATCACTGAAGACATCCCGGTGAACGAAGGGGTGATGATGGCATTGTCCCAACACGCAGCGTGGTATCTCTTTTCGACCTGCGAAATTGAAGGCGATTGGAGATTTGCAGACAAGACGCTACTACCTAGAAGGATGTGAAGAGGCTGCAAAGAAACGGTTCAGCCTCTCGGCGTTTCGGCAGATGGTGCAAGCGGCATCGCCCTGCCCGTCTATTCTGAAGGACGGCCGATCTCAATGAACTACCGCGCTGCATTGCTGGCTGCAGAGTATGCTGTATGCTGTTTGGAAGTTTGGAATTGGAAACCCGGCCCGGCAGGCACGCGGGGCTCGCATCCGTGTATGCGAAGCCACGTTGGTTTGAAACACGTCGATTCGGGACACCAACACCAACCCCACTGTCAACAAACGCCTCCTGTCAACAGGAGAAAGCCGAGAATTGGTACGCGAAAACTTGGGGTCCGGCCTCAACCCCGGGGGTTGAGTGCGCCACCCCGCGAATCATGTTTTCCAACGAGAGAGAACGCCCGCAACGCAAGAACTGCGGAATGTGGCGAGTACGGGCGAAGGCGGTGGCGAGCGCTGCCGTCAAGATAATGGGCCTTGGAGTTGGGACGTAGACGGTGTGGCTCCCCAGAGTGGACGCGAACTCCACTTGTTTCGGAGCAGGAGGAGTTCGTGGTTATGAGGCGGGCTTGCGCGGCGATGAATCGCGACGCGGCACGCCATGGGGGTGAGCCACGGCGAGGCGGCGCAGAGTTGAGAGGTTGCGCTCATCGTCGCCGTCGTCGTCGATGGGGGTTTCCAGAATGAAGGCCTTGTGGCGGAGTTTGGGATGGCGGACGATGCGGCGGAAGGCATCTTCACCGATGTGGCCTTTGCCGATGTGCTGGTGGCGGTCGATGCGGGAGCCGAGCGGGGCCTTCGAGTCGTTGGCGTGGATGACGTGGATGCGATCCAGCGGGAGGACGGCTTCGGCTTGCGCGAGGGTGTCCTTGAGACCGGCGGCGGTTGCGATGTTGTAGCCTGCGGCAAGAAGGTGGGCGGTGTCGAGACAGAAGCCGATTTCGTATTCGATGCGGTTGATGGCGAGGTGGCGGATGGCGGCGAGTTCCTCGATGCGGCTGCCGATGGCGGAGCCCTGGCCGGCGGTGTTTTCCAGAAGCAGCGTGAGGTGCGTCGAGCGGATGCCGCGAGAGGCTTCGGCGAGCGAGTCGGAGAGGGTGAGCAGCGCCTGCTCGAGCGACTGGTTCTTGTAGCTGCCGGGGTGCGCGACCAGGTACTCGGCGCCGATCAGGATGGCGCGTTCGAGCTCGCCGCGGAAGGCGGCGATGGATTGCTTGCGGATGGAGGTGTCGGCGGAGGCGAGATTGATGAGGTAGTTGTCGTGGATGACGAGGGGGTGGAGGTTGTGTTTTTCGCGGGCGTGGCGGAGGCGGGCGATGGCCGGGAGAGAGGGCATGGAGGCGCGCCACATGCGGGGGCTGGCGGAGAAGATCTGGAAGGTGTCGCAGCCGAGGCGGTGGGCGTGGAGTGCGGCCTCTTCGAGGCTTTTGGCGATGGAGGTGTGAACGCCGGCGCGCAGAGGGGCCGGCATCAGGCTTTCCAGCAGATCAGCTTGGGCTCGGTCATCTCTTCGATGGCGTAGCGCGGGCCTTCGCGGCCCGTGCCGCTGAGCTTGACGCCGCCGTAGGGCATCTGGTCGACGCGGTATTGGGGAACTTCGTTGATCATAAAGCCGCCGACGTGGACGCGTTCGGCGGCGCGGAAGGCTTTCTCGAGATCGCGGGTGTAGATGCCTGCTTGGAGGCCGTAGTCGGAGGCGTTGACGCGATCGATGGCCTCTTCGAGCGAGTCGTAGGCGTTGACGGAGACGAGAGGGCCGAAGGCTTCGCGGCAGCTGATGCGGACCGTGTCGGGGACGTCGGCGAGGACGGCGGGTTCGACAGTGGCGCGCTTGCGGGCGCCGCCGGTGAGAAGGCGCGCGCCAGCGCTGACCGCTTCAGCGAGCCAGTCCTCGACGCGCTCGGCTTCGGCTTCGGTGATGAGGGAGCTGATGTCGGTGGCGTTGTCGCGGGGGTGGCCGATGGTGAGTTTGCGCGTGCCTTCGATCATTTGATCGAGGAAACGGTCGCGGATCTTGCGGTGGACGTAGATGCGCTGGACGGAGATGCAGACCTGGCCGGAGTGCGCGAAGCTGCCGGCAACACAGCGGGGGACGGCTTCTTCGAGATTGGCGTCGTCTTCCATGATGACCGCAGAGTTGGAGCCGAGTTCGAGGGTGACGCGCTTGAGACCGGCGAGATTGCGGATGCGGAGGCCGACTTCGGCGGAGCCGGTGAAGGTAATCATCTTGACGTCGGGGTGGAAAACAAGCGCGTCGCCGATGTCGCCGCCGGGTCCGGTGATGACGTTGAGGGCGCCGGGAGGGAGGCCGGATTCGGCGAAGATGCCGGCCATCATGATGCCGCTGACGGGCGTGGTGGAGGCGGGTTTGTGGACGACGGTGTTGCCGGCGGCGAGCGCGGGCCCGATTTTGTGCATGGCGAGGTTCAGAGGGAAGTTGAACGGCGTGATGGCGGCGATAACGCCGAGAGGTTCGCGGATGGTCATGGCCCAGCGGCCCTTGCCTGCTGGTGAGGCGTCCATGGGGATGACCTCGCCGGTGAGGCGGTGTGCCTCTTCGGAGCTGAACAGGAGAGTGCCGGCGGCGCGCTCGACTTCGACGCGGGCTTCGCGGATGGGCTTGCCGCATTCATTGGTGACGGCGGAGGCGAAGGCGTCACGGCGCTCCAGCAGGAGCTGGTGTGCGCGGCGGAGGATGGCCGAGCGCTCCTCGCGGGTCATCGCGCGCATGGCCGGGAAGGCGGCTGCGGCGGCCGAGACGGCGGCGTCGACTTCGGGCTTCCCGGCCCGGAACACCGTGGCGACGGTTTCGCCATCGTAGGGAAGTGCGACAGGCATCGGGGCGGCGGTCTTGACCGGCTGGCCGCCGATGATCATGGGGAGTTCCATAGGTCTAGTGTAGAGGGCTGGAGTATGCTCATGAGGATGGCGCGAGTTCTGTTGTTCTTGTTGGTGACCGTTGCGGCGGGGAGGGATTTGCCGGAGATACGGCGGGACGACTACGGGGTGCCGCACATCTATGGCAAGACGGATGCCAGCGTGGTGATGGGGCTGATGTATGCGCAGGCGGAGGATAATTTTTGGCAGCTGGAACAGGATGTGATTCGGGCGCTGGGGAGGTCGGGCGGGGTGAACGATGTATTGGTGCATGCGTTTGAGATTCCAAGGCTGGCAAGGGAAGAGTATGCCGCGATGGAGGCGGCTTCGAAGGCGATTTGCGATGCGTGGGCGGAGGGGTTGAATCTTTATCTGAAGATGCATCCGGCGGTGAGGCCGGCGCTGATCGACCGGTTTGAGCCTTGGCACATTTTGGCGATGCATCGGGGGACGACCGGGGTGATCGGGAAAGAGGGGGTGACGCTGGAGGAGGCGCGGAGGATGTTTCCGAAAGTGGAAGGAGAGGCAAGCAACGACGAGGAGGGGTCGAACATGTGGGCGATTGGACCGGAGCGCTCGGCGACGGGGCGGGCGATGCTGTTCATCAATCCGCACATCCGGTTCTTTGGCGGGGGACAGCGGTATGAGGCGCACCTTGATTCCAGGCAAGGGCTGAAGGTTTCGGGGTTCGCGATTCTGGGGACGCCGTACATACGGTCCGGATTCACGGAACGGCATGGGTGGAGCCATACCAACAACAATGCGGACATGGTGGACACGTGGCTGGTGGAGCCGGATGATCCTTCGATTACGAGCTGGACGGACGGCGGGGTAACGTATCGCAAGAGCCGGCAGGGGGTGTTGCTGGGGATGCGGGACCGGAAGTACGTGGCGGTGCGGTCGGCGCGTGTGGAGCGGCGGGGAGTGCTGGAGCAGAGGGTGGCGATGGCGCGGGCGAGAAGCCTGGCGGAGTTCAAGACGGCGATGGCGCGACGCGCCCTGACGGGATCGAACACGATGTACGCGGACCGGGAGGGGAACATTTTCTACGTGCATGGGAACGCGATCCCGCGGCGGGTGGAAGGAGACTGGCGCGGGTGGCACGAGATGGAGGAGCTGCCGCAGTACACGAATCCGAAATCGGGCTACTTGCAGAACTGCAATTCGACGCCGTTTCTGGCGGCGGGGGAAAACGGCGGATTGGAGGAGAGCAATTATCCGGCATATATGGTCCCGGAGCGGGACAATTTGCGGGCGGAGATGTCGCGGCGGCTGCTGGAGAGGGAGAAGAAGTTCACGTTCGAGGATTGGGGGAAGGCGGCGCTCGACACCTATGTTTTGCGTGCGGAGAAAGAGCTGCCGGAGCTGTTGAGCGCATGGGAGGAGTTGAAGAAGAATGACGCGGGGAGGGCGGCGAAGCTGGCGGACGTGATGAAGGAACTGGCGGGGTGGAATCGCGTGAGCACGGTGACCTCGGCGCCGATGACGCTGTACATGAAGTGGTCGGCGCTGCGGGAGAAGGCGGGGGCGATGGAGGCGCTGGAGCAAGTGAAGGCGCAACTGGAGAAAGATTTCGGGACGTGGAGAGTAGCGTGGGGCGAGGTCAACCGGCTGCAGAGGATACACACGAGCGGGACGCAGGAGCGTTTTGATGAAGCGAGGCTGAGCGCGCCGGTGGCGGGCGGGCCGGGCGCAGCGGGAGTGATCTTCAACTTCACGACGCGGACGCAGGCCGGGGATAAACGCGGGTATGGGATCAGCGGGAACACGTATGTGGCGGTGGTGGAGTTCGGGAAGAAGGTGTGGGCGGGATCGGTGCTGGTGTTCGGGCAGAGCGCCGATGTGACGTCGCCGCATTATTTCGACCAGCGGGACTTGTACGCGAGCAAGGGGTTTAAGATCGCGTGGTTTTATGAGGGAGATGTGAAGAAGAGCACTGCTCGGACGTACCGGCCGGGCGATCCGGATTAGCAAGAAAATATAGCGCCCGGGCGTATCCTTTTGGGGGCTAGCGGTAAGTCTGGGTGAAGGGCTGATATGAGGGAAGAGGAGATCAAGGAGGCGTACCGGGAGCATAAGGATGCGTTGTACCGGTTTGCGTGGCGGATGACGGGGGCAGAGGGGACGGCGGAGGATTTGGTTCAGGAGTGTTTCCTGGGGCTGGTGAGGAATCCGAATGGGTTTGAGGCGGGGAGGGCGGACTTGCGGGGGTATTTGTTTGGAGCGGTGAGGAATCAGGCGAGGAAACACTGGAGGCGGGAGCAGCGATGGGAGGAACTGGATGAGAAGAGCTTCGCGGCGGCTCCAGTAGATGTGACGAAAGGGGAGAAGGCGGCTCTGGTGGGAGAGGCGGTGCGGGCACTGCCGGCGCTGCAAAGAGAAGCGCTGCTGAGGAGATGGGAGGCGCCTGGGGCTCCGGCGCGGCTGGAAGGGCGGATTTTTTCCAACCGGCGTTGGTATGAATGGCTGTGGAAAGGGTCGGTACGGGTGCCAGTTCCAGCGATGGTGGCGCTAGTGATCGTACTGGTGGCGGGGATCGGCTATTTGCGGAGGGCGGAGGTTAATAAGGAGGTGCGGCTGACGGATTTTCAGCCGGTGGCGGAGATGAAGACGAGGATTATCAGGAGGGAGTTATGAGAATCGCGATGGCGGTGTTGATGGGGAGTTTGTGTTTCGGCGGGCAGGTCGTGATGAGCGGGACGCTGGCAACAATGAGTACGTGATGGAGAGCGCAGAGGAGATCGCGCCAGGAGGCGGCGTGTTCCATCTGTACGTGTCGCATGAACCGGGTTGGCGGCCTCGGGGGAATGCGGAGGAGCTTCAGTTAGGGGCGAGTACGGGAAGGCCGCAGGGATCGCGCTAGGGCTCAGGCCAGTTGTGGCGGATGTGAAAGATGCCGGTCCGTCATCTATAGGTGACGTAGAATGGCGAAACCCAGCCGATCTCCGGGTCGCCGTCCGGCTTTTCGGTGTCGCGCTGAAAGACGCGGAGGTAGTAGTAAGACCGGCCGGGGCGGGCATCGGTGTCGCGCCAGTTCAGGCGCGTGCGGCGCGAGGAGGGGCGTGTCGTGTAGACAAACTTGCCATCCTTGACGACATCTATGCGGAGGATGGTGTTGGGGGCTTCTATCGAGGCGTCCATACGCAACGGTTCGGTGACAGGGGCGTCCCATTCCTGTCCGGGCATGCGCGTTCCGTTGGCGGTGACCTTGAGGATGATCTCGTCACTGGCGGCGTAGGTTCGGCGGTCGTACATGCCGTCTAGGATGCCGCGGCGGTCTTCGGAGGCGGCCCAGACAGCAGCCCAGGAATTGTGCGTCGAGCCGTGGTCGGAAAAGCTGACGAAGCCGTAGACGTTGCCCTTGGCCAGGGCGTCCTGGGCGAAGTGGCCGGGCTTGTCGGTCTGGGTGCGGCCGCGGAGTTCGTCCTTGGGCTGCGCGAAGGCCTCATAGCTGCCTCGCGCTCCCTGGTAGATTTCCAGCAGACAATCGAAGCGGGCGTTCGGCCAGTTCCAATCGGCCAGCGGTCCGGCGGCGAAAGTGTGGGGCACAATCACAGACTTCTGGCCGGGCTGTGAGAGGACCTTCTCCTCCCAAAATTTCCACATCGCGGGCGGAGAGTTGTCCGCGGACTTGGGGCCCTTGCCGCGATCGATCATGCGCAGCGGCGCGCCGCGTTTCAAGAAAAGAACGTTACGGTGTCCGCCGGGGCTCTGCATGGAATGCTCGTAGCTGTACACGCCGGTGAAGTGCGGCGAGTGGGTGAACAGGTCAACCGCCTTCTGGACCCAATACCACTGGTAATCGCGCAGACCGTCGGGCCAGCCTCCGCCAGTGACCTCGTTATGGTCGGAGGTGCCGAGGAAATCGAGCTGCGCGGCGTCGATGGCGTAGCGGTAGGTGTCGAGGATGGAACCGTCCACGCCGCTGTGGCCGCGGATGTCGGTGTGGCGGTGGGAGTCGCCTAGCAGCAGGGTGTAGGTCTTGCCGCCCGCGGTCATCGAGTGGCGTGGGCGGCGCGGCGGGCGGACGCCGGGTTTGGGGAGACGCGCGGCGGCCAGTTGAGGCTGCGACGAGGCGGCGGCTTGGGGCAGTTGCGCAAGGTAGGTGACGTAGTGCAGAGCGTGCGCCTGATCGCTGGGGCGTATGGTGGGGGAGCGGCCGTCGCTGGAATAGGCGACCTCAATGGCGCCAGCGGGATTACGGGCCAGCGAGACACGCTGCGAGTTGTGGCCAGAGCTGTCGGCGAACTGCAAGGGTAGCTCCCAGCCGGCGCCCGAGAGGCGCGTGGCGTAGAAATGGTAGATCTCGTTGGGCTGCGTGTAGGTCCAGTGGCGGAAAACGAGCACGAGGCTGCCGGCTCCGTCGGTAATCAGCTGGGGCAGTTCGGCGTAGCGCTCCATCCGGTTGGTGAGGATCTTCTCGAGACCGTTGGAGGCGTCGTGAAGGCGGCCGCCGCTCCAGACGCGCATGCCGAGGCGGCGTGAATAGTGCAAGCCGCGGCTGCCGGGCGCGGCGCTGGAGGTGGAGTAGTCCTTTCCCCAGTTCTCGTCAGCTTCATCCCACGCTACCCAAACGCGGTTCTCCGTGTCGACCGCGACCCAGGAGTGAAACTGCGCGCAGGCTTCGGTGGTGACGCCGATCACCGGGCCGAGCTTTTCGCCAGCAAGCCCGCGCAGCATGACGTCGTAGTTGCCGTGGTGATAGGTATCCCAGCTTATCCAGGCTCGGCCGGTGGAATCGAGGGCGACGGCGGGTTCCCAGTCGCTAGCATCGCTTGTCGAGACGCGCATCTCCCTGCCCCAGCCTTGCGCGGTACGGCGGCGCGCATAGACATCGGCGTTGCCGTTGCGGAAGGACTGCCAGACGACGGTGAGTGCGCCGCCGGATTCGGCAGCCTGCACATTAAAATCCGAGTCAGGTGCAGTGGTGAGACGCTCGGGAGCGGCGGGTTGGCCGGAGGCGCGGACGTCAGCGGAGAAGAGTTCGAAGTTGCCATCAATTTGCGAGGGCCAGATGACGCTAACGCCGTCCCGCCAAGGCGTGATGGCGGGCATGTAGTTGTCGGTGAGATTCCCGCTAACCGGGATGGGCGCGCCCCAGCGGCCCTGCGGGTCGCGGCGCTTCACAACAAGCCGGTCGGCGTCGCGGTCCCTCCATTCGATGTAAGTTGCCCACAGTGAGCCGTCGCGCGAGAAGGCGATGGCCGGGTAGTCACTTTGTTTGCCCGCGTCAGAGATGCGGACGCCATGGATGCGGCCGGAGAGTGAGGGGAGAGCGACGTTTTGGGGAGGGGGTGTTTCGGGCGAGACGGCCTGCTCGCGGCGTTGTTGGGAAAAAAGGGTGGCAGTGATGAACAGGAGAAGGAAGGCGGTCTTAATCAAGGTCGATATCCTTTTGGGGCGGGCGCTGGTCTGGGTCCTCCTTGGCCTGCTTGAACAGCTCATCGAACTTCTTGTTGAGCACGTCCTGGCGGTTTTTCTGGTCCTGCATCGATTTCTGGAAGACTTCCTCGCGTCGCGCCGATTCGCCTTTGAGACGCTGCACAGCGGCGGCAAGATCCTCGATGGGCTTCGGTTTCTCCTTTTCTTTGTGTGAGATAACAGCGCTGGTGATGGGGTCCACTTTGAGCGCCGCCTCGCAGCACGGGCAAGTCACTTCGAGCAGCTTGGATGGGGCCGGCATACCGGCATCTTATCGCAAACGCGCAAGGGCTAAAGATCACAATCACCTTAGCCGATAGTTAAGAGTGTTTTCTGAGGAGCCGTATTGCTTTTGCCTGATTGCTGATCTCCAGGGAAAACTCTAATTTTGGATTTGGGGAGCAACCCGGATGCTTCGAGCAGTGATCATATCGCCCGATACGGAGTTGGGCGACCGGCTGGCTGAGCTGATTGCCCGCGCCGGACGGGTGGGCCTTGCGAAATCGATTGATCGCTACCTGGTCAGCCACGAACTGGAACGGTTCTTGCGCGCCAACGCACCGCAAGTGGTCTTTCTGGGTATTCAGAATCTAGGTGACGCGATGGAAGTCGTCCGCCAGGTCGAGGAATTCATGCCCGGCCTGCAAGTGGTGGCGATTGACCGGGGCTGCGATCCGGCCACGCTGCTGGATCTGATGCGGAACGGCGTGCGTGAGTTTCTTGCCTACCCATTCGACATGGCCAGCTTCATGGGAGCCGTGGAGCGGCTTGAGGAGATGGTGGACAAGCAGCCGGCGGTCTACGACACAACCGACATGGTGGTGTCGTTCCTGCCCGCTAAGGCCGGCGTCGGCACCTCCACCATCGCCCTAAACACGGCCATCGCGCTGTCGCGCATCACCGAAAGGAACGTCCTATTGTCGGACCTGGATCTGAACTCAGGGCTGATCGGCTTCATGCTGAAGCTGGACAACGTCTATACGATTTACGAAGCGGCGGAGAATTGCGACAAGCTGGACGAACATATCTGGCCGCAATTGGTGGCCAGCCAGGACAAGCTGGACGTGCTGCCGGCGGGCCGGTTGGACCCTCAGTCACGTATTGAGCCGGTGCAGATCCGTAAGCTGATCGCATTCGCGCGGAGATTCTATTCGGCGCTTTGCTTGGATTTGAGCGGCAACATGGAGAAGTTCTCGCTCGAGGTGATGCAGGAGTCCAAGCGGATCTTCCTGGTCTGCACGCCGGAGATTCCTTCGCTGCACCTGGCACGACAAAAGTTCCAACTGCTCAGCAACATGGACCTGGGCGACCGTGTCGCGGTGCTGTTGAACCGGTCGCAGAATCGGTCCATCATCACCCCCGCCCAAGTGGAGCAGCTGCTCGGCGTTCCGGTCTTCATGGAGTTCCCGAACGAATATAAGGGAGTACACCAGGCACTGACGGCCGGACAGGGTGTAGAGCCAGCCACCGAGCTTGGCAAACAGTTCGCGCACCTGTCCTACTACATCTTGGACAAGACGCCGCCGACGAAGACGGGAAAGGGCAAAAAGAAGTTCCTGGAGTACTTCACGGTGCCGCGCTATACGATGTCGCCGCAGAAGTAGCGGCTCTATTGGCGCGGCGGGCGGTTGCCGGCTTCCAAGGTTGCCGTGCGCATATCTAGCTTCCACAGAAGAAGCAGTCCAATCACGAAGAAGACGATCAGGGAGAGGATCGCCAGTCGAAAGCTGCCAGTCCATTGCAAGGCCAGCCCGAGCAGAAGGGGCCCCAGCCAACTGGTGCCCTTCTCGCTGATCTCATAGACGGAAAAGTACTCCGCTTCCTGGCCTTTGGGGATCATAAAGGTGTAGATCGACCGGCTGAGCGCCTGGCTGCCGCCAAGCACAACGCCGATCACGCCTGCGGCTAGGTAGAAATGCGTCGCCGTGTGCACTCCCAGGTAGATCCACACAAGCGTCGCCAGCCAGATGGCGAGCGACACCATCACGGCCTCCTTGTTGCCGATCCAGCGCGCCAAGTACTCGAAGCCGATGGCTCCGAAGAAGGCGACGAATTGGGTGAGCAGAATGGCGGAAGTGAGAACCTTGATCGGCAGACCCATCTCCTCGCGGCCAAACTGGGCGGCCATGGAGATGACTGTCTGAATGCCGTCGTTGTAGATGAGGTAGGCGACGAGAAAGAGCAGCGTCTGCGGATAATTGCGTATCTGGGAGAAGGTGTGGATCAGCTGGCGGACGGCTTCACCCACCTGGCTGCGTCCGGGTGGCGGAGATTTTTGAGGACCGCGGTTGCGCAGGTAGCGCAGGGGAATGATAGTGAACAGCGCCCACCAGATTCCGGCGGAGGCGAGCGAGATCCGCACGGCGTGGCCTTCGCTGATGCCCAGCGATTCCGCTTGCCAGAAGAGAACAAGATTGAGAGCGAGCAAAATGCCTCCGCCGAGGTAACCAAGTCCCCAGCCCTTCGAGGAGACCTTGTCGCGTTCCTCGGGTGGAGCTATTTCCGGCAGGAAGGAATTGTAAATAACGATGGATGCACCGAAAGTGAAGTTGGCTCCTAGGAAGAGCAGGCAGCCCAGCAGGTAGCGCTCCCCGCCAAGGAAGTACATGAGGCCGGTCGAGATGGCGCCGATGTAGGCAAGCGTGCCGAGCAACTCGCGCTTGCGCCGGCCATAGTCGGCCATTGCGCCAAACAGCGGCAGCGCGATCACCTGAGTAAGAACAGAGAGGCTCACCGCGTAGGGCCAGACCGATTGTGCGGCAATGCGTACGCCGAACAGCGTAAGAAAGCCGTCAGCGCCCGCGGCCGATTTGGCGAGCGAAGTGAGATAGGGTCCGAGAAAGACGGTAACGGCGGTGGTGTAGAAGGCGGAGTTGGCCCAGTCATACATGTACCAGGCGCGCTGTTCCTTTGTGCTATATGCCGGCGGCGGGGGTTCCGATATCACGGAGTTTTTAGTGGGCCCCTTCATGAACAGCGCGCGGGCGTTCCGCGGCCACACGGGCCATATCGCTGAGCGTGACGTAGTCGCACTTGCCGCTACCCAGGCGGGGGATCTTCTCCATGTAGTGGACGTTGCGAGGCACGGCCACCTCGGCGAGCCCCGCCTGACGCGCGGTCGATAGGAGATGTTCCCGCTTCAGGTTCGGATCCTCGGTGAACAGCACGATCGTTTCGCCGCGGCGGTCGCTGGCAACGGTGGAGGCGGCATGTGCCTTTCCGGGTGAGGCGAGAGCCGCCATCTGCTCAACCACTTCGAGCGAGACCATCTCGCCAGCCACTTTGGCAAAGCGCTTCGCGCGCCCGACGATGCGCACGTAGCCTTCATCCAGTTCGACGATGTCGCCGGTATCGTACCATTCCGGCCCCATCCCTGACTCCGGCTGCTGGATCACCCCGGGCTTGTCGTGCAGCAGGTAACCCCGCATGCGGTTCGGGCCGCGAACGTGGAGCCGCGCGCCACGCTCAATGCCCGGGACCGGCTCCAGACAACAATCCATGCCGGGCATGATTTTGCCCACCGTTCCCGGTTTGTTGAAGTAGGGCGTGTTCACGGCAATGACCGGCGAGAATTCCGTCACGCCGTAGCCCTCCAGAATGCGTAGTCCGAACTTCTCCATCCAGACCTGACGCACGGAATCAGCCAGCTTCTCGGCCCCGCTGAGAACGTAGCGGACGGAATAGAAATCCAGTGGATGGGCGCAGCGGGCATAATTGCCGAGGAAGGTGGAGGTGCCGAAGATTACCGTGCAGTCGCGGTCATAACACATCTCGGGGACCATGCGGTAGTGGAGCGGGGACGGATAGAGGAAAAGCCGCGCGCCGGTAACGACAGGAACCAGGGCACCAGCCGTAAGTCCGAAGGAATGGAATAATGGAAGCGCGACCAGAAACTTGTCGCGGTTGGAGAATTCGATGACGGCGCGGATCTGATTCACGTTGGCGAGAATGGATCCGTGGCTGAGTACTACGCCCTTGGGCTTGCCCTCAGAACCCGAGGTGAACAGCACCACGGCCGGGTCTTCGGAGCGCGTTTCCAGCATGCACCGGTGCGGGCGGCGCAGCGCGAAGCCGATCAGCCATAGCTTGTCTAAGAGGGAAAACTGCGAGCGCAGGTCTTCCAGGTAGACTATGCGCACACCCTGAAGCTTGGACACTTTGTCGGTCAGCCGGGCTTTCTCCAGAAACGCCCGCGAGGTGAGCACCGTCTTGATCGCCGCCACTTCAATTGCGCTCTGCATGCCGTCGACGCCAGCCGTGTAGTTGAGCATCGCGGGCACGCGGCGGCGGGAGAACAGGCCTAGCAGCAGCATGATGGTGGGCGTCATGTTCGGCATCAAAACGCCGACGGTCTCGTCCTGCCTGGAGAGCCGGGAGACAAGCCGGCCGAGGGCGAGCGCACCCTTCAACACATCACCGAAGGTTGCTGGCTGGAAGCGGATGTCCTCGATGAGTTCGGCGTCGCGGCCAAAACGATCCGCCGCTTTCAGGAAGGAGGCGAACAGCGTGGATGGGGGTTGTGCCTTCACCCAGTTTTCTTCCAGCAGACGCCGGATTTGATCGCTCACGTGGCGGCGGCGCTGGCGGCCACTGCGCCCTTCCCGCTCCTTCAGTTGCACCGGCGGGTAGTAAGTGACGCGCACCGGCGGCTTGCCAATGACCGGGAACGGCGCCTTCATTCGGCCGAAGCGGGAATGCACGGCGCCGTCGATATTCACCGGCAGCAGCGAGGCGCCGGTTCGCGATAGCAGAAATGCCAGCCCGTCATATACCTTCATCAGGCTCCCGGTGACCGTGATGCGGCCTTCCGGAAAAATGCAAACCCGCTTTCCCGCTTCGATCAGGTGCACAATGGATTTCATCGCAAGCGGATTGGCCGTGTCGACGACTACGTGTGGAATGAACCGGAAGAACAGCCGCAGCGGCCACTTGGCGGCGATGGTGGTGTGGATGATCCAGGTAAGCTCGAACGGAAGAAAACAGCCGACGAGAAAAGGGTCGAGAAAGCTCTGGTGATTGGCCACCACGATCAGCCGGTCCGGAATCTCGGTGCCCGTGCCGCCGCGCACCTCCACCTTCAAGAACAACCGGAGAACAGTCTTCGCCAGAATTTTCAGCAACTCTCTACACTCCGCTCTGCTGGATCAGCTTCGCCACCAGCGACGTCCAGCCTGTCTGGTGGCTCGCGCCCAGCCCGGCGCCATGGTCGCCGTGGAAGTACTCATAGAACAGTACATGATCCCGAAAATGCGGATCCTGTTGCAGCTTATCATTATGTCCAAACACGGGCCTTCTGCTGGATTCATCGCGCAGGAACAATCGCCCCAGACGCCGTGATAGCTCCGCGGCTACCTCCCCTAGCGTCAGCCACTTCCCGCCGCCGGTCGGAAACTCTACCCGAAAATCGTCGCCATAGTAGTGGTTGAACTTTTGCAGTGATTCAATCAGCAGATAGTTCACCGGGAACCAGATCGGACCGCGCCAGTTCGAGTTGCCGCCGAAAATGCCGGTTGTCGATTCGGCCGGCTGATAATCTACGCGATGCTCGGCGCCGTTGACCTGCAGCACGTAGGGGTGATCCTTGTGGAAGCGCGACAGAGACCGGATCCCGTAAGGCGACAGGAATTCTTTCTCGTCGAGCATCCGGGAGAGCCCACGTCGCAGGCGGCTGGCCTGGCAAATGGCGAGCAGGCGGCGCTCATGGATGCCGCGGCGGGTCATCGATGCCAGGTCGCGGCAAAGGTCCTGACGATTCTCGATGAACCACTCCATGCGTGTGCGGAATCCCGGCAGCCGTTCGAGTATCTCCGGCTCGAGAGTATCGACGGCAAACAACGGAATCAGTCCGACCATCGAGCGGAGTTTCATCGGAAGGTTCCGGCCGTCGGGCAGCCGCAGCCGGTCGTAGAAAAAGCCGTCGGCCTCTTCCCACAGCCCTGTCCCACCAAGCTGATTCATCGCCGAGGCGATGTAGAGGAAATGCTCGAAGAACTTGCTGGCGACATCTTCGTAGACCGGGTTGTGGAGAGCCAGCTCCAGCGCGATGCGCAGCATGTTCAAGCAATACATCGCCATCCAACTGGTGCCGTCGCTTTGTTCGATGTAGCCGCCGGTGGGCAGCGGTGCGCTGCGGTCAAACACGCCGATGTTATCCAAACCAAGGAAGCCGCCTTCAAAGATGTTGTCCCCGCTGCGGTCCTTGCGGTTCACCCACCAGGTGAAGTTGAGCATCAGCTTGTGGAAGACGCGCTCAAGGAAAGCGATGTCCTTGCGCCCTTGGAGCTTGCCGTCGATCTTGTACACGCGCCAGCAGGCCCAGGCGTGCACCGGCGGGTTCACGTCGTTGAAGGCCCACTCGTAAGCGGGAATCTGGCCGTTGGGGTGCATATACCATTCCCGCAGGAAGAGTCCCAGCTCGCGCTTGGCGTATTCGGGATCGACCACCGAGAAGGTGATCATGTGGAAGGCGGTGTCCCACGCGGCAAACCACGGGTACTCCCACTTGTCCGGCATCGACAGAATGTCGTCAGTGTAGAAATGAATCCACTGTGCGTTGCGGCCCTGCTTGCGCGCCGGATCGGGGGGAGGGCCGGCGGGATCGCCGTGCAGCCACTGATCGACCACGTAGTGGAAGAACTGTTTGCTCCATAACAGACCGGCGAAAGCCTGACGCTGCACGCGCCGGGCATCGTCGCTGAGATAAGCGGGCAGGAAACTGTAGAAGTCGTCCGCCTCGCTGAGGCGTGCGGCGAAGGTGGAGTCGAAATCGACGTTCGAGCTTTGCTCGCGGCTGAGCCGCAGCCGCAACTGTTTCGATTCGCCCGGATTCAGGCGCCACTGGTACCACCCGCACGCCTTCGTGCCGCGCGCTTCTGGAGAAACAGCTTCCTGACGGCCTCGGATCAGCAGTTCGTGGAAGGCGTCCTTGTAATGCCCGGAGCCGCTTTTGACACCATACAGCCGCTCGGTGTTGGTTTCATTCTCGGTGAACAGCAGCCGCGGGCAATCCTCCAGCCAGAGGTCGAAAGCGCCCAGCGATGCATGGCGGATCTCGATGCGGTCGCTGTGAAAGGATCCGAGCCACGGGCGCGGCCCGGGGCGGCCCCAACTCCAAGTGTTGCGCAGCCATGCCGTCGGCAGCACGTGCAGATCGGCCGGATCAGGTCCGCGGTTGATGGCGGTAATGCGGATGAGCATGTCGTCCGCGTCCGCCTTGGCGTATTCCACCTCCACGTCGAAATAGCGGTTCTCGTCGAAGACACCCGTATCGATCAGTTCCAGCTCGGGATGTTCCCTGCCCCTGCCGCGGTTGCCCTCCACCAGGCGCGCATAGGGGAACTCCGCCTGCGGGTACTTGTAGAGGCACTTCATGTAGGAGTGCGTGGGTGTCGAGTCCAGGTAGTAGTAGCACTCCTTGGCATCCTCGCCATGATTTCCTTCGTGACCGTTGAGCCCGAACAGCCGCTCCTTGAGGATCGGGTCGCGCCCATTCCACAGGGCTAGAGCGAAGCAGAGACGCTGATGATTGTCGCTGATTCCCGCAATGCCGTCCTCGCCCCAGCGGTAGGCTTTCGACCGTGCGTGGTCATGCGGAAAATAGTCCCATGCCGTGCCGTGGCGCGAATAGTCCTCGCGGACAGTGCCCCAGGCGCGTTCGGAAAGATAAGGCCCCCAACGCCGCCAGTGACGGACCTTCTCAGCCGCCTCTTCCAGCCGCTTGCGCTCCGCCGTCATTTAGTTATTGTAGTTTGCCGGAGCACGGCGCCGCCTACGCCAGAAGGTCTAGGAATGTCCCCGGACCGAACTCCGGCGGCGGCAGGAAGCCGGCATGCGCGGCCGATTGCTGGGAGCGCCGCGACAGTTCCGCTTGCGCCTTGGCCATCATTTGCGCCGCTACGGCAGCCACGGCGCGATCCTGAAAGGAGGGATCGGCGGGCGCGTGGGCGGCGGCGATGATCGTTTGCGCTTTGCGGATGGTGGCCTCCGGATCGCCGGGCACGGGTGAGCTATCGATGCTCACCTCCCCGGCCACCGCATAGCGCTGCCCGTCCGGACCGGTGACGTAGCTGTAGCTGGCGCCGCTAGTTGCATGGGCCCCGGCCGCGGCCAGATGCGCCTGCTCGTGGGCGCGCACCTCGCGGTCGGTCTTGGCTAGCTCGGCCACCTTGCGCCGCGCCTCGTCGCTCAGGTTCAGTTGGTCGGACGCCTGGCGCGCCGCGGCGCGCTCATGGCCGCCGGCCTGGCAAAGCGAACACGTGGCCGGGTCATGAGCGGCTTTCTCGGCGCGCTTGGCATCCAGGGTGTGCTCGAACACCGGAATCGAAGCGACGGGACTGATCGGGCCTAACACGACACGATTTCTCGTGTCCCTTATCGGCCGATTGTCATCGAGTTTTAGCTTGCCGATAGTACTATGATGTTTCTCAAGCCATGTTTTCTGTTTTGCGGCTCCTCTGCGCCGCGTTTGCTCTTGCCTCAGTGGCCGCTGCCGCCTCGCCCCACGTTGTTTTTGTCACCGGTGATGATGAGTACCGCTCGGAGTACTCGATGCCGGCTATTGCGCGCATTCTCGAAACCCACCACGGTTTCCGTACCTCTATCGCCTACTCCCGCCCGACCCCGCAAACTCCCGACAACATCGAAGGCCTCGAGGCGCTCAGAACCGCCGACTTGGCGGTCTTCTATCTGCGCTGGCGGCAGCTGCCCGATTCCCAGATGCGGCTCATCTTGAACTATCTCGAGTCTGGCAAGCCATTGGCGGGTCTCCGCACCACAACGCATTCGTTCCGCTATCCGGCCGGCCACGAGTTCGAACGCTGGAACGACGGGTTCGGCATCGAGGTATTCGGGCAAAAATGGTTCCGCCACCACGGCCATCTTTCCACCACCGCCGTTTCGGCGGTCGCCGCGCGCAAGGCGCATCCGATTCTGCGCGGCGTCGAGCCCGGCTTCACGGCGCGCTCATGGCTCTATGAAGTGGAACCGCTGGCCGGCGACAGCCAGCCCTTGCTGGAGGGACGCGCGATCAATCCGCAAGGCAAGGACACCAGTCCGCAGCCGGTTGCCTGGACCAAGACCTATCGCGGGGCGCGGGTCTTTTTCACGACCCTCGGCCACCCGGAGGATTTTCAATTGCTCTCGGCGAGGCGTCTTCTGATCAACGGCATTCTCTGGGCGCTTGGCGCGGAGATTCCAACCGATGGAGCGGCGGCCGATTTCGTGGGCGCCTATGAGCCGCCTGCCTCCGGAATCCCCCGGCCGGCCACAAAAAAGTCAGCCGACGCAGCCAAGGGCGGCGAGCGGGAGAACCGGCGAACAGAGCTGAACCTGCTCGCCAAGACCGATACTGCCAATGGCGAGAGCCGCCGCAACGAGAATATTCAATTCAACCTGATCGATAACAATGCCCTCAAGGAACTCAACCAGAGGATGGGCATCACGGCCACGATTGCTTCGGAGTTTCGCGCCGACCGTGGTTACTACGGCGTGGAGTACGGCAACCGGCCCACGGCTCCCATCCATCTGGGCTCCTCTTCCAACTCCGGCTTTCACGGCAGCCTTTTCTGGGGACATGACAACTCCGTGTTCGCGGCGCGATCCTTCTTCCAAGTGGGCGGAGTCCGTCCGGCGGTGGAGAATCAATATGGCGCCGAACTGACGATGCGTCCCTGGCGGGGAGCCGCGCTCTCGCTCGATGCCAGTCAACAGTTCACCCGCGGCAACGTGAATGGAAACGTGCTGGTTCCGCTGGCCGGCGAGCGTACGCCGCGCACCAATCATCAAGCGATCCGCCCCGTGCTCCTGCGATTCTTGAATGCTTATCCCGCCGAGCTGCCCAACCGCACCGACATCAACGAACGGGCGCTGAACACCAACGCGCCGCAAGCCATCGATGACAGCAACCTCACCGGGCGGCTGGATCAAAGCGTCGGTTCTTCCAACGTAGTGAGCCTGCGCTACCAGTTCACCACGCAGCAGGTGGATGCGTTTCAGCTGGTGGCTGGACAGAATCCCGACACCACGACGCGCGCGCACGCCGCCGCCGTCACCTGGAGCCGGCAGTTCAGCCCTGCCACCGTAGGGAACTTCTCGGCCGGTTTTGATCGCGTGACATCGCTGCTGGTCCCGGAGCCGAACGCCGTTGGTCAGGCGGTGAGCTTTGCGGGCGTCATTGAAAGGCTGGGGCCCAGCAGCTCTATCCCCATCGACAGGCGCCAGAACCGGTTCCGTTATTCGGCCGGTTTCGCACAAACACGCGGGAGACACAATCTGCATGCAGGGTGGGAGGTGGCGCGCCGCCACGTGAATGGCAGCGAGGTGAGCTCGCACCGCGGCACCCTTACCTTCCGCAACGACTTCGGCCGCGACACGATGACGAACTTTCTCACCGGCCAGCCGAGCCGGTTCTCGGGCGCCATTGGCCACATTCACCGTGGGTTCCGCGTTTGGGAGTGGAAGCTCTACCTCGGAGATAGCTTTCGCGCCACCCCGAATCTTACGCTGATCTATGGAGTGCGCTATGAGCCGTTCACACGCGCAGTAGAAGTGAATCAGCTCAACACCCTTCCTTACAGTTGCGACTGCAATAATCTCGCTCCTCGCTTCGGCTTCGCTTACAGACTTCCTTCCGGCTGGGGTACGCTGCGCGCCGCCTACGGCCTTCACTACGGCGAGCTGTTCGCGGTCACCTTTCAGCAGATACGGTACAATCCGCCCCACAACCGGAAGTTTGAAATCGTCGCTCCCGACCTGCTCGCCTCCATGGGCGCGTTGAACATCCCGCTCGATCCCAACGCGCGCAGTACTCAATTCGAGCTGTCCCCCGGCTTGAAGGCTCCCTATTCTCACCAGTACAACTTCACCTGGGAACCATCGTTTTCCTCAAACTGGCGCCTGCAGCTTGGCTATGTCGGCAGCCGGTCTCACGGGCTGCTGATGATGTGGTACACCAACCGCGCCCAACCGGTGCCTGGCGTGCCGCAACTCACGTCCACGATCAATGACCGGCGGCCCGATTCGACCCGTTTCGACGTGCGCCGCATCCTGAACGGTTCCCGCGGGTACTTTGACGCGGGCCGCGTTTCCTTGATCCTGCCCAGGTGGCGCGGGCTGTCCATCGACGCTTCCTATTGGCTGTCGAAGGCGATCGACCTCGGTGCCGCTTACTCCAACACCGCCACCGGCGAAGATGGGCGCCAGACGCAAAGTCAGAGCGAGTTCCATGTGTGGAAGGAGATGAAAGGTCCCAGCAACTTCGATCAATCGCATGCTTTCCTGTGGCGCGCAGCTTACACGACACCGGCGCCGGCCTCGCGCGGCTGGCTGGCGCGGCTCGCCGGGAAATGGGACCTGTCCGCGATCACTCTGGTCAAAACCGGGACGCCGTTCAGCGTGATTTCCGGCTCGGATGCTCCCGGCTTCGGCAATGTGGATGGCGACAACGGCGACCGCCCGCACCTTCTCAATCCATCGATTCTCGGCCGCACGATCGGTAATCCCGACACTTCGCTCGCCATGCTGCCGGTATCCGCCTTCGCTTTCGTGCTGCCAACGGAATTGCGCGGCAGCCTTGGTTCAAACACCTTCCGCCGGGCCGGCATCGGCAACGTCAACGCCTCCATCTCGCGCTCGTTTCCCATCGGCGGAGACCGCAAGCTGCTGTTCCGCGCCCAGTCGGTGAACTTCTTCAACACCCCGCAGTTTGCCGAACCCACACGCGAGCTGACCTCTCCGAGCTTTGGCTTCATCAACAACACACTCAACGACGGACGCAACTTCCGCTTCCTGCTGCGGCTGAGTTTCTAGAGGAAGCCGAGCGGGTACAATAGAGTCTTTGCCCGTTCGTCCAAGGAAACTCCCGCTTGCTAAATAAGCTCGTCATGGAAAACCTGAAGCACCGGCCCGTCCGCACTCTGCTCAGCGTCTGCGCCATCGCCGTGGAAGTGACCATGATTCTCACCCAGGTGGGCGTGAGCCGCGGCATGCTGGAGGACTCCCAGCGCCGGGCGCGCGGCGTAGGCGCCGACGTTTGGGTAAGGCCGCCGAACAGCTCCGTGCTCAGCTTCAGCTCAGCAAGCATGAATGAGAAGCTGGTGGAGTTTTTCGAGAAGCAGGCGGGCGTGGTGCTGGCCACCGGCAGCGTCTCCCACGGCATTGGCGGGATTGAGCAGATCACGGGAATTGACCTGGAAAAATTCAGCAAGATGAGTGGCGGCTTCCGTTACATCGCCGGTGGACCGTTCCGCAATCCCGATGACATCCTCGTCGATGAGCGTTACGCCGACATCCACAAACTGTCGGTGGGGAGCAAGGTGAAGCTGGTCAACCGCGAATGGAACATCTGCGGCATTATCGAGCCCGGCAAACTGGCCCGCTTGCTGCTGCCTCTGCCGGTGGTGCAAGAGATGGCCGGCGCCACGGGCCGTGTATCGCAGATCTTTGTTAAGGTGGATCAGCCCGCGAATGCACAGCGTGTCATCGATGACCTGAAACAAAAGCTGCCGGATTACAAGATCTACTCGATCGAGGAGTTCACGTCGCTCTTCTCGGCCAGCAATGTTCCCGGTCTGCGCGCCTTCAACGGCGTTGTCATCACGGTCTCCGTGCTGGTGGGTTTCCTGGTCGTGTTTCTCTCCATGTACACGGCGGTGCTGGAACGTACGCGCGAAATCGGCATTCTGAAATCGCTGGGCGCCTCGCGCGGCTATGTGCTCAGCCTGATGGTGCGCGAGACCTTCGTGCTCGCTTTGATCGGCACCGTGATTGGAATCCTGCTCACCTATGGAACCAGGGTGCTGGTGAACTTCTACGCCGGTCCGTCATTGACGCAGGTGATCGTCGCCGAATGGTGGCCTATCGCCGCGGCCATCGCTATCGGCGGCGCAATCCTCGGAACGCTCTATCCGGCGTGGAAGGCCGTCCAGCAGGATGCCCTGGAGGCGCTCAGCTATGAGTGAGCCCGTCATCATCCGCGTCAGCGGGTTGCGCAAGGTGTACCGCGCCGGGCAAGTAGATGTCCAAGCACTACGCGGGGTGGACCTGAGTATAAACCGCGGCGAATTCGTTTCCATCGTTGGTCCATCCGGCTCCGGCAAATCGACGCTGTTTCATGTCGTGGGAGGGCTGACGCCGCCCACATCGGGCTCAGTGGAGATCGACGGCGTGGATCTTGCCAAGATGGGGGAAACCGGTCGCACTAATATGCGCAAGACAAAAATCGGTTTTGTCTTCCAGAAGTACAACTTGTTGCCGACTCTGAGCGCCGGCGACAACATCGCCATCGCGCGGCACATTGCCGGCAAGGCCGATAACAGCGATGCGTGGTTCCTTGAGGCGTTGAAACTCCTCGGCATTGAGCGCAGGCTGGATCATAAGCCGCGCGCCATGTCGGGCGGCGAGCAGCAGCGCGTCGCCATTGCGCGTGCCATCGTGACTCACCCGGCGATCCTGCTGGCCGATGAGCCGACGGGCAACCTGGACACCCAGAACTCGCAAGCCGTGCTCGCCCTGCTCCGAGAACTGAACCACAAGCTGGGCCAGACCATTCTGATGATCACGCACAATCCGGAGGCGGCCGCTTTTGCCGACCGCATTGTCAGCATGCGCGACGGCAGGATCGTCAATTGATAGGCTGTCCTCCATGGAGAAGCTCCGGTTCCGGCTGGCCGATCCCGCCGAGTATCCCGCTCTGCGCAATCTGATCCTCGAAAGCTTCGCGCCGATTACCTGGTTCCGGCAGCTCGATGAGCAGTTCGGGCCGCTCAACGGGCTTGACTGGCGCGCACGCTGGCAACGCCGCCTGGACGATGTCTTCCGCACGCAAATCATCCTGGTGGGCGAATCGGGAGGAGTCATCCTCGCTGCCGCCACCGGGACCGCCGATGTGGCATCCAGCCTCGGCTTTATTGATCTCCTTGCCGTCGATATCCGCCATCAGGGCGGAGGGATCGGCCGCCAGATGCTGGAGGGAATGCTTGCCCATTTCCGCTCGCTTGGCATGGAGCATGCCAACCTGGAATGCCTGTCCGGCAACGAGCGTGCCAACAGGCTTTACTTGAGCGCGGGCTGGACGCTGGTCACCAGCTCGCACAAGTGGTTTATTCGGCTTTAAGCAACCGCGCTCAGGCCGGGCTTGTTCAGCTGGCCCGTCCGCATAACGCCATCCCGGACATCAAAAATACCAGGGAACTTTGGGTCCCAGCCCTTGTTGGCCGCGGGAACATACTGCCGCGAGTTGGCCTCGATTGCCGCCACCCCGGGCACATGCGCCGCCAGGCCCGCGGAATGGATCAGGGAGGCTCCCGGGCAAGTGAGATCCTGCACGCAGAGGAACATCTTGTACTTTTGCGCGGCGGCGGCCATGAGCAATGCCTGCGCTTGGCCCTTGCATGCCTTGAGCGCCGCGCCCGTGTAGCCCATCTCGCGGGAATACAGCAGCGATTCCAGTTCGGTGAGGGATTCGTCGATCACTACTGGGCGCAGCTTGGACGCCTCGTGCATCACATTGGCGCGGTCAGCCTTCAGGTCGCGCTTGGTCGGCTGCTCGATGTACTGGATGCGCTCAAAGCCGGCCTTGGTCTTCTCGCGCACCTGGCGGATGAAGCCGAGCAGATAATCGACGTTCGGGCACTTCTCGTTGAAGTCGGTCGAATAGTACCACTGCTTCACTCCACGTTTGGACTGCGTCTCTTCCGCGGCGCGGTCCACAGCCACTACGCGATCTACGTCCCACTTCAAATCCTCGCCGTTGAGCTTGATCTTGATATGCGTCAGGCCGCTGTAGTTGATCCACTCCGGCAGCGTTTCCGGCAGGCCGTCGTTGATGCGCTTGCGGATGTCGGAGGCGGTGATCGGATCGACGGCGCCCACCAGGTGATAGAGCGGCATTCGCGGCTTGGGCGTCTTCAGCACGTACTTTTCCAGGTGCTCGCCCTTGAAGTCCTTGCCCAGGTAATGAGACAGGTCATTGGCCATCAAGTCAGGACCGTATGTCTGGTACGTGCTCCGGCCGTGGAGTTTCCCGAAGGCGTCCGCCACCGCGGCGTCAAACGGGCTGGCCACGACCAGGGTCGCGAGTTTGGGGATCGGTTGGGAAAGTTTCGTTGCGCGCGTGACTTCATCGGCCGCCTTGAGGTACAGATGCTCCAAAGCCACGTTCAAGTCGACGGGATGCCCGTATTCCTTGTGCGCCGCGGTGATCTTCTGGATTCGCGTGGCAAGTTGCTTCATCGCTTCCAGCGTCTGGCTGTAGTTGAGCACGCGCGACGGAAAGGCCCATACGTTGCCGAGCGGCATAGAGCCGAATCCCTTGGCTGCCTTCCCGCTTGCCGTCTTCACCCTGACGTGCACGTTCAGAATGGTGACGCGGTCCACTTCCGTGCCGCCGAACTTGATCGGCGTGCGGTACAGGTAGTCTTCGTACTCGTGACGGACTTCGTCGATACGGACGTCTGTGGACTTGCCGGCTCCGCGCAGAATCGCGGGCGCTGCGATGGCAGTGGTGAGAAAACTTCTTCTTGTCAGCACACGGCTATTCTACCCGACGCCGGTCGGCGATTTTCACCCCAAGATACAGCGCCACGAACAGCAAGAGAGCGAATGCGCTCAAGTACCAGATGTTGGCCTTCAGCCACGCTCCGGAGTTTTCACCCAGCTGCCGCCCCAGCAGCGCAAGCCCGAAGTAGCGCGGAATACGAGCCGCGACAATGACCGCGAGAAATGACCGCCACGGCACGCCGAGAGCGCCGGCCGACAGCACGAAAATCTTCACTGGCATGGGGATCGGAATCAGCGTCGGGATGAAGACGGTCAATAATCCGTACCGGCTAAACCATCCGCGGAACTTGCCCGCGCCCGGCGATGGGGTCTGGCGGTCGAGATAAAGCTTGCCGCCCTTGCGCGCGATCCCGAACAGGATCATGCAGCCGATCGCGGAGCCGGCCACCGTCGCCGCCGCGGTGCCCCACGCCAGCCCGGGGTTGGTCGCCGCCACCAGCACGATGAGCGCATCCACCGTGGCCGGAAGCGGAACGCCAGCGGAATCCAAAACAGCCAGCAGGAACGCCCCCGCCGGACCCCAGCTCTCGAGTGTCAGCGCCAGTTCACGCACCGGCCAGTTCCCTCAGTTTCGCTTCATCGATCACGGGAATCCCAAGGGCTTGCGCTTTCTCCAGTTTTGATCCCGCCTCCTCCCCCGCCACCAGATAACTTGTCTTCTTGCTCACCGAATTCGTTGCCTTTCCACCGGTTGCCTCAATCAGCTCCTTGGCTTCGTCACGGCTCATCCCGGGCAGCGTGCCGGTGATTACGAAGGTCAGCCCCGCTAGCGGGCCCGCCTGCTTTCTTTTGATCTCATGCGTGAACTGCAATCCGGCCTCGCGCAGTCTCTCCACAAGCTGCAGGTTGTGCGGAGCGCGGAAGAATCCCTGAATGCTCTGCGACACCTTCGGCCCGACCTCCTCCGCCTCCTGCAGGGCCTCCTCCGCGGCCTCCGCGATTGCATGCAGGCTGCCGAAATGCTCCGCCAGAAGCTGCGCCGTGCGCTCCCCGACAAATGGGATGCCGAGCCCGTTCAGCACCCGCGGCATCGGCTTGCCGAGCGAAGCTTCAATTCCCTTCATGATCCGCGCCGCGGACTTCTCGCCCATCCGTTCCAGCTCCGCCAGCTGCTCCGCTTTCAGCTGGTAAAGATCGGCGATGCTCTTCACCATCCCCCGCGCGACTAGCTGATCCACCAGCGCCTCTCCCATGCCATCGATATCCATGACGCCGCGCGACGCGAAGTGCAGGATGGACTCCTTCAGCCGCGCTGGACAATCGGGGTTGACGCAGCGGCTTGCCACCTCACCCTCTGCCCGCACCACCGGCTCGCTGCAAACGGGGCAGGAGGAGGGAATGCGGAATTCCTTGCGGCCTTCGCCTTCACCGCTAACGCGCACCACCTTCGGGATCACGTCGCCGCTGCGCTCGATGATCACGGTGTCGCCGACGGCGAGGCCGAGACGGCGGATCTCGTCTTCGTTATGCAGCGTGGCGCGAGAGACAGTGACGCCGCCCACTCGCACCGGGTGGAGTTGCGCAACCGGCGTCAAGGTTCCCGTCCGGCCCACTTGCACTTCGATCGACTCCACTACGGTCTCGGCCTGTTCCGCGGCGTACTTGTAGGCGACAGCCCAACGCGGCGCCTTAGCCGTCCAGCCAAGCTGCCGCTGCTGAGCCACCGAATCAACCTTCGCCACGACACCGTCTATTTCATAGGGCAGATCTTCGCGCCGAGGCTCCCAGGACCGGGTGAACTCCACTAGTTCCTCCATGCCATGGCACAGCTTCCTTTCCACGTTCACCTTGAAGCCCATCCCTGATAGCCGGTCAAGCGACTGCCACTGGCTGTCGAACATCGCCTCGCCACCGGCCATCAGCAGGTAGGCGTAGAAATCGAGTTGGCGTGCGGCTGTGATTGTGGAATCAAGCACGCGCAGGCTTCCGGCGGCGGAATTGCGCGGATTGGCGTAGCGCTGATCCGGCTCGCGACCCGCGTTCAAACGCTCAAACGCCTTTTTCGTCATGATCACTTCGCCACGCACTTCAAACTCGGCCGGGCCATCGATGACGCGCAAGGGAATGGAGCGGATGGTGCGCGCGTTCTCGGTGACGTCCTCCCCGGTCTCCCCATCGCCCCGCGTAATGGCGCGCTGCAGCACTCCGTCACGGTATCGCAGAGCCAGCGAAAGCCCGTCCAGTTTCAGCTCGGCCGTGTAGCGGTAGCCGTCATGGCCCAGCAGATCTCTCACGCGGCGGTCAAAGTCACGCAGTTCTACCTCATCCAGTGCATTGTCCAGGCTCAGCATCGGGGAGGAATGCGGTGCTTGCACGAAGCCTTCCCGGGGCGCGCCGCCCACGCGCTGCGTGGGCGAATCGGGTGTGACCGATTCGGGATGTTTCCGCTCCAACTCCGCCAGTTGGCGCATCAGAGCGTCGTATTCGGCGTCGCTGATTTCCGGCTGATCCAGTACGTAATAGCGATGCTCGTGATGGCGGAGCAATCGCCGCAACTCCTCAATCTCTCGCAACTCGGGCGCTGCCATGAATCCTCTATTCTCGACTATCCGCGCGGGCCGTTGAAAGCCGCCTGATATGATGAGGTGTAATTCTTGATCTTCCGCAACGCCCACCTCATTTACAACCCGAACGCAGGCGGCCTGCAAGGCCGGAAATCGGCACGCCTGGTGACCTGCGTGTCCATTCTTCGCGAAGCCGGCTATGAGATCTTGCTGCGGCCCACTTCGCACCCGGGACATGCGACGGACCTTGCGCGGGACAGCGTCTCGGCGGGCGCTGACCTGATCATCGCCGCCGGCGGCGACGGCACGATCAACGAGGTGCTCAACGGCATGGTCGGCTCCTTCACGCCCCTTGCTGTTCTGCCGGCCGGTACGGCAAGTGTGCTGGCTGTGGAAACGCGCATCGGCCGGGATATGGAAAAAGCAGCGCGAAGTTTCCCGGAGCGGCAACAAGCGCGCGTCGCCGTGGGATTGCTCAAGGCGCACGGGCAGCAGCCGCGGCATTTTCTGCTGATGGCGGGAGCGGGGTTGGATGCGGAAGTAGTAGGCCGCGTGAATCCGGCGGTGAAAAGGCGGATCGGCAAGGGCGCCTACTGGCTGGCGGGAGCGTCGATGATGGGTGCTTCACTCAAACCCATGCAGGTGACAGTAAATAGCGAAACCATGTCCGCCGGTTTCGCGCTTGCCAGCCGCGTGCGAAACTACGGCGGTGATCTTTCGATCGCCCGTACCGCCTCACTGCTGCACGACAGCTTCGAGGTGGTGACTTTCGAAGGCGAGTCCTCGCTGCCTTACCTCAAGTACATGGCCGGGGTCGCTACCGGAACTCACTACCGTTTGGAAGGCGTCCGAGTTCAGCACGCGCAACTGGTGAAGTTCGACGCTCCGCCCGAAGCTCGGATCGGCGTTCAGGTCGACGGCGACTTCGGCGGTTATCTGCCGGCCCAAGCGGAACTGGTTCCGGATGCCGTGACGCTTCTACTGCCTTCAACCTTCCTGAAGGCTGAATCCGCCCTGGTAAAATGACAGATTCCACATGAGCTTTATCCACGACGATTTTCTATTAATGGGCCGCTCCGCCCGGCGCCTCTACCACACCTTCGCCAAGGACGAACCCATCCTTGACTATCACTGCCACCTGCCCCCGAAGGACCTTGCCGAAAACCGCCGCTTCGCCAACCTGTTTGAGATTTGGCTGGAGGGAGACCACTACAAATGGCGCGCGATGCGCGCCAACGGCGTCTCCGAACAGTACTGCACCGGAGAAGCCGCGCCGTACGAAAAATTTCTCGCCTGGGCGCGAACCGTTCCACACACTCTACGCAATCCGCTGTACCACTGGACGCACCTGGAGCTGAAGCGCTACTTCGGTATCGACGAACTGCTCAACGAATCCAACGCCAAATCGGTCTGGAGCCGCGCCAACGAGCAGCTGGCCGGTGAGGATCTGCGGACCCAAGGCATCCTGTCGAAGTTCCGCGTCAAGGCGGTCTGCACCACCGACGACCCGACCGACGATCTTGCTCACCATAAGGCCATCGCCGCTAGCGGGATTTCCACGCGCGTCTATCCCGCTTACCGGCCCGACAAGGCTCTGAATGTCCACCTGCCGATGGCTTTCAACGTGTGGGTGGACCGGCTAGCCGCGGTTAGCAACACTCACATCGGCAGTCTGAACGATTTCCTCGATGCCCTCCGCAAGCGGCACGACGATTTTCACGCCATCGGCGCGCGCCTTTCCGACCACGGGCTCAATCATTGTTTTGGCGAGCTGTGCACGGAATCGGAAGCCGCCGCGATTTTTTCGCGAGCCCGTTCCGGACACGCCGCCTCGGCTGAGGAGCACGCCGCGTTTGCGTCTTTCCTGATGCTGTACTTCGGCCGCCTGGACGCGGAAAAAGGCTGGACCAAGCAACTGCATTTAGGCGCCCTGCGCAACGCCAACACACGCATGATCCGCCGCGTTGGGCCGGATACCGGTTTCGACTCCATCGGCGACTGGCCGCAGGCACAGGCGCTGTGCGCCTTCCTGGACAGGTTGGAGCAGGAAAATGCACTGCCGAAGACGATCCTCTACAACAACAACCCGATCGACAATTACGTCTTCGCGACCATGATCGGCAATTTCCAGGACGGCAGAACGCCGGGCAAGATCCAGTTCGGCAGTGGCTGGTGGTTCCTGGATCAGAAGGAGGCGATGGAGTGGCAGATCAACGCGCTCTCCAATACTGGCCTGCTCTCCCGCTTCATCGGCATGCTGACCGATTCACGCTCCTTCATGTCCTATCCGCGGCACGAGTATTTCCGCCGCACGCTGTGCAACCTGGTGGGGGAGGACATTGATCAAGGCCTGATCCCGGATCAGGACGAGCGAGTAGGGCCCATGATCCGCAACATCTGCTTCGGCAACGCCCGCGACTACCTGGGCTTGGAGCTTGGATAACCTCACCCACACCCTCACCGGACTGATGCTGGCCCGCGCGGGCCTAGCGCGGCTAACTCCGGGCGCCACCGCGATTGCCATCCTCGCGGCTAACCTCCCCGACATCGACGCCGTATCGGCGGTGCATGGTTCGGCAGTTTATCTGGAACATCATCGCGGCCCGACGCACGGCCTGCTTTTGATTCCCGCGATGGCGCTGCTGCCGGTGGCCGTCGTGTGGCCGTTTGTAAGGAGCCGCCTGCAATGGAGAGGCGCGTATGGCGTATCGGTGATTGCGCTGCTGAGCCATCTGCTGATGGACTGGACCAACATCTACGGGATTCGTCTGCTGGCGCCTTACTCGGAGCGCTGGTACCGGCTTGACATCACCTCCGTCGTCGATCCCTGGATCTTGCTTGTGCTGATTGTTTGCTCGCTGTGGCCGCTGCTGTCCCGGCTTGTCTCGGGCGAAATCGGTGCCCGCACACGGCCTGGTTACGGGCTGGCCCGATTCGCGCTGGCCTTGATTTTGCTCTATGAAGGCGGCCGCTTTCTGATTCATCAACGCGCCGTGGAAACGCTGGAAGCGCGCATGCACGCGGGCCGCCTTCCGTTTCGCGTTGCCGCGTTTCCGCACCTCGCCAATCCTTTGCGCTGGACGGGACTGGCCGAAATCGACACAGCCTACGTTCTGCACGATGTGAGACTGAGTGGAGCATTTGATCCCGACGCAGGCCGGGTTTTTTATAAAACGGCGCATTCGCCGCAACTGGAGGCGGCGAAGAATACGGCCGCGTTTCGCTCCTTCTTGCTCTTCTCGCAATTCCCGCTCTGGCGCGTATTGCCTGTCGCCGAGCCGCAAGGAGGTCATCAAGTGGAGGCTAGCGATTTGCGGTTCGGGTTGCCTGGGGAGGGCCGCTTTGCGGCGGTATGCATTCTGGACACGGACGGCATGCCACTTCGCAGCTGGTTTCAGTTCGGCCCGCCGGGTCTTCCGCCGCGGCCGCGGTGAAGCCTACGCGGTTTCGATCCGCGCGGCCTGCTGCAAGCCGAGCCGTTCGATTTCGATTTCGCGGATCCTGTACTTCTGCACCTTTCCAGTCACTGTCATGGGGAAACTGTCCACGATTCGGATGTGCTGCGGGATCTTGAAGTGAGCGATTCTGTTGCGGCACCATTCGCGCAGCTCACCCTCGGTCAGCGTCTCGCCCGTTTTCAGGCGGATCCATGCCGCCACGCATTCACCAAGTCTTGCGTCGGGCAGGCCCACCACCTGCACGTCGGCGATCTTCGGATGCGTGTAGAGGAATTCTTCGATCTCCCGCGGATAGACATTCTCGCCGCCGCGGATGATCAGATCGCGCGCGCGTCCGGTGATTTTGCAGTTGCCGTCCTCCCGCATGACGGCGAGGTCGCCGGTGTGCAGCCAGCCTTCCTTGTCGATCGCCTTTGCTGTGGCTTCCGGCTCGCCGTCGTAGCCCTGCATGACAAGGTAACCGCGCGTGCATAACTCACCTTGAACGCCGCGCTCGACCGTTTCGCCTGTTTCCGAAACGATTTTCGTTTCGGTGTTCGGGAGTGTTGTGCCAACCGTCGAGACGCGCACCTCCAGCGGGTCATCGGACTGCGACATGGTGATCACCGGCGAACTTTCGGTCTGGCCGTAGGCGATGGTGATCTGCGAACAATGCATCTCATCGACGACGCGCTTCATGACTTCGATGGGGCACGGCGCGCCCGCCATGATTCCGGTCCGCAGTGAGGTCAAGTCGAAGCGGGAGAATTCGGGATGCTCCAGCTGCGCGATGAACATCGTCGGAACACCGTACAAGGCGGTGGCGCGCTCGGCCTCTACCGCATCCAGCGTCATTCCGGCATCGAAACTCCAGTTGGGCAGCACTAGAGCGCTGCCGGTAGTCACTGCCGCTAGTACGCCCATCACGCATCCGAAGCAGTGATAAAGCGGAACGGGCGCGCAGATGACATCTTCTTCGGTGAGCTTCATCTGCGCCGCCGCTAGGCTGGCGTTGTTCAACAGGTTGCGGTGCGTCAGAAGCACGCCTTTCGGTGAACCGGTTGTACCGGACGTGTATTGGATGTTGACCACGTCACCCGATTCGTTGTCTTCTTCCAGGCCAAACTGGCCCGCGGGCAGATCATTGCGTTCGAGATAAACGCGCCGCAGATCCAGCTTTTCGCCGCCGGCGGCCTCCTCGAGAATGGTCGCGTAGTCGGCGCGCTCGTCACGGCTCCATAGAAAAATGGCGCGCATTTTCGATTTCCGAAGCACGTAGCCCAGCTCATGCGAGCGGTACGCGGGATTCACGTTCACCAGCACCATGCCGGCGCGGGCGCAGGCAAGCTGCAGCAGCACCCACTCCACGCAGTTGGTGGACCAGATGCCCACACGATCGCCAGGACGCAAACCCAGCGCGCGCAGCCCAGCCGTCCACCCGCAAACCTCACGGTCCAGATCTACCCAGCTCAGCCGCCGGTTTTGATGGCGCGAGATGATCGCCGGACGGTCGGGAAACCGGAAGGCTGCTTCCGTCAGCCTGCGTCCGATCGTGGATTCCATCAGACCGGTTTCCGGCCCCTTGGCGTAGCTCAGCATGAGCGGTTTCCACCGGATGCTATAGTCGTCCAGACGTCTCTATGCAACCACTCCAAGGTATCACGGTGCTGGACATGACCCGCCTGCTTCCAGGCGCAGTCGCGACAATGATGCTGCGCAAGGAAGGAGCGGAGATCATCAAAGTGGAGCAGCCCGGATCGGGCGACTACTCGCGCGCCATGGGCGGTATCTTCGCCGCCACCAACGCCGGCAAGAAATCAGTCACCTTGAACCTGAAAGAAGCCGCCGGGCGCGAAGCGTTTTTCCGCCTGCTCGAATCGGCCGACGTGGTGGTGGAGAGCTTCCGGCCCGGCGTGATGGAACGCTTGGGGCTTGGATGGGAGCAGCTGTCGGCGCACAAGGCAAGAGTGATTTTCGCTTCATTGCGTGGTTTTCCGCCACAAGGACCCTTGGCGGGCATGGCCGGCCACGACATCAACTATCTTGCCGAAGCGGGAATTCTGGAACTGCTGGGTGGATTGCCGGCCGTTCAGATTGCCGACATCTGCGGCGGCTCACTGCAGCTGGTGCAAAGCATTCTTTTGGCGCTCCTGGCCAGGCGTCATACGGGCAAGGGGAGCCGCGTCGAGGTCAACATGGTGGACGGACTGGACCCGCTGTTGCTGTTACCGCGCGCCTATCCAGGCAATCCGCTGGACGGACAATGTCCCTGCTACCGGCTCTACACCGCCTCCGACGGGCGTCGAATCGCCGTGGGCGCGCTGGAGCCGAAGTTCTGGGTCAGCTTGTGCCGGGCTCTGGGCCGGGAGGATCTCATAGCTGCCCAGTTTTCGCCCGATGCCGTGCCGGTGATGGAGGAGATCTTCCTTGCGCGCACCGCGCGAGCATGGTGCGATTATTTCCGCGAGCACGACTGCTGCGTCACTCCCGTGCTGCCTCTTTCCGTTTCCTTGCCCGAGCATCGCGAGCCTGCGCCCGGGCTTGGCGAACACAATCATCTATTGCGCTGATGCGGCCAGCAGCCGCTTCACGTAGGCGAGACTGGAATCGATCAGCGACCATGCGTCGGGATGGAAGCAGAGGTCTACACACCACCATTCCGCGCCGGGAATCGCCCTCAACCTGGGGGCGAGAGCCCAGAAATCCAGCCTGCCTTCCCCGAGAAGGCAATGCGTGCTGGTTTCCTCCCCATAAAGAGTCCCGTCGGAATCCACCAGGTGCACGTGACCAATCCGGCCCACCAGCTTCCGAAGCAACTCCGCCACGCCGCCCTCCAGCCGCTCCGGCTCCCCGTGCTGGCGCGCGCATGCAACGGCACACATGTAGGCATGCGCGGTGTCGAACAGAATCTGGAAGTTCGGATGATGCACCTTGGCGTGCAATTCAGAGATCTCGGTAGGTTTATTGAAGACGAAGCCAGGCTCGAACTCCCACAGCAGCTTGACGCCGCACTCGCCGCCGATGCCGGCGGCCTCGTGCCAGATGTCGGCCAGACGGCCCAGGCTGGAATCGTAATCCTCCTCCAGCACCGCGCCGGGCGCTGCTCCGGTGTCCACGCGGATCGAAGGAGAACCTATGGCCGCGCACAGATCCAAGTTGCGTTTCAAGAGATCGAGGTATCGCTGCTTGTTTCCCGAGACGATCGGATTGACGGTGGAGAAATCAGCTGCGTAGCCGGAGATCGGCAGCCTCAGGTCCTCAAGATGCCGGACCAGGCGCTTGCGCGACTCCGGCGCCTGGTAGGCTTCCGGCGTTACATGCGGCGGGAAACCGCAAACTTCGATTCCGTCGTAACCGGCTTCCGATAGCCGTTTCGCCACCGCATCAAAGGGAACTGGACGCGTGGCGTAGGGACCGAAAGAAAACGCCCAACTTCCCAGCGACACTTTCATCGATAGAAACGCCTCAACGGGTGCAGAACATGGCGCCCGGCGCCTAGTGCATTATACAAGGATGAGCTTTTTGAGGGCCGGGACCTACAGTCCTTTTGAACCGCTGACCGAAGAAGCGATGCTCTCGCTCGGTTCGATGGAGGGTCTGCTGGAAGTTCCAGCAGCGCGGAAGCGGAGAGAGCGGCTGTGGCCCGGATATGCGGCGGCGGCGGGAATAGCGGCCATCGCCTACGGGCTGCACTACTTGCCGGTGGCGCCTTTCTTGATCCAGAACAAACGGCCGATCAGCGCGAGCATCATCGCGATCATCGTCGCGGTGATGATCCGCAATTTGCTGACGGTGCCGGCGGCGGCGCTGCCCGGATGCAAGAACGTGGTGCGGCGTATGATTCCGGCGGCGATCGTGCTCACTGGGGCGGGATTGAACCTGGGGCAGGTGGCGGGCGTCGGGTGGCCAGCGTTGCTGATCACGGTTGCCGGCATGTGCATCGCGACGGTATCGGCGCTGTGGCTGGGGCGGCGCATGGGTCTGATGCGCAATACCTCCCTGCTGATTGGAACGGGAACGGCGGTGTGCGGCACCAGCGCCATTGTCGCCGCCGCGCCGCTGATTGAGGCCGATGAGGAAGACGTCACGCTCAGCATCGGCACGGTGAATTTCCTTGGACTGATTTTGATGTTCGCGCTGCCGGTGGCCGGCGGCTTGCTGGGATTGGATCAGACGGCGTTCGGTGTTTGGGCGGGCGCGACGATTCACGCGGTGCCGCAGGTTGTCGCGGCCGGGTTCACGTACGGGCCGGAGGCAGGGACGCTGGCGACCCTGGTGAAGCTGGCGCGGGTGACGATGCTGGTCCCCTTTCTGCTGCTGCTGCTGCTCATGACAGGCAAGCGTCGTTCCGACATTCATGCCGGCCGGCTGATTCCGACGTTTCTTTGGGGATTTCTGGCATTGGCGGCGCTGAATTCGATCGGCCTCATTCCGTCACTGCAGTTTCAGCAGGCGCTGGGCATGACTCAGCCGGCCGTGGTCGCGTTGGGTCCGTGGCTGGTGGAGGCGGGCAACGGCTTGTTGACGCTAGCGATGGCGGCGATCGGGCTGGAGGTAAATCTGAGGCTGCTGGTGAAAGTGGGTTCCCGCGCTCTGCTTGCAGGCTCCGGCGCCGCGGTCGTCCTTTGCGGCGGAGCGTGGCTGCTGATTCGGGTTCTGCTCTAGATGTTCTCGCGGCGTCTGAACTGGGAAACATCCGGCAACCAGTTGAGCCTTTTGCTGAAGAGCAAGCGGGCTGCTGGTGCACAGATCGTTGATCTCACCGAATCGAATCCCACCCAGGTTGGAGTTATGGCGTCGCCGCTAGCGGTGCTGGATGCGTTGGGTGATCCCAGTTCCCTCGTTGATGAGCCTAATCCGGCCGGGTTGATCGAGGCGCGCCGCGCCGTGGCTGGTTATTATCAGGCACAGGGAGCGAAGGTTGAGCCGGAGCAGATCCTGCTAACGGCGAGCACTAGCGAGGCGTACTCCTTCCTGTTCAAACTGCTGGCCGATCCCGGTGAGGAATTGCTCGCGCCGAGGCCTTCCTATCCTCTGTTCGACCACCTGGCGGCGCTGGATTCGATTTGCCTGGCATATTATCCGCTCCGATACCAAGAAGGCTGGTGGATGGATCTGGATGCCTTGGAACAGCAGATCACGGTGCGAACGCGCGCGGTGATCGTTGTCCATCCCAACAATCCGACGGGCTCCTTCTTAAAGCGCGCCGAGCTCAAGAGGCTGGAGCAGATCTGCCTCCGTCACAAGCTGGCCCTGATCTCCGATGAGGTTTTCGCCGACTATGAACTATGCCCCGATGCCGAGCGCTTCACCACGGTCGCCAGCGCTAGTGAAGCGATGGCATTTTCCCTGAGCGGGTTGTCGAAGCTGATCGGGTTGCCGCAGATGAAGCTGGGTTGGATTGTCTGCAATGAGCCGGAAGCGATCCGGCGGCTGGAATGGATCGCCGACACCTATCTCTCCGTGAGCGCGCCGGTGCAGCATGCCACGGCGAAGTGGCTGGAGTTGCGATCCGCCTTTCAGCAGGAACTGAAGCGGCGATTGCGGGTGAACCTGGACTGCGTATCCAGCAATATGGATACACTGCGCGTGGAAGGCGGATGGAGCGCCATAGTGCGGCTGCCAGGCCTGCGCGCCGATGAGCAATGGGCCCTGGATCTGCTGAACGAGGCCGATGTCCTGGTGCAGCCGGGCTATTTCTACGACTTTGAGCAGGAGTCACTGGTGGTGGTTAGTCTGCTCACAGCCCCTGAACTTCTCCAGGAAGGAATCCGCCGCATGAAGGAGTTCACCGATGGTGTGGTCTGAAAGCATTGAGCGCGCGCTGGCGCGGATTCGGGAGCGCGAAGGCGAAGTGCGTGCCTGGGTGGAAGTGTCTCCACAGCCTGCACTCGCCGAAGGCCCGCTCAGCGGCACAGGCTTTGCCGCCAAAGATACCTTTGAGACGGGTGGCCTTGCGACTGAGTACGGTTCGCCGATCTATGCGGGCCGGCGAGGAACGTCGGATGCCGCGCTGGTGGAGATGCTGCGGCGGCGTGGCGCTGTGCTGCTTGGGAAAACGCAGACAACAGCGTTCGCCTACTTTGACCCCGCACCGACGCGAAATCCGCGGCGCCTCACCCATACGCCCGGTGGCAGCTCCAGCGGTTCGGCGGCTGCGGTGGCCGACGGGATGGCGGAGTTCGCCATCGGTTCGCAGACGCAAGGGTCCGTGATCCGGCCTGCTTCCTATTGTGGAATTGTGGGGTTCAAGCCATCGCATGGGTTGCTGCCGGTGGAAGGGCTTCTTCCGTTCGCGCCGACGCTGGACACGGCAGGGCTGTTCACCACCACCGTATCGCGCATGCGGGAGCTATGGGCTCAGATGGGATTTCCTGTGGGAGATAGCCCACCGCAGCCGCTTGCGGCGCTGCCGGTGCCGGACCACGTGGAGGCGCCGATGCGGCAGGCATTTTTCAGCGCCGTGGCGCAGCTTGGGGCAATACAGGTGGACCCTCCCGTTTCGCTTGACGAGGTATTCGAGACAATCCGCCTGATCAACGACTATGAAGGTTCACGTACGTTCAGAACTACCTACGACGAACATGGCCGGCGGATCGGAGTGAAACTGGCTGAACTGATTGAGCGCGGCCTTCGCGTTGCCGAAAAGGACTACCGGATGGCCCTCGACAATCTCCAGCAGGCGCGCCGCGCCATGGAGCAGTGCCTAGCAGCCTATCCGATTCTGTTGTCGCCGGCGGCGCAGGGTCCGCCTCCGGAAGGGCTGACCTCCACAGGAAATCCGATCATGAACGGCGCCTGGACGGGATTGGGAGTGCCCGTGGTGAGCGTTCCTATGCCGGTGGGGCAAGCACTCCCGCTGGGTTTGCAGTTGGCCGCAGATCGCAACCAGGAAGAGCGCTTGCTAGCGGCGGCCTTCATGGTAGAGAATGAACTGGCTGCATAAGGTGGAGGCAAGCAAGCATGAAACTAGTCGCAACAATCGTACTGATGATAGGAATGGCAACCATGGCCAACGCGGAAGTTTACGAACTGAGAACCTACACGGCTCTGCCCGGCCGGCTGGATGCGCTAAACAAGCGCTTCCGCGAGCACACGGCAAAGCTGTTCGAGAAGCACGGCATGAAGAACATCGGCTACTGGGTGCCGCAGGATGAGCCGCGCAAGGCCAACACGCTGATCTACGTGGTTTCGCACAAGAGCCGGGAAGCGGCGGCGAAGAACTGGGAAGCGTTCCGCAATGATCCGGAATGGGTCAAGGCGAGGACGGAATCGGAAAAAGACGGCAAGATTGTCGACAAGGTGGAGTCGGTTTTCATGGATGCCGTCGACTACTCCCCGTTGAAGTAGATGCGGCGCGCCTGGCTGCTGCTGGCGGTGAGCGCGTTGGCGCAGGACGCCGACTTGGTGGTCCGCAATGCCCGTGTGTGGACCGGCAACCCTGCCAGGCTGTGGGCCGATTCGATCGCGGTGCGCGGCGGGCGCATCATCGCGGTGGGCGGATTCACCGGTAAGGCGCGCTCGGAGATCGATGCGGGGGGCCGGATGATCACGCCCGGCTTCATCGATAGCCACGTTCATTTCCTCGAAGGCGGCTTCCGCCTCACCAGCGTGCAGCTTCGCGACGCGGAGACGAAAGAGGAGTTCGTGCGCCGCATCGCCGCTTTTGCGAAAACAGTTCCGGAGGGGACCTGGATCACCGGCGGCGACTGGAACCATGAGCTGTGGGGCGGAGAACTGCCTTCGTGCGGCTGGATCGACACCGTGACGCCGCGCCATCCGGTTTGGGTGAACCGGCTGGACGGGCACATGGGTTTGGCGAACAGCCTGGCGCTGAAACTCGCGGGGGTGACGAAGGCGACGCGCGAAGTCGATGGCGGAACGATTGTGCGGAACGCGGAAGGCGATCCTGCGGGCGTGCTGAAGGACAACGCCATGGGCTTGGTTGCACGCGCGGTTCCCGCGCCATCGCCGGAGCAGCTGGACAAGGCGCTGGATGCAGCGATGCGCTACGTGGCCGGCCACGGCGTGACCTCGGTCCATCACATGGGAACTTGGAATGACCTGGAAGTCTTCCGGCGTGCGCGGAAGGCAGGGCGGCTGGCGACACGCATTTACGCCGCGGCGCCGCTGGCCGACTGGGAGCGGCTGCGCCATTATGTGCACACCAATGGGCAGGGCGATGAATGGCTGCGTTGGGGTGCGCTGAAAGGTTTCGTCGACGGCTCGCTGGGCTCGCATACGGCCGCCTTCGAGGAACCGTTCTCGGATGCGCCGAACGATCGTGGCTTGCTGCTGAATCCGCCGGAGAAGATGCGCGAATGGATCCAATCCGCCGACGGCGCGGGCTTGCAACTGGCCGTCCATGCGATCGGTGACCGCGCCAACCGGCTGCTGCTTGACATCTACGAGGAGGTCTCCAAAGCGAACGGTAAGCGCGATCGGCGGTTCCGCATCGAGCATGCGCAGCATCTTCGCGCGGCGGACATCTCGCGGTTCGCCCGGCTCGGCGTGATCGCCAGCATGCAGCCCTATCACGCGATTGATGATGGATGCTGGGCCGACAAGGTGATCGGCAAGGAGCGGGCGAAGAGTACTTACGCCTTCCGTTCCCTGCTGGACGCGGGGGCGCGGGTGGCGTTCGGCAGCGACTGGTTCGTGGCGCCGCCGTCGGTGGCTGAGGGATTGTACGCAGCTCTGACGCGAGCGACGCTGGACGGCCGCCATCCAGGTGGCTGGGTGCCGGAGCAGAAGATCGGAATGGCAGAAGCCCTTGCCGCCTATACGCGGGCGGGCGCCTACGCCTCGTTTGAGGAGAAGGAAAAGGGCACGATCGAGACCGGCAAGCTGGCCGACTTCGCCGTGTTGGATGGGGATTGGACGAAGATCAAGCCCGGGGAGCTTCGCAAGGCGCGGGTCTGGATGACGATCGCCGGCGGCCGCGTTATCTTCAGGACAGAGAAATAGCCATGCCTTGGGAATACCTTCCGTTTTTCTCTTCACTGAACCAATTCCAGAAGCAGGCGGATCTGCTGCTGGATGGACATCGCGCCAAAGTCATCGAAGCGTTGCGCATCATTCATCACCATCACCCGCGCTTCATGAGCCCCGACCTTCCCTGGCTGCCAAGAGATTTGTCGCCCACGGAGATCGCGGAAGATCGGTTTGATGTAGCAGACGCCAGACTCGCCGTTGCCCGCGGCTACTGCTTTTTCGATTGGCAAGCGCTGGCGGTATTCGTGGAGGCTGCCCAAGACCGGGAGTCTGAGGTCTACGCTTTCGAATCAGCCGTGGAAGCGGTCATTTCCGGCGATCTGCCAACGCTTCGATCGCTGCTTCAGAAGCGCCCCGAGCTTGTGCGTGCGCGCTCCACCCGCCGGACCAACTTCGATCCGCCGCGGCATCGCGCGACGCTGCTGCATTACGTGGCTGCCAACGGCGTGGAGAACTACCGGCAGAAAACTCCAGAGAACGCGCTTCAGATTGCGGAGACCCTGCTCGAGGCTGGCGCGGAGGCTGACGCGCTGGCGGACCTGTACGGCACCGAGTGCACGACCATGTCTTTGCTGGTTTCCAGTTGTCATCCGGCCGAGGCCGGAGTGCAGGTGCCCTTGATCCACTTGCTGCTGGACCATGGCGCGGCGGTGGAGGGCCGGGGCTCCAACAAATGGTCCACACCTTTGATGACGGCGCTGATCTTCGGATACCCGGCTGCGGCCGAGGCGTTGCGAAGCCGAGGCGCGAAGGTGGACAATATCGCAGCCGCCGCCGGGCTGGGTCTGCACGCCGAAGCCGGGCATCTTATTTCTTCCTCCGACCGACCGAGTCGTCACCGCGCGTTGGCGTTGGCGGCACAGCTTGGTCACGCGAGAGTGGTGCGGCTTCTGCTGGATAGTGGTGAGGACCCGTCGCGTTACAATCCCGACGGCTACCATGCGCACGCAACCCCCTTGCACCAGGCGGCACTGGCGGGACATGAGGCGGTAGTGAGGCTGTTGGTCGAGCGCGGGGCGAGCCTGGAAATCAAGGACAAGATCTATCAAAGCACGCCGCTGGGCTGGGCCAATCATGCGGGCAAGAGCGCGATCACAGAGTTGCTGGAGGCGGCCGGCGGCCGCTAAACCGCCTGCTATAATCGCTTCCTCTATGCCCGCCCGCCGGTCCATGAAAGGCGCCTGGATGGCATCTCCCACCTGGAACTCTTCGAGGCGCGCATGATCGTGGAGCCGGAGCTGGCATCACGCGCCGCCGCACGCGCCACTGCCGAAGACATCAGCATCCTGCGCTCCAAAGTGGCCGGGATGGAAGCAAACATCAACGATCGCGGAAGGCAGGTAGAACTCGGCATCGCCTTCCACGATGAGATCTTCCGCACGGCCGGAAACCGCGTTTGCCGGCAGATGTTCAGCGTGATTCACCGCGGCATCCTCACCAGCATCTCGCGGCTTTTCCAGCGCGCGCGGCTGGAGGAAGTGGTGGCCCAGCACAAGGCGATCTACACAGCGATCAGCAGGCGGGAGCCGGAAGAAGCGCGGCAACGGATGACGGACCACCTGCGGCGGGCGCGCAGCCTTTTTCTCGCGGTAAGCTGAATCTCACGGCTGATGAGATATAACGAAAACCTGATCGTGGAGATCGTGGAAACGGCCCGATCGCTTTATCAACGCGGCTATAGTTTCGGCACCGCAGGAAACATCAGCGTCCGCGCATCGGACCGCATCTACATCACCCCCACCAATTCTTGCTTCGGCGCGCTCACCGTGGAGACGATGTCCGAGTTGGATCTGAACGGCAACCGCCTCTCCGGCAACGTACCGAGCAAAGAGACGCATTTTCATTTGTCGGCCTACCGCGCGCGGCCGGAGGCCTCGGCGGTGGTTCATCTGCATTCCACCTACGCCACCGCCGTCAGCTGCCTCCGCGAACTCGACATGGAGGATGCGCTGCCTATCTTCACTCCCTACTTCGCCATGCGCATCCCTAAACTCCCCGTGGTGCCCTACCTCCCTCCGGGCGACCCGATGCTCGCACCGGAGGTTGAGCGCTGCGCCGCCGTTTCCCCGGCCATGCTGCTACGTAATCACGGGCCGATCACTACCGGCAAGACGCTGATAGAGGCCGCTGCTCTCTCCGAGGAGCTGGAGGAGCAGTCCAAGCTCTACTTTCTGCTGAACGGCGCCGGGCAGCAATTGACCATCGATGAGGTGGCCGAGCTGCGCAGAAGATTCCGCTAGGAGCATCCATGCCGGATCTTCTGCTTGCCGCCGTCGCCGATGATGACACCGGCGCTTCCGACTTGGCCGGCATGTTGGCCGAACGCGGCCTGCGCGTGATACTGGTGATCGATCTGCCCGAGCCGGAAAAGCTCGCCGAATGGGCGTGCGGCCATGAGGCCATCGTCGTCGCCACCGCCACTCGCGCCATTGCGCCACGCGATGCGTATGAAAAAACCCGCGCTGCCGTCAATCGGCTCCGCGCCTTGAAGCCGCGCCAGATTCAGCTGAAATACTGCTCCACCTTCGATTCCACCGAAAAAGGGAACATCGGTCCATCCATCGATGCGGCGATGGATGAGCTGGATGAAAAGTTCACCGTGGCCTTGCCGGCGCTGCCTGTCAACGGACGCACGACGTTCTTCGGCCACCACTTTGTCCACGGCGAGCTTCTTTCGGATTCTCCGATGAGCCGCCATCCGCTGAATCCGATGACTAATCCCAACCTGGTCAAACATCTCCAGTGGCAGACACGACGCAAGGTGGGACTCGCCGATTTCCGCTACGTCAACGCCGGCGCCGATGCCTTGCGCTCCCGCCTCAGGCAGCTGGCGCAGGAATTCGACATCGTCATCGTGGACTGCATCGACAACGATCAGGTCTCCATTATCTGTGATGCTATCGCCGGGATGGCACTGATTACGGGCAGTTCCGCGCCGGGCATCGGCCTGCCGGGCGTCTGGCGCCGCTTGGGATGGTGGAAGCCGGAAGCCGGTGTGCAACAGGAGCGCGTAGCCGAGGATTCCGCGGGGTGCCTTTTCATCGCCGGCAGTTGCTCGGTGGCCACCCGTGCCCAGAATCGCTGGCTGCTTGCGCAAGGCGCGGAGCATTTCGAGATCGACCCGAAAACACTGCTGGAATCGAAGCCGGCCCAGTTGGAGGCAATCGCCGTGCGCGCGGGCCAGGCGATCGCGGCCGGCCGGCGCGTTCTCATCACCACCGCGTCCGAGCCGGACGTTGTCAAGCGCACCCAGGAGTGGGCGGCGGCACAGGGCAAATCCGCGGAGCAGATCGGGCTGGAAATCGCCGGCGCGCTGGCGCGCTTCTGTCAGATGATCGTGGAGCGGCAAAAGCCGGCCGGGCTGGTGTTGGCCGGAGGGGAAACATCCAGTGCCATCTGCCGCCAACTGTGCTTTGGCGCCCTGCGCGTTGGCGCCAATATAGAACCCGGCGTACCCATCTGCCGCACGCTTGACCCCGCGCGCCTGCCCGTAGTGCTCAAGAGCGGCAACTTCGGAAGCGAGGACTTCTTCGGCCGCGCCGAGCGGGCCCTTCGCACGCCTGCGTAAGGCAATATACTGGCCACAATGGAACATTCCGGCGCGGGGCTGCATGTTCAGTTCTGGGGCGTGCGCGGCTCCATTCCCACGCCACATGCGGCAAACATGCGCTATGGAGGCAACACCGCCTGCGTCGAGGTGCGGCTCCAGGGTGGCCCGCCCGTAGTGCTTGACGCTGGAACGGGTATTCGCCGCCTCGGGCTGGAACTGCGCGGCTGCCCCCTGATTCATCTCCTGCTCACGCATTTCCACTGGGATCACATCCAGGGGCTTCCGTTTTTTGATCCGCTGCACCATCCCGCGCAAACCTTGGACGTGTGGTCTTCGGCGCCGCCGGCGCGCTTGCAGGCGACGCTGGAGCAACAAATGAGCACCCCCTATTTCCCCGTCAATCTGACCGAACCTCCCCGGCGGCCATCCTACAACCAGGCGACCGGGCACGGCTTCGAAGTAGGCGGGATTAAGGTCCAGCCTATAGAGCTGCACCATCCCGGTGGTTCCACCGGCTACAAACTTTCCGCCAACGGGGCGAGTGTCGTCTATGCCACCGACCACGAGCCGGGGAGCGCGGTGCACGACGCTGCGCTGCTGGAGGTGGCCGCCGGCGCCGACCTGTTGATCATCGACTCCCAGTACACGCCGGAGGAACATCAGGCGCGCGAGGGCTGGGGGCATGGCACATGGCTCGATTCCGCCCGCACGGCTCGTGAGGCCGGCGTCAAGCGCCTGATCCTGTTCCACCACGATCCCGCTCGAGACGATGAAGCAGTTGCGGCGCTGGTGGAGAACGCGCGAACTGAGTTTTTCCCCACCGAAGCAGCACGCGAAGGTTGGACAATCCAGATTTAGAGCGCCCCTCACGCGTGCCGGGCAACGGCTGAGCGACAATGGAGGCATGAGGCGCCGCTGGCTCCTTGGTCTCGCTTTGGCGTTGTTGCTGCCGGCCCAGATGCGCATGAGTGTCGCGCAGCTGACGGCATTCCTGCGTTCCTCGGTGGACTTGAAACACGACGACCGGCGGGTGGCCGCTTATCTCAAGAAGGTCTCTCTCACCGAGAAACTCGACGCGCGCACGTTGGAAGATTTGCAGGGATACGGGATCGGGCCGAAGACCGTGGAGGCGTTGGAGGAACTGCGCGAAGCCTCGAAGTCTCTGCCGCCACCAAAACCGGTGGCCGTCATGCCCGCTCCTTCGCCTATTCCCGCGCCGCCGCCGGCCGAGCAGAAGCGGGTGATTGAAGCGGCGCGCGAGTATGCGCTCAACTACTCCAAGCGCCTGCCCGACTTCATCTGCACACAGGTCACGCGTCGCTATGTCGATCCGGCGGGCCTGGAATTCTGGCAGCAGATGGACACCATCACCGCGCGCCTCAGCTACTTCGAACAGAAGGAGAATTACCAGGTGGTGCTGGTCAACAACCGTCCGGTGGATCTCGGCTATAACGAATTGGGCGGCGCCATCTCTTCCGGGGAATTCGGCTCGATGCTGAAGGAGCTGTTCGACCCGGAGACGTCGGCCGAGTTCGCCTGGGAACGCTGGTCCACCTTGCGCGGCCGGCGCATGCATGTTTACCGTTACCGGGTTTCGCAGTCGCGCTCCAAGTGGCGCATCAGCTATCAGCGCGCGCTCGACATCATCGCCGGCTACCGCGGGCTTGTTTTCGTGGATGCCGAGACCCAGTCGGTGGCGCGCATCCGGCTGGAGGCCGACGGCCTGCCGCCTTCGTTCCCCATCCAACAGGCCTCGGTGGAACTGGACTACGACGGCATCCAGATCAGCGGCGTCCACTTTATGCTCCCGCTCAAACACACGATGCGGATGAGGGAAGCCAAAATGCTGGTGAAGAACGAAGTAGAGTTCCGGATGTACCGCAAGTTCGGCGCTGAGGCTGTCATCACCTTCGACACACCGGACCCGCTGCCCGAAGAAGTGACGCAGGAAAAGCCGGTCCAGCCGCCTCCCCGGCAGCCATAGCTCAGGCGCTGACGGCGAGCTTTTCCCGCGCAGCCAGGTACTCGCGGATCGCGCCATCGAGGGAGGGCATAGGCTGAATTCCCAGACTTTCCATCTTCGCGTTCGACAAGGCGGAATACTTGGGGCGCCGCGCCGACGTGCGGTATTCGCGCTCATTGGTCGCTCGGAGGGCGGGCTTCCGTCCGGCCAGATCGAAGATCTTCCGCGCGTAGTCATACCAGGAAATCGGCGTGCCTCCGCCGATATGGAAGAGCCCGGAGTGCTTGCCGAAAACAAGATCGGCCGTTCGCGCAGCCAGCGCCGGAGCGTAGGTCGGGCTGGCCACATGATCTTCCACCACGCGGATCGGATTGGGGCTGGCCGCCAGCCGCAGCATCAGCTCGATGAAGTTTCCGCGCGCCGTGTTCAGCCCGGCAGGTCCGAAGACCCCCGAAGTACGGATGATAAGCGGATTGTCGAGATAGGCCTGCGCGTACAATTCGCCGGCCAGCTTCGACACCGCATAGGCGCCCAGCGGATGCGTGGGGTCGGATTCCGTGTATGGCCGCGCGGAGGCGCCGTCAAAGACGTAGTCGGTGGAGAAATGCACCAGCCGGGCGTCGAGCTGCCGGCAGGAGGCTGCCATGTGCCGCACGGCCAAGCCGTTCACCTCATAGGCGGCCAGCGGCTCCTGCTCGGCGACGTCCACCATGTTGTAGGCGGCCGAGTTGATCACCACGTCGGGACTGAAGCAGGTGAGCAGTTTCTCCACCTTGGCGCCGTCGGTGATGTCCACTTCCTGGCGGGTGAGGCGCAGCAGTTTGCAGCCCCGAACGGTGAATTCGTTGGAGAGTTCGGCGCCGAGCTGACCGGCGCTGCCAAAAATAGCGACACGATAGGACATGAGAGTGGGGCGAGCTTAGCGCTTACGTCTAAGATAGCGCGAAACGGCGGGGCGGTGATTCATGACTTCCGCGGCGGTCTTGCTGACTGGAGCCGGCTCGGGAGTGCGGTCCGGTTGCTCCTCAAGCAGGTTGTCCATCAGCCCCTGCAGGCTGGTCAGATGAACCAGGGAGTGATGGAGCTCCAGGCCGACGGCAAACAGCTCCCCTTCCGGGATACAGTAGACCACCTCGCCAAGCATGAGAGCATCCTCGGATTCCCAGCGGAAATCGACTCGGATCGCGGTGTCAAGCGGGAGCGGGTGTTCAAGCATGATGCGCATGCCACGCCCGGAGAGGTTGGCGAGAGTGGCCTGCAAAACCCGCGGAGTGCCGTCGGGCAGCGGATCGCTGAGCAGGTTGACTATCACCGGTTGCGAGAGCGGCAAGCGAGGCTCGTGTCGATACTCCACTAAATGGACAATCGGCGGGGAAATCAGGAAGGTGAGGGAAAAATGGAGAGGAGATTCCTGGCCGGGCTATCGTCCCAGGCTAGTACCTGGAGTCTACCTCCAACTCGCTAACAGCCACAGGCACAGCCCGATCCCTCCCAGCACCGCCAACTCGGCCACCTGACGCCACCTCTGCCCCGACACTTCCCGGTACGATCCCCTCTTCCGCAATGTTCCCATCAACCTCGACTGAAGATCGCCCTGCTCCCCCTGCAACGACTTGATGATCTGCTGCCGGCCCGCTTCGTCGGCTATCAGCACGGTGCCGGAATTGGCGCCCGAGGTCGATTCCAGCAGTTTGCGCCTCAAATCGGCCGGCACATCCGACACCGACCGGTAGACCTGCGTGTCGTCGCCAACTGAGATCAGTATCGTGGAAGTCTTCTGCGTCAGCCGTTCCATGCCGCGTTCACCTTTGGCTCACCAGCCGCGCCCGGTCCGGCCGTGTCGAAGCGGCGGTCTTGGCCGGGGCAGTGTCTTCTTCGGCATGCTCGAGGATCACATTGATGAATCCCAGCGCCGCCTTGGATAGCGACTTGTCTTTGCGGTAGATCAACCCCAGCCGCCTCATCATCGGCTCCGGCCCCAGCGAGACGGCGGCCAGTTTGCCCTGCGCTACCTCTTCCGAGCAATGACTCGCGGCCAGGAAGCTGACGCCGAGCCCCGCCATCACGAACCGCTTCGTCATCTCGGTGGCGTCCAGCTCCATCGAGATGTTCAGGTCCGGTTCCACAACATCCAGCCAGTCATTCAGTCGCGTGCGAGTGGTTCCCGACTTGGGCATCAGTAGCGGATGACCCACCAGGTCGGTCGCGGCAACCGACGCCTTACCAGCCAGGGGATGATCCGGCGGAGCCAGCAGCTTGATTTCATCGGAATGAATGCGCACCACCTGTAATCTCTTTTCGGCAATCGGAAGCTGGGTGATGCCGAAATCGGCCTGGTTGTCGAGCACGGCTTCCACGATCCGGCTGCCGTAGCTCCGCTCCACGTGCAGCTGCACGTTGGGGAACTTTTCCTTGTATCCGGAGAAGACCTGTGGCAGCACGTAGATGCAGGTAGCCTCATTGGCCCCGATCACGATCTCCCCGCGCGGGGCGCGCTCCAGTTCGTTGATGGCGTCCTGGGCCTGTTTGCGCAACTCCAGGATCTGCTCCGCGTATTCGGCGAAGATCTTGCCGGCAGGCGTCAGTGCGATCCGCGTTCCCAGACGGTCAAACAGGCTGGCTTGGAGGTCCTGTTCGAGCTGCCGCACTTGCGCACTGATGGCCGGCTGTGTCCGGAAACAGGTTTCGGCCGCCTTGGAGAAACTCTTCAGGCGGACGATCTCCAGAAAAGTTCGGAGCTGATCGAGGTCCATGTGCGCCTGACTCCGGCCGCGGAAAGCTTCAGTTGCAGCCCATTACGCTCGGATTATACCATTGAAAGATTATGTTCTTGTTGCTGAGAGCTTTACTCATCCTCGCCTGCGCCTCAAGCCTGATGGCTGAGGATAAAGTCGCCTTCGGGAAGTACTTGGCAGTGGAAATCGGCAAGTGCGCCGATTGCCACACCCCGTCCACCGCCGAAGGCCAATTGGACCAGTCAAAATGGATGAAAGGCAAGGTCATGGAGTATCAGCCGATTGAGCCGATTCAAGGCTGGCACAAGACCTCCCCCGACATCACCCCTTCTGGCAAGCTCTGGAACAAGTGGGGCGGCGAAGAGGCGATGGTCAAGTATCTGATGACCGGTCTGACGCCATCCGGCAAGCCGGCCGGCCCGCCGATGCCCGCCTACAAGCTGAAAAAGGCCGACGCGGAAGCCATCGTCGAGTATCTGAAAACCCTGCGCTAAAGTGATTCCAGGCATCCATTGCTGGCTTGTTCTGGCTCTGGCCGCCTCGGTTCTGCAAGCGAAATCGCCGGCCAACGTGCTCGTGGTGGTCAACACCCGCTCCGAGCTTAGCCGGCGTATCGCGGGCTATTACGTCAGCAAGCGGATGATCCCGCAGCAGAACGTGTGCTCGATCCAGGCGCCGCTTGAGGAAACGATTCAACGGCGCCAGTACGAGGAGGAGGTGGAGAAGCCGGTCCGGGCCTGCCTGACAGCGCTGGCCGGAGTGCGCATCCATTACATCGTGACGACGCAGGGCGTGCCGCTGATGGTTGACGGCAGTGTGGGGAAGGAGGGCACCGCGGCGGCGGTCGATTCCGAACTGACACTGCTGCGCGCGAAGATGCGCGGCGTCACGGTCAATGTTGCCGGGCCGCGCACCAATCCCTTCTATCGCCAGCTGCATTCCAGGTTCGATCCCGATGTCTACAACATGTACCTGGCGACGCGCCTGGCGGCCTACCGGTTTGAAACGGTCAAGCGCATGATCGACCAGTGCCTGAAGGCAGCCAATAAGGGCAATTTCGTACTGGATCTGCGCGGCGATCCAGGCCAAGCCGGCGAGGACTGGCTGCTGGACGCCGCCCTCCTTCTGCCCGGCAACCGCGTGGTGCTCGAACAAACCAACAAGGTGGTGGAACGCGAACGCGACGTGATCGCTTACGCATCCTGGGGATCGAATGATCCCAACCGCCGCAAACGGCTGCTCGGCTACCGATGGTTGCCGGGCGCCATCGTCACCGAGTTCGTTTCCACCAACGGGCGCACTTTCCAGGAGCCTCCACAAAGCTGGGAACTGGGAACCTGGCAGGATAAGAACACCTGGTTTGCCGGCGCGCCGCAGTCGATGTCGGCCGATTATCTGGAGGAAGGCGCAACGGCGGTGACGGGCCACGCGACGGAGCCTTTCCTCGGCTTCTCGCCGCGGCCGGATTACCTGTTTCCGGCCTACTATGCCGGACGAACGCTGGCCGAGAGCTTCTACATTTCCATTCCCGCCTTAAGTTGGATGAATATTGTCGCCGGCGATCCACTGTGCAGCATTGGGCCGCCTAACCGCTAGTCGGCGCCTTCGAAGCGGTAGCCGACATCCCGAACCGTCTGAATCACCGTCGGATTCCGTGGGTCGGCCTCCATCTTTGCCCGCAGTTCGGTAACGCAGCGGTCGACGCTGCGCGCGCCAGCGTGAGTCCGGGCAACCGGTTTTTCATGTTTGAAACCTCCCGTTCATGGCGGCGGCGCTGTTGTTTTCTCCACTGCGGATGCGAAGGCTATCGGATCGATGTTACTAATTCGTCACCTGACCAGCCTTTTCCGGAAACCGAGTTGGCACGTTGCCTGGAATCGGACACATACGCAAGAATGAACCAGGAAGGCTGACCCATGAACACACCGATCCAACGACGAACTCTGCTTGGGGCCGCCGCGGCAATGGCTGCTCCATCCGCCAACCCGCAGTCCGCCCCTTCCTCTTCCGGGCGCATCCGCCTGGGCGTTTCCACCTACAGCTATTGGCATTTCCGCACGGCGAAATACCCGATCGAGAAAGTGATCGAGGAGGCGGCGCGTCTTGGGTTTGACGGCGTGGAGATCCTGCACCGGCAGATGCAGGATGAGAGCATCCCTTACATGAACGGCTTGAAGCGGCGCGCCTTCGCGCTGGGCCTGGATCTGTACATGCTCTCCATCCACCAGAATTTTGTCTCGCCGGACAAGGAGAAGCGTGAGAAGGACATCGCGCACACCAAGCACTGCATCGATCTGGCTGCGCAGATGGGAATCCCTGCGATCCGGTTGAACTCGGGCCGCTGGGGCACGATCCGCAGCTTTGACGACCTGATGAAGGCGAAGGGCAATGAGCCTCCGCTGGAAGGCTACACCAACGACGACGCCTTCAAGTGGTGTATCGATTCGATACAGCAGTGCCTTCCGCATGCGGAAAAATCGGGCGTCGTCATGGCGTTGGAAAACCACTGGGGCCTCACCACCCGGCCGGAAGGAGTGCTGCGCATCTGGAAGGCCGTCAACTCGCCTTGGCTGGGCGTCAATCTCGATACGGGCAACTACGATGGTGATCCTTATCCGCAGATGGAAATGCTGGCTCCACACGCCACCATTGTTCAGGCAAAAACTTACTATGGCGGGGGCGAATGGTACACGCTGGACCTGGACTATCCCCGTATCGCGGGAATACTGCGCCGCCACGGCTTCCGCGGGTGGGTATCCCTGGAAATGGAAGGCAAGGAGGATGCTTCCACCGCCGTGCCGAAGAGTCTGGATGTGCTGCGCAAGGCCTTCCTCTGAGTGGCGGCCTCTGAGGTTTCACCGGCGTCTCGATTACCTCGCGCTCTGCCCCTTGCCTCGCTTCGGCTTCATCCCGAGACTCTTGATCAGCCGGAACAGATGATTCGGATGCACCCCCAATCGGTGCGCCGCCTCCGTGTAATTACCTTCCGCCTGATCGATGGCGTTCTCGATCAGTTTCTTCTTCGCCTCCCGCAGCCCGTCGTGCAGCGCCGTTACCGCTTTGCCCTCCGGCGCGGCCTCCTCCACCATCGATTCCGGTAAGTCTTCCGGCAGAATCTCCTCGGTCAGCCCCAGCACTACCGCGCGCTCGATCGCGTTCTCCAGCTCCCGCACATTGCCCGGCCAATCATATTGCATCAGGCAGGCGCGCGCCGCCGGCGAGATTCCCGTCACTTGCCGGTTCACCTTTTCCGCGAATTTCTTCGCGAAGAAGTTGGCGAGGATCGGAATATCCTCGCGGCGGTCCCGCAGCGCCGGCATACGCACGGAAACCACATTCAGCCGATAGTACAGATCCTCGCGGAACGTTCCTTTCTGCGACGCCTCCTTCAGATTCCGGTTCGTTGCCGCTACAAGCCGGATATTCAGCTTGATCGGCCTTGTCCCGCCCACCCGCTCGAATTCGCGCTCTTGCAGCACGCGCAATAGCTTCGCTTGCAGCGCCGGGGCCAGTTCGCCGATCTCGTCCAGAAAGACCGTGCCCCCGTCGGCCACCTCCAGTTTGCCCTTCTTCAGCGCCGTCGCCCCCGTGAAGGCCCCTTTTTCGTGGCCGAACAACTCGCTCTCCAGCAGCGTATCGGTGATGGCGGCGCAGTTGATCGCCACAAACGGCATCTCCACCCGGCTGCTGTTACGATGAATCGCCCGAGCCACCAGTTCCTTGCCCGTTCCGCTTTCGCCCCAGATCAGCACATTGGCCTCTCGCTGCGCCACGCGGTCAATGAACTGGAATACCTGCTTGATGGAGGCGCTGGTGCCCACCATGTCGTGCTGGATCGTCAGCTCCTCCTGCAGACGCCGGTTCTCCTCGATCAGCTGCTCATGCCGCCGGGCATTTTCCAGCGCCAGCCCCGCCACCGCCGCCAGTGCCGACACCAGGTGCAGATGGTTTTCATCAAAGGCCGCCTGGCTGCAACTGTCCAGGCAGATCATCCCCACCAGTTGTCCGTATAGCTCCATCGGAGCCACCAGCAGCGAGCGCTCCTGCTCGTCGCTGATTACCGCAGCCCGGTCCTCGGCCACCTGCTCAATCACGGCGGTGTTGATCTCCGCCTCTTCCACAAAACCGCGGCCCCGCTCCCAGTTCACCGCCGGCGTCAGCTCCGGCGCCTCCAGAATCGAAATCCGCTCCGCGCCGGTAACCTGCGCCAGCGATTCCACCATCTTTTTCTCGACGGTTTTCCACTCTCGCAGTGCATTGATGGACTGGCTAAAGTGCAGCAACACACCCAGATCCCGAACCGTTCGCGCCGTCGCCGGCAACTCCGCGCTCGGGTCCGACGCTCTCCAGTAACGGGAGTGCTGGCTCCGCATCACGATCGTCGAATGGCGTGCCTCCCCCATCCGCCGGCCCTCTTCTCTCATAAGCCGGAACTGGAACGTCGCCCCACCCACCATGATTTGGTCCCCGTGCTCCAGCAGCCGCTCGCTCACCGCAACCCCGTTCACCAGCGTCGCGTTCCGGCTGCCGAGATCCTTCAGGATGTAGCTGGCGCCCTCCCGCCGGATCGTGCAATGACGCCGCGAGACCGCCGATTCCATCACGCATACTGTGTTCTCAGGCTCACGCCCGATCGAGATTTCGCTCTCGATCGCAAACACCCGTCCCGCCGCTCCCCCCCTCATCGCAACCAGTTCCGCTCCATGCTGGTTTGCGATTTCCGTTGTTACTTCCACGAGAGAAGTATAGCGGATAGATCCGCAAATGAACTCGTCTGTTAGATCCAGTACGTTCAGCTGGCAACCACGCTCCGACCTGGCTCAACCGTTGGGTTCGTTTCGCAAAAACGTTGGGTGTAGCTCCCACTTGTCCCCTCGGCCTACGATCTTGCGTGCCATCACAAGTTGACCAAGTGGATATCCAAGTTGTGTGAAATAATTCACAAATAGCAGAAAACAATCAAATGGATACACGCAGTATTGAAAAAAGTTAATACCAAAACCCCATAGCATCCTTACTTTCTTCCCTTCTCTCCGCCGGCGCGGACAAGGCCGTGCCTGTCAACAGCTCCAATTTCATTTCGTCATCACCCCTTCATGTCCACCACTGCCTCTGTAATCTGCCCCAAGTAACGCCCGTCCCGAACCACATCGGCGGCGATGGCAAACCGTGGTCCAGGCGCGGTCCAGCCCCCTGGGATCGTTACCTGAAACTCAGCCACCGACTCCGCGCCTGCAGGCACTTCGAGCCGCGCGACGTCCGGAGAGATGCGCCACTCCGACGGGGCAACCAGCCCCACCTCCACCTTCATCGGCGCCGAATAATAGTTCCGCGCGCGCAGCTGCAGCTTCTGCGTCTCCCCTGCTGCGATCAGCATCTGGTAGGGATACAGCTTCACCCAGCTCGGGTCCAGCCCGAAGTTCGTCTCTCCCTCTGGCAGCATGTCGAAGAAGAACTGCTGCTGCCGCCGCAGCTTTTGCTCGGTAGCCTCCAGGATCGAGCGGTCAACCGGGTAGGCGCGCCCATGGCCCGGGCAGATCGTCTGCGGCTCGCGCTCCAGCAATGTCCGCACGCACTTCAGGTGGCTGTCATGCTCGACATGGTTGCGGAAGATCAGGTTGTGCCGCAGCGTCCCGTCGTTACGCGGGTTCGGGAAGAACGCATCGCCCGTGAAGGCCACCTTCTGCCCGTCAATCGTCACGAACAGCGCCATCTGGTAATCGGTATGGCCGGGCGAATGCTTGATCTCGAACTCGAACTCCTCCCAGCGGAACTTCTCCCCGTCACGGAACGATCGCGCGACCTTGAACGGCTCACCCAGGATGCAGCCCAGGTTGTGCCCGCGGGGATTCTCGAAAATGTCCACCATGTTCTCGTAACACCAGACTCGTGTCGAATGATGACGCACCAGGTGTGGAAAGCCGTTCATGTGATCGTCGTGCATGTGGCTCGGCATCGCCACGTCCACCTGCTTTAAGCCATAGTCGCGCTTCAGCCGGTCGATATTGTGCTCGACGAACCGGATGCGGTCCGTCGTCGAGGTGGCGCGCTCGAAATTACCGAAATGCACCCCCGAAGCCGAGCCGTAGTCGATGAACATCGCCTTACCGGAGTTGGAGAGAATCGCGTAAAAGCTCGACGTCGTCTGGTAGTGGCAGATCAGGTGCGGGCTCACCGCATACGGCATCCCCTCTTCGCTGGGGTCGTTGCCCGTCTGAAACTTGTAGTAGTCGGTCAGCCGGCGTATGGTCTGCCCGATGCCATCGTCTGGATTGCTCAGCACCTCGCCATGCGAGGGGCACAGCAGCGCAGGCTTCAGCTCGCGCAGCCGCGACAGGGAAAAGATCCCGAGATCGATCCCCTCCGAGCCACCGTAGTTCACCTGCGTGTCATATAAAGTCTGAATCTTGCCCGGCGCATGCATCAGGTCGCCGCTGAACGCGGTCTTCTTCCCGTCGATCGTCGCCATCAGCGTGATCGACCCCAGCGTGTGGCCCGGCGTCGGCAGCACATAAAACTCCGTCTTGCCCCACGCGAACGTCGAATAATCCTGCAGCGGCCGCGCAACGGGAATGTCCTCGGTGATCGTGTTGAAGTCGTTCCGCACGTAGTAAAGGTGAAACACGCGCCGGTTGCGCCAGAAGTTGCGTGCATCGGCGAACAGATGGCGCTCATGCGCCGGCACGGCGACCGGGATCTTGCGCTCGGCGAGTTTCCAGTCCCCCTGGCACTGGTCGCGATGATGGTGCGTATGCAGCACCCAGTCGACCTGCGTGATCCCCAGCCCCGCCAGGTGATCAAGAATCTTGCCGGAACCGAAATCGACAAGCACGCAGCGCGAACCCTCGCGCACGACGTACACGTTGCAGGTGTCCTCGAACAAGAACAGGTTGTCGGAAATCTTCTTCGGAACTCCGGTAGGCGCAAAGCGCGTGCGGCGGTAGGCTTTCGCTGCTGGAGTCTGCGCCGGCGCGGCCGCGGCCGGCGGCGTCGCGGCCAGCCCCGCGGAGCGTAGGAAGTTGCGGCGTGTCGGTTTGCTCATGGCCAACATGCTACAGGAGTGGCGACTGGATTGCTCGTCTATTCCTGCACGGCGAAAAGTCGCCGGAGAAACGCATGGATTGCGTAATGTGGCGCAGGGTTGTGTCTGTTGGCACACAAGCATGGGAAAAAGCCGCATGAAAGGCACGGCGTGTCTGTTGCTCACGGCCGCCTTGGCGGCGCAGTCGAATCCGCACGGCCAGTTGTTCCGGCAGGCTGACGAGAACGGCCTCCAATTCGCCAAAGCTGCCGCGGCGATGCGCAAGCTCATGCTGGCATGGCTGGCCGAGGCCGATCCGCGCACCGGTCTGCTCCCGGAACGGATCCCGGGGCTTCGCGGGCTAAAGGATGGCGACACGCGCCGCCGCTACACGCCCCACAACTCCGGCGCCGATCTGTATCCGTACCTGGTTCTGACTGCGGAACTCACCGATGGCAAACTCTACCGCGGCCGGATGCTCGAAATGCTCCGCAACGAGATCCGGTACGCGACGGCGGCCGATGCGATGCCCGCCGACCTGGATTTCCAGACCGGGCGCGCCGGCGAGATGAGTCTGTTCGGGGCGGCCGAATACGCAAAGGACGGGCTGCTGGCGGTGACGGAGTTGCTGGGCCGCACGCCATGGTTCTTCCGGATGGCGGATCTCACCGCCGGGATCATGAAACATGCGCCGGTCGACACGCGCTGGGGCACGCTGCCGGGAACGGGCGCCGAGATCAACGGAGATGTGCTGCAGGTGCTGGCGAGGCTGATCCCGATGACCGGGGAGGAACGCTACCGTCAGTGGGCGCGCGGGATCGCCGATGCCTACATCCACGAAGTGCTTCCCGGCTGCGGAGGCCTTCCTTGCATGAACTGGGATTTCAGCGCCCGGCGCGGTGACGGCCGCGTCCAGCTGCGCGACCATGGCAATGAAATGGTGGCCGGGCTCGCGCTGATTTATGCGCTGGAACATGCCGCCGGAAGCGAACGCGCCTCCTTGTACCGCCCCGTGGTGGAGCGCATGCTCCGCCGCATTCTGGAATCGGCGAACCAAGACGGTATGCTCTTTGACGCCATCGAGGCGGATTCTTTACGGCCCGTCAGGCAGCGGTTGTCGGATAACTGGGGTTACCTCTACGGCGCGATGTACACCTACTACCAGGTGACCGGTGACACGCGCTACCGCGACGCCGTGCGTCACGTCCTGTCGCGGCTCGGCAACTACCGCAACTACGACTGGGAGAACGGCTCCTTCGACGGCCTCGCCGATTCCATCGAGAGCGCGCTCTATCTGGTGAACCGCGAGCCGTCCGCAGATGCCTGGCGGTGGATCGATGCTGAAATGGAGGCCCTGCTCGGGCGCCAGCTACCCTCCGGGATGATCGAGCATTGGTACGGCGAGGGCAACTTCAACCGCACCGTCTATCTCTACGCGCTGGCCAAGAGCCAAGGTTGTCGGCCCGACCGCTGGGTTCCGGGATTGCAAGTGGGCGCTGTGCGCATCGGCGAAATGCTGCATTTGTCGCTGGACCGGCCGGCTGTCATTCGATTCGATTTCGCCCGCCACCGCCGCGTGCTGCAACTGTCCGCGAACTATGTCCGGCTGAACGAATTCCCGGAGTGGTTCACGGTGGAGGAGAACCGCCGGTACCGGCTCACCGGACCGGCCGGCGCAGACATGGTGCGGCGGGGCGCGGAACTCATCCAGGGAGTTCCGCTGGAGGCGGGCAACTGGCTGATCGACCCCATTCACTCAAAGGTCAAAGTGCTTATCCTCTCGGGCCGCAACAACCATGACTGGAAGACAACCTCGCCGCGGCTGCGCGAGATTCTCGAAAAAGCCGGAGGCTTCGACGTGCAGATTACGGAGGCGCCGGCGGAGTTAACCGCCGCCTCGCTCGAACCCTACCAAGTGCTTGTCTCCGACTACAACGGACCGCGCTGGGGGGCAACGGCGGAACAGGCTGTCCTGGACTTCGTGCGTTCCGGAAAGGGGTTCGTCGCCACACACGCCGCCATCTACGCGTTCGGGGAAATGGAGATCCTGGGAGACCGCCACGTTAGGACTGGGATCTACCAGCCGCCTTGGCGCGAGTATGCGGAGATGATGGGCGCGCATTGGAGCGCCGCCGCGCCCAAGAGCGGCCACGGTAAGCGCCACACCTTTCCGGTGATGTGGCGTGACCGCGCCCATCCCGTCGCCTCCGGCTTCGGTGAGAGCTTCGCGATCAGTGACGAGCTCTACCACAACCTCCGCGTTCGGCCGGGCAACCAGGTGCTGGCCGCGGCCTACGACGCGCCGGAGATGAACGGAACCGGGAACGAGGAACCCATGGCCTGGGTGCGCCCGTTCGGCAGGGGCCGCGTCTTTTACACCGCGCTAGGCCATGACGTGGAGGCGATGAAAGCGGAGGGATTTGCGAAAATGCTCGCGCAAGCCGTGGCTTGGGCGGCGGGCGCGGAGAAGGAGCAGTCATGGAGCCGTTAAGACGAAACCTCATTGGGTTCGGAGTGATCTCGGCGGCAAAGGCATGGTCGGAGCGGAAGTCGGTCACCGATTTCGGCGCCGCTCGCGACGGAAGCCGCCTGGCAACCGCACCGATTCAAAAAGCGATAGACACCTGCGCGGAGGCGGGCGGCGGGCTAGTCTACTTCCCGCCCGGCACATATTCATCGGGCACGCTCGAGATGCGCAGCCAGGTTGGACTATACCTGGAGACCGGCGCCCGCCTGCGCGGCAGCACCGCGCTTGCCGACTATCCGCCGCGTATTCCGCTCCTTCGCTCCTATGCCGGCAACTACACGCAGCGCAGCCTGCTCTACGCCGAGCGCGTGCAGGGGATCTCGCTGCAAGGCGGCGGGCTCATCGATGGCCAGGGCGGCTCCTTCCAGGGCGATTACCTGGTGCGCCCGGCACGGAATCCAACGGCGGCTTTGAGAATATCGCCATCAGCAACTGCTCCGTCATCGACACGCGGCTGGCCGGCCTGACACTGCAGATTGTCGATGGCGGCACGCTGGAGGGCGTGGTCGTCAACAACCTCACCATGGATGGCGTCGGTGCGCCGCTCTTCCTGCGCCTCGGCAACCGCGCCCGGCCTTTCACCAAGGATGGTTCTGTGCCAAGCCTCGATAAACTCTTTTTTTACCGCACCCAGCTTTTTCTACAATGCCACTATGACTCCCACCAAAGCCCGCATCCACTTCGGCTACGTGCCCGAACCGGAACTGGACGCCCTCGCCGAACCCGCGCACTTCCTAGACACGCTCCCCTCCAGTTACACGGTCAACCTTAACTACATGCCTCTGCCTGGTGAGCAGGGCGGCCCCGGCCATATCGGCGCACCCGCTAGTTGCGCCGCCTGGTCGTTCTTGTACGGCGTCGCCACATACATGGGCGCACAGAAGGGCGGCTTCCCCGTTGTCGATGCCGCCAACCAGGTAAGCCCCGCCTACCTCTACGTCAAGCAGCGCGCCGCGGGCAAGGGCATTCCTCCCTGCAAGGGCTCCGCCTTCGCCTTCTACATTCAGGCGCTCCAGAACGAAGGCAGCCCGAACTGCGAAACCGCGCCTTACTATAACGACTGCACGCAGCTAACCAACGCCTACAAGAACGCCACCTGCCCCTCCGACACCAGGTTCAACATCACCCAGACCAAAGTCGTCCCCACCGCGGATTTCGATTCCATCCGTCAAGTGCTGGCCAGTGATCGTCCGCTCGCCTGGTGCACCGGCCTTTACTCCGATTTCATCCACTACGACGGCTCTCCGCCCATCTACACAGGCAACGGCGTCCTCACGAAGATGGTCCACTGCATGGTGCTGCTCGGCTACGATGACAGCAAGGAGGCCGTTTACATCCAGAACAGTTTCGGCCCCGGTTGGGGCGCCGGCGGCAGAGCCTGGATCGCGTACGATACGTTCCAGAAACTGGCTAAGGGTTCGGCCCTTTATGTTGTCGCCTGAGCCGCCATTGCACGGGGTATAATTGGTCGGACTTTCCGGCCATGCCGCACTTCTCGCCCGGCGATCACCTCGGACCCTACGAGGTGATTTCCTTGCTGGGCACCGGAGGGATGGGCGAAGTTTACAAAGCCCAGGACCAGCGCCTCAGGCGCATGGTCGCGCTGAAGGTGCTCTCCCGCGGCCACGCGCACGACTCCGAGGCCCGGCAGCGCTTCCTCCGCGAGGCCCGTATCCTCTCCGCGCTTCAACACCCCAACATCATGGCCATCTACGACCTGCTCGCCGTCGATGGCGCCGACATCATCGTCACCGAGTTGCTCGAAGGCCAGACGCTCGAAAAACTCCTGGAAGCACATCCTGCGGGGTTTCCTCCAGACCGCGTCAAGGACTACGCCCTGCAGATCGCCGCTGCCCTCCACAAAGCCCACTCCAGCGGCGTCCTCCACCGCGACCTCAAGCCCTCCAACATCATGGTCTCCGCCGAGCATCATGTGAAGGTGCTCGATTTCGGCCTCGCCAAATTCGCCGCCCCACCGGTCGAGGATCAGGTCACCCTCACCAATTATCTGGCAACACGCGCGGGAACCATGCTCGGCACTTCCGCCTACATGTCGCCGGAACAGGCGCAGGGCGAGGAGATCGACGAGCGCAGCGACATGTTCAGCTTCGGCGCCGTTCTCTATGAAATGGTCACCGGCCGCCGCGCCTTCTATCGAGGCAACCTTGCCTCCACGCTCGCCGCCGTGCTGCGCGATGAGCCCGAGCCACCCAGCCCCGCCGCCGGCAATCTCGCCACCGTCATTCACCGCTGCCTGCGCAAGCCTGCCTCCGAGCGCTACCCTTCCGTAAGCGCGCTCATGGATTCACTCCGCCACGGCGATTCCGGCTCCCTCGCCGCGCCCCCAACGGCCACCGCCCAGCCCCGGCTGCCCCGCCGCCAGGCTATCTTCATCGCCGCCGGACTTCTTGCCGGGCTCATCCCGCTGGCATGGATCTACCGGCCGCAACCCCCCGCCGCCAAGACCGCAACAGCGCCTGTCACCACCGACGGGAAGCCGAAGATCTTTCCCTCCATCTCTCCGGACGGCAACCTCGTTGCCTACCTCGACGGCGTCGAAGGTGCCGGGCAACTAACCCTCACCGTCCGCCCCGTAGAGCCCGGCCGTGCCATCGCTCTGACTGATCGGCCCGTTCCCGCCCAACGGCCTGCTTGGTCGCCCGACGGAAAAACGCTGGCCTTTGCGCGCGCCGGCGCCGCCGTCCGCGGCATTTATGTCGTGCCCGCCCTGGGCGGCCCAGAGCGTCAGATCCTGAAAACAGATATGGCAGTGGCGGGCCTGGACTGGTCACCAGACGGCAAAGCTCTGGCGGTTTCCCTGGGCGATAGGAACCACGCCGACGCTATCTGGCTGGTCGACCCGGAAACGCGCGAACAGCGTCTGCTCACACACCCGCCGGCGGGCTCTTTGGGCGACTCCGCGCCGGTCTTTTCTCCCGATGGAAGGCAGCTTGCCTTCATTCGCCGCTTCGGCGTTGCTTCCAGCGACATTTTCCTCATCCTCCTTAGCGGCGGAGAGCCGCGCCGGCTGACCAAGGAGACCCATGCGCTTTTCGGGGTCAGCTGGACCCGCGATGGCCGCAGCTTGGTCTTCAGCTCCCGGCGCTCCATGCCACCGAGACTGTGGCGCATTCCCGCTGCGGGCGGCGAGCCGCAGCTTGTCGCCGAAGCCAGTGAAGGAAGCATGCATCCCCATGTGGCGCGCAACACCGGCCGCTTGGTTTACCTTAACCGCCTGCGTGACCTCAACCTCTGGCGCGCCGATCTCGACCCCAGCGGCCGCGCCGTGGGCGCTCCGCGATCCTTCATCGCCTCCACCTACGTCGAGTCCACTGCCGCCTTTTCCCCTGACGGCAAGCTCGTCGCCTTCGACTCCCAGCGCAGCGGCCATGCCGAAATCTGGCTCGCCGATGCCGATGGAGTCAATCCCGTCCAACTGACGAAGTTCAACGGCCCTCACGCGGCTCATCCCAGTTTCTCGCCCGACGGCAACTGGATCGCTCTCGACTCCCGCGTTCAGGGCCAGGCCGACATCTATGTCATCGCGCGTACGGGAGGCCAACCGCGCCGCCTCACCTCCTCCCCCGCCGACGAGGTCATGCCATGGTGGTCACGCGACGGGAATTGGATCTATTACACGCTGCGCAAGGACGGCGTCGGCATCCACAAGATTCCCGCCGGCGGCGGTCCGGCGGTGTTCGTCACCGAAGGGATCAATCCGCGGGAATCACCGGATGGGCGTTTTCTCTACTATCTGAAGAATCAGGGCAATTACATCTGGCGCCGCCCCACCGCCGGGGGCGCAGAGGAAAGCATCGCCGGCCCCGTCGGCGCCGGCGTCACCAGGCTTTGGACTATCGGTCCGGCCGGCATCTATTACTTCACCTCCCAGCACGAGTTGTCCGCGCTCCTGTTCGCCAAACCCAAGCCGGAGTTAATTCTCAGGATCACCGTGCCGGCGCCGACGGAAGCCGGCTCGCTCGCGATCTCCCCGGACGGCCGCGCGTTGCTCTATCCGCAGATGGACCAGTTTCAGACCGACATCTCGATGGTGGATAATTACCGTTGAGATGAAGTTTCTTGATGATTTGCCCCTCCGTGCCAACATAGCTGAGACACCTTCCCCGGCCGTAATTACTGAGCAGGGCGAGAAGATCCCCGGCGCAAAGTGGATCGAACGAAGCAACGTCACCCAGGAGGCCCGGCCGAAGGGCCGTTTCGTTCTGTACTGTAATTGAACCAAGGAAGCTACCAGCGCCAGGCTGGCGCGGAAATTGATCGAAGCGGGAGCGCGTGAGGTCCTGCCGCTGGAGGGCGGTTTCGTCAAATGGAAGAGGCTTGGTTACCCTGTCGAGCCCGCCTACTGACCGGCTACTCCACCGGGACCCGGCACCGAAGCCTCGCAGCGCACAATCCATTGAACAGAAGCAGGTTATGTGCGCATTGGGTTTGTATAAGAGTTCCTGTCCTCGCGCGTGTGTTCATGGAAGAGCCCCAGAGCGTGGCCGATCTCGTGGATTGCGGCGCCCGTGGAGCAGTTGTCTCCGATGTTGATCGTTTGCGCCGCCTGCCCGATGTAGCCAACATAAGAGGAACAGTTGTTCGGGTTGGATGGCTTCAGGAAATGGGCGTAATTGGTCTGGTTGGTTCGCTCCACCAACTGGATCACTCCCCCAAGGCGGGAATTCCAATGCTGAATCGCCGAGGTGACCCGCGCCTGGTTCGGCATCGCGGGATCGATCGTGTAAGACATCACGCCGCCCGGCCATCGGTAGAGCGTGCTCGTCAGCCCCATGCTTTCGCGCCGACCCTTGTCAGTGCCTATCGGCAGCTGCAGATCCTCGACACGGCCCAAGAGCATGTCTCCTGCGATCACCGCCACTCCGTTGCGCACCACATAACCCACCGGAGAACCGCGGAAAATCGCTGTTCCCGTGGTTCCTTCCAACTCCGGCCTGCCGGTAGTGTCCGGCGCGGCCTCCTGCCGCATCTTCTGCAATCCCGTCTCGTTCAAGTGGCGGACCGCCGCCAGATGAAAGGGCATGTCGGTTGGTTCTTCCTCCTCCGTCAACAGCTCAATCAGAGCCTGACTTCCGGCCACGGCCACCGACCAGAATTCACCTGTTCCCACCGGACCGGCGCCGTCGTAGCTGCCGCGCAGCGCGTACGGCTCTCCTAGCGCATCCAACTCCCAAATCAGCAGCTTGGCGCCCTCGGCAATGCGAACATCCTGGAAGAAGAACTGCAGGCCTTGCGCGCCGGGACTGGAAACGCGCAGGGTGAGGACCCATAGGCCGTCACGAACGCCGATGCCGGCCATCTCCTTGATCTCGGCTACGGTCTCAAGATGAGCCCGCGCGCACATCCCCGTTACCCGACAAGTTGTCCGACAACTTGTCGGGTTACTCACCTGCCCACGGCCCGGATCAGGGCCTCCACCGTTCGATCCACGAACAGCTGCGGCATTCTGCCGCCGTGCGCCCCCAGCTTCTCGAAGATCGCTATGCCCTGCATGGATGACATGACGAGTAATGCGGCGGCGGGGGCATCCTCGACCTGGTTGACCCGGAAAAACTCCATCATGTCTCCGCGCAAGCGCACCATCCCGGATTGCGGATGCCTTTCGGCGAACTCCTCAAACTGGAAATCCGGATGCGACATCAGCGGCACCAGCACAGGCAGCGCGGCCCGGAAATAGTCGAGCAACGCCATGCTCACGCGGCGTAGCTGCGCCGGAAACTCCGTGCGCCGCGCAGCTTTCCCAAGCAACTTCTCCAGCCCCGCCTCTGGAGGAGACATGGCCGCGAAGAAAAGCTCCGCCTTGGTCCGGTAGCGCTGGAACAGGAGCCCTTCGGAAACCTTCGCCCGCCGCGCGATCTCGCGCGCCGGCGCGCCTAACCCCTTCTCCACGAATACCTCGCGCGCCGCCTTCAACAGCCGCGTATCCGGGATCTCTTTCTTTCTCGCCACGGATCTTCGAGTCTCACCTCTTCCGGCACAGAATGTACAGCGTTCCCGGCTGCGTCCCGCGTTCCACCACCTCCAAGCCCGCCTCCTCGAACCGGCTTCTCCAGCGCTGTTCCGCGCTGCTCCGGCCATAGTAAAGATGGCCGTGCAGGAACGGATAGGCCACCCGCACCCACATGTCCCGGTGAATGGTCAGAAACAGAAGTTGGCCTCCCGGCTTCAGTACGCGGTGGACCTCCTTCAGCGCGCGGCCCGCACCCTCGGCATTCAAATGGTCAATCGAGTAGGCTCCCACCACCGCATCGAAAGAATCGCTCTCCAGTGGCATCTCCCGCATGTCGCCTTTCACCACCTCCACACGGCCCTCCACCCCCGCCAAGCGGGCATTGGCGAGCAGCCGGCCGCCTTCCTCGCTGGCAATGTAGTCGGCGCTGAAATTGTCCAGCGCCACCACCCTCGCCTCCGGCCGCGCAAGCAGGACCATCAGCGCCGAACGCCCGCCTCCGGCCCCGGCGTCCAAGACCCGCCCCTTGCCTGAGCTCAAGAACTGGCTGCCGGGGAGCACCACGGGCTTGTTGAGGCGGAACACCTCCTGCACAATCACGAAACCGGCCAGGCTCCAAAGCACGCCAACCAAGCAAACCCAACTCAGCCACTTCCACTTGTAGCGCCGCGCAGCCAGCGCGAATGCCGCCAGCAGGGCTCCGAGAACGAGGTGGCCGTGGGTCCAGGGCCAGGAGTATCCGAAATCGTAGGGTGAAATCATAAGTGAGTACTCACTCATACATAATAGCCACGCTCTGCGTTTCCGTCAATCGAGCCCCAGCACACAAATCAAAAACAAGCTATGATGGTTCTGTATCGGAAGTTTGATCCGCTTTACCCCGCACCCTTGCCGGCCCGGCTGATTTCTCCTTCCCATTCAAAATCTCTGAACAATGAACCAATTCTCTGAACTCACCTTGACGCCCGTGCTGCGGGCGAACCTGGACAAGCACGGCTTCCTCCAGCCCACTCCCGTGCAGGCGCAAGCGATTCCCTGCGCATTAAGCGGCCGCGATCTTGTCGCCACCGCCCAGACCGGCACCGGAAAAACGCTCGCGTTTCTACTCCCGGTGCTGGAGTTCCTGGTCCAGAACCCCGCCGAAAAAGGCGTCGGGGCACTGATCCTGACTCCGACCCGCGAACTTGCCCTTCAAATTCAGGAAGCATTCGCCAAACTGGCTCCCGGCACGGGTATCCATGCCGCCGTGGCCGTCGGAGGACTCAACGAGCAACGGCAACTGCAAGCCATCCGCAAGGGAGCGCGCGTGCTGATCGCGACTCCCGGCAGGTTGTGCGACTTTCTCCAGCGCAAGCTCTTCCATCTCTCCTCGACGCGCATTCTCGTTCTCGATGAAGCCGACCGGATGCTCGATATGGGCTTTTTGCCGGCGCTGAACGCGATCGTCGCGGCGCTGCCACCGGCGCGGCAGACGATGCTCTTCTCGGCCACCATCGCCCCTTCGGTGAAGAACATCATCCACAGCTACACGCGCGATCCGCACCGCGTCAGCATCGGATCCACCAAGAAGCCCAGCCAGCAGGTTGACCTCCACCTGTATGAGGTGGAAATGGACCGCAAACTCGGCTTGCTGCACTTCATGCTGCGCCAGCAGCAGGGTTCCTTCCTCGTCTTTGCGCGCACCAAGCATGGCGCGGACCGCCTGGTGCGCAGGCTCTCGCGCGACGGCGTCAACGCCACGGCCATTCACGGCAACCGCACGCAGAACCAGCGCAACACCGCGCTCCGCGGATTCCAGCAGGGCCAATACCGCGTGCTGGTGGCCACCGATGTGGCCGCCCGCGGCATCCATGTGGAGGGCATCGCGCACGTGGTGAACTACGACCTGCCGCAAGCGCCGGAAGATTTCATCCATCGCGTCGGCCGCACGGGACGCGCGGGACAGCGCGGCACCGCATCCACTTTCGGCACACGGGCAGAACGCGGAGAGATCCGCCGCATTGAGCGCACGATCGGCGTCGAACTCACCCGCCGCGAAGTCTCTGCTGAAATCCCCGCCGAGGTGCGAAGCTCCGGCCCGGACCTGCGCCGCACGCACAAGCCGGGAAAGCGGTCTTTTTCCTCGCGCTCCTGGAAGCGCCGCTAAAAGCCGCGCCGGTTTTCTGCGGATCCTGGCCTGTATTGGAGTCACCTTTGCCCTTGACGATCCGGCGATCTTGGATCATGCCAAAATCGGCACGGCAATAGGCTTCTCAATCCTGGGTATCTGTGCGCTAGGCCCTCCCACGGGCCGGCTGTTCCTCACCATTACCGGCCGCAAAAACCGTCCGCGCACAAAGGAGCGGGCTCATAACCTGTGACGCTCACCGCTCGCTGCCCCTGCGCCTTTCGGCCCGGAACATGAGCGGCCAGGCGTATCTCCGCGCGCCCCCTTCCATTATTCGCCCTTGATCCCACGCTCCACCGCCGCCGCCAGCGACGATGTCGCCTCTCCTTCCGGAGCCTTGCCCGCCGCTACACGCGCCTGATACAGCAACGAACTTTGTTGGTGCCGCTGCGCCAGCCGCGATGCCGCGAACAGCTCGCTCGCGCCATGCAATCCCACCAGCATGCCGTACTCGAACACCGCCCGCGGAATCCGCGCCGGACTCTGCTTCATCGCCGTTCGCGCTTCCACCTCCCCTTCGGCGCCCGCGGCTACTTCCAGCGCCGCCCGCAACACCGACCTCTCCATCGCCTGCTTCAGCGCCGCTTCCTGCTCCTGCTCGCTCAGCTCGGCGCCCGAGCTCAGCTTCGTCAGCGCCGCTCCGGGCGCCAGCTTCCCCGGCGGCAGCGGAAAAGGAATCACGATCTCTCCGCTCGGCTGCGACTTCTGCAAGTCGTCATAGGTCTGCGCGAACCGGAACGCAATCTCCGAGGCCGCCTCCCGGTATTTCTCGATCCTCGCCTGCAACTGCTTGGAAGCCCCGCCGGGGCGCGCTTTCTGATAGCCGTCCAGCAGTTCCAGATAGCCGCGCGCAATCCCCGACTGCAAAATCAAAAGTTGACTCCGCGCTTGTGCCAGGTGCGGGTTTTCGCTCCGCACCAGCCAGATCAGATGATCGTAGGCGTCCAGGTGCCGCCCGGCCGCGTAGCTCTCCCGGGCCTGCGTCCACTGGTAGTCCGGAGTGTCCTTGATCAGCTCATCGCGGTTGCCGCAACCGGATAACGCAACCAGCGCCGCGGCTACCGCCAGTGTTTTCTTCATGCTCCTCCATCATACTTGCAGCTTGCCGAACCCGCTGAAGCGGCAGTGCAGTTGCAGCGCCTCCTTCAGCAACTCTGCGTAGCGGCGGTGCGGGACCTCCACCGCGCCGAGCCGCGCAAGATGCGGCGTCAGGTACTGGACGTCTAACAGCGCAAAGCCGTTTTCCCGCAGTCCGTCCACAAGGCACGCCAGCGCTACTTTCGACATGTCACGCACGCGGTGAAATTTCGATTCGGCGAAGAATGCCCCTCCCAGATGCACTCCGTACACTCCTCCCGCAAGCTGTCCTTCCACCCACACTTCCACCGAGTGCGCCTTCCCCTGCCGGTTCCATGCCCCGTACACCCGCCGGAACTCGTCGTTGATCCACGTCCCTTCTCCAGGCCGATCCGCGCATTCCGCCATCACCGCGTCAAACGCCTCGTTCACACTCACCCGGAACCCTCCCTTGCGCAGCGTCTGCCGCAGCGACCGGGAAACATGAAACCCGTCCAGCGGCATAATCGCCCGCCGCGCCGGCCGGTGCCACGTGATCCACCCGCTTCCGCCGTCGTACATCGGGAACAGCCCGGAACGGTATGCCTCCTCCAGCCTCTGCGGATCCAGTCCGCGCGTGACCGCCTTAATGTCCATGCGCCGCCGCGCTACCGATTCCTAGAAGCGACTCGTACAACTCCCCGTACCGCGCCGCCGAAGCGTTCCAGGAATTATCCTTCGCCATCGCCCGCCGCATCCGCGCCCTCCACCCCTCTGGGTTCTCATACTCGGCCAGCGCCTCGCGGATCTTCCCCATCAGCGCCCACGGATCGTGCCCGCTGAACTTGAAGCCCGTGGTTTCATCCACGCTATCGTCCAGCCCCCCGGTCGCACGCACCACCGGAATCGTCCCGTAGCGCAGACTGTACATCTGGTTCAGCCCGCACGGCTCAAACAGACTGGGCATCAGAAACAGATCCGACCCCGCCTCGATCTTGTGCGCCAGCTTGTTGGAGAACCCGATGTGCACTCCCACACGGTCCGGATAGGTGCGCGCCAGCCCACGCATTAAATCTTCATACTGCGGCTCACCGGTGCCCAGCGCCACCAGCGTTACGTCGCCTGCCAGCAGTTCCCACGCGATCTCGCCCAGCAGATCGAAGCCCTTCTGCCGCGCCAGCCGCGACACGATTCCCAGCAGCGGCTTCGCTTCTCTCTCCTCCGGCAACGAAAACTCCCGCAGCAGATCCCGCTTGCACTCCGCCTTCCCCCGCAAATCCGCCGCCGAATAGTTCGCCGCGATGTGCTGGTCCGTCTCCGGGCTCCATTCTCCATAATCCACGCCGTTCAGAATCCCCGTCAGCCTCCCCGCATTGGCGCGCAACATCCCATCCAGCCCGAAGCCGAACTCCGGCGTCTGGATCTCGACAGCATAATGCGGGCTTACCGTCGTGATCGCATCCGAGAACAGAATCCCACCCTTCATCAGATTCACGTCTCCATGGAACTCCAGGTACGGCGAATCCATCAGCCAGCTGTCCAGCCCCAAATCCCCGAACTGATGCGCCGCGAACCGTCCCTGGTGCTCCAGATTATGGATCGTGAACAGGATCTTCGTCCCTTGAAACATCGGGTCCAGCTTCCGCTGCGTCCGCAGATAGACCGCCGTCAGCGCCGACTGCCAGTCATGCAGGTGAAACAGCGGCGTCTCAAACAGGTGCCGCGCAATCGCGATCGATGCCTGGCTCAGCGCCGCGAACCGCACATGATTATCCGGGAATGCGCCATCCGGCCCCCCGTAGATCCATGGCCGCCCATACAGCGCCGGGCAATCCACAAAGTAATATCGAACCCCGCGCTCCATCCGCTCATGCAGCGAACAGTCCACCGCCGCCGACCCCAGCGTGAAGTGCAAGTGGTCCCACACCCGCCGCGCACCGTCCAGCGAGACGCCCGCATACCGCGGCAGCACCACCGCCGTTTCCCATCCGCCCGCCGCCAGCGCCTGCGGCAACGCTCCCAAAACATCGGCCAGTCCTCCCGTTTTAGCGAACGGAGCCGCTTCGGAGGAGACCATGAGAACTCGATCCATGCTCTTCCATCATAGTGCGGGCACTGTACAATACGAGTGGGAGAGCGAGATGCGCCCACGGACGACACTGGCCGGGATCGTGATTGTGACGATGTTCGCCGCCGCCGCAGCATACAGTATCTGGCAGTTGCGGGCGACGGCAGGCTCGGAGTGCGGCATCTGCAGCCGTCCGGTGCATGCGCGGAGCAAGGCGGTGGGGCTGGTGGATGGAAAAAGGAAAGTCTTCTGCTGCCCGGCCTGCGCGCTCACGACACATGTACAGACGAAGAAGCCGGTGCGCGTGGTGGAGCTGACCGACTATGAGAGCGACTCGAGAATGCCGCCGGAAGGAGCGTTCCTGGTGCGGGGCGGAAACCTCAATCATTGTTTAAGCGAGGCGACGCTGGTCGATTCCGAGAAGCATGCTCTCGTGCGGCATTTCGACCGCTGTTCGCCGGGCATGGTCGCCTTCCGGGAAGAGGGCGCGGCGCGGGAGTTCGCTGCGCGGCATGGGGGGCAGGTGATGAAGTTCGGCGAGTTTGAGGCAGCCTACCGGCAATAAGTGAAGTTTTCTGGAACCCGATTGCGGCAGCCGGGGTCTAAAGCAATCGGGAGGTCAGTCGCAATGGGGAAATATGTGCTGTGTTTTGTTGGGGTTTTCCTTGTTCACGGACAGGTGGAGGATAGCAGCCGGCTGCCGGTCCGCCGGGTTGTCCTTTATAAGAATGGCGTCGGCTATTTCGAACATTTAGGACAGGTTCGTGATAGGCAGGATGTTTCGATTTCCTTCACCTCCGGCCAGCTGAACGACGTGCTGAAATCGCTGACGGTGCTGGATCTGGGCGGGGGCAGGATCACCGGCGTCGGCTATGGGACCAAGGATCCGCAGGACCGCCAAATGGACGCGCTGCGGCTGTCGGTGGGCAGCAAGGCATCGTTGACCGAGATTCTGGGAGCGCTGCGCGGGGCGCGGGTGGAGTTGACCAGCGGCACGGCGACGCTGCGCGGGAGGCTGCTGAGCGTCGAGCGCAAGACGCGGATCAACGGCGGGACGACGCTGGAGGTGGATTATGTTTCGCTGCTGAGCGATGAGGGCCAGGTCCGGACCAGCGAGCTATCGCCGGCCTTCAGCTTCCGCCTGCTGGATGGAGAACTGGCGGGGAGAGTGGGCAAGTACCTGGACCTGGTGGCGTCGGAACGTGATGCCGATTCGCGGCGGATGGTGATTTCGACGGATGGAACGGGAGAGCGGCGGCTGTTTGTCAGCTACATCAGCGAAGTTCCGGTGTGGAAGGCGACCTACCGGATCGTGCTCGGGGCGAAGCCGTTGCTGCAGGGCTGGGCGGTAGTGGACAACACGGTGGGTCAGGACTGGAAGCAGGTGGAGCTTTCGCTGGTCGCCGGCGCACCGCAGTCGTTTGTGCAGAACCTGTCGCAACCCTACTATGCGCGCCGTCCGGTGGTGGCGTTGCCCGAGCATGCCTCTTCGACTCCGCAGACTTATGAGACGGCGCTCCGGCACGGCGGAAGGCTGTCGGGCAAGGTGACGGATCCGAGCGGAAGCGGAGTGCCAGCAGCGTCGGTCCGCGCGGTGGATGGGAACGGCACGGTGCTGTCGGAGACGACCACGGATGCCTCGGGCAATTATGAGCTGGAGGGGATCCCCGAAGGTGGTGTGGATTTGAGGATGGAAGCTCCGGGCTTCAAGTCAACGCGCATTAACGGGGTACATGCGTCGGCCCGCGGCGGACGATATGACCACGTTTTGCAGATCGGGAATGTGTCGGAGGCGGTGACGGTGACGGCAGACGTGGGCACGCTGCAGACGCAGGCGAGCACGATGGCTGGCGGGGGCAGGCAGTTGGGCACGGGTGCGGCACTGGGTGGCCGTGGATTTCGGCCAGGATCGGGTGGCGGGATCGGCGGAGTTATTCAGGTTGAACAGGCTCGCAACCGCACGGAAGCGGCGGCACAGGGCCGCGAGTTGGGCGATCTTTTCGAGTACAAGCTGAAAGCGCCGGTGACGATCGGGAAGAACCAGTCGGCGTTGGTTCCGATTCTGCAAAGCGATGTGAGTGCCGAGAAAGTCTCGGTGTGGAACGAGAACTCCGGATTGCCGAGGCCACAGCGCGCGTTGTGGCTGACCAACTCCACGGACACGACGCTGGAAGGCGGCAGCTTCAGCGTGCTGGAAGAGGAAACGTTCGCGGGCGAGGGCGTGTTCGAGCCGATTGCGGCCGGGGAGAAGCGGCTGATCAGCTACGCCACCGATCTTCCACTGCACGCAAGCAGCCGCACCGGAAGCGAGGCGCAGCAGGTGACGCGGGTGAGGGTGCGGCACGGGACGATAACTCACTACCGGTCGATCTACGAGAAGAAGACCTACACCTTCCGGAACGAGGACAATTCCGCGCGCACGGTGATCGTGGAGCATCCCCTCCGCGTCGGCTATCAGCTGAAGGGCAGCGTGAAGCCGGTGGAATCGACCGGCGGCTGGCAGAGGTTCCGGCTGGAGGCGCCTGCGAAACAGACGGCGTCGCTGGTGGTGGAGGAGTCTCGTCCGCTTTCAGCCGATTATGCGCTGACAAGCTTCCACAGCGGCATGTTAGTGCTGGTAACCGGGCTGAGGAGGCGCAGCGCGGAGTTGGAGGCGGCGCTGGAGAAGTTGCTGGCGGCGAAACAGGAACTGGCCGATCTGAAATCGAAGCTGGACCTGAAAGAGAAGGAACAGGAGCAGATCTACGAGGACCAGCAACGGCTGCGCGAGAACATGCAGTCGCTGAAAGGCAGTGCGGAAGAGAAGGCGTTGCTGAAGCGGTACACTTCTCAGCTGGACGCGCAGGAGACGAAGTTGCATCAGCTGAAGCAGGAAATCGCGGAGCTGGGCGGCCAGGTGGAGGTGGCGCGGGAGCGGGTGAACGAAACGATCAGCGAGATGGAGTTCGACGTCGAGGTGTAGCTGGATTCGGCTCGCAGCATCAGCGTGATACCATGGACAGGTTCCGAACCACCGAACCTGTTCCTGGTAGCGCAAGTGGATGTTCCCGAAAACAGCGTGACTTGTCCATCCTGTAGGGAGAGCAATCCCGCCGGATCCGTCTATTGCTGTTCATGCCAGAAGCTGTTGAATACGGATCAGGACGAAACGCTGCTGGTGGACAGTCCGGGAGACTGGTCGAAAGTGGCGACGGGGGGTGCGGTTCCGGCGGGGGCGGCGCTGGCCGTGGGAAGTCTGCTGGGGAACCGCTACCAAATCCTGGGCCAGCTGGGAAGCGGGGGCATGGGGACCGTCTACAAAGTGCGGGACAAGGAACTGGACCGGCTGGTGGCGCTGAAGGTGATCCGGCCGGAGCTGGCCAGCAGCCGGAGCGTGCTGCAAAGGTTCAAGCAGGAGTTGATCCTGGCGCGGCAGGTGACCCACAAGAACGTGATCCGGATCTTCGATTTGGGCGACGCGGACGGGGTGAAGTTCATCACGATGGAGTACATCGAGGGGCAGGCCCTGTCCTCGATACTGGAGAAGCGGAAACTGGGGGAGGAGGAAGCGATCAAGGTGATGCGGCAGGTGTGCCGTGCATTGGAGGCGGCGCACGCCGAGGGGGTGGTTCACCGTGACCTGAAGCCGCAGAACATCATGGTGAATGAGCAGGGAAAAGTGTGGGTGATGGACTTCGGCCTGGCGCGGTCGATGGAAGAACACGGGTTGACGCAGGCAGGCGGGCTGATGGGCACGCCGGCGTACATGTCGCCGGAGCAGGCGCAGGGGAAACACGCAGGGCCGGAGTCGGATCTGTTCGCGCTGGGGATTGTCTTTTATGAGGCCCTGACGGGGGTGGTGCCGTTCCGGACGGAGACGCTGATGGGCAGCCTGCTGAAAAGGATTCAGGAGGACGCCGAGCCGATCGAGAAACTGGAGCCATCGCTGAGGCCGGAGCTGGCGGCCACCGTGATGAAGTGCCTGGTAAGGGATCCACTGGGACGGCACCAGACCGTGGCGGCGTTGCTCCAGGACCTGGACGTGCTGTCGGGGGAGTCCAGCGTGTCGGTGGGGCCGATCCCGCCGGTGGCGCCGCCCATCTTGGGCGTATCGCGGCGGTATTGGGCGATGGGCGGGGCGGTGGCGGCAGGCGCGGTGCTGGTGGGCGGCGGCAACTACATATACCGGATCCTGCGGCCTGCCCCGGCGGGACCGCAAAAGCCGTTGCTGGTGCTGGTGGCGGATTTCGCCAATGAGACGGGGGAGGAGGTGTTCGACGGCGCGCTGGAGGCGAACGTGGCGGTGGGCCTGGAGGAGGCTTCCTTCATCACCTCGTTCAACCGGGCGACAGCGCGGCGGATCGCGAGCCAGCTGAAGCCCGGGGCGACTCGACTGGACGAGCAGGTGGCGCGGTTGGTGGCGGTGCGGGAGGGCATCAGCGTCGTGGTGGCGGGGACGCTGACGCGGGATGGTGACCGGTTCCTGGCGGCGATGAAGGCGGCGGACGCGGTGACCGGGAATGCGATCCGCGAGACGAAGAGCAAGCGGCTCGGCAAGCAGGAGGTGCTGGGATCGCTTGCCAAGTTGACGCATCCGATCCGCGAGGCGCTGGGTGACACGACGCCGGAATCGGTCCGCCTGGCCGCGGCCGAGAGCTACACGGCAGGGTCGCTGGAGGCGGCCCATAGCTACGCCGCGGCGCAGGAACTGCGGTTCGCCGGGAAGGCCGGTGAGGCGATCGAGAAATACCTCCAGGTCGTGCGTCAGGACCCCAATCTGGCAAGCGCCTATTACGGGCTGGCGGTAGCCTACTCGAACCTCGGGCAGCGGCAAAAGGCGGAGGAGTATTATCAGCAGACGATGGCGCGGATCGACCGGATGAGCGAGCGGGAAAAATACCGCGCGCGCGGCGGCTACTATCTGGCAATGCTGAACCACCAGAAAGCGATGGAGCAGTTCACAGAGCTGGTGAGACTCTACCCGGCCGATTTCGCCGGCATGAGCAACCTCGCGCTGGTCTACTATTTGAAGCGGGACATGAGCCGCGCGCTGGAGCACGGCCGTCGCGCGCTGGAGATTTATCCCAAGAACGCGCTGCTGCGGAGCAATGCGGCGATGTACGCGATGTATGCAGGCAATTTTGAGAACTCCGCCAAGGAGGCGCAGGCGGTAATTGAGGCGAATCCGGCCTATCTGAAGGCCTACAACACGCTGGCGCTATCGAAGCTGGCGCAGGGGCAGGTGGAGAATGCGACCGCGACGTATCAGCGCCTGGAGAAGGTGGATAACCGCGGCGCCTCTTTCGCGGCGATGGGTCTTGCCGATATTGCGTTGTACGAAGGGCGGGCGGCGGACGCCGCGGCGATCCTGCAGGCCGGAATCAAGAGTGACCTGGCGAACCAGTTTGCCGCGCCGGCGGCCAAGAAAAGGGCTTCACTGGCGCAAGCCTTGCTGATGCTGGGTAGAAAAGGGGAGGCGGCGGCGGCAGCCGCTGAGGCGGCGAAGGTGAGTAAGGAGAACGTGGTTCAATACCAGGCCGCGCGGACTTTTCTGGAGGCGGGGATGGAGGCCAAGGCGCAAGGCGTGGCGGAGGAGCTGGGGCAAAGGATCGAGACGGACCCACAAGCCTACGGGAAACTGATCGAGGGGGAGATCCGGCTGGCGAAGGGCGACCTGCGGGAGGCGCGGCGGCTGTTTGAGGAGTCGCGGAAGCTGGCTGACACGTGGCTGAGCCGGCTGAACATGGGGCGCGCCTACCTGGCTACGTCGAACTTCACCGAGGCGGATTCGGAATTCGACGCCTGCTGGAAGCGGCGGGGCGAGGCGACGGAGATGTTTCTGGACGAAGTGCAGACATTCCGGTATGTGCCGTTGGTTCACTACTACATCGGACAGGCGCGGGATGGGCTGAAGAGCGCGGGGGCCGCGGACTCCTACCGCGCCTTTTTGGGGGCGCGGCAGAAGGCGGTCAACGATCCGCTCGCCAGCGAAGTCCGGCGGCGCCTGGCGGCGCTGGGCGGATCAGCGCAGTAGAATGCTGGTGCGCTTGAGCGGGCTGGAGTCGTTGAGCTCGACGAGCAGCGTATAGCAGCCGGGTCCGGATGCAACGCCGATCGAGGTATCCCAGTTGAAGATGTGTTGGCCGGAGGAGGCGCGGTACGTGCTGCCACCCGTTGCGCCGGCGGTGGGCTGGTAGAGCAGGTAGGAGGGGCCTGTTTCCGAGAGGGGACAGATGCCGCCGGCCGGCGCCGCACCATTGAACACGCTGCGCATGGAGATGAGTGAGGAGGTGTCGCTGTAGAGGACCCCGGCGGCGTCGCTTAGCTGCCACTTGATGGGAACGGCCGAGCCGAAATTCTCCGTGCCGGAGAACGTACCTTCCGGTTTCATCGGGGACAGGAATCCGGTGAACTGGTAGACGACCAGGTAGGAGTGGATTGCGGAACCCTGGTTCCCGGCTTGATCCGTGGCGGTAACGGCGAACTGTTTTGCGCCGACCGTGGCGGTGTCGAGGGCGGCTCCGCTGGCGGCGGGACCGGCGCACGAGGCAAGACCGGAGAGCGCATCCGAGCAGGTGTAGGCGGCGTTGACGGCCAGTTTCCAGCGATAGCTGGCGCCGACGGCAGGTGAAGTGATGAGGATGGTGGGCGCGGTCTTGTCGATGTTGATGCCGCTGACGGTAGCCGCCGAGGAGTTGCCGGCGGCGTCGGTGCAACCGGCGCTGCGCGACTGGCCTGCGCCTTCGGTGGAGACGACTTGCGGCGTGAGGGGCGGCGTGGCCACGCCGGAGGTCGCGTCCGAACAGACGAAGTTGACCGTGACGTTGACGTTGTTCCAGCCGGCGGCGTTGGGCGCGGGAGTGCGGCTGCCGGTGAGCGTGGGCGCAGTCCTGTCGATCTTGATGGTCGCGGTGACGGAGTTGGAGAGGCCGACGCCGTTGGTGGCGCTGCAGGTGAGGTTGACGCCGGTTGTGTCGGCGGTAAGCAGCGAGGGCGAGCAGCCGGATGAGGAGGCGATGCCGGATTCAGGATCGGTGACACTCCAGGTGACCGAGACGTCGCTTCGATACCAGCCGTTGCTGCCGAGGGTTCCTGTGATGGTGGGAACGATGACGGGCGGCGTGTTGTCGGAGATGAGGGTGAAGCTGGCGGTGGCGGTCTGCGGCGCCGGGCAGGGGAGAGTCAGGCAACTGGAATCGGCGACGCGGACCGTGATGGGGAAGGCTCCTGTGGAGGTGGTGGAGCCGCTGAGGACGCCGTCGGTTCGCAATGTAATGCCCGGAGGAAGAGTGCCTGCCGTCAGCGACCAGGTTCGCGCGCCGAGGCCGCCGGTGGCGGTGAGGGTGACCGAATAGCCCGCGCCCGGAGTGAGCGGCGGGAGAGAGGAGGTGGTGATCAGGAGCGGATCGCCGATCCGGATGGTGAGTGGTTGCGTGGCGGTCTTCGGCGGGTTAGGCGCGGGGTTATCGCGCACCTGGGCGGTGAAGGGGAAGGTTCCGGCGATGGTGGGGATTCCGGAAAGGAGTCCGGCGGAGCTGAGCAGGATGCCGCCTGGAAGAGGCCCTGAGCCGGTGGCAAGGCTCCAGGTGCGCGTGCCGGTTCCGCCGACGGCGGCGAGCGGGGAACTAAAGGCGAGACCGCGGACCCCGTCGGGAAGAGCGAAGGTAGTGATGGTAAGGGTCGCCGGCGGTGTCGTGATGCCGAGTTTGGCATCGTCAGAGTTGACGTTTTGAGAGCCGATGATGGTGCTGATGGAGGTGGCGGGCTGGAAGGGGCCATAACTGCGGACAGTGATCTTACCCTGTTCGCCAGGGGCCAGCGCGATCGTGGCGTTGGCGATGTCGGGGTTGACGATGTCGGGATTGGTGAGTCCGCTCAAGGCGGTGAACTGCGGGCTGGTGACATTGGTCACCAGCAGGTTTTGCGTTTGCAGGATGAGTTGGCAGGCCTGCGCACCGACGCCGGCGGCCGGCGTCTGGTACTTCTTATGCACCATCAGCTGGAGCTTGACGCAGCCTGGGGTACAGCTGTTGGTGAGGGCGCAACCGGGCGCGCAGAGGTTAGGCGCGCCTTTAGAGAAGAGCTTCGCGGAGAAGCTGGAGGTGGTGTTGCCTTGATTGGTAATGGTGTAAGTGGTGTCGGTCGGGCCGGCGACGATATCGGGGTTGGCGATATCGGGGTTGGCGATATCGGGGTTGGCGATATCGGGGTTGACGATGTCCGGGTTGACGATATCGGGGTTGGCGATATCGGGATTCACGATGTCTGGATTGACGATGTCCGGGTTGGCGATATCGGGGTTGACGATGTCGGGGTTGAACGTCACGGGGGAAGCGATATCGGGGTTGGCGATGTCGGGGTTATAGGTTTCCGCGCGCACGATATCGGGGTTGACGATGTCGGGGTTGACGATATCGGGATTCACGATGTCCGGGTTGACGATATCCGGGTTGACGGTGAGGGAGCCGGTGAGGCCGCCGGAAATCACGGAACCCGCCGGAGCGGTGATTTCCGCGACGTTGACGACCACCTGCGGTTTTTGCTGTGAAGAAGTGACGAAGACGGTTCTGGAAATAGTGGAACGCGGAGCGATCGTGACGTCGAGCGAGGTGAGCAGGCTGAACTGGAGGAAGGAGGATACGCCGCCCGGCGGCTGCGCGGCGATCGTAAGACGATAGCTGCGGACCTGGTTGGTGGAGTTAGTGACGGTGATGGAGTAGCCGCGCTGGATGGAACTAAGGTTCTTCGCATTCCCGAAGGAGGCGACGTCGAGGCCGCGCAGGATGCGCGAGGTATAGATGTTCTGATTGCGCATGCCGGTCTGGCCGGGCGAGCAAGCGGGGCGAGGCTCGGCGGGGTTGAAGATGCTGGCTCCGCCGGTGGAGCCGACCGGAGTGAACTGGGCCCAGGTGGCGGGCGGAGTAGGCGGCCGGACGTCGCGATTATCGGTCCAGACGACGTGAAACACGGCGCTGTCGGAGGCGCTGGAGTTGAATCGCCAGCCGCCGGATGGCGTGGGCAGCATGCGCTGCCCGGCGATGTCGATGTAGTCGCCGATGAAGGAGGCCGAGCCGCGGCTGAACATGGTGAAGTTGGGCGGGTTCAGCTGAAGCTGCTCGATCTTGGTGGAGCCGGGGCGGCTCCCGAACTTATACTGAGAGACCTTGATGGAAGGCAGGAACAGGAGCGACGCTGCGGCGGTGGCCTGGGCAGCGCGGATATCGATGGTGTGGCGGCGGGTGAGGCCTGGGGTGCCGTCCGTGATGAAGTTGGTGAAGACGAGATCGGGGCGCGGGGGAGAGGTGGCGAGATTGCCGGCGGGTTCGCGGGTCTCCGTGTACTGGCCGCCGCCAGTGGGCGTGTAGACTCCTATCGTGTGGTCGTCGCGCGAGTCATACCAGGAGACCATGATGGTGTTGCCGGCTAGGGTCATGGTGGGCATGAACTGGTGGCCTCGTTGAGGGCTGGGATCGACGATGGTCCGCGCGTTGGACCATGTCGTGCCGTTGGAGGAGGAGGCGATGACGATCCGTGCGTCATTGGCGGCGGGAGCGAACCCGCGCTGCGCCCAGGCCACGTGGACGTTGCCCGAGCCGTCCACGATCATCGTGGGGAATGCGGAAGTGCGGAAGGCCGGTCCGCCGGCGCCGACGATCTTCGGCTGATCAAAAAGCTGACCGGCGGTGAAGGTGGCGATTTCTTCTGCCTTGCCGAACGTCTTGCCGCCGTCGGTGGACTTGGCGATCATCATGGCGATCGGCTGGCTGCTGGTCTCCGAACGGCGCCATGCCACATAGACGTGGCCGGTGTTGGGGTCGATCGCGGCGACAGTTCCCTGGTTGCGGGAGTTGCTTTCACTGATCTTGATGGGGTTGCCCCAAGTTGCGCCGCAATCGAGCGAGCGGGAGAGCATGATCCTGGAATGAGGCTTGGCGGCGGAGCCGGTGAAGATGCTGTAGACGAGGTAGACATTGCCGGCCGGGAAGGTCTGGAAGGGGACTCCATTGGCACCGCCGACTGAGCAGGCGCCGGCGCCGGCGCGGGGGACGTCGGCGATGATCCAGGGCTTGTCGAGAAACTGGCCGGCGGTGCCGGTGTCGACGACGGCGGCGCTCAGGTAGGAGAACGGAATCCCGTTCTCCTTGTTGTTGTTGTCAATGAATCGCGAGACAAAGACGTTGCCGAGCGCATTGTTGCCGCGGTTGAAGGCGATGCCGCTGTAGTAGAACATGCCGTTGCTTCCGGCGCGCACGGTGGGATCGGCGGCGGCTTGAAATCCCTTCAGCGGCGAGGGCGGGTTGACGTCGCATTGAGGAATGGGATAGGGGCAACCGGGCATAAGAGTGCTCTTCCAGGTTTGCCCGCCATCGGTGGAGAAGAAGACACCCAGCCACACGTCGCCGAGCTCATCTTCGCCGAGCAGACCGGGGATATCAACCGAGCGGTAATCATTGGCGCCGGCCAGAATGTGGGCGGCATTCCGCGAGGAGATGGCCGCGGAGGGCTCGTTCTGGCGCTGGAGGAAGGGGTCGCCGTCAGGGAACGATGTTCCGGAGACCATGTTGACGTTGGGCCCCGCCACTTGGGAGAAGAGCTGAGCGGTGAAAACGAGAGAGACAACAGCCAGAGAGCGTGAGTACACGAAGCTTCCTCCGAAAGTTCTGAGCGTCCGAGATGGCGAGATGCCAGTATGTCACATTTTTTACAAAGTGCAACCGGGTCTGTGGCTGGTGTGGTCCCATAACCAAAGTCCCGGTTCTAACGCCGGTTGTGAAACAGTTACAGGCACAGTTTTGGAAGTACAATATGAGACTTCCTTATGCAGATGGCGATGATCCGGTACCGTGTGGCGGACTTCATGAAGCAGAACCCGCCGTTCCACGCGATGGAAACGGAGGAGCTGATGGAGCTGGCCTCGGGCGGGCGGGTGAAGTTCCATGAGTCGGATGAATTCATTTATTGGGAGGGCAACGCGCCGAACCCGTTTGTCTACGTGATCCAGCAGGGGACAGTACGGCTAGTGCAGGGAGAAGAAGAGGCGGAGAAGCTGGTGGATATCCGCGGGCCGGGTGATCTGGTGGGCATCGATGGCATCGTGGGACATTCCAAATATGCGCATTCAGCGAAAACGGCCTCGGATGTGATTCTCTACGCGATGCCGGCGAAGGGCTTCGCGGAGCTGGTGGAGCGGTATCCGAAGGCGCGGAAGTTTCTCGATTCCCATCACACGGTGGATTCGGCCTATTCGCCTGTGGAGGCGTCGCGCCCGGCGGCGGAGGTTGCGGTGTTCGAGCTGGTGAAGGGTCGCGAGCCGCAGGTGTGTGAAACGGGGGCGATGGTTCGCGAGGCGGCGGCGCTGCTCTATCAATCAGGCGCGGAATCCGTCGCGGTGATGGGGCCGGACGGTCTGGCGGGCGCGGTGACTCCGCGCACTCTGGCCGGCTGGCTGGCGCAGGACGGACTGGGCGCGGGCGCGAAGGTGGAAGAAGCCATGGCGGCCGTGGTTTGCCTGAAGCCGGAAACGTCGGTAGCAGAATGCGTGCTGGAGCTGTCGCGGCGCGGGGCGGTGGTGGGAGCGATCACCAACGATGGAACCAACACAGGTACGCTTCAGGCATTGGTCACGCCGGGCGAGTTGCAATCGGCCTTCGGCGATCAGCCGGCGGCCATACTCGATCGGATCCGCCATGCCCGCTCCACCGCGGAGCTGAGCGGGCTGAATCAGCGGGCGCGTCAGCTGCTGTTGAGTCTGCTGGGAGACGCTTCAGCTGCGGGTTGGCTGGGGCGGCTGGCCGCGCGGTTTGATGACGAGATCGTGGAGCGCGTGATCAAGCTCGCGGGCGCGGGCGGCGAAGGCCAGTGCTGGTTTGTGTACGGGGCGGCGGGCCGTAGCGAGAACATCGCCGGGGTGATGCCGCTGGTGGCGCTGATCGGGGATCAGGCGGTCAAGTACAACGAGGTGGTCGCGGCGCTCGGTGAGTGCGGCTTCATGACGAATGACGATGCCTGCCTGAGCGCGGAGGAAGGATGCGCGAGCCTGGAGGAGTGGAAACAGCGGTTCGCCGGATGGGTGCGAGAGCCCGTCTTCCGGCAGATGTACCGCTACCGGCCGCTGTTCGACGCGCGCGCGGCGCATGGGGACGCCGAGCTGATGCGGAAGTTGAACCGATTCGTGGAGGAGGAGATTTCCAAAGACGAGCTTTTTCTCGGCGTGCTGGCGCTGGATAGCCTGTCGAACCTGCCGCCGATCACCTTCTTCCGCGGGCTGGTGGTGGAGGAGGGTGGCGGACATAGCGAGATGCTGGATCTGGAGCGGAACCTGCTGCGGCCGATTGTCGATGCCGCGCGGACACTCGCGATCGGGCCCGGCGTTTCGACGTGGGAGAGGCTCCAGGCGGCGCGGCGCGCGATGCCGGAGCAAGGCGAGGTGCTGCGGCAGGCCGAGGCGACGCTCTCGGTGGCGCTATATCATCAGGCCCGGACCGGGATCCGCGAGGGCAGCGCCGGGGCACGGTTGCAGCCATCCACGCTGAGCCGGTTCGATCAGCATGTGCTGAAGAGCGGCTTCCGCGGCGTGCTGCGCCTGCTGGAGCTGACGGCGCAGCGGCGCGGGATGGAGGGGCCATGAGCGCGGAGTTCCAAGGCGTGCGGTTCGTGGTGATGGACACCGAGACGACGGGGCTGAATCCGCTGCAGGACCGTATCGTGTCCATCGGCGCGGTGGCGTTGCGCGATGGCGAGATCCGGCTGGATGATTGCTTTGAGACGCTGCTGCGTCAGGAATACAATACCTCCGCCGTGGCCGTGCACGGTGTGACGCGCGAGGAAAGCCTGGCGGGGATGGAGGAGCCCGACGCGCTGGCCGCGTTCCGCGAATACCTCGGCGATGGTGTGATCGTCGGCCATCATATCGGCCACGACATCGCCGCGCTGAACGCGGGGTTCCAGCGGCATTTCGGCTGGCGGATGTCGAATTTGTCGCTGGACACGATGGACCTGACGCTGCATCTCGAAAAGGACGGCGCCTTTGCTGACCGTCCGCCAATCCAGAGTTTTACCCTGGACGCGCTGTGCGAGATGTTTCAAGTCACACCGCATGACCGGCACACGGCGGCGGGCGATGCGCTGATCACGGCGCTAGTGGCGCAGCGGCTGTTCCGGCTGGCGCGGAAAGTAGGCCGTGACAGCGTGGAGCGGCTGGCCGAAGCGTGGGTGGTTCAGGAAGAAGGCTAACGGTTCCCGAGCCGCCGCGTCTGATTTGAGAAGATTCCCATATGAGACTTATCGCATTGTTCATCACCGTGATTGCCATGCCAGGGGCGGACTGGTCATCCTACCGGGGACCCGGGGGAAGAGGCCTCGGCGATTCACTGGAGCTTCCAGCGGAGCTGGGCAAGGAGAAGGGAGTGGTGTGGAAACAGGCGACGCCGAAGGGGAACTCGTCGCCGATTGTAGTGAAGGACCGCGTGTTCCTGACGGGGTATGAGGGCGATCAGCGGCTGGTGCTCTGCTATGAGTCGAAAAGCGGCCGCGAGTTGTGGCGCGCCTCGTTGGAGAAGGCGCGCACGGAAGTCTACAACCCGCAGAACGGGCCTACCACTCCGTCGGCGACATCGGACGGTGAGAGCGTCTACGTGTTTCTGCCCGAGCTAGGCCTGCTCGCGTTCGGCTTGGACGGCAAGCAGCGTTGGAAAGTGGAACTGGGGCCGTTCACCAGCATTCAGGGGATGGCGAGTTCGCCCGTCGCCGCGGACGGAATGGTTTTTCTGCTGGTGGACAATCCCGATGAAGCCTGGGTGACGGCCTTTGATGCAAAGACGGGCCGCGAGCGATGGAAGGCAAAGCGCCCGGTGGGATTCCTGGGCGGCTACTCGACGCCCGTCGTATACCGTCCCGCGTCGGGTCCGGCGCAGCTGATCGTCGCCGGTGCGCGTGAGTTGACCGGCTATCCACTGCGCACCGGTGAGCGGCTGTGGTGGGCCAACGGAATCACGGTGGGTCCGGCGGCCCTGCCGGTGGTGCATGGAGACAGCGTCTACACTGTGGAGCCATCCTCGGAGGGCGCGCCGCCCTTCAAAAGCATGCTCGGCGCGGATAAGAATAAGGATGGCAAGATTCAGCTTTCCGAATATGGCGGCGCCACGATTAACGACAAGATCATGAGCCGGCTAATGGGTTCGATCGACCGCAACGGAAATGGCGACGGCGAGGTGACCGAAGAGGAGTGGAACAAGTCGTTCGGCGGGCCGGCGGAGCCCGGAGCCACAAAGCCAGGCGGGTTGGTGGCGACCAAGCTGGGCGGCAAGGGAGATATTTCCAGCGCGGTGCGCTGGCGCGCAACACGCGGACTGCCCTATGTGACCTCCGCGCTGGGTTACGAAGGCCTTGTTTATGTGATCCGGGAAAACGGCGTCCTGACCGCCTACGACGCGGCCAGTGGCGAAGTGCGCAAGCAGGCGCGCATCGGCGATGGAGGCGAATACTGGGCGTCGCCGGTGGGAGCGTCGGGACTGCTGGTTGTCGTGAGCAAGGACGGCAAGCTGACGCAGGTGAAGGCGGGCGCGGAGTGGGAGGCGGTGTCCACCGCGGACCTGGAAGAGAAGACCATCGCGACGCCGGCCATCGCCGGGGGAAGACTGTTTGTGCGGACTGAGGGGACGCTGTACTGCTTCGGGAAGGGCAGCTGATTTACTGGGTTATCAGATACATCCTGAGCTTCCAGCGTTGCTGTCACGCGGTGTTGTTCATGGAACTCGGAATCTCCCTAGGAGCCCGTCGGATAGCTGTGCAAGCGGCCTGCGTGACGAAAAACTACTTCATCGATGGAGTGAAGGGAAAGGCCTTCACCAAGGCGCGTGCGGGTGAGGCCCATGATGGCGGAGACCAGCCGCGGCCGGTGGGCCGGAGCCGTGATTTGCCAGGCTTCCGGATCCGTGTATTCGAGGATTTCGGTGCGGAAGCGCGTGCAGATTTCAACGGCCAGCCGGACATCGGCGTCGGCGGCGCCACAGTAGGCTTCGGCCTGCATCCGCAGGGAATCACGGACCGCCTCCACGGAGGCGGGTTTGCCGATTTGCGCGTTGGAGGCGGAGAAAATCATGTCGCGCGTGACGAAGTAGGGTTTGAGGTCGAGCACAAGGGTACCGTCGGAAAAATCGATACGGTCGAGTTGGATCGTGAGACCATCGCGCGACAGGATCCGCGCGGCGGTCAGGCCGATGGGATTGGGGCGCGTCGGTGAGCGGACAGCAAAGACTCCGTGCAGCCCTTCGGCGCCCTGGTCGCGCACTCCGCGCGGGGTGACCCGGAGGGCGTCGCGTCCGGTGAGGTCCAGCCAGGCGAGGACCCACAGGTGGGAGTGCTTCTCAAGGTGGAGCAGCGCTGGTTCGAATTCCGGGAAGATTTCCACGGCCGCTGGTACGCCGAGCGGCGGCATCTCCTTGCGGTCTGTGATGGGGTTACGAACGACGCCGATTGGGGTGAGTGTGAGGTTGGTCATGGGCGGAGGACCCATGACCAGATTACACGGGGGGACCGGCTTGGCGCGTCTTGTCCCCAGTGCGGTGATATAAAGGCGTGTATTTGCCGAGTTACAGGCAGTAAGCCGGCCGAGCATGATGTGTGCGTAGCACCGGGCGGGCTTTCGCGGTTGGCTGAGCCACGAATGGGAGAACGAAATGGAGCTAGAGTAGAAGACTATGGCCGTGGCGAGCAGGATGGAGCGGGTACTAGGATTCATTGAGCGTGGCGGGAATGCGTTGCCTCATCCGGCTACGTTGTTCGCGCTGCTGGCGATCGCGGTGGTGGGTTTGAGCTGGGTGGGAAGCACAGCGGGGCTGCAGGTGACGCATCCGGGGACGGGGAAGTTGATCGAAGCGGTGAACTTGGTTTCCGTGCCGGGACTGCACCGGATGCTGACGGGGCTGGTGACGAATTTCACGAGCTTTGCGCCGCTGGGGACGGTGCTGGTGGCGATGCTGGGGATCGGGGTGGCGGAAGGCAGTGGGCTGATCGGCGCGGCGCTGAAGCTGCTGGTGCTGTCTGCGCCGAGGAAGCTGTTGACCTTCGCGATTGTGTTCGCGGGGGTGATGTCGAACACGGCGAGCGAAGTCGGTTACGTGCTGCTGGTGCCGCTGGCGGCGGTGATTTTTCTGGCGGCGGGCAGACATCCGCTGGCCGGCTTGGCGGCGGCCTTCGCCGGAGTGTCTGGAGGCTATTCGGCGAACCTGCTGCTGGGGACGGTGGACCCGCTGCTGGCGGGACTGAGCGAGGAAGCGGCGCGGATTGTGAACCCGGCGTACAAGGTGAATCCGGCGTGCAATTACTATTTCATGTTCGTGTCGACGTTTTTCATCGCGGCTGCGGGGACGTGGGTGACCGAGCGGATCGTAGTGAAACGGCTGGGCGAGTACACGGGCGAGGAAAAGCCGGAGGAGATGGGCGCGATGACAGAGGCGGAAAAGCGCGGGCTATGGTTCGCGCTGGCGGCTCTGCTGGCGCTGGGGGCGGCGCTGGCTTGGGGAACGGTTCCGGCAGACGGGTTTCTGCGGGATCCGAAGACGGGGGATCTGCTGCATTCTCCGTTCCTGAGCGGGATCGTGGCGATTATTTTCGTGGCGGGCGCGCTGCCGGGGATCGCCTATGGGCTCGGCGCACGGACGTACAAGAACGATTCCGACGTGATGAAGTCGATGGGGAAGACGATGGGGACGCTGGGTGGCTACATGGTGCTGGTGTTTTTCGCGGCGCAGTTCGTGGCGTTTTTCAACTGGACGAACCTGGGGCTGATTTTCGCGGTGAAGGGCGCGGAGGCATTGAAGAGTTCCGGGCTGGGAGGGATTCCGCTGATGGTGGCCTTTGTGCTGGTGACGGCGGGGATGAACATGTTCATGGGGAGCGCGTCGGCGAAGTGGGCGATCATGGCTCCGGTGTTTGTCCCGATGTTCATGCTGCTGGGCTACACGCCGGAGCTGACCCAGACGGCCTACCGTGTGGGGGACAGCTGCACCAATATCATTTCGCCGATGATGAGTTACTTTGCGCTGATCGTGGCCTTTATCGAAAGATATGACAGGAAGGCGGGAATCGGGACGCTGATCGCGCTCATGCTGCCCTACACGGTGACGTTCCTGTTGATCTGGACGGTGCTGCTGATGGGGTGGATCGCGGCAGGGCTTCCGGTGGGACCGGGAGCGGGATTGTACATGACGGTGGGAGGATGAAGCGATGGCGCTGGTGATGGGAGTGGATTTCGGGACGCAGAGCGCAAGGGCGTCGGTGTTCTGTTCGGACAGGGGAAGGCTGGGCGCGGCGGAGGCGGAGTATCCTGTGCTGCGGCGGGAAGGCGATGCGCATTACGCGGGACAGCGGCACGAGGATCATATGCGGGCGCTGGAGGTCGCCGCGCGCGGAGCGGTAGGGAAAGCGGGGGTGAAGGGAGAGGAGATCGCGGCGATCGCGCTGGATACGACGGGCTCGACGGTGGTTGCGGTGGGCGAGGGATTGGAGCCGCTGGACGATTACTACCTGTGGTGCGATCACCGGGCGAGCGAGGAAGCGGCGGAGATTACGGCGCACGCGCGAAAGACGGGGCTGGAGGCGCTGGCCTGGTGCGGCGGCGTGTACAGCTCCGAGTGGGGCTTCGCGAAGCTGCTGCACTGGCTGCGGCACAATCCTGACAAGCGCGAGCGGATGACGACGGCGCTGGAGCATTGCGACCTGGTGGCGGCAACGCTGTGCGGGATTCGCGATGCGCGGGAAGCGCCGCGGAGCGTCTGCGCGATGGGGCACAAGTGGATGTGGAACGCGGAGCTGGGCGGACTGCCGCCGGAGGAGTTTTTGAGCGGCGTGGATCCGCTGTTGAAAGGGGTGAGGGCGAAACTGGAAGGGCGGTACCTGACCTCGGACGGCACCGCGGGGAAGCTGAGCGCGGAGTGGGCGGGGAGGCTGGGGCTGCGGGCGGGGATACCGGTTCCCGTGGGTGCGCTGGACGCACATTGGGATGCGGTGGGTGTTGGGATTCGCGAAGGAGATGTGGTGAACGTGGTGGGTACGTCGACCTGCATCATGGCGGTAGGCAGACAGGTGAAGCTGACGCCGGGGGTGTGCGGCGTGGTGAAAGGGTCGATTGTGCCGGGGCTCTTCGGTGTGGAGGCGGGATTGTCGGCGACGGGCGATATCTTCCAAGCGGTGGCGGGCAGGGCCGGGCGATCGGTGCCGGAAATGTCGGCGGGGCTGGAGAAGTTCCGCGCGGGGCAGACGGGGCTGTTGCGGATGAGTTGGGACAATGGAGACCGCACCGTGCTGGTGAATCCGGAGCTGAGCGGCGTGACGCTGGGCTGGACGCTGGCCTCGACGCCGCAGGATGAGATGTTCGCGGCGATCGAGGGGACGGCGCTGCATACGCGGATCATTTTGGAGCGCATGGCGGAGTACGGGACGCCGATTGAGAGGGTGATCAACGGAGGTGGGATTCCGCAACGGAACGAAGTCCTGAACCGCGTCTACGCGAATGCGCTCGGTAAACCGGTGCTGGTTCCGGCGGGGGAGGTGACGAGTCTGGGTTCGGCGATCTTCGCGGTTGTGGCGGCGGGAGTCTTTCAAAATGTCGAAGAGGCGCAGCAGAGAATGGGCGTGGGGTACAGAACGGTGGAGCCGGAAGCGGCCGAGGTTGCGGCGTATGAGGAGCTGTACAGGCTGTACCGGAAGCTCTATTTCGGGTTGGGGGAGAGGGGGGCCGAGGCGGTTGCGATCGGCGATGTCTTGCCGGAGCTGGCGAGGCTGAGATCGAGGCAGGAGGGTTGAGGAATGGAGCCGCGGGCGCTGGCGCCGGAGTCAGTGGCCTGGCAGCCGGAACTGCCTGGGGCCGAGTACGCGATTCTGTCCGGGGATCCCGGCGCGGCGGGAGTGTTTAGGCTGGGGTTCGGCGAGAGGTTCGATGCGGGCGGGTTGAGGGAATATGAGGAGGGCTCGTATCTTGCGGTGCCGAAGCAGGTGCGGCACTTCGCGTTGTATGAAGACGGTACGGTGGTGCAGGTGCACGGCGCGGGGCCGTTTCAGAGTATCTATGTGAACCCGGAGGAGGATTTGGGAGACCGGATTCCGGGGGCGGGGTGGAAATAGCGACTGCGGTAAGATAACGAAGGGCAGGAGTCAGCCGGAGTGCGAGGCTGAAGGCCCGCCCCACGGCCACGTGCGCGATTCAGAATAGGAACTTCAAGCCGAATTGGATGTGGCGGGGGCTGCCGGCGGAGCCGATGCGGCCGAAGGTGGGGGAGCCGAAGAAGAGGTCGGGGAGGTCGAGGTTGACGCGGTTGGCGAGGTTGAAGGCTTCGGCGCGGAATTGGACGGCGAGGACTTCCTTCACGGGGAAGTTTTTGAGGATGGCGAGGTTGATGTTCCGCATGCCGGGGCCGTCGACGATGTTGCGGCCGGCGGAGCCGAAGGTACCGCGGGCGGGCATGGCGAAGGCGGAGGTGTCAAACCAGCGCTCGGGGGTGGGGTTGGAGAGATTCGGGTTGCGGACGACGTGGGGGCGGTCATTGGCTCCGAAGCCGAGGACGGAGCGGCCGGTGCCGCTGTTGTCGAGCTCCGACATGAGGGCGACGGTGAAGGGGCGCCCGGTCTGGAAGCTCCAGACGCCGGAGGTTTGCCATCCGCCGCGGAGGAGGCCCTTGCCGAGAGGAAGGTCCCAGGTGTAGCTGGCGGTGAAGCGGTGGCGGACGTCGAAGTTGGAACGGGCGCGCTCGGCGGCAACATTGCGGCTGTCCTGGGGGAAGTTGGGGTCGCCGGCGCTGGAGAAGAATCCGCTGGCATCGTCAATAGATTTGGACCAGGTGTAGGCGGCGAGAGTGGAGAAGCCCTTGGCGAAGCGCTGCTGGAAGCGGGTTTGGAGGCTGTGGTAGCTGGAACTGGCGCGGGATTCAAGGATGTTGATGTCGTCGAAGGCGCGGTGGGGGCGCGGGTTGAACGGGGCGGCGCTGGGACCGGGCTGATTGATGTCGCGGGCGGAGATGAGCTTGCTGCCACTGGAGCCGACATAACCGGCTTCGAGGACGCGGCCGGCGCCGAGCTGGCGCTGGACGTTAAAGTTCCAATGCTGCATGTAGGGAGTGCGGAGGTCGCGCTGGAAGGCAAGGGCGGAGTTGGGAACGGGGATGGGGAAGTTGCGCGGGAAAGGATCGTGGAGCAGGAGGGGGAAAAACTCGGAGGCAAAGAAGAGCTGGAAGTTGTAATAGGGCGGATTGAAATAGAGACCTTCGCCAGGGGCGAGGGCGGACTGATCGTAATAGACACCGTAGCCGCCGCGGATGACGGTGGCTCCGTTGGCGGTGGGCTGGAAGGCGAAGCCGAAGCGGGGCGCGATGTTGTTGGAGTCGCGATCGTAGCCGGCTCGGGGGAAGCCGTCTTTGCCGACGGGGACCAGGCGGGCGGAGCGCGGATCGTAGACATTGGCGCGGTCAAAGCGGTCGGCGGCGGGGGCGTTGTACTCATAGCGCGCGCCGAGGGTGATGGTGAGGCGCTGGCTGAGGCGCCAGTTTTCATTCAAGAAGAAGTTATAGGAGGAGGTCCGGAGGTATTGGGGATTGTCGAGGCGGGCGACGCCGCTGACGGCGGGCAGGCCCTGAAGGAGTTCCGAGAGTGCGTTGCCGGTGAAGCCGAGAAAATTGATGAAGCCGCGGGACATGACATCGCGGAAGGCGTTCTGCTGGAGGCGGCGGAACTCGAAGCCGAACTTGACGGTGCTGCGGCCGGGGGACCAGGTGGAGTGGTTGAGGAGCTGGTAGGTGTTGGTGACGCCGCGCTGGGGGTTGTTGAATTCGTGGCCGAGGGAGGAAAAGCCGGGAACGGTGATGAAGCTCATGCCGTAATCGCGGGGGTTCTGGCTGACAACGGGGAGGCCGAGTTGGCGGTTGAGGTTGAGTTCGCGATCCTGCTGCGTGACAGCGCTGGCGACGCGGGTGAAGGCGGCGCGGAATTCATTGAGCAGGGAGGGTGTGAACGCGTGCGTGTGGGCAGCCATGACGTTCTGCGCGCGGCGGGGCACGTCGTTGCCGAAGCCAGGGACGGAGGAGAAGGAGGCGCCGGCGAAGGGCTCGAAGAAATCGCGGTCGGAGAAGCTGTAGCGGATGGTGAGGTCAGAGGATTGGGAGAGCTTGTGGTCGAGCTTGGCGTCGAATTGGTCATTGCGGTCGCGGAGCAGCGGGGAGCTGACGAAGTTCTGCTGGGGGGCGTTGCGGTTGGGCAGGGGGTAGAGGGCGGCGAGGGCGGCTCCGATGGGGTGTTGGCGCTCGCGGGGGATGCGGTTGCCGGGGAAGGGGCGCTGGGTGAACGGATCGATGAGGAAGGGGATGCCGCTTGAGGAGAAGTCGCCTGTGCGCTCAAGGGCGGTGGGGACATTGGTGACGCGGGTGATGCCTTCACGGACGCGGCGGCCTTCATAGTCGCCGAACAGGAAGGTGCGGTTCTTCGAAAGCGGGCCGCCTAAGGAGAAGCCGTACTGGTTGCGCTGGTAGCGAGGGTCGTTGTCGGAGGGCGGGGCGAAGAAGTTGCGGGCATCGAAGGCGGCGTTGCGGAAAAACTGGTAGGCGGTGCCGTGGATCTGGTTGGAGCCGGAGTTGAGCACGACGCTGACCTGGCCGCCGGCGTTGCGGCCGAAGCTGGCGTCGTAGGTGCTGGTGGCGACTTCGAATTCGCGGATGGCGTCGACGGCGGCGACGTAGCCGAAGGTATTGAGTTTGGGGTCGCCGTTGTAGACGCCGTCAAGGAGGAAGCTGTTGCCGTCTTCGCGGCTGCCGTTGACGTGGAGGGCGAAGTCGCCGCGGGCCGAGCCGGCGGATCCTTGGGCGGCCGGAGCGGCGCCAGGGACGAGCAGGCTGAGTTCGAGAAAATTGCGGCCGTCGAGGGGGAGGTTGCGGATCTGTTGTGTATCGATGACGGTTCCGACAGAGGCGTTTTCGGGCTTGAGGAGGCTGCGGGTGGCGGTGACTTCAATGGAGTCGGTTTGGGCGCCCTTGAGGAGGCTGATTTCCAGGCGCAGCTCCTGATTGACTTCCAGCGTGACGTCCTGAACGTGTTTCCGGTGGCCAGGTTTTTCGATTTCGACGCGGTAGAGGCCGGGCGGCAGGAGAGGCAGGAGGAACTCGCCCCCGCCGCCGGTGGAGGTCGCACGCGACCATGATGTGGACTGTTGCACAAGCCGCACTTGGGCACCGCCGACGGGAGCGCCTGCTTCCCCGACAATCACCCCGTGGATGGACCCGCGTACGGTTTGGGCATGCAGGTGCGCGAAACACGCGGAGAGGATGATGCAGATGGACAACCGCACGAAGTCTAATGGTAGCACGCATCCGCGGATCGAAGCGCGTCGGCGGCGGAGATGAGCGGATAGAGGCGTTCAAAATACCAGAGTCTGGCGAAGTAAAGCCCGATGGGAGAAGGCGGGCACTGGCCGCCATCGGCAATCCAATCGAGGAGTTTGCGGGAGGCGCGTGAAGCTGCCGCACGCGCGAGTTCCTCGCCGCGTCCGGACAGGGCCGCGATGGCCAGGGAGGTCTCCTCGATGCTGGACAACACACCGCGATCGCCTCCCCAGCCATCATCTTCGTTTTGGGCCGTGAGCAACCAGTCAACGCCCCGTTGGGCCATCGTCCAACCGGGCTGTACCTGGTTCAAGGCGATCAACACGCGGGAAGTGCCGTAGATGGGCCAGCTGCCGTCAGGACGAGCGGAGGCGTGGAGGAATTGAATCGCCTTGCGCAGCACAGGATCCTGCTCGCAGCCCGCGGCGCTGAGGCTGAGAGCAACAAAGCTGGTGAGGGGCGCGGCTTCCAGAAAGCCGCCGTGTTCCGGCTGAATGCGCTGGAGCACGGCGAGTGATTTTGCGGAGGCAAAGCGGCGGGCAATCCGGGCGAATGGCCGCTGCCGGCTGGCGGAAGAGCAGGTTGGATACTCTCGCGGCTTTTCTTGCGCCTTCGAGTGCGTACGGCGCCCCACGCTAGCGGAAACTAATCATCTCCGCCGGCAGATGCGGCGTCGCGTTAAACCAATCCAGCGACACACGGCCACGCGAATAGAGGAACGCCGTCAGTGAAGTATTCCGCACGCGCCAGTTCAGCTCCAGCGCCGCGGGCTCCGGACACTCCATCAGCGTCTGCACCGACAGTCCGATCACGCCCCCTGAGGTGAACAAAGCCACATTCCGCTTCCCTTCCGGCTGCTCGAGAATCGCCCGCAAACTCCGGCGCACGCGGGCCCGGAACTCCGTCCACGATTCGGCATTCGGATGCGACACCGTACCCGCGATCCACTGCGCCATCAGGGCTTCAAACATTAACTGAAAGGCGCGATTACGATCCGGCAAGCCGGCGCTTGCCTCCCACTGCCCCCACAAATCCGCGAAGCTGGCCGTTTCGCGAACCAGCGCCGGAGCAAGGAAGCGCAGAATTGCTCCCGCGTCATATTCATTGAAATCGCGGCTGCGTTCCATCTCGGGAAACTTCCGCCCCGCCGCGCGGTAAGCCTCCTGCACAATGCGCGCCGTCTCGTGTTGCCGCACAAGCTCCCCGCAAACCACTTGATCAAACGACACGCCGTTCGCGATCCAATATGCGGCCAGCCGCCGGGCCTGCTCCTCGCCCAGTTCCGTCAGCCGGTCGGAATCCGCCGTGAAAGCCGCCGCTTGCCCGTGACGAACCAGCGTGAGCGTGCTCACCCGACGGCATCCATTCGCTCGACGGCCGTCTCCGTTAGTCCGCGCACGCGCGAATAAAAATCCTTGAACCGCTCATCCCGCGTCTGCCCCTTCCAGTAGCGATAGTAGATCTGCTGGAGAATCACGGCCAGCTTGAAGATGCCCAGTACCTCATGCCAGCCGACGTGGGAAAGCTCGCGGCCGGACTGTTGCGCGTAGCGGCCGAGAAACTCCTCGCGCGTGAACCAGCCTTCCGCCGCCGGCAGCCCTGTGACCTTGGAATCCTCCGACCGCACATGCACCCAGTAGCAAAGCGAAAGTCCCAGGTCCGCCATCGGGTCGCCCACCGTCGTCATCTCCCAATCAAGCACCGCCACCACGCGCGACGGATCCTCCGTATCCAGCATCAGGTTGTCCAGCTTATAGTCGTTATGAACAATCGCCGGCGGCCCGGAATCGGGAATCGTCGCCGCCAGCCACTTCGTGACGCGGTCCATCTCCGCGCTGGGCTCGATCTCGACCCGTCTCCAGCGCTCCGTCCATCCCGCCACCTGGCGCTGCAAGAAACCTTCCGGTTTGCCGATCCCCGTTAGTCCGTGCCGCTCGACGTCCACCGCATGCAGCGCCGCCAGCGTGTCCACCAAAGCCCGGCTCACGCGTGGAGCGAAGTCCCCCACGTCGCGGAACTCCTCCGGCATCGTGGTGCGCACCACAACGCCGTGCCGCCGTTCCATGAGATAAAACGGCACCCCCAGCACGGAAGCATCCTCGCAGATCATGTACACCCGAGGCGCCAGCGGAAAGTGCGGGTGCACCGCCTCGAGAATGCGCGCTTCGCGCACCATGTCGTGAGCCTTCGGCGCCACCGGCCCCAGCGGCGCGCGCCGCAGCACGTACTCATTCCCGCCGATCGTCAGCTGATACGTCAGGTTGGAATGGCCGCCCGGGAACTGCCGCGCCTCGATCTCTCCACCGTGGTCCAGCTTGCCCTTCAGATGCTCGGCCAGCTTGCCCAACGGAAGCTCTTCACCTGCGCGTATGGCTGCGGTGTCTTCGGACATGCGAGGAACCATTTTAGACAAGCGTCGTCCCGCCATCGACCACCAGCGTCTGCCCGGTCATGTATCCGCTCGCCTCCGACGCCAGAAACACCGCCACGCCCTTCAACTCATCCTCGCTGCCGCCGCGTCCCATCGGCACGCTCGATTGCAGGAGCGCCTCGGCTTTGTCCCAGATCTTCTCTGTCAGCCGCGAAGCAAAATATCCCGGCGCGATTCCGTTCACGCGGATCCCGTACCGCGCCCACTTCGACGCCAACTCGCGCGTCAGCGCGACGAGGCCGCCTTTCGAGGCCACATAGCCGGCGGCGGAAATCTCCTGCATCGGCAGACCGCCGGTCAGCGCGTTGATCGAGGCGATATGGATAATGTTCCCACCGCCCTGCGCGATCATGTGCCTGCCCGCTTCCTGGCTGAACAGGAACGCTCCCGTCAGGTTGATATCAAGCACCATGCGCCATTTCTCGACCGGCATCTCTTCGGCCGGCGCGCCCCAGGTGACACCGGCGTTGTTCACCAGAATGTCCAGCCGTTCCAACTCCCCGATGGTCCTGCGAACCGCCTCCTTCACCTGCTCCGGCTCCGATACGTCGCACTCCGCGCCAGCGGCCCGGAAGCCGCGCGAAGTGAACTCCTCCAGCGTCGGCTCCAGCCACTGTTTCCTCCGCGCCAGCAGGTAGACCGCCGCGCCCGCCTCGGCCAGCCCTTCTGCCATCTGCTTGCCAAGCCCGCGGGAGCCGCCGGTGACAAGCGCCACTTTCCCCGTCAAATCGAACAACGCTCGGACCGTCTTCATGGGAATTCAAGATAGCATGCGAGATACTTGGCGTCAGGGATGAACGCCGCCTCCTGGAATCCGCTGCGCTGCGCCGGCACCGCGCTACCGGTCCCGCTGCTTCTGATGGCCAAGCTGCTCGCGCTGGTTCTGGCGGTGAACAGCACCATCTACTTTGCCGTGGCTGCAGTCCCGCTGCTGCTGAACCGGCTGGTGCCAGTCAGCAGCATCCTTCTGGGCCTGTTGGTCCTGCTCGGCTTCGGTTATCTTGACTACTTCGCGGCTGCACTGCTGATCGTAATCCCCGTTCTGCCACTACTAAAGGCGCGCCTGAGCATGACCATGTTCTTCTATTGTGGTTCGGGCCTATTGCTAGCAACTGCCGCCTTTCCCACTTTGACCTTCGCGATCTTCGTCGCCCTTCTTGCTCTCTCAGAATGGCCCCTCCGCATCACCGTCATCTACGATGGCGACTGCGGCATCTGCAACAAGATCCGGCGCGCCTGGATGCGCTTCGACTTCGACCAACTCTTCCACTGGGCCCCGTTCCAATCCGGTATCGGGGAACAACACGGCATCGAGCGAAAAGCCTTGGAGGAGAAACTCCACATCGTCGCGGATGACCAAATCACCAGCGGGTTCCGCGCCTGCAAGCGAATGCTCGCCTGCCACCCCACTACATGGATTCTGCTGACGCTGGCTCTTCTCGCTGCGCCCCCTATGCTGCGGGTGGCTGTTATGGCCATCGCCGCTTGCTTCTTCTTCCCGCTGTTTGAGCCCATCGGCGAAGCCGCCTACAACTGGGTGGCGCGCAACCGCTACCGCCTCTCCTCCGAAGGAGCCTGCGCGCTCGACGCGAAGGAGTAGAGCGCCTTCGACGTCCGCAAATAAATGCGCCCATCTACAATCGCCGGCGTCGCGTAGCAGGGCTCATCCAGGTCGTTCACCACCAACAGCTCCCAATCCGCCGCCGCACGTACAACGCTTACCTTTCCCATCTCGCTCGCCACGTAAATCTTGCCGTCGGCGGCCACCGGAGAGGAATAGTAGTTGTCCAGCGCCCCCGTCAGCCGAGCCGTCTTCAGCGTCTCCCCCGTCGCCGCGTTCATCGATGTGAAAATGCCGCCGTCCTTAATGATGTACAGCACATCCTGATAAAGCAGCGGCGAGGAGACCTGGGGAACAAAACGGTCATTCTTCCAAACCACGTGCGTATCGGTAAGATCGCCCGAGGCGTTGCCTGGACGCACCGCCAGCGTCATGTTGCGCGCCGAACGCCGCGCCCGGAAAAAGGCCCAATCGCGCGCGTTCAGGAACCCGTCATGATCCAGATCAATTGCCTCCCAGCTTCCGGTGTGCTTGTACTTCGGCGGAATCTCCAACGGCGCCAGCTTGCCGTCGCCATTGGAATCGATCTCCGTTACTACTTCTTCAAACGCCGGCACCGGCTTTGCCTGACCCGCATCCGCGCCGGGCGCCCAACCTGTGGCATAGATCGTCTCGCCCGCAACGGCTGCCGTCGTCTTCAACTGCCAGCTCAAGCCACGCACCCGCCACGCTTCGCGACCCGTTTTCACCGAATAGGCCATCAGCATGTAGGCGCTCGGAATCACGATCTGCTCCTCGCCGCCACGTGGCCGGAACAAGGTCGGCGTCGAAAAGCCGTGCACAATCTCTCGCCGCTCCACGCGCCACCGCTGGCGTCCGCTGTCCTTGTCCAGGGCAACAATAAACGAATTCGTGTCCTGGTCGCACACGATGATCAGCGTCGTGCCCGCCAGAACGGGCGAAGCAGCCATGCCATGCAGGTTGCTGAACGGCCCCAACGGCACGCGCCAGCGTTCATTCCCGTCCGGCCCGTAGGACACCAGTCCGAAATCGCCGAAAAAAGCGTAGACGTTGCTGCCGTCGGTCACCGGCGTGGCGCTGGCGGGATTGTTCAACTTGTGCAGCTTCTCCGCGCGTGGCTGCTCCATCTCACGCCGCCAGAGCACGCGGCCATCCTTCGCGCTCACGCAAATCGTGATCAGCTTGCCCTGCTCATGCGCGGTAAGAAAGATGCGGCCCCCCGCCAGCACTGGCGACGATGCTCCCGCCGGCAGCGCGGTTCTCCAGACAAGATTCTTTTCAGGACCGAACTCGACGGGGAGCCCGAAGGCCTCCGCAACACCCAATCCGTTCGGTCCGCGGAAGGAATGCCACTGGCACCAAAGCGGCACGCCGAGCAGGAGCGGCAACAGAATTCTCATGACCCAGTCTGCGAACCGACGATATCACAAAGCTCCTGCCCGCTAGAAGGAAAGACCAGCATGGTAGCCGTAGTTCTGCTCGCCGCCGCCGTCTTCCAACCCGACATTCCCAGAACCTGGAACTCCGCCGACGTGGCCGGGCTCGAATTGCCCCATCCCGGCCAGACCAAACCCCCTCTAATGCGATCATGAAAAGATAAGGATGAGCAGGTCCCGCAAATTTCTCACCGCGGAGTGGCGCTACTGGGGCTACAGCCGCCAGCGCAACGGCGGCACGGTGGAATACCGCGTCGAGCATCCGCGCTGGCGCGTCTGGAACGCCGCTGCCGCCACCTTTTCCTGCGACGTCAAGGCGCTCTATGGCTCCGAGTTCGCCGGCGCTCTGAGCAGCATGCCCGATTCCGCATTCCTCGCCGAAGGCTCGCCGGTGACCGTTTATCAGGGGACCAGAATTGCCGCCGGCAGGTGACCCGCCGCAGTTCGTCATTCTCGGCTGCGGCTACACCGGACGTCGCGTCGCTGCGCGGCTTACCGCCCGCGGCCTGCCGATTCTCACTACCTCCCGCACCGCTCCGTTCCGGCTCGACACTACAGATCCAGTCAGCGTGCGCGAGCTAAGAAACCAGATTCAACCCGGCGCGCGGGTGCTCTATTCCATCCCCCCTGTTTCCGCAGCCACACTCAGCGAAGCGCTGACCGGACGCGTCGCCCACGTCGTCTACATCTCCGCAACGGGCGTGTACGGCCGCGCGCTCGACGTCGCCGAAGCCACTTCCGCCGCGCCCACTCACGCTAGGGAACAGGCGCGCCTACGGGAAGAGGAAATCTTGCACGCAGGCCACTGGTCGACGCTCATCCTTCGCGCCGCCGCCATCTACGGCCCCGGCCGCGGCGTCCACGAATCCATTCGCCAGGGCCGCCACAAGCTCTGGGGCGACGGCGGCAATTTCATCAGCCGCATTCATGTCGACGATCTCGCCGCCATCGCCGAAGCCGCGCTGCTCTCCGACGTCACCGGCAGCTATCCGGTCGCTGATGAGGAACCCTGCACGGCGCTCGAAATGGCCGCCTTCTGCGCCCCACTCGTGAACATGCCGGTCCCGGCTCCCAGCAGTGAGTTGCCTCCGGACGACACGCGCCGCGCCAACCGCCGCGTGGATGGGCGCGCCATCCGCAAGCTGCTCGGCGTCGAGCTCCGCTATCCCAGCTACCGCTACGGCATCCCCGCCTCTATCGCCGAAGAGCTGGCTACTGCGCAACCGCAATCGTGACCGTGTTGCTCCGCGCGGCGCCGGTCTCGACAACCACCGCGGCAGCCGTGCCCGCCGGCGCATTCGCCGGCACACGCACGTTCACCTGATACACACCGACCAACCCAGGCGCCAGTCCCGCGAACACCACCTCCGCGCGAACCCCGCCGATCGTCACCTCTGGCCTCTGCACCGTCCGTACAATGCCCGTTGCCGCCTCTCCCGCCCGTGGCGGTGAGTCCACCGCTCCCAACCCAGTGCAGTAGATCTCGATCACCTCGCCCGCCCGCGCCGCGCGCCCGCCCGGCCCGGCCAGTTGTCCCGCCACCAGCACCGCGCCCTGTCCGGAGCCTCCCTGGGACAGTGAGAATATTGCCGGAGCAACGGCCGCCACGTTCACACGGATTACCCGGCTTTCGCTCCCCGCGTTCGACACACTCAGGTCATGCGGTCCCGCCTCCACAGCAAACGGAATCTGCAAATTGATCTGCCCGCCGCTCGTGAAGAACAACGGCACTGCGCGCCCGTCCAGCCGCGCCTCCACCGCATTCATCCGCACGGGCAACGGAAGGCGTACCGCCACCCTCTCGCCCTGCGACAGCCGCGCTCCGAAAATCGAGCCCAACCCGCCCGGCGCCACCGGCGCGTCCGCCGCCGCGCTGGTCAGCCCCGCGATCACGGGCGGCTCCGCAACTAAATAGAACACCTCGTGAACACTTGAAAAGAACCCGCCCGCGCGCGGACCGCCGCTCGGCGTGAAAAGCCGGTCGTCAATCGTCACCCCGTACAGCCCGTGCCGCGGCGTCGGCATTGGCGCAAGCGTCCGCCACGTGTCCGAAACAGGATCGTACTCTTCGTTCTGCTCAAACGTGCCCAGCGGCGTTCCGCTGTTGCCTTCTCCGCCCACAACTTGTATCCGTCCGCCGATCAGTCCGCTGCCCAGCCCGCCGCGAGCCGTCGGCGCCGGCGCGCGTGTCCGCCAGGCGTTCGCCGCCGGATCATATTCTTCATTCACCGTGAACTCGCGCCCCGCGCGTCCCAGCAGTGCATAAAACTTGCCGCCTATTGCCTGCGCCGTCAGATGATCGCGCGCGGTGGGCATGTTCGGAAGCTGCGCCCATTGCCGCGTCTGCGTGTCGAACACTTCAAACGCCGCCACGCTTCCGCTGGCCGCCAGTCCCCCTGCCACGTAGATCTTGTCCCCGATCGCCGCCACGCCGCTCGCGCCGCGCGGCACGTTCATCCTCCCCACGGTCTGCCAGCGGTTCGCCGCCGGGTCATACTCATACGTGCCGCCGTCGATGAACGACGACCCGATTCGGATCCCGCCCAACAGGTACAACTTCCCGCCCGCCGCGGCTACGTTGCAATGGTCCAGTCCCCCCGCGACCGGAGCCGGAGCCCCCTCCGTCCACTCGTCCGTCCGCGGATCGTAGAGGAACAGGTTGTTCACGCTGCGTCCCTGAATCAACCCGCACAGTGCGTAGATCTTGCCGCCGATGGCCGCCGCGCTCACCTCCGTCGCCGAGATCGGATAGTCGGCTCTCCGCTCCCAAATCCCCTGTGCCGGCAAGGAAGCAACGCTCAACACCAGTAGCCCGAGGCGGCCCACTACTTCGGCTCCTCGATCGTCTGGTTCACTTCCACCACGAACCTCTTCGGGTTCAGCCAGCGGTAGGTAACATCTTCACGGTCCTTCGGGAACAGATGCGGCGCCGCGCCCTTGTTCATCCGGTTCAACGACAACACTCGAATCCCGCCCACAGCCTCCTGCGTTGTCTGTTCGAAGAACAACTCTCCCCCCTTCGGACCGTCCGTGATCCACGCCTTCCAGGAATCGAGCAACATCGTCTCTGCTTCCACACGCATCACGCCCCTGAGATGCGGATAGTGCGATTCGCCCGGCCACGGACTCTGGCAGCGGTCAAATTCCACCTCGAAATACTCGCCCTCCCGGTACGGATCACCCAGCGAGCAGTAACGCAGCACATCCACTGCGCTCATGCGCGTTTCGCGACGCTGCATCCCCGGCCCAGGTCTTTCGAGCGGCGCCTCCTCCGTGGAGTCTGTTCGCTTCCGGAGCTTTCCGTCCGCCTCCATCTTCGCAATCGCCGTCTTGCGTGCTTTTTCGAGATCCTTCGGCTTCAGCGGCGTACCGTTTCGCGTCAGCGGAATATCGATGTTCCGCCGGCTGCTCCTGTAGGATTCCCCTGTTTCCACCACCTCCCGAAACGTGTCACCCTTGCCCGCATACTTCCGAAGCCGGACCTCGTACTCGAAAGTGAACTCAGGCAGCTCCCGGACCTGCCGCAGCTCGTTGGCAATCACCTGCCGCGACAGCTCCCGCGCCGTCGGCACTTGCCCCCAAAGCAGGCCCGGCAGCACAAGGATGGGAGAAAACTTCATGCGGTGTCTTGACTACATTCTAATGCCGGAAGTGCCTCACTCCCGCGAACACCATCGCGAGTCCCAGACGGTCGGCCGCCTCCACCACCTCGTCATCCTTCACCGAACCGCCCGGCTGAATCACCGCCGTGATGCCGTGTTTGGCCGCCTCCTCCACGCCGTCCGGAAAAGGAAAGAAGGCATCCGAGGCCACCACGCAGCCCTCCAGTGGCAACTCCGCCTTCATCGCGCCCACCTTCACCGAATCGACGCGGCTCATCTGCCCCGCGCCGGCGCTCACGCTTTGCCCGGCTCGCGCATAAACGATCGCGTTCGACTTGACGTGCTTCACCACCTTCCAGCCGAACTCGAGCGCCACCCACTCCTCTTCCGTCGGCGCACGCTTCGTCTTCACCACTGCCTTGGCGCGCTCCAGCCGGTGCAGGTCGCCTGTCTGCGCCAGATAGCCGCCGCTGATCGACTTCACCACCAGCGTCGACGCCGCCGGCTTGTTGACGCACAGCAGCCGCAGGTTCTTCCGCGTGGACAGCACCTTCAGCGCGCCTTGGCTATACCCCGGCGCCGCGATCGCCTCGGTGAAAACCCGCGTGATCTCCTCCGCCGTCTGCTCATCCAGCTCGCGATTGAACGCCAGCACGCCGCCGAATGCCGAAACCGGATCCGCCTCCAGCGCCTTGCGATACGCCTCCAGCATGGAATCCTGCTCCGCGCAGCCGCACGGATTGGTGTGCTTGATGACCGCTGCCGCCGGACCGTCGAACTCCAGGATCAGCTGCCACGCCGCATCCAGATCCACCAGGTTGTTGTAGGAAAGCTCCTTGCCCTGCAGCTGCTCCGCGCCGGCGATACCGCCTCCTTCGCAATAAAGCGCAGCGCCCTGATGCGGATTCTCCCCGTAGCGCAGCGGCAGTGACCGCCCCACGTGCAGATCCAGCACCGCAGGAACCGGCTCCGGCGGCTGATCCGAAAAAGCCCCATCCTCCATCGTGATCCTCGCCAGCCGCGAAGAGATCGCGCGGTCATAGGCCGCCGTGCGGTCAAACGCCGCCTTCGCCAGGCGCCAGTGCGTTGCCGCGGAAAGCGAACCGCCGCTGGCCTGCAGCTCCTCCGCCAGGCTCGCGTAGTCGGCCGGGGAAGTCACCACTGCCACATCCTGATAGTTCTTCGCCGCCGCGCGGATCATCGTTGGCCCGCCGATGTCAATGTTCTCGATTAGGTGCTCCACGCTCGCGTCCGTCCGCGCCGCCGCCTCCTCAAACGCGTAGAGATTCACCACCACCATATCGATGGCAACGATCCCGTGGTCTTGAAGCGACGCCATGTGCGCCGCGTTTGACCGTATCGCCAGCATCCCTCCCGCCACCTTTGGATGCAGCGTCTTCACGCGCCCGTCGAGCATCTCCGGAAATCCGGTCAGCTCCGCCACGTCCCGAACCTGCAGCCCCGCCTCGCGCAGCAGCTTTGCCGTGCCGCCTGTGGAAACCAGTTCCACGCCGAGCGACGCCAATACCCGCGCGAACTCCGCCACTCCACTCTTGTCCGTTACGCTCAACAGCGCGCGCTGAATTTTAGGCATGAGTATTCATTTTGACATACGGGCTTCCGATTCCCCGCCCTCTATAATTGGTAGAAGTGTCCCTCTCAGTTACCTTGATCCCAGGAGATGGCATTGGACCGGAAGTGGCCGATGCCGTTGAACGCGTTCTTGCCGCCACCGGCGTTTCCATGGATTGGGAACGCGTGGAATGCAACGAAAAAGTCATCCGCGAAAGCGGCCAGTCCATTCCCGCTCCCGTGCTCGCCTCGCTCGAGCGAACCCGCGTCGGCTTGAAAGGCCCAGTCACCACCCCCATCGGCGGCGGATTTCAAAGCGTCAACGTTGCGCTGCGCAAGAAGCTGGACCTCTACGCCAACGTGCGCCCCGTCCGCAGCATTCCCAATCTCAAGACGCGCTTCTCCGACGTCGCCATCGACATGGTGATCTTCCGTGAAAACACCGAAGACCTCTACTCCGGCCTCGAGCATGAAGTGGTCAACAACGTCGTCACTTCCCTCAAGGTCATCACCCGCCACGCCTCGATCCGCATCGCCAAGGCTGCTTTTCAATACGCCCAACGAACCGGCCGCCACAAGGTCACCGCCATTCACAAGGCCAACATCCTCAAGCTGGCCGATGGCCTGTTCCTCAAATGCGCCCGCGAGGTGGCCGCTGAATTCCCCGACATCCACTACCACGAGCTCATCGTCGACAACGCCTCCATGCAATTGGTCGCCAAACCCGAGCAGTTCGACGTGCTGCTGCTGCCCAACCTCTACGGCGACATCGTCTCCGATCTCGCTGCCGGTCTCGTCGGCGGTCTCGGCGTTGTCCCCGGCGGCAATCTCGGCGACACACACGCCGTCTTTGAATCCGTGCATGGCAGCGCGCCCGACATCGCCGGGAAGGGAATCGCCAACCCTACAGCGCTGCTGTTCAGCGCTGTGATGATGCTCGAACATCTGGGAGAGGTGATAGCCGCCACCCGCCTCCAGGATGCCATCGAGGCCGTCTATCAGGATGGAAAATCGCTTACCCCGGACGTGGGCGGCAAAGCCTCCACCAACGAATTCGCCGCCGCCGTAGCCTCCAAACTCAGCTGACTGTCCTGCGAGATGATGGGTGCATGACCGCCCTCGCTCTTCTGTTTGCCCTCGCCGCCCCGCTTACCTACAACTGCCACCGCGCCGCCACGCCCATCAACATTGACGGCCAGCTCAACGACCCCGCCTGGCGCCGCGCGCCCTGGACCTCTTACTTCATCGACATCGAAGGATCGAAGAAACCACGTCCGCGCCACAAGACCCGTGTCAAGATGATGTGGGATGACAACTTCTTCTACGTCGCCGCTCAAATGGAAGAGCCGCACGTCTGGGCCACCCTCACCGCGCACGACTCGGTCATTTTCCGCGACAACGATTTCGAGGTCTTCATCGACCCCGACGGCGATACCGACAACTACTTCGAATTCGAAATCAACGCGCTCAACACGGGTTGGGATCTTTTCCTCCCCAAGCCCTACCGAAAGGGCGGCAAGGCCGACAATAGCTGGGAGGTCCCCGGTCTCAAGACCGCCATCCATGTCGACGGCACGCTAAACAACCCCGCCGACAAGGACCGCGGCTGGTCCGTCGAAATCGCATTCCCCTGGTCCGCCTTCACCTACCGCGACGCGAAACACGCGCGGCCCAATCCCGGCGGCGCCTGGCGCGTCAACTTCTCCCGCGTCCAGTGGCGCACGCGCATCGTCGAAGGGCGCTATGAAAAACTGCCCGGTCTCCAGGAAGACAACTGGGTCTGGACCCCGCAACACGCCATCAATATGCACATCCCCGAACACTGGGGCTACGTGAAGTTCCAATAACCTTTATAACTCCACCCGCCGCAGCCGTAGAGCGTTCCCGATCACCGACACCGAACTCAGCGTCATCGCCGCCGCCGCGATCATTGGACTTAGTAACAGTCCAAAGAAAGGATACAGCACCCCCGCCGCCACCGGCACACCCAGCAGGTTGTAGAAGAACGCGAAGAACAGGTTCTGCTTGATGTTGCCGACAACCGCGCCGCTCAACCGCCGTGCCCGCGCGATCCCGCGCAGATCGCCTTTCACCAAAGTCACCGGCGCGCTCTCCATCGCCACGTCCGTCCCATCCCCCATCGCGATCCCCACATGCGCCCGAGCCAGCGCCGGCGCATCGTTCACGCCATCCCCCGCCATCGCCACCTTCCTGCCATGCTCCACCAGCCGTCCCACGACATCGTTCTTATCCGCGGGCAGCACCTCGGCGTGAACCTCCTTGATCCCCAGCTCTCCCGCCACCTTCTCCGCCGTTGAGCGCGAATCCCCGGTCAACATTACGATCCGCATGCCTTCCGCACGCAGTAACTCCAGCGCCTCTCTTGTCGAACCCTTCACCGGATCCTCCACCGCCAACTTACCTGCCAACCGTCCTTCGACAGCTACATAAACGACGGACGCATCCTGTACAGTGATTCCCACCTTCTCCATCAGACGCCGGTTCCCCACCGCTACATTGCGCCCCTCTGCCACGCCCGTCACTCCCATCCCGGTCACCGACTGGAACTCCGCCGCCTGCGCCGCCTGACCCGCCCGCTCCAGTACCGCCGCCGCCAGCGGATGCTCGCTCGCCTTCTCCAACCCCGCCGCCAGACGCAACACCTCCTCCTCCGTGAAGCCCTCCATCACCTCCACGCGAACCACTTTCGGACGCCCCTCGGTGAGAGTCCCCGTCTTATCCACAACCAACGTGTCCACTTGGCTCAACGTCTCCAGCGCTTCCGCGTTCCGGATCAACACCCCCGCCTGCGCACCGCGCCCCGTGCCCACCATGATCGACATCGGCGTCGCCAGCCCCAGCGCGCACGGGCATGCGATGATCAGCACGGCGATCGCGTTTACCAGTCCGTACGCCATCCGCGGCTCCGGTCCCAGCACGCTCCACACCAGAAACGTCGCCGCCGCCACCGCCACCACCGCCGGCACGAACACGGCCGCCACACGATCCGCCAGCCGCTGCAACGGCGCGCGGCTCCGCTGCGCTTCATTCACCATCCGCACAATCTGCGCCAGCAGCGTTTCGGCGCCCACGCGGTCGGCGCGCATCATAAACCCGCCCGTCCCGTTCACAGTACCGCCCGTCACGCGCGACCCGGCTTTCTTCTTTACGGGAATCGGCTCGCCCGTGATCATCGATTCGTCCACCGCGCTCGCGCCTTCCTCCACCACCCCATCCACCGGAACCCGCTCGCCCGGCCTCACCCGCAGCACATCCCCTACGCGAACCTCGTCCAGCGGCACATCGCGCTCCACCGCACCCTCCACACGCCGCGCCGTCTTCGGCGCAAGCCCCAACAGCGCACGAATCGCGCTTGAGGTCTGCCTCCGTGCGCGCAGCTCCAGCACCTGCCCCAGCAGCACCAGCGTCAGGATCACCGCCGCCGCTTCAAAGTAAACCGGTGCCCGCCCCATGTGCCCCTTCAGCTCCTCCGGAATCGCACCCGGAAACAGCAGCGCGCCCACGCTGTAGCCGTACGCCACGCCCGTCCCCACCGCGATCAGCGTGAACATGTTCAAGTTGCGGTTCACCACCGACGCCCATCCGCGCTCGAACACCACCCATCCGCACCACAACACAACAGGCGTCGCCAGCAGCCCTTGCAGCCACTCATAGCCCAGTTCCAACATCGCCAGCACAAACACCGGAGCCGTCAGCAGCGCCGCCACGCGCAGGCGCTGGGTCATGTGGTCGAGCTCGCTTGTGTCCTCCTCCGCATCCAGGCTGAACTCCTTCGGCTCCAGCGCCATCCCGCACAGCGGACACGCGCCGGGCCCGATCTGCAACACCTCCGGATGCATCGGGCACGTGTACTCGCCTCCCGGCATCGCCTCTGCCTCCGCGCCCGGCTCCAGGTACTTCCGCGGATTCGCTTGGAACTTCTTCAAACAATGCACGCTGCAAAAGTGGTAAGTCACTCCCTCATGCACAGGCGAACCCGCCGCATGATCCGGGTCCACCGTCATCCCGCAAACAGGATCAATCGCCGTCTTTGGCTGCAAGACCTGGAACGGATTTCCCATACCCCGACAATACCGCCCCCGCCATGGCAAAGTAAAAGTATCCGAACGCCGCCCGCTGTTGGAAGTGATATTCGAGCAAACAGTGCACCAGCACTGTCAGCAACCCCAAACCCCACACCGTACGCAACGCCGGACGCGCCACCATCGCCGCGAACCACACCATCATCCCCAGCAACGGCACTCCGCCTTCCGCCCCCCACTGCGCCCAGTCATTATGCGCCTGGTTATCGTACAGCCCATCGTCGAACCGCGCGTAAGCCGGATACACCGCCGCCCATGTCCCCAATCCCCATCCCATCCACGGCCGCTCTTTCCCCATGTCCACCGTGGAAAGCAGCAGCTCCCACCGCGCCCCATACGGGTTCTCATACCCGAACTTCTCCACCAACCGCTCCCATCCGACAACCCCGGTGAACAGCATCGCCGCCGCCGCCACCGCCAACCCCCGCCGCAATCTGCCGCACAACAGCGCGACAAGCGGCACCTCCGCCAGCGCGATCACCGCACCCGCGCGAGAGTTCGCCAACACCACCGACGCGATCATCCACGCGCTCATCAATCCCCACCCCACTCGCCCCCGGGCGAACGCCATCCACAGCCCCACCGGAATCAGCAAATGCTCAAACGCCGCGAACTGGTTGTGATAAGCAAACGGCCACATCGTCCCCTCCGGCAGTCCCGGCACCAAGAAATGCGCCATCACCGCCGCCACGCTCACCGCAAAGCCAACGAGATACGCCACCTGCACGAATCGCTCCCCCGCCCACTTCCATCCTGCGTACAACGCCCCCGCGCGCAACACCCACTCCGCTACTCGAATCTCCGTCGCCCACGCATACACCGTCGTCCCCAACGCCAGTTGCACCCCACCCCATACCGCGATCGCAATCACCGCCCACATACGACACGCGCCTCCGCCTCCGCACGAACCCTTCCCGCCTCCCGCTCATGCACTACCGCTACACGAGCCTTCTTCCCCTCCGCGCGAAACCGCAATTCTGCCTCTCCGCCCCCAAATCGCAACTCGACAACCTGCCCCTCCGCCACCAGCTTCAACCCCGTCGCCTCCGCCCGCACCGCGCCACCCGGCTGCCACGCTTCATACTTGCACCGCACCACATACTCGCGCCCCTTCTCCACCGGCATCCAATACCCCGCTGCCTCGAACCTCTCCGCCTGCCTCCCATCCAGCGACACCCGCGCCTCAAACCCAGGCCACGTCCGCTCCCACAACTCCGCCGCCCGCGCCGCCTCCAGTAACCCTTCCGGCACCCATTCAGGCTTCTCCATCGAAAGCAGCATCTCCGCCGCACGATCCGCCTCCCCGCGCGCCGCCAAATACCGCGCATATTCGACATCGCGGAACGCGCACCCGCCCATTCCCTCGCACAAATCAAACAGCGGAGTCCGGTCCGCGTACGCCATCTCCAACGCCTCCGCTGCCCACCGCCGGAACTCCTCCTTCCGCCACCGGCGAAAATAGAAATTCGCCAACGCCCAACGCGCCTCATATTTCCTGCTCCGCCGCGCCGCCTCCAGCAAACAGCGCTCCGCCTCGGTAAGCCGCCCCTCCATCTCCTCCTCCAGCCCCAGCCGCAACCACCCCCGCGCCTCATGCGGATTCAACTCGACCGCCCTCCGCGATTCCTGATAAGCGCTATTCCCCGGCTCCCACCTCGCCGCCGCTTGAGGATCCCCCTTGCGGATCCAGTACTCGGCCACCTCCGCCCGCACCACCCGCCATCCCGCCCACACACACGCCGCCGCCAGCAGAGAACGAAAGGCGATGGTCAAGATCCTCAAGTAGTGTTATAGTAGCCTGTCTCATTTGAGGAGCAAAATCATGTTGCTGAAATCCTCCGCTCTCTTGCTCGCCGCCGTAACCCTCCACGCCGCCTCGCTCGGCATGGCCACCTCCGACGGCCCCATCAAACTCAACGGCGCAACCGTCACCGGCACCGCCACACTACAGGACGGCTCAACCCTCGAAACCACAGCCGCCCCCTCCCGCCTCCAACTCGACAACGGCGCGCGCCTCGACCTGCTCCCCAACTCCCGCGTCCGCCTCTCCCCCGAGCGCCTCGTGCTCGAACAAGGTTTCGCCGACATCCTCACCCCCGGCCGCCTCACCATCGAGGCCCGCTCCCTCCAAGTCAAGCCCGGCTCGCAAGATGCCCGCGCCCGTGTCGCCCTGCATGGCGCCAATCTCGTCCAGGTCGCCGCCTCCCAAGGAGCCTTCCGCGTCTACAACGCCTCCGGCGTTCTCGTCTCCAACGTCGCCGCCGGTCTCGCTCTCGATTTTGAGCCCCAGGATCAAGGCCCCGCCCCGCCTTCGTCCGCCATCGGCTGCCTGCTCAAGCGCGGCGACAAGTTCATCATCTACGACAACGCAACCCGCTTGGTCGTCGAACTCCTAGGCTCCAACCTCGAGCGCGAATGGGGCAACCGCGTTCAGGCCAACGGCACCGCACGAGCCTCCGGCCAACCCGGCGCCGGCTCCACTCAGCTCCTCTACGTCACCTCCATCACCCGCATCGCCGCCGAAGGCTGTTCGGAAACTGCCGCCGCCATCGGAGCCCAAGCTCCCGGCCAAATCGTCGCCCCCGCCGCTAAGCCCGAACCCGGCGTCATCATCCGAACCCCTCCCGCACCCGCCAAGACCGGCGGCGGCATGTCTGCCGGCACCAAAGTCGCCATCGCTGCCGCGGTGGCCGGCGGCGGAGCCGGCGCATACCTCGCCACGCAGAAATCCCGCTCAAATTAAATTCCCTTCTTCCCTCTTGACTTCGTATACGTTTTGTATTCAACTACTCATTCACGTTCTTGCGTGAAACGGTGATCCTCACCTGGGACTCACCGTAGCGATAGCTCCGTTGTCCCTCCCCCAGAAGCCCGCAGAAAGGCCGTCGTGTCTTTTATGTCACCCTGGTTTGTTTTGTCACTCAAGCCACGCGCCGAAAAAGCCGCCTCCGCCGAACTCACACGCCGCGGCATCACCCACTACCTGCCGCTCTACCACTCCCGCCGCCGCTGGTCGGACCGCATCAAGCAAGTCCAGCTCCCTCTCTTCCCCGGCTACATCTTCTGCCAATTCGGCTACTCGCAGCGCCTGGAGATTCTGAACCTCCCCGCCGTCACCAACATCATCGGCTACGGCAAAGTCCCAACCCCAGTGCCTGAGGAAGAACTCACCGCCATCCGCTTAATGCTCTCCTCCGGCCGCACCGTTCTCCCGTGGCCCTATCTCCAACCCGGCCAAAAGATCCGCATCGAGCAAGGCCCCCTGCAAGGCCTGGAGGGAACCCTGCTCAGGGACTCCTCCACCTGGCGCGTCATCGTCTCCATCGAACTCCTCCACCGCTCCGTCTCCGTGGAAATCGACCGCGACCTCATCACCCCCGTCGGCCGCCTTCAATGCCCACCTTCAAACGCCGCGACAAGATCCTCCTCTTCCGCCTGACCCAGGAAGAATACGACCGCCTGCTCACCGCTTGTCAAAAGCGCGGCGGACGTTCCCTTTCCGACTTCGCGCGCACGCAACTTCTCCAGCGCATCGACGACGGCCCCTTCTACAAATTCAACCAGCAAATCTTCCGCCTCGAATCCGCCGTGAAAGAGGTAACCGGCCTCCTCGAAGAAATGTCGGCAAAAAAACGAAAATGAAAACTATCATTCTGCTATCCGCCGCCCTGCTCGCCGCCCAGCAATCCGACCCCAACCTCCCGCTGCAACAAATCGGCCCCAACGACCTCCTCTCCATCTCCGTCTACCGCGCCCCCGAGCTCACACGCACCGCCCGCGTCGACTCCGCCGGCGAAATCTCCCTCCCGCTCCTCTCCAAGCCCATCCCCGCCGCCGGCCTCCTGCCCGCCGCCGTCGAGCAATCCATCGCCGCCGCTCTCAAATCGCAAAACATCCTTGTCAACCCCATCGTCAAGGTCACCATCGCCGAATACTCCTCGCGCCCGGTCACCGTCACCGGAGCCGTCAAGCGTCCCCTCACCTTCCAGGCCGCCGGACGCATCACCCTGCTCGACGCCATCGCCCGCGCCGAAGGCCTCACCACCGACGCCGGCTCGGAAATCCTCTTCACACGCCCCGGCGCCGAAACCCTCCACCTTGCCGCCGGCGGCCCGCTCGATCATCTCCTCACCGGCGGCGAAGAGATCCGCGTCCCGGAAGCCCCCCGCATCTTCGTCCTCGGCAACGTCCGCAAGCCCGGCTCCTTCCGCATCCGCAAACCCGAGGACGCCTCGCTCCTCCGCTTGATCGCCGTCGCCGAAGGCCTGCTCCCCTACGCCGGAAAAATCGCCTACATTTACCGCCGCGAAACCCAGCAGGAGATTCCCATCGAACTCGCGAAAATCATGGACCGCAAACTGCCCGACCAGCCCTTGGAACCCGAAGACGTCCTCTACATCACCGACCGCAAGGGCCGCCGCGCCGCCATGGGCGTCATCGACCGCGCCACCGGCTTCGCCACCGCCACCGCCTCCGGAGTCCTCATATGGAGAAGGTAAAATCCGTCCATCCGTGTTCATCCGTGTTCATCTGTGGCCATAACTCCGAAAGGACTGCCGGATAACATGGCCACCCCCCGTATACGCCCCATCCCCGCGCTCCCCGAACCCCCCGCCCTC